>Ga0123397_143532_pt1 | contig 10516 bp, 5 predicted proteins | sample T10HLNH4metaT_FD_89925 | JGI IMG/M metagenome (GOLD analysis project Ga0123397, IMG submission 89925) | Methane-oxidizing artificial microbial communities from Washington, USA to study methane cycling - T10-HLNH4 metaT (Metagenome... ... | reverse complement strand
CAGCTTTGCCATCTATCGTGATTCGTAAAATAGATGGGAGCGGTTCCGTTTGTTCTGATTTTATTCTTTTTTATAAAGAATAATAGGTTGAATGTTTTGTTCATTGTATGGTAACTTTAATTGTTAATAATTTACTTTTTGTTACCACTTTCTGCAAGATGTACAATCGTTAGACTACCTGTTAGTCGGCTTTCCCTGAATTTTTCGTGACCCATTTTACAATTTTCAGGATGGGTCACGGAATAGGTCATATAAATAATGACCTATTTTGATTTTTTTTGATACTAGCGCAAAAACAAAAAACGCTGTAAACATTGATATTTACAGCGTTTTAGCTTATTTTGGTTTCCCAACTGGCGGAGAGTGAGGGATTCGAACCCCCGGACCTGTTACAGTCAACAGTTTTCAAGACTGCCGCAATCGACCACTCTGCCAACTCTCCTTTAACTCCGGTTGTACCGTTGTTTTCAGTGGTGCAAATATAGAAACTTTTTTATTACTGACAAAATCTTTTTTCAATAAAATTCGTATTTCTACAACTTTGGAGAAAAATCTATTTTCTCAGGCTTGAAAAATGAGAATATGAAGAACTCATCATCAGCTATTTACCCCTTAAACAGGGAGTGTCCAGTCTTCTATATTATTTTTAACAACTATTTTTATCCGTAGTAATATTCGGTGGTGACATCTCCGCTAAAAGCCGGATGCAGGTCCTGTTTCTGCATATTCAGTTCGAATAATCTTTCGCCATTTTTATTTCCTCCCCGTATTTTTAACGAATACCATCCGTTTTCTAAAGATAAAGTAATACTGTTTTCCTCATTAATAGAAGTAACGTCTTTTAAATAACCGATACCAACAACTTTTATTTCATTATTAGCGGTCTGAAATATCCAGCCTCGTGACTCCACCTCTACCTCATCATCATTCAAAATCCTTTCGTCATTTACTGAAACCCGAAATGCATAATGGTCTTCTTCTACCCCTATGATGGGGATTGCGATTCCTGATTTGGTTATTTCATCTCCATGTTCGTTTTCTACGAAGTATTTTAAAATATTAGTACCCGAAAGATGATTATCCTGTAGATATTTTGCTAAAAGTTGCGGACTGAATACCACGAAACCTTTAAGTTCTGAGAATATTTTCTTCATATATATATTTGGATTGGATTTGGATTAAGTTTTATCTGTTGATCATAGTGTAAACATGTTCAGATTTTTTTATTATTTTGATCAGTTCAGTTCAGCCCGTGAAAATAAATCCTTGATTAAGGTTTCATCTTCGCATGCATTTTTAAAGTTTAAAATAAATTCTTTCAACTTTTCTATATCGGAAGGGTAAGACTCAATATTTTTTTTGAGTAAATAACCGTTGATATAATTTTTTATTCGTAAAATTTGGCTTCAAATTTATTAGATTTTTCATCCTATTTTTCTGTTACTCAATAATATCTTTTAGCCAATTGTATATCAACCGATAGTATTTCATCAAATTTAGTTATTCAGTAATTTTAATTGGTTTATCTTTTCTTTTGAAATCAAACCAAAATATTTTACTTTGCCCGATACTTTTTAAATAAAAAATATCCTTGTAAAAAGTTCCCGCACCAGAGTAAACCCCTTTCTCATAATCAGCATCTTTCTTTAGCATATTAAGCAGTGCATTAAAAAATGATTTAATATTTTTTTCAGGAGTCTTGCTTATCATTCTTAATGCTGTCTGTTCAATATTATCTCCATCTTCTCTACCTCCGGTTCCCTCTATTGTATAACCATATATTTCATCACTATAGAAACTTATTTTCTGTGAAACATCAATTAACTTTGTGGATAGAAAAAAACAACTATAACTTTCATTAATCTCAATTTCTTTAACATTATTTTCTAACAAAGTATGCCATACTTTTCCTGAATCTCTATATTCAATATATATATAAACTTCATACTTATCTAAAAGAGGTTTAGCATACTCTATTACATTATCAATTGTATTTAAAATACTTATTTTACTTGCCATTTAATCTCTATTTACTATTTTAAATTATCTATACGCAGATGCTTTACCATATCCTTCAAAAGTAACATCATGGCCAGCATTTCTAACATCTTCCAAAGCTAGCCTTTCTCTTATTACTCCTGTTTTTCCATCTTCTAATGTTCGTCCAACATTTATGTGGTATATATCTCCATCAGCATTTTTAAATGATGCATCCATTCTTCTCACATCTTTATGCCCTCCTAGGTCTTCTAATATTATTTCTGTTTTAGAACCTCCACCAATATGCTCTACTCCAGGTTTAGCTGTTTCTCTTGCTATGATTTCATCAATTTTAGCATTATGATCACCAGTTCCTTTACTCTTCGGGCCTGGTTTTTGATAAGGCGTACCATCTTTTTTAGTTTTTCCAGCCCATCTTTGCCCAGCTAATCCAAATATATCTAAATAGTTGTTAGAATCATGAACATATGCATAAATATTATAACCTCCATCGATATCTATTGGATCTTTACTAATATATAGACCACTGTTTACATCATAATATCTTAACCTATTATAGCAAAGATCAATTTCAACATCATAATACTGTCCCTGATAACGGAAAGGCACAAAATTTCCAATACCAATTTCAACTTTTATATCTCCATAAATGTTGAGTTCTCTCTCCCAAATCTTTTCTCCTTTTTCAGTGTAAACCTGTATTGGCGTTCCTAAATAATCATTAACAATCGTGTAACATTCATTATCTATTATTTTCGCACTCGGTACATGACTTCCTCTTTCATACACCCAGGTCACCACATTCTCCACAGGTTCTTTTCCCACAATGACATTTCCGTCATCATCTACAAGCGTTTCAGGAATTTCTTCAGCATCATAGCTCCATTCATGCAGAAGAACATTACCATCCCAAATATAACGAGTTATTTTCTTTAGGCCAATTTTTGAGGTTCTTCTTCCGAGGGCATCATACTCAAAGCTTACCTCTTTGCCGTCGGGGCGTTTTACTTTAGCCAGCATCCCGTTAGCATTCCAGGAATACGCCCAGTCTCCGGAAGACCATTCCGGGTTTTGTATTTCTGTTGGAGAGTATTCGGTTACATCGGGTAAATCAGCTCCATCCGGCAGTTTCGGGCTGTTCAGCCAATCTGAAGCAATGGTTTTATAATAAGGATGTGCATTCTCCTGTTCTTCTTTATGCTCCGGTTTGGCATCATTGATAGGCCGTTTACTTTTTAACAATAAATTTCCTTCTTCATCGTAATGGTAAAACCAGTTTTTATCGCGCATCAGCTTTCCTCCTTCGTCGTAGACGCGGTCAGTCTGCCGGGCACTTTCATATAAACATCCCGTAGCATCCGGATTTTTGTACTGTACTTCTCCGTTCGAATATTCTGCAGCAACAAGGCTTCCGAAAGCATCGTAATCAAATCTTGTTCTTCCTCCCGTCACCCTGTCCAGCGTATGCAGCAATCGGCTTCCGGCTCCCCAGTCATAATCTTTATGGAAGGTAGTATTGGTTTTATTCACTGTTACTTTCTGACTTACCGGCATTCCGATATGATCAAATTCAAAAGTGCTTTCTACCCCGCCGGTCATTTCACGGGAATGCATCTGTCCGTTCCGGCTGATCTCAAGATTCATCTGCCAGGGTGCATGCACTTCCGGAATAGTGGCAGTTACCGTTTTAAGCTGTCCCAGATCATTATAAGAATAGTCTACTTCGGCTCCTAAGCTACTTTTCAAACCGATCAGATTTGCCTGAGTGTCATATTCATATTGAATGGTGTACGCACCCTGTTTTTCACTGGTGATCTGTCCTAATTTATTTCTCTGAAAAGCTACACTGCTGTTTTCATTATCTGCTTTAACCAATAATCCTGAGGAGTCATACTGATAGGCTTCCCAGGTTCCGTCGGGATAATGGGTCTGTGTTAATCTTCCGCCCAGATCATATTCATAAAAAATATCTTTCCCGTGGGGAGTTCTGGTTTGGGTGACCATTCCGTCTTTATCTCTTACAAAGAACTTTTTCTGGCCGTCAAAACCTGTCTCCCCGGTGACTTCGTCATTATAGTTTCTTTCAAACTGGTAAACTTCTCCTTTTTCATTGGTAATTCTCATCAGATTTTCATAAGCATCATATCCGAAAACCAACGTTTCTTCTTTTTTATGAGAAAGAGCATTCCTGCGGACCTTACGTTTAAGCCTTCCCATTGGCGTATAGCTCATCAGCCATTCTGCGCGCCCATCGGTAGCATACACCGGAAGATCATAGGCGTCGTAACGAAGTTTTAGTGGCAACTGCCCCTGTTCATTCACTTCTACAACCCTTCCCATTTTATCTCTGTTCCAAAGGACTCTGTTTAGAGGTTTGGGGCTGAAAACCAATAATCTTCCATATTCATCATACCTCCAATATTGCTCAGCTCCTATTGTATTGGTTAGCTGAATAAGCTGACCTCTCTTATTATATTCGTAAGATGTTGTAATATGTTCTTTTATGCTTTTTTCGGGAAGTCTGCCACCGTCTGCATATTCATAATATACACTTTCTTCGGCAGGATCGGTATAGCTTATCAGTTTTCCCTCATCATCATAGATCCATGTTTCCGAAGCTCCCGAAGGGGAGAAACGGGCAATTACCTGTCCGAATTCATTGTACTGATAATGGTATTCTTCTCCATCCGGAGTATGGAAAATTTTAATATTTCCCATTTCATCATAGGTATACCCCTGGACACGTCCTTCAGGCGTTCCTATCATCTTTAGTTCGTTGTGCGCTGTAAAATCGTACCATGTTTCTCCACCCTCTCCATCTACTTTTTTATAAACCAGAAAATTTTCATCGTAATGATATTCCTCTGTTTTATTGTTTTGCTTTGGATAGATAACTTCTGTAAAACCTTCCTCATCATGGTAATGAAGTTTTCCTTCCATATATCCATCCGTACCTTTGGTATGAACTACTCTTCCGTTTTTGTCATATTCCCACTGATAGCTCATTCCGTTCCGGTTAGTTCTTCTCACAACATGGTTTTCTCCATCATAGTCAAATACAATAGCCTTTTTATGAATATCCCAAACATGGGTAAGATTGCCTCTTTCATCATAATCATAGCGAACTTGTAAATCTCTTTGTTTTTTATAACAGTAATATACTTCTGTTACTTTTTTATACTCAGGATTGATAACAGTTTCTATGCTGAATCCACTCTTTACATCTTTTATGCTTTTCAGGATAATATTGCGGTCTTCATACTCATATTCTCTGATCGTACCATCTCCATATTCAATACGAATTACCTTATAAATTGGTCCTTCCGTAACATGATAAAAGCGTCTATAAGTATAAATATCAGTTCCTTTACGAATAACCCAAACACTGCTGCTTGGTCTGTACTGCCATATTTTCTGATCTCTGAAATAGGTCATCTCTTCACCAATTTCAGGTGCGGGAATCAACATTGCAATATTTTCATCAGGATGCATCCAACCGGCAAACTTATTGTCTTCTTCAGGAAGAATAAACAGGTCATGATTATTAAAGACACCGTTTCCTAAAGGACCAAAATCGTAAGGCCGGTCGCTGTGCCAGATATTTCTCCAAGTTAAAGGTGTACTGCCCTGAATAATAAAATCTTCCCATTCGAAAACCATGGCACCGGTTGCAAAATTCACAGGTTCAAGGCCGTAATGACATAATTTTTTGGATAAGGCATTGGCCAATTTAAATTTATTGAAAGGCGCTTTTTTAAGAACACTGTTATTGAGTTTTTTTAATCCATTGGCTCCCAGTTTTCCTATTTTCTTAGTCAGGCTTCTCATCAAAAACATCCCCGCAAGACGCATCAGCATTTCTCCGGGGGTATACACATGCGGAACAAAAGCTCCACCCACCAACACAGGACCTCCTGTATTGATCTGAATATACATACTTGAAAAATTATTATAGAAGGCGAAATAAGCCAGTGGATTTTTCTTTGGTTTGTCCGGCATGGCGGGCAGCATAGTCATCCCAAAAGGAAATCCCATACAGGTAAGCACCTGTTGCGGTTGATTTCCACTCATTTTACTTCCTTGCGCCAGAACGGTCTGTGAACCATAATAAACTTCCCCTTCATGTGGAGCTTCCTGAGGAAAAGGAATTAAATATACAGGAATTAATGATGTGATATGTCTGAATGGAATCACCACTCCCATTACACTTGTTGTAGTGGTTGCCTTATGTCTTCCGTGAACGTAAATAGAGCCTCCCATCGGAATACTTTCCGGCAATGAGGGCATCAGATTTCTTGCGAACTGTGGAATCGGAATGGTGATGGTGATGTAATCCATGATGTCAAACACAATTCCGATAAAAGGATGTGGCAACGGCAGAGGAATCAGCATAAATGATGGCGGTGGTGGAATCAATGTCCAGTGGATATCAATTGCCAGCACAATATCAAAATGCTTACTCGTATGCTGAATCGCACTGGAAGGCATTGCCGGTGTATTGACTTTAATTAGCTTCACCTTGCTTTCCGGAGCAGCTTTTTCAGCTGTTACAGCACTGTCTCCACCGCCTCCGCCACTACTTTTTTGTGGCAGACCACCGTCTCCTCCAGCTAAGGATTTAACCATAGAAACAGGATTCAGGGAGTCAACATTATTTTTCATCCCATTCTTCCATCCCTGCTTGGTTTTGTCCCAGCTAACCGAAGTAACGTCTGCGTTCACCTTCAAGGAGCGTTCCGGATTCATATCCGGTTTTGCAACTTTGATCGGTTTTACTGTCTTTTTATTCAGATCTGCCATGATTGTTTTAATTTGAGATTACCCTGCTTTTGGTTTTTCTACACTCACTCTCCATTCATCACCAAAATAAGTCTTCATTTCATTGTCCAGTATTGTTTTTTTATCACGATCTCCTTCGTATTTGAGAATCAGCATTGAGGCTACAAACCGCAGGCTGCTTTGGTCCCGTACTGAAGGCTCCATTAATTTTGCTATGTCGAGGCATTTTTCAAAATACCTTATCATTTTATCTTTTGTCAGCACAGTATCATTCAATGTTGCAATGATTCTGTAACATTCAATAGCCATCGCATATTCTCCTATCTTTTGTGCTGTTTCTGCAGCTTTTTCAAATATTTTTTCAGCCTTGGATTTTTTGGAATTTCCTAACAGATGGCTTCCATAATTCATATACATCTGAACTTCCAAAGGCGAGTCGGGCTCTACTTCTTCAAATATTGTCCTGTACGTATCTTCTGCTCTATCTTTTTTCTTGTCTGCTGTATATGACTGGGTAAGCATAAAATAGGCAGAAATCTCTCCCTGTTTATTTTTCTGTTCTTTAGCCAGCTTCACTGCTGTTTTTAAGGCATGCTCCGCTTCTTTGAATCTTTCTTTACTTAAATGATTGCTCGCTATAAGAATCTGCTGCTGAAAATCTGTATCCGGACTGTTTTTTTTCCTGTTTGTATGAGCTGCTGTATTCTGCATTAACTGATGAATATCCACTTCTACCCTGAAACTGTGCGCTGAAGGAATCTGCGATAGTGTTCTATAGGTATGATGTTCTGCCCAAACCAGTTTAATATCTTTATTTTCTGATATCTCACATATCTTACACCATTCTTTCACCCACAGGGACAATTCTTCTGTATCACTGATCCTGAGTGGGGCAATATATAGGTAGATTTTGGAATCCTTAATATTCGGGAAGTTTTTCTTTAATTCCAGTAAAGGATAAAATGCCTTATAAGCATCAGTTTTAAAAGTTTTTCCCGGATCTTTGAAGTCCCATTGCGGAATATTTTCTTCACTTTTTTTCAGCATTTCGTAGAATTCGGTCCATTCATCCAGTAAAGTCTGTCCAAAGGATTTCATTCCGTTAAATTCCTGATAATGGAGTAAAAAAATATCATCCCCTTCTTCATCTTCGGAAAGTTTTGACTTGATAAATCCGTCAAAAAGATCGGTTTCATGTTTTTCTCCTATACAGATCAGCATAGGTTTTTCTTCGTTCTTTAAAACGACTTTCTGCCATTGTCTTTTTAATTTTACCAACTCCAAATCTACTGGATTCATCTGCTTTTAATTCAGTTTTACAGTTCCACTTACAATATTTGTTTCACTTCCGCCACCCACATTAATTTTTCCTCCACTGCTGAGATTGGCTTCCGTATCTCCTCTCATTGAAAGGGTTTTGGTTCCGATATCCAGGGTATCTGACTTGATTCCGACTCCGGAAGTAGGATCACCGTCTTCAGGTCCTACCCCAACTCCGATACTTGTTGTTCCCCCAACTCCGATATTAACTCCCTGTACAAATATTTCTTTTCCTTTGATCTGAATATTTCCATCTTTATCCATATAAATAGAGCTGCTTCCACAGTTCAGGGTAATAGAAATTTTACTGTCTATACTTATATTTCCTGCACCATCCAGAAAAACAGAATTCTGGTCTTTATCTCTCACGGTAATTCCTCCCGCATCATCCAGACTCATGGTATGCCCGCTTTTACTGCTTAAGCTTTTAATATTATTTCCGGTTCCGCCGCCGCCGCCAACTCCACCGTGAAACATTCCTCCCATCACGAAGGGACGGTCAGGATGCTGATGGGCAAAGTTGACCACTACCTGATCACCTTCTTCCGGAATGGCCATAAAGCCTCGGTTTTTACTTACTTTTTCACTTCCACCTCCATCGGGAGTCATCACCCGGATGTATTCTGTAGTGGTAGAACCATTCTGCCAGTCAAACTGAACTTTAACTCTTCCCTGATTTAAAGGGTCTGTATTGGAAATCACTTTGGCAAATTGTGCATCCGCTTTTGGAATATGAAACTCCGGGCGGGGAATAAATCCTGTGTCAGAAGCTATTGCTTCAAATGTTCCGGTATAATATCCTCTTGCATCCACCTCATGATACATATCTATAATCATCAGTTTGGTGAAATAGGTGGTTTCACTGCTTTCTGCTTTCCGCATTTCAATATCAGCAATACATCCCGGATATAGGAATGGTACTGTAGTAATGCCTGAAATAACAAATACTTCTGAAGCTTTACTTCCGGCTGTTCCTTTCTGAGAGTTTTCCACATCCATAAAAGACACTGCTTTTATTGGAGCTACTCTCAATGAAGGGGTTGTAAAGGTTTTTTCTGATATTTCATACGCTCTTTTAGCAATATCTGAAGTATGGGTAATCTTAGAATTTCCTGCCGTTAATTTTTCATTTTTACTGCTGTTATATCCATAAAATGAAGGATTCACGTGCTGGGCTTTCATTTTGATTTTTACGTCACTCACACTGCTTCCGTAAGTAAGTTTCACAGGCTTTTCCTGAGGTGGAAGCTTCCCGAAATGCAGAACTTCACCATCATAATAAAACTGTTCACCATACGCTTCTGCTATTCTTGCCAGATAGTTGTAATGGGTTTCTTCATATTGTGAGCTGTACGAAATGTTTCCGTGGGCGGCATCCACTCTGAAATCAAAGGAATTCTGTCCAAGACCTTCTTTGATCACCTGATCTGCAATACTGTTCAGACTGATCTCCTGTGCTCCGCCAAAACTCTGAATATGAGGAGCTGCATCCAAAAGAACAGTCGGGCTTGAACCTGTAAGAACAATATTTCCCAGACTTCCTTTTTCCTGACTGAAACCTACTTCAGTGATTACACCTACAAAGTTTCTTTCAGGGCCGTCTTCAACGTCTTTGTATCTGAAAATAACCGTAATTCTTTTTCCCAGAAAGTTCTGAGCTTCTTCCAGATTATGGTTTTCCGTGCTTCCCAGTGTATCGTGAGCCAGCATAAGATCGAACTCATGATGTTTTACAGCACTTTGTTTTAGCTGAAAATGTTTGAAATGTTTGATTACTTTTCCGTCAATTACAATTTCAAGCTTTACCACACGGTTGATTCCCGCTACCTGATTGCCAGGGATTGTATTGGCATTATAGATTCCGGAAGTAGGTTGTTTTGACCATACTTTATCCTCTACCAATGTGGGTGGATTAGGCTGCTTAACCTGATTCATAAACATTTGGGACCCACTTTGAACCATTCCGGTATAAGCCTGCGCCTGAACCATTTTTTCGGTAGCTTTTTTAATGGTTCCACTTGATTTTTCCTGTACTTTCTGGGCAGCTTTGCTTACTGCCTGGTCTTTGAGAGTCTCTTTTAGATTATTTACAGCTGGAATTTTATCTTTGGAAACAGGCATTTTGGGTGAATGATCGTCCTGAAACATAGTTGTAGTATTTTGATTGATTGGGTGTCAAATTTTTTAAAGGCTAAAATCTACCTGAATCAAAAAGATCAGATACATTTTCGTTATCCGTGTTCTATTCTAAGGAATAAAAGCCGGATATTGAGATCAAAAACAGGGTATAATGTAATGAGTAAAAAGATAAAGCAGCATATTTATCTACTTTATTTCCCTGCTGGATTCCAGGATTTCTCCTGAGTTTATTGTGATGATATGCAAATTTTAATCATTATTAATTTTTTTGTAATTG
>Ga0123397_146959_pt1 | contig 10534 bp, 7 predicted proteins | sample T10HLNH4metaT_FD_89925 | JGI IMG/M metagenome (GOLD analysis project Ga0123397, IMG submission 89925) | Methane-oxidizing artificial microbial communities from Washington, USA to study methane cycling - T10-HLNH4 metaT (Metagenome... ... | reverse complement strand
TGGGCTTCAACTAAAACTTTGTTTTTTTCGCTCATTGATAGATGATGTAAATCAGTATTTGCCTTATTTCAACCCAACTCATACCCAAACGCAAGCAAGCAATCCGATGAATATCCGCAGATTTCTAAGTGCCGGGCTAATCGCCTGGTCCGTGCAGGCGCTTGCCGAAGACAATAAGGATTTATTTGCCGCCGCAGCCACCGGCAGGCTGGAGCGGGTCGAGGCCCTGTTGGCGCAAGGGCTGGACGTCAATGGTAAGTTGGAAACGGAGCGCACAGCGCTTATGGCGGCCAGTTTTAACGGCAATTTGCGGATTGTCAAGGCGCTGCTGGCTTATGGCGCTGACGTTAATCTGGCGGATAAACTGGGCTCCACTGCGCTAACGGATGCGGTAATGTTCGGCAGTGCCGACATTGTTGGCGTGTTAATCGCCGCCGGCGCCAACGTCAATGCCGCCGATAGCCAGAGTGTGAAAATACTCGATAAGGCTAAAAAGCTTGGACGTGAAAACATCGTAAAACTGTTGGAAGCGGCCGGCGCCAAGGGCTCGGAAGCCAAGGTAGAAGAAAAAATCGAAGGCGAGCCCAAGCCCGCAGAAGAAAAACCGCCGGAAGAACCTAAAAAATGATGTAGCACGTCAAACCGCGTTTCCGCATTTGCATCTATTCAAACCCCGTTAAAATTATCAGAATGACAGACTCACAAAAGCCACTACACATTCACATCCTCGGCATTTGCGGCACCTTCATGGGTGGCCTAGCGTTAATCGCTCGCGAATTGGGCTACACCGTCAGCGGCTCGGACCAGAACGTCTATCCGCCGATGAGCACGCAACTCGAAGAACAAGGCATCCGCTTGATGAACGGCTATAAAGCCGAAAACCTGGATTGCAAACCCGATTTGGTGGTGGTGGGTAATGCCATGTCGCGCGGTAATCCGGAAGTGGAAGCTGTATTGAACTTAGGCTTACCGTATATCTCCGGCCCGCAATGGCTTGCCGAGCACGTGTTGCAGCACAAATGGGTGCTGGCAGTGGCAGGTACCCACGGCAAGACCACTACCAGCAGCATGTTGGCTTGGGTGCTGGAATACAACGGTTTCAAACCGGGCTTTCTGATCGGCGGCATTCCGCTGAATTTCGGCATTTCCGCGCGCTTGGGTGAGTCTGATTTTTTCGTCATAGAAGCCGACGAATACGATTGCGCCTTTTTCGACAAACGTTCGAAATTCGTGCATTACCGGCCCAGAACGGCGATCTTGAACAACCTGGAATACGATCACGCCGACATCTTTGAAAACCTGGACGCGATCAAAAAACAATTCCACCATCTGGTGCGCACCATTCCCAGCCAAGGTCTGATCATCGCGCCGGCTTGCGAACAACATGTTACCGAAGTGCTGGAAACAGGCTGCTGGACGCCAGTTGTGAAAACTGCGATCGACGGTGAGGGCGATTGGCAAGCGCACTTGTTAAAAGCCGACGGCAGCCGTTTTAGCGTCAGTTTTGCCGGTGAAGAGCAAGGCACGGTTGATTGGACCTTAACCGGCCGCCACAGTGTCTATAACGCCTTATCGGCCATCGCCGCTGCTCGGCATATCGGCATTCTGGCAAAAGACGCGATAGCGGCTTTGCAGCAATTTCAAAGCGTGAAACGGCGGATGGAAGTCATCGTCAAAAAAAGCGGCGTCACGGTCTACGACGACTTCGCGCACCACCCGACCGCGATAAAGACCACTCTGGACGGTTTACGTCAACAAGTTGGGAGCGAAAAAATTCTGGCCATCGTCGAGCCGCGCTCCAACACCATGAGGCTGGGCGTGCATACTCAATCCTTGGCAGAATCCTTGGGTCAGGCCGACCAAGCCATCGTTTATCAGCCCGACAATCTGGGCTGGGATTTGAGCCAGCTACTGAAATACGCTAACAACATTGAGATTTGCAACAGTCTGGAAACCATCATCGCCACCATCAAAGCCCAGGCTGGTGGCGTCTGCCACGTGTTATTGATGAGTAACGGCAGTTTCGGCGGCATTTACAAACGTCTGCGAGACGAGTTGTAAGCCATGAGCAACCGCGTCGAAATCCGCTACTGCACCCAATGCCGCTGGTTGCTGCGCGCGGCCTGGATGGCTCAGGAATTGTTGAGCACGTTCGAACAGGAAATGGACGAGTTGGTGTTGCAGCCGGACACCGGCGGCATTTTCGAAGTGCGCGCCAACGGCGAATTAGTCTGGTCCCGCAAACAGCAAGGCCGGTTCCCGGAAATTAACGAGTTAAAGCAATTGGTCCGCGACCAAATCGCCCCGGAGCGCGACCTGGGGCATGCCGATCGCAAGCCCGCGCCGCAGTCTTGATCCCGCTGCGCAGACATTAAACAGGGCCAAGGCTGTCGAGATCATGCTCCCGGAAGACGACGCCACCATCATCAAATCAAAAGACGACGATCTGACCCGGATCAAACCGCGCCCCTATCCGCAGATATTGGCCGACAATCCGGCATTGGACGGTAAATTCAACGACGATTATTCTTTGCGCGGCGCCGTGGGGGTGGGCGGCGGCGGTCAAGTGTTGCTGGGTTTTGATGAACGTATCGGCCGCGAAGTGGCGATCAAGGAATTGCTGGATCAAGCCGCGAATCAAGATGCTGAATTAAACGCGCGTTTTCTACGCGAGGCCCGCATCACAGGCCGCCTGGAACATCCGGGGATTGTGCCGGTTTACGATCTGGGCAAGAAACAAAGCGGCGCGCCCTATTACGTGATGCGCTTGGTACGCGGCGATACGCTGGCCAAGGCACTAAAAGCCTGCAATGCCGAAGTGTTAGCCGAGCATGCTCTGGCGCGGCGCTTGAGTTTGCTGGACAGACTGATCGACGTTTGCGAAGCCGTGGCTTATGCTCACTCAAAAGGCGTGATTCATCGAGACCTCAAGCCCGGCAATATCGTCCTGGGCCCGTTCGGCGAAACCATCGTCCTGGACTGGGGTTTGGCCAAGGTCGAAAACGAAGCCGATCTGGCGCCGCTGCTGCATGCTGCATCCACTCAGGCTGCCGACGATGGGGATCTGACCCGGATGGGCGACATTCTCGGCACCCCCGCCTATATGGCGCCGGAACAAGCCAATCCCGATTTCGGCATCGTGGATACGCGTTCAGATGTGTTCGCGCTTGGGTGCATTCTCTATTATCTATTGGCCGGCCATCCGCCGCTGCGCGGCAGCGCCGATGAGATATTGGCACAGCTTAGCTCGCTGGCACCCATGCCATCGGCTCGCGATCCCAAATTACCTGCGCCGTCCGAATTAATCGCCATTTGCGATAAAGCCTTGGCCAAGGACAAATCGTTACGCTTTCCCAATGCGGCAAGCCTAGCCGACGAATTGTGCGCCTATCGCGACGGTCGTTTGGTGAGCGCCTATGCCTATTCACGCGGCGAGCTGGTGCGCCGCTTCATCGACCGCAACAAGGTCGTGTTGGCGGCTAGTCTGGCGGTATTACTGGCGATTTTGATCGGCGCCGGGCTGGCATTCAAGTTTGGGGTAGAGGCGCACAAAGCCCGAAACTTGGCTGTCGCCGAGGGAGAAATCGTCAAGCAGGAGAAACAACAGGTCGAGCGTGCGCTGGCCGATGTCACCCGCATTTCCAACCAGAACCTCACGGCCGCTAACCAAATCGCGGACAGCATCTTGGGTAACCTAAACGAGATGCGCATGGGTATGCAGCAAGCAGCCGAGTCCCTGCGTACTAATGCGGATTTAGCCGCATCCAGCGGCTTACTGGATAGCTTGCGGCAACGTTATCCGCGTAGCGAAAGTTTTGCCACGACGCGCGCGCCAGGCACTATTGTTGCTGTGGTTCCGGCCAAATATCGACAAGCGCTGGGTGCCGATACCTCGCAACTTGAGCACAACCGGATGACTTTGGAACGGGGCGTGCCGATTCTGAGCAGAATTTATCAAGCCCCGGAAGGCTTCCCCGCCGTCACTATGGTGGTGCCAATCAAGCAGGGTAAAACCATCCCGGGATTTATTTCCATGCGCATCAAACCTGTCGATTTTCTCGGTGGTCTGCTAGTCGAGGATAATCACACCAAAAAACGCATAGTGTGGGTCGTGCAGGATGATGGCCTGCTGCTTTACGATACCTCTCCTCAGGAGATTGGCCTTAATTTGTTCCGTGAGGAGCGCTTCAATCAAATACCGGAACTTCGGCAGCTCGCTGCTCAAATCGCCGATCAAGATGCCGGAGTGGGCTATTACCAAAGCCAATCAGCCGGTCAATCCGAGCCTTCGCGGCAGATCGCGGCGTGGGTAAGCTTGCGTCCGGCGGAGAATCGGGGGTGGAAAGTGGTGGTTTTGGAGGCTTGGTGACGCGTCTGTTTTGCAAAGCGCCGCCCCCGGAGCTTGTAGAAGGTGTTGCGAAAGCATTTAGTTGACGTGTTCGGGGATTAGGTCAGAGAGAACCTTGAAGGTTATTACACGTGATAAACCCCCGGCTGTGCCGGGGGTATTTGCTATGTCAAGCGTCTGATTTCGGCAAGCTAGCTTGGACCGGTGATTTTTTCCAAAGCCCGCCGCCGGCAAAACAGTTCCAACCCCAGCGCAGCCAATTCAACAAGGCTGCGGCCATCCACAACGACCAAGCCAGCATCAGAATCCGGTAGGCCAGTAAAGGCAGGCTGACTACCGTGGCAATGGCCAACTGCGGACCATTGCGATCCTGATACCAATTCAGCAAGGTCGCCGAGGATTGATTCCCGGCAATTTGCATATCTGGATTACCCAACAAACCTTGCTCGACCGCTATTGCTATCAGCAACAAGGACAGCAGCGTCAAACCGGCCAAACAGATTTGCGCCAGATTGAACCAGCGCGGCCGTTCCGGCGCATGCTCGGCGCGGAAACCCAGAGCAAACAACCAGCCCACCACCAAAAATGCCGCGGCAATATGCAGCTGGCTCAAGCCGATCAGCAACAAAAACCACTGCCAATGCTTTAGCGGCGTGATACTTAGCTTACCCAAGCCCAGCGCCAATAAGGCCAACACTATCAATAAGCCCCAGATCAACGCGGCCGGCCCGAACTTCGGCCCAAAGGTCCACAACAACCAACGCTCTTGCGGCATTAGCAATTGAATGCGGCTGTTCACGCTGGCAACGCCGAGATCAACCAGCGGCGTGCGTAACAGCAAACCGGGTTCTTGCGCTGTCTGCCAATTCAACACAATTTGCTGAGTGCCGGGATGTATCGGCAAACTCACCACAGCGCCTTGCTGACGAATCGGCTGACTCACGCCGTCTATCGTCACGCTTTGCAATTCCGCCTGCTCCGGCAGTTTCACGGGGTGTTGTCCGCCTTTGGAGGTGCGAATACTCAAGGTCAATTCCACCGTTTCGCTGCGTTGCCCGGGTTTGACCGCCAATTCGCTGCTATCGATAGTCAAGGTCGCCCCGGCCACCGCTTGCGGACGGCTGATAGTCAGATTGACCCGCTCGCCCGGCCAGGGCCGCCATTCCGGTAGCCATTGTCCCAGTCCATCCTGATGATGCACCACCGCGATGCCGTCGGCCTGCAAATGCCAGATAGGGCTAACATCGGCGCGCCAAACCTCGTGCCATTGCGGCGTATCGGCGGCCTGCAATGCCAGTTGCTCGGTTTTAGCCAATGCGGACTCCCATTCCATAGTCGCCTGGCCGGCCGCCATGTTGACTAATACTTTCCCGTCCTTGACCCGCACTTGCGGACTGGTGACGGCTTCACCGGGCAACAACGGTAGCTCCAATAACACCGGACTGAGCGCGCCGGCCAATTGCTCGACTCGGGTGGTTACGCGCCAATCCAAGCCCAAATGCAGCGTTCTTTCCACCCGTACAAACGCCGGCAACGCGGTTTGTTGTAGCTTATTTTTGGGCCCGCTATCGAGTTGCAAGCGGCTGAACTCCAGTTGCGGACCCACCTTGCCGTCTTCATAAAAACCGTCCACCCGCCAACCGTCGGCATTGACGCTGGCACGTTGCGGCGGCAATGGTAACGGTAAACTGAATTTATCCTGCGCGGCATAACGGCCTTGTATCACCACCTTGTGCACGCCTTGCGTCACCATCAACCACAAGCTGCCGTCGTCCTGTCTGATCAAGGCTTGCGCCTCACTGCCATCGACAGTAACCTGCTCTGGAAACCATTGCTCAAGCTGAGCCGGTAGCGGTATCGCCAGATCCTGTTGTGCGTGCAATTGCAGCTCGATGCGCAGCAATTCCGGCTTAACCGATAATTGCATGTCGGCTATCTGCGCGCAGTTGGGCAGACATTGCGGTGCTTGCAGCAAGCGGGTTTTCAATTGCTCGAGCATTGGCGCGTCAGGCAGATCGGCATAGGCCTTTTCGCTGGGCGCCATCAGCAGCGGCAACAGCAACAGACAGGTCAAATTCGGCAAAGCCAAGCGCCAGTTGCTGGCGATGGCACCGAGCATTTTCAAAACCAAAACCGCCACCAGCATGGCTTGGGCAAAGTGCAGCAACATCATCGTAAACGGCGACAAATACCAGAGTCCGATTTGTTGCCCACTATCGACCGCGCCGTTCCAGCTCAAATCCACCTTCTGCCAACCCCAGTGTGGCAGACCGGGACCGGTTTGCAGATTGGCTTCCGGATCGATGCGTTGCAAACTGGCAGCGCTGCCGCCGTAAGAACTCGACATCTTGGATTTAGCTGAATACTCGGGCTCCGTTTTGGCAAGTTCCCTTATTTCCGGCTCCGGCGCCATCGCCGAATCCGCCATCTGTTCTACCTGCAACGCCATCGGTGCAGCGGCAGCCACCGCCGAATGCAGGCGCTGAATGGACTGCCCCGGCAGTTCCAGCTGCGGGTAAATACCGATGCGAACCTGCTCTATCATGAACGGAATGGTCAGCATCAGCAGCGCCAGCCAACTGGCGTTGCGATACCATCTCAGCCATTGCGCGAAACCACCCGCCGGCAATACCCGTAACAGCGCCAGTACCGCCAGCACGTTCAACCAGATCAGACGCGGCGCGTCCGCCTCATGCCAAATCAGCGTCAAACTCAACAAGGCAAATGCGCCCCATCGCGGCGACCAGATGCGCCCCACCGCCAATCCGGCGATCAGGACCAGGAACAAGTCCAGCAAAGTCCAGCGGTTCAACCAGCTATTCGGCACATTATCCACGCCACTGACCGCCAGCAAGCGCCAGCCGGGCGGAATGTTGAGTTCGGCCTGTACCTGTTGAAAGCGCTGCTGCCAGCCGCTGGCATTGAGCGAACCCAAATCGGCCTCGATTCGGCTGTCGGCATTGAGTTGGATGGCGCCGCGCCGGACTTCGACACCTTCGCTGCCATCCGCCAGTCGGGTAATTAATTGGCTCTGACCGTCCAGTTGCACCTGGCCCAGACCCAGTTCGGGCAGCGCATTTAAACGCCACTCGCGGCTCATCGTACCGGTAATTTTATCGCTGACGGTATAGCCGCCGCCTTCGAAATCCAGCCACAGCGTGCGATTAAGTTTGAGTTGATTCGGCTCGGGCTCCGGATCGCCTCGACGAACCACTTTAAACGCCATGCTCTCGCCCTGCTTGAGTTGATAAGTGGGTAGCTGCTGCCATTCGGCGGGCAGATTAGTTTGGCTACCGTCTATCGCGGTCAAATTCTCGATCTCCACCAAGCGCAAGGCCGGCACGGACTGGAACGCCCACAACTCTTCCGCCGGCCAGTTCTGGTCTGCTACGGCCAAATCCAGTTGCGTCAGGGTTTGCGGGTGACGGCCATGAATATCGATACTCCAGCGCCCCGGCCGCACTTGCACCAATAGTCGCCCGTTACCGTCCAGACGAGCGGGCAATGGGCTATTCAGGGTCACCGGGATAAAGTTAGGCAACAAGGCATAAGGAAACTCTATCTCCCGCGCCTTGCCGGATACTTCCAAATCCAGACGCGTGATGACTTGCAGCGGCACCTCGTCCAGCACCTGCCGGAATACTTGCAGGTCTAGCCTATCCAGCTCGCGGTCGGCTGTGTCGGCGTTCGCGGTATGCAGCCACAACGCACCTTGTTTGATGGGCGGATAAGCAACCGGCTTATCTTCGACGCTGAGCTGAATCAAGCCGCTGGCCTCGGGCAAGGCTAATTGTTCCGGTAAATTTTCCCAGAAAAATTCGCCGCTAATCTGGTAGCGACCTGCCGACAATTGCAGGGCAGGCTTACCGTCTTTTTCCACGACCGGCTGAGTTTGTTTGTTGACGGTGACGGCTTGCGGCCAATGTTGCGTGTCGCCCGGCAAGATAATCCAATCCTTGCGGTACACGGTCCAATCGGCAACGAAGCTGCCATGCTTGGCTTGTAAATTCAGGTGTAGCGCACCCGGCCAGGAGCAGCGTTTTTGTTGAAAATCGTCGAAGAAAAACGGGCAACGGTACTGGGATTCATCCGCCAACACCCAGTTGACCCAGGGCTTTAGCGGTTCCGGAACATCTTGCATGTCCAGCGCCCTTGCCGTCTGCAACGACGCCTGCCCAATCAATAGCCACAGCACAAAAACGATGCGTCCCATATTATCCTCCAGCCGTAATCCCATATAAGGGACTTATAAACATCATAGAAAACTCTCTCCCTCTGCACCCAGGGGCATAAAGGAATCTATGTATCTTAACATTCGCCATGCTTATCTAGCGTGGGAGCGACTTGTCTTCAGCCCTAGGGCTAAAGCTCGTGAAATCGACCAAGCTCAGGTTCTTGCTTTTGAGGCGGGCTAAGACATTGCACAGTCTGCTTCTATGTGTACAAGGTAAGCGGTCTCAGTTGTGTTCGATTATTCCAGCGAAATCTCTATTAGCGTAGGTAGGCCGTAGGCAAAACCACGACATTCAAGCTCCGATACCATAGGCCAAATTGATTACGCTGCTTGTGATTGATTTCTAAGAGGACCAGCCGACTAATGACCCTAAGTAGCTGAGCTCCGATAGCATTACCACTGCCCAAATCAGGATGCTGATGCCGGCTGCGGCTGCGGCAATATCTTTGATGATGCGTATTTTTTCATTTTGCCGGGTTTCCACGAAATCGCAGAGGGCTTCTATGGTCGTGTTAAACATTTCGCATATCAGCATCAGGCCGGTGGCGGTAAGTACCGAGATGAAATCCACCCATTGGCGAAAATAAAAGCATACGGCCAAAATCAAAACGGAAAGCACGACTTTATAGGCCACACTAAAATCATACACAATCGCGTAGCGCAGACCTGACAAACAGACCTTCAATTTTCTTAAAGGGTGATAACCGCTTTGTCCGGTATTAAGAAATTTGTTTCGCATGACTCACCTTATGAAGATACCGCCGTTTTGCAGCAGATTAATTAAACCCAGCACCCACAGCAAGCTCAGCAAGGCGCCACCTAGTACATCCGAGGGAAAATGAACTTGCAGATAGACCCGAGAGGCGGCAACCAGGGATACCGTCAAAAGAGCACATCCCGTCAAAGCATAAAAGTTAAGCCCCAGTTTGTCGGGTTTGAGCATCCACCATAAGGCCGTAGCAAAGGCAACGATTTGCGCTGTGTGGGCGCTAGGGTAGGAGGCGTCCAAGGGGATTTCACCCACAACGGGGAAAAAATCGGGGCGTGGCCGGGCGAACCAAAGTTTGGCGAGACGGCTGAACAAGGCAACACCGGCTAGGCTCAAGACTATCAGCCAAGCCTCTTTGGTTCGGCTATTTCTCGCCAGAACACCGCTTACCACTGCGGTTATCGGGGCCAGAACAAACAGCGAACCAGCCCAAGTAATCACTGCAAAAAAACGATCAAGCAAGACACTTCTAATGCCGTGCGCGGTACTCAGCAGAAAGCGATCCCATTGGCTCCAGTGCGCACTGAAGCGCTCGATAAAAACCATCACTGTGATTGCCGCTAACCAAAATCCAAACGTTGGGAGATATTTCAAACCTAAAATTTTCATCGTTTTGCCTCCGCGTTGGCCAACTACTATTAACCCGGCCCTTAAATACCGTTCGCCTGTATGCCCTTGAGGATACTGAGATTCTATGGTTTTTTGTCAAGCAGCACCTTCGAGACAGTCGAAGAGCCAGCCAGCCTGGGCTTCGGCGAGCTCAGCCCGAACGGAATGCCAGTGATAAATAGGGCTGGGTTAATAACTCGGCCTTTGAGTCTCGCTGCTTCCGTGCAGTCGGGAATCCTATTGATACCATGGATTCCGGCTTTCGCCGGAAACATCTACCTCCACACCGCGGCTTTTCGCTTCGCCTGTAGTGCGCCTTGGCGTATTACCGACAAATTGTTTGGAAAACGGCAGGGTTTTAGTCGGTGGCAAATTATTTTTCACTTATTTAACAGTGCTTTATGTGTGTTGGGTGGTGGCATTTTAATTGCTAAGCAAGAGTCGCCGGTACAGGCAGGGTTGACTTGGCTGCCTGGTTTGGCCGGTATTCTTTATTAGTCATGAGGTGTTGATATGTTCGAAGCCATTGTATTGTTCATACTGAGCGGCCTGGTCGCTGCGTGCGCATACTCGT
>Ga0123397_119024_pt1 | contig 10549 bp, 11 predicted proteins | sample T10HLNH4metaT_FD_89925 | JGI IMG/M metagenome (GOLD analysis project Ga0123397, IMG submission 89925) | Methane-oxidizing artificial microbial communities from Washington, USA to study methane cycling - T10-HLNH4 metaT (Metagenome... ... | reverse complement strand
TTCGCCGCCGGAGCGGGGTTTTGTGGGAGCGAGCTTGCTCGCGATTGCGGCTCGAATCGAAGCCGCCGGCCCGCCAGCGCCGCATCGCGACCAAAGGTCGCTCCCACAGGGGCTGAGCCCGATCCGCCGCCGAAGCCTGGGCGCGGGTTCTGTGGGAGGGGTCTTGACCCCGACAGCGGCCTGAATCTAAGCCTGCAGACAGCAGCGGCTGTGTCGCGACCGAGGCCGCTTATTCCTCCACCAGCTTCACCTTCACGTACCGCCCCTTCACCATGCCGCCATCCAGCCGCAGCACTGCCTCCTTCGCGATGCTGCGATCGACGGCGACGAAGGTAAGGTAGTCGGTCACGTCGATGCGGCCGATCTGTTCGCGGGTGAAGCCGGCGTAGGCGGTGAGCGCGCCGAGCACGTCGCCGGGACGCATCTTTTCCTTGCGGCCGCCCAGTATCTGCAGCGTGGCCATCGGCGGCACCAGCGGTGCGTCGCTGCTCGCTTCGAGTTCGGCCAGCGTGCCCCACTCCAGCGGCCGGCCCTGCGCTTCCTCGATGCGCTGCGCGCGCACCTTTTCGAACGGGGCGACCAGCGCCCAGGCCGCACCTTCGGCGTCGCCGCGGCCGGTGCGGCCGATGCGGTGCACGTGCACCTCGGGGTCGGGCGTCAGTTCGACGCTGATCACCGCGTCCAGCGCGTCGATGTCCAGCCCGCGCGCGGCGACGTCGGTAGCCACCAGCACCGACACGCTGCGCTGGGCGAAGCGCAGCAGCGCGCGGTCGCGATCGCGCTGTTCCAGGTCGCCCGACAGTTCGATCGCCTCGATGCCGGCTTCGCGCAGCGCTGCCACCACCTCGCGGCAGCGCCGCTTGGTGTTGCAGAAGGCGATGGTGCTGACCGGCCGGTAATGGCGCAGCAGGCGCAGCACCGCTTCCGGTCGCTGCGCCTCGTCGACCTCGAAGAAGCGCTGGCGGATCTTGTGTTCGGCGTGCTGCATCTCGACCGCGATGCGCTCAGGCGTGCGCAGGAACTGCGCCGCCAGCCGCTCGATGCCATCCGGAAAGGTGGCCGAGAACAGCAGCGTCTGCCGCTCGCGCGGGCACTGGCGCGCGACGTGCGTGATGTCGTCGACGAAGCCCATGTCGAGCATGCGGTCGGCCTCGTCGAGCACCAGCGTATTCACGCCGCGCAGGTCGAGCGTGGCGCGTTCCAGGTGGTCGATGATGCGGCCCGGCGTGCCGACGATGACGTGCGCGCCGTGCGACAGGCTGTCGACCTGCGGGCCGATCTTGCTGCCGCCGCACAGCGTGAGCACCTTGATGTTGTCGGTACCGCGCGCCAGGCGGCGGATTTCCTTCGCCACCTGGTCGGCCAGTTCGCGCGTCGGGCACAGCACCAGCGCCTGCGGCGAGAACCAGCGCGGGTTCAGCCGGGCCAGCAGCGGCAGCGCGAAGGCGGCGGTCTTGCCGCTGCCGGTCTTCGCCTGCGCGATCAGGTCGCGCCCGGCCAGCGCGACCGGCAGCGCGGCGGCCTGCACCGGCGTCATCGCGTCGAAACCGAGCGTGCGCAGGTTGGCGAGGGTGTCGGGCGACAGCGGCAGGCTGTCGAAGGCGGTGTCGGGGGAGGGGGAAGCAGCGGAGGTCATGCCGGATTATCCGCGATCCGGCGTCGCGGCGCCCCTGGTCAACTGTCGCAGCCCTGCCGCATGCAGCGGGGCTGCGACTTAGTAAGCGGCAATGCCGCTCAGCGGATCACGCCGCAGGCCACGCGGGCGCCGCCGCCACCGAGCGGGGCCGGGTGGTCGGCGTGGTTGTCGCCGCCGGCATGCACCATCAGCGAGCGGCCGGCCACGTCGGCCGCTTTGAGTCGCGGCGCGAGCACCGGGTTGGTCGCGTTGCCGGCCGCGTCGACGTAGAGCGGCGGCAGATCGCCGAGGTGGCCGTCGCCCCACGGCGTGCCGTGCTTGTTGCTGCCCGCCGGATCGTAGTGGCCGCCGGCTGCCAGCGCCGGCACCTTCTTGCCGTCCTTGTCCATCGGCTCGCAGCTCGGGTTCTGGTGCACATGGAAGCCGTGCAGTCCGGGCGGCAGGCCCTGCAGTGCCGGCGTGAACACCAGGCCGTAGCGCGTTTCGGAAATCGTCACGTTGCCGACCGGCGTGCCGACGCCCTGCTCGTCCACCACGCTGACCGGGACCACGACATCGGCGCTGGCCGCACCGCTGGTGGCCACCATCAACGCAAGAATCATCTTTTTCATCTGACATCCTCCTTGAGCTCGTCCTTCGGATGCGACGCCATCGAACTGTGCGCGTCGTGCGACAAGCATATCGTCATCACGCCGCCAGGCGGACGACAATCTTTCAGGCGCGACCGGCGACGATGTCGGCAAAGCCCACCGCAGTAAGCGAGCGCGCCTGCGCGAAGCCGCCGACGAAGCGCGCCGACAGCACTGAAATCGCGAACAGCGAGAAGTCGCCGAAGGAGAACAGCTCCGCGCTCTCCGGCAGCCGCGCCAGATAGGCGGCGCGCGCGTCGTCATAGCCGGGCGCGCCGGCTAGGCAGGGTTCGGCCCGCCCGCGCACGCTAAGCCGCGGCAGCGCCAGCGGCGACTCGCCGGCCGCCAGCGGCGCGGTGATCAGCAGCGCGACCTCGGGGTGGGCGCGCATATCGGCGGTGTGGCTCGCCAGCGCGCTGACGTGGATGACGAAGCAGCCATCGGCGCGCAGCGCCCACGGCACCATCGAAACGGCCGGCTCGCCGTCGTGCAGCGTCGCCAGCGCCGCCACCGGCTGGCTGGCGAGCAACTGGCGCAGTGCCTCGGCCTGTTCGGCGGTCATCGTGTTCAGGCGCGCCAGGGCAGGTTCATCACCGTGCCGTCGGGTAGCGCCACCGTGTCGCCCAGCGGCATCGCCGACACGAATTCGCTGTCGCTCTCCGCGAAGATCTGGTGCACCGCATGCGCCGGCAGGATGAGCGTGTCGCCAGCGGCGTAACGAAGCTCATGCCCGTCCACCGTCGCCCGCCCGCTGCCGCTGAGGATGAGCACCACCTCTTCGCCGCTGTGGCGGTGCGGCGGGGTCGCGGCGCCGGCTTCCATGCGACCGCGCCACATTTCGATCTGCCGCGCGCCATTGCCCGGCGTGGCGACGCCGGCGATGTGATTGCCCTGCATCGAGTGGGTCTGGTTGCGGGCGCGCGGGAAGAGGGTCATGACGGTTCTCCGTAAGGGGGCGGAAAGGCGGCGCCAGTGTGCCCCTCGCCCTCGTGCGCTGCCGTGAAGCCCGCCACGCCCCCGATCAGGCGGGCGGCCAGGGCTGGACCTTGTCCTGCTCCGCCGGGTCGTTGCGCGCCACCACCGCGCGCGCCGGCTGCGTCGCGCTCAGGTTCAACGCCTCGTGCGGCACACCCGGCGGCACGAACAGGAACTCGCCGGCCCGGCTGATCACCTCGTTCTCCAGCGATTCACCCCAGCGCGTGAGCACCTCGCCCTCCAGCACATAGATGCCGGTTTCGTAGCCGAGGTGCAGATGCGGCGCCGACCGCGCACCCGGCGGAATCACCACCAGATGCATCGACAGGCCGCGTGCGCCGACAGTCTGGCCGGAAATGCCGACGAAGTAGGGCAGGCGCTGCGCGGTGGAGACTTCCGTCGTCGGTGCGACGGCGTGTACGCGAAGGTTCTCGGCGGTGTGCATGGCATCCTTCCTCAGTGTTCCGCTTCCGGTGGGACACGGCGAATGGCGCCCAGTGGCACCGATTGTCGACGGCCCGTCCCTAGCGGTAGCGCGCGGCGGTGATGAACTGGTTAAAGGTTTCGCACCATACGATCACCTATGAATAGTCGGACGGGTTGACCGAGGCGGGCACTGGCACGACGAAGTTGCGGAAGGTGCGAACGTCGCCGACCCTCACCATGCGGGCCTTGAGCCGGAGGAAGTCGGCTTCGGTCTCGACGAATTCCGGCGACAGATAGAGCTTGTAATCCGGGCCGGGCGCCAGCTCGCCCTCGAACACGATGGCCTCCGCGCCGATCGACACCTTGCCCTCGCCCCAGTGCAGCGCATCGCTGTCTTTCAGATCGCGACGGAAGTGGCCTTCATGGCGCGCCGCTGTCCCCTGCGCGGCCACCTCTTTGGCCGATGGCGCAGGCGGCGCGATCAGGATCGGCAGCGCGTAGATGCCGAGCGCGAAGCCGATGGCGGCCGCCAGGGTATGCGTCAGCGCGAGGAGCAGCGATTTCTTCATGGCGTGTCCGGTCATCAGGGCGGCGGCATCACGGAGCCGCCATCGGCGTCAGCGCCCGCAGCCGCATGGCGTGCGGCCGCGGCCGTTACAGAAAGTGCAGGGCACGTACCGGCCGAGCACCAGGCCGGCGCTGCCCGGTCCCTCGCCCGAACCATGGCAGATGCCGCAGAGCACAGAGCCGCTGTTGCCGCAGCGCTTGCAGTCCGGGGTGCCCGCTGACACGCTGCGCCCGCGGCGGCCCGTCCGCGGGCGCTCGCCGATCCGCAGGCCGATCTTCTCGGCAATCAGGCCCGATACCGCCAGCAGTGCGACGGTGAGTACGCCCTTGAGCCAGACGGGCGGCATGTCGGCTGACCAGATCAGTCCCAGGCCACCAAAGACTGCACAGACGACCAGCAGCTCGAGCAGGGTGCGCCAGAACAGCAGGATCAGGCACGCGCCGGCAAGGGTGAGGGCGACGAGGGCTTCGGGCGTCATGATGACCTCCGTCAGGGAGCGGGTCGCGTGGCCGGCGCGCCGCGCTATTCGTCCTTCTTCGGCTCCAGCACGAACACCATGCCCAGCGCGCCGACCGAGACCGTGCGTTCATTTACCGTCGTGTAGGACGCGATGCCGAAGGGATGATACGTCGACGTGAAGGCCGTCAGTGCCCCGATGCCGAGCACGCCGGCCAGCGGGCTGCGTTCGGCGATGACCTCCTTGATCTTCGCGCGGTGCTGCTCGGGCGAAGGATTGAGCAGAAACGCGGCGGCGGTCACTGCCGTCGCGACCACTGCGGAAATGACGGCGGTCTTGGCCATGGCGTAATGAGCGGAAAGTGCCTGACGATTGAGGGGAGGGGCAAGGCAGTGCATCGACCGATAAGCGCGCGCAGGGTCAGAAACAGCGCGGAAGGCCCCAGCGAGCGCCCGTGCCCCCCTTGGGTGCCTGGGTCAGCGGCACTGCATGGCGGTGAACCTTACCGCGCAGTTGATCTGGTGTCTCCCCTGACACCGTTCGTCGATACGGACGGCTCGACGCGTGGCGCCCGCGTGGGCGCGGCGCTGCAATCGGACACTACCGCCGGAAAGAAAGCCGAAAAGCCGCTGGCGCCGTTACCCGCGCGCGATCTTCTTGGGACTCGACGCTACCGTTCACCCGCGGTCCGGTTGCCGCGAACTGGCGAGGGCAACCGGACTGGAAACGACCGTCGCACGGCATTTCACGTCGAGCGCCGTGCGCACCAGGCATGGACGAAACCTGCCTGGTAGAACTGGACAGGACGGCTGAAGCCACCGCGTCCGATAATGGCCTCGACCTCGCCCGGCGGAAGAATGGCCACATCCTTCGCCCATGCCGCGTGCGTTTTCTCGATTGCGTCAGCGGGCACCTTGGCCGCGTGGAGCATGCTGACCCAGGCTTTCAGCAAGGTGTCGTACTCGGGTGAGCCCACCGCCGACGACAGATCCGCGCTGGCCAGAATGCCCCCCGGGTGCAACCTCGCAGCGATGGAGCGGAAGAAGCGGGCGCGTTCGTCCTGATCAAGAAAGAACTGCGACACCATGAAGCACGTGGCTGCATCATGAGGCTCGATATCGGGCAAGGATTCCAGATAGCCTTCGTGAAACATGCAGCGCGAGGCGAACGACTCCTTCTCCGCTCTCTGGCGACAGACATCGAGCATCGCTCCGGACGGCTCCACGGCCGTGAAGCGCCAGTGCGGAAACTTCTTGGCCAGGTAGGAAAGCTCCGCACCTGCGCCCAATCCAACACACAGTATCCGGGCGCTGTCAGGCAGCCCGGAGAATATCCATTCAAGCTGAAAATGAAGGCCTTCGTGAACGGGCGCAAGTTTCTGCTGCTGCTGTTCATAGCCGGAAGCCTGCTGATCAAACACGGCTTTAAGTTCGTCCTGGTTCATGCGCGGAGAGCCCGATAAAGTCTGATGACGCTACAGAAAAGCCCCATCGCGGGGCAAGTGATTGCGTCCGGCCGTCGTCGGCAAGAGGTCGCTCACCGTCTTACAGGTGGGTTGGGCCGGGACAAGTTCATCGTCCAGGCGGTAGACGCTGGGTAACAGCACAATGCCGCGATCACCGAGCCAGCGAAGGCAGGTTGCGCGTGACGAAGCGTTTGCCCTACGGTTGATCTGAACTGAAGCAGGCCAGCGGCGCTTGCAACGGCCTACGCCCTCAATGCCTCAGAAAACTAGCACACGCGCATGACGCGAGAAGGGGCTGCCCGGCGCGTGAGCGGCGTGCGCAGCGACTGCTACCGCTGACCGCGGCAGTCGCCAACTTGGGCGCTGCGCGCGGACTCGGACCGCCCGCGAGAAAAACAAAGAACCGGTGACGTTCAACGTTCGAGTTCAGCCGCAGGCCGCGCCATGCCGTTGACCGTCGGCTGCAACGAGGGGTTAGGCATCGCTCGGTGCGCTACGCAATGTGCATGATGCTACGTCTAAGCTTGCCGCCAGCCTTCTCAATCTGGCGCCAGCTACTGTTGTCGTTCATGGTTATCCACCGTCGCTCTTCACTACGGTAGAACCAATCCTTGTCGTGTTGGTAGAAGACTTGGAGATTCTTCCCCTCAAGAATGTTCAGTATTTCATTGCCATGGGCGCGTATCTCGTCAAAGTCGGTTGTCGCCTTCTGTCCCATTTCACTGTATAGCCGATTCAGCTCGAGGAGCAGTGCATTGACTTCTAATGGCATGGGACCGGCCTTGAGCCCAATCTTTGCAGCTTCGTTGAGCAGGATCGGGTAGCTATGAGATGGGTACTTTGAATTGAGCGTAGCCGCAATCTTATGCGCCACCTCTTCGCTCTCAATGTGATACGCCAGCAGCTCCTGGCAAAGCATCATCGAAAGTGACTCGGCACGATCGATCGCCCCGATAACCAGTGGATGCACATACGCAAACAAGCTCTTGTAAGCGTTGTCGGCTTGATCAGGCTGTTCCGATCGCCAACGACCTATAACTCGATTCAGTTCGTCCAGGCTGACGCTGACTCGATCGTTGTCGCGATCAACCGGTGAGAGTGCGTGATTCAGCGATGTGTCTACGGCTGTCAGATACGCGGTAGGCCCCATCAGAATTTTGTTGGCCCCCAAGGTGATCATCGTGGCAGCGGACGCGCATTCAAGCGGGACCAACGCAACAAGATTCTTGCAGTGCTGCCGTAGGAGATTGACCATTCGAAGCGAAACCTGCCCGCTGCCGCCATCTGACTTGATGAACAAGTACAGCGTCTCATGATTCCCTAGGCGTTCAAGAACTGCACTGAGAGCGACGACATCACTTGAGCAAACAGAGCCTCTCGGATTGTTCCAGTACGTGATAAGGGGGCCGCCCAGCAAATTGCTAGCTCGTTCGATGACTGCTTGAGTCTTGGCGAAGAGTACGGGCGGCTGCTTGACTTTTGGCTTCTCGGGAGGATCAGATCTATTCATTCGGCGATGTGAAAGTGGGCTGCTTGCGATGTCCAACGTGAGGTGGCCGGCGCGCGAAGGGAGCGAGGTCAACCGCCATGTTATGGCGCTTCATAGAGGCCCAAGCCGCACTGTCTGCAGCGTCGCTCGGCGCCGAAGTTTGCTTCTTGATATGACAGCCACGCGCGACCACACCTCGGGCAAGGCCATCGGACGATACGAAAAGCAGACCGAGCCCAAAGTAGAGCCCATACGACCATGACGATTGGAAACGCAAACTGCGTTGTCTCTGGGCTCGACGGCTTGATCAGGATCGCTAGCGCGACCGTGCAGGGCATGCCTGCAACAAGGCCGAGCGTTGCGATGACATTGCGGCGGCGATATTGATGCCACGCTGCGGGAATTGCTCTACGCATTAGCGCCATAGCGTTCGACGTAAGGGGCTGGCCGCAGGCCAGTCCGGGTTAGGCCTGGTGCGCATGTAGCAGGAGCGGGACAAGGACGGCGAACACTATGCCAAAGAGCGCAAGCAGACCGAAGACGATAGAAGAGAGTATTGCGCCACCCTTGAATTGGAGCGGGCTGCCGATTGCTGATTTGGCCCTAGGACCCAAGTACCAGCCACCTACGGTGACGAGAAGCGCGAAGCTCAACAGAACTGCCAGTGAGATTGGCAGGGGGCTCCCAGCGGCGCGATGAAGAAGTGCACCCACAAAGCCGGCGAAGACGAGCAGAGCTCCAAAGATGAGCGAATGCAGCCAACTTATCTGGGCCCTGCCATAAAGGAAGGCCGAGGCCTTCGCGAAGAGAGCATAGAGGAAAGGCAGAAGAAGAAGCGGCAAGAACGCAATGGCAGTGGTCATTTGGACGATATGACGATGCGAATGACAGGCCTAACGCCGTAGTTGTGCGGTCGCCGGAGCGGCGGAGCCGCGCAGGGCACCCAAAGCGCAGCTTTGGGCATCCGTTCGAACGCAGTGTTGGACGGCGCCGAGGCCGTTAGCGCAGGCACGTTGTGCATGACGAAGCCGTTGCACCCCACAGTTGATCTGAACTGAACCAGGGCCAGCGGCGCCTGCGAAGGCCTACCGCGCCCAACGCCTTGAAACACTAGCACAAAGGCATGGCGCAACAAGGGGTGAACTCACTTGCACTCGGAGTGCTGCCGCCACCACTCTCGCTGACCGTTGCAGTCGCCAGCTCGGGCGCGTAACGCCGACTTGGACTGCCCGTCAGATATACGAAGAACCTGTAACGTTCAACGGTGAAAGTAACCGGACGCCGTGCGAGGCGGATGGAGGCAACCCAAAGGCGGGGGTTTGGCGGTCCGTTTGGCTGGAGTGTCAGGCCGCAGTGGCGACACGCTTGGCTAAGAATGCTGAAGAAGCGGGGCAGAGGCTTGTGAACTGCGATGTGGCCTGAATAGCCTTTGGTGCGGCAACGCGCGAGACAGGCAGATAGCCGAGCGCCAGAAAGAAGCGCTCAGCGGTGGTTGTGAGGAGGAATAGAGTCTCGACACCTTGGGATGCGGCAAATGACTCGACAAACCTGACCAGGGAGCGAGCGAAACCGCGACCACGGAAGGATGGCTCAACTGCAAGGGAGCGCAGCAAAGCAGCGGTTGGATAGAGTTCGACGCCAACTACAGCCGCCAGCGTGCCGGCAGAGCGGATGCCGAAGAACTGAACCGGGGAACCAGCGGCGATATCGGCCACCGGCAAGGCACACGCTTTCAAAAGCGAAATCACGTCTTGAGCAGCAGGTTCGGGCGCGATGTGCATTTATGTGGGCTAACGTGCTAGCTCAGGGCGACCGGAGGCCGGAGGGAACCGGGAAGCGCAGCTTGCGTGGCGTCCCCTGGAGCGGCGGGTTAGCCCTTGCGGAGAGCGGATAGGCATGATTTGAACGCCTCAAGGTCTTCGTGCTCAGCGAAACAATGCTTGGGAACCATGTTGAAAAGCGTATCGGAGTGATACAGCAAGAGCATCTTTCGGTTCTCCTTCACCTTCGTTAAGTCGGACCACCGGATCTTGCCCTCGCTGTCTTCCGACCGGAAGAAGACCATTTCTCTATCCCACCAGAACCTGTGCTTCAGATGAAGGTTCTTCTGTTGGCGGTATATACGCTTTGCGCGGTAGGGAATGATGATGAGAAATAAGATGGCCAGCCAACCGAACATTCCCGCTAAGGCGCCAATTGCCGCACCAGCCGGCAACCGGCCTTCCGCATAGGCTCCTACGACAACGATGACGGCGCCGGCTACGAGAAGGACGGAGAGTGAAGCGCTAGGCGTTGCATGCAGCCTTTGCGCGCAAACCACGTCCTCTTCGGTGACAGTGAGCGTGTGGGTCATAGGGCTAACGTGGAAGTGAGCGACCTGCGCGGCTTTTCGTGTAGGTCCGCTCGACTAAAGGGTTAGGCATCGGCAACAGCCCCTCCTCGCAAGCGCTCACGTACGTGTGCCTTGGGTGATACATGTTCAACGAGGCTACGGTGTGCGCCGAAACAGGCGACCAAATAAAGACATTAGCATACCCGACGTGAGAGCCGGCAGGCCGACAAAGACCATGCCGAGGATGCCCTTAGTTGGAACAAGATCAACGCCGAAAAGTACAGCCAGACCAAGAACTCCGGCAGATAGCGCGCCGAACCAAAGACACCAACGAGTAACCGTGCCGCGAATGGCCTCGCGACCCTTCCCGCTCAGGACCGCAAGAAGCAGCAAACCGAGTGGCAGGCCAGCTGCAAGCAAAGCAAAGTAGTCGGACGATCCCACGAGATGCCTAACGACGCTGTAGAAATACCCCATTCCGGGGCAAGCGGTTGTGACCGGCGCACGCCGGCTCAAAGTCGTTCATCATCGTTTCAGTCTCTCGATCTTCGCTTCATCGTCGTCCCCTGACG
>Ga0123397_143747_pt1 | contig 10565 bp, 12 predicted proteins | sample T10HLNH4metaT_FD_89925 | JGI IMG/M metagenome (GOLD analysis project Ga0123397, IMG submission 89925) | Methane-oxidizing artificial microbial communities from Washington, USA to study methane cycling - T10-HLNH4 metaT (Metagenome... ... | reverse complement strand
GTGAATTTATGGAAAACAATAACGTACCGAAACACCTTTATTTTTACTCAGTTGGTCTGAGTTATAAAAAAGCTGATGCTGAGGTCAGAGGTCAATTTAGTTTGGATGCAGTTGCGAAGACTCGTTTACTGGAACAAGCTAAAAACGAAGGAATAGAAAGTTTATTAGTTACTTCAACCTGCAACAGAACCGAAATTTACGGTTTTGCAGAACATCCATTTCAATTAATAAAATTGATTTGCGATAATAGCAACGGCTCTGTTGACGCTTTTCAAAGAGTTGGTTTCGTTTACAAAAATCAGGAAGCAATCAATCACTTATTTCGTGTAGGAACTGGTTTAGACAGTCAGATTTTAGGTGATTTCGAAATTATATCCCAAATTAAAACGTCTTTTATCCATTCAAAATCTTTAGGTCTGGCGAATGCTTTTTTGGAAAGATTAGTGAATGCGGTAATTCAGGCTAGCAAAAGAATTAAAACGGAAACAGAAATCAGTTCTGGTGCTACTTCGGTTTCTTTTGCATCGGTACAATATATTCTAAAAAATGTTGAAGATATCAGCAACAAAAATATTTTACTTTTTGGAACTGGAAAAATCGGAAGAAATACTTATGAAAATTTAGTAAAACATACTAAAAATGAACATATTACTTTAATCAACAGAACGAAAGACAAAGCTGAGAAATTGGCCGGAAAATTAAATCTGATTGTTAAAGATTATTCTGAATTACACTTAGAACTTCAAAAAGCCGATGTTGTCGTTGTAGCAACAGGCGCACAAAACCCAACAGTTGACAAAGCAATCTTGAATCTTAAAAAACCTTTGTTAATTCTGGATTTATCTATTCCAAAAAACGTTCATGAAAATGTTGAGGAATTAGAAGGTGTAACGTTGATTCACATGGATTATTTGTCGCAATTGACAGATGAAACTTTGGAAAACAGAAAATTACACATTCCGGCAGCTGAAGCCATCATAGAGGAAATCAAAGAAGAATTTGTTATTTGGATGAAAGGCAGAAAATTTGCTCCAACAATTAATGCCTTAAAAGAAAAACTAAACGCGATCAAAGCTTCGGAATTGGATTTCCAAAGCAAAAAAATCGCTGATTTTAATGAAGAACAAGCTGAAATCATCAGTAATAGAATCATTCAGAAAATCACTACTCATTTTGCAAATCATTTAAAAGACGACGATACCATGGTCGATGAAAGCATCGAATGGATCGAGAAAGTCTTCAAAATAAAAGCATCTTAAATTTTACCATTAAGGCATTAAGAGAATTAAGTCAATCTTTGTCGAAGAAAATTAAGCCAAGCTATTTTTGAACACGAAGCTTAATTAACTTAATCTCTTAATAGTAAAAACAATAATACGTTCTATGACAAAAAAAGAGGTTACGCAATTGGCTTATGAAATTACAGGTTTTGCTATAAAAGTGCACAAAGCTTTGGGACCTGGACTTTTAGAAAGCATATATGAGAAGTGCCTTAAATATGAATTAGAACGAAACGGATATGATGTAAAACAACAATTATCTGTTAAAATCGATTATTACGATCTTGAATTTGAATCTGATTTACGAATCGATTTACTAGTCAATGACTGTGTTGTTGTTGAATTAAAAGCAATAGAAAACCTATTGCCGATTCACGAAGCACAATTATTGACATATATGAAATTATTACAAAGACCTCAAGGACTATTAATAAATTTCAACACAACAAACATTACAAAATCAATGAAACCTCTTGTGAATGATTATTTCACAAGATTAATAGATTAAATAAAATTTTGAACCATTAAGATATTAAGAAAGTTAAGCTTAATATTCTCTGACAAAGAAAAGCTTAATAACCTTAATATCTTAATGGTAAAAAAGAAAAAAAATGGCTGAAAAAACAATCAGAATTGGAACTCGCGATAGCGAATTAGCACTTTGGCAGGCACATACTGTCGAGAAAAAACTAAACGATTTAGGTTATAAAACTTCAATTGTTGCAGTTAAATCTCAAGGCGATATTATTCTCGATAAACCACTTTACGAACTCGGAATTACAGGAATTTTCACAAAAACCTTAGATATTGCTATGATTAACGGTGATATTGATATTGCCGTGCATTCGATGAAAGACGTTCCGACTGCTTTACCAAAAGGAATTGTTCAGGCTGCGGTTTTGGAAAGAGCCAATGTTTTAGACATTTTAGTACTTAAAGGCAATCCTGATTTCGCGAACCCAAGTACGATTGCGACAGGAAGTTTACGTCGCCAGGCGCTTTGGTACAATAAATATCCAAATCATACGGTGGTTGATTTACGTGGAAACGTGAATACGCGCATGCAAAAATTACAGGATAATGATTGGGACGGAGCTGTTTTTGCGGCAGCAGGTTTGGAAAGAATCAACTTAAAACCTGAAAATTATATCAATTTAGATTGGATGATTCCCGCGCCGGCTCAAGGAGCAATGCTTGTTGTGGCAATGGAAAATGACAATTACACTTTAGATGCACTTTCGCAATTAAACCATATTGAAACTGAAATTTGTACTTACATTGAGCGTCAGTTTTTGAGAACTTTAGAAGGCGGATGTACAGCACCAATTGGAGCTTTGGTAACGTATAATGAAGACGAAGATACTTTACATTTTCAAGGTGTTTTACTTTCTGTTGATGGAAAACAAAAATTGGAAATCAACAAAACGGTTGATATTTCAGAATGGAAAAAATTAGGCTTCAACTCTGCTCAGGAAATTTTGAATAATGGAGGAACGGAATTAATGCAGAAAATCAAAGAATCCCTGAAGAAATAATGGCAAATCCAGTTCAAATAGTATCTACTAAAATATTATCACCTCTTCATAAGCAAGAGTTGATGAAATATGGCGTCGAAGTAATCGAAGCCGATTTCATCAAAACTGAAAACAAAGCTTTCGAATTAAAAGACCTCAACGAAAGTTTAATTTTTACAAGTCAGAATGCTGTTCATAGTGTTTTATCAGATCCAAAATCAGAAGAGCTAAAAAAGAAAAACGTGTACTGCGTTGGACTTAAAACCAAAACTTTATTGACAGATAACGGATTTAATGTTGTGGCTTACACAGGTTATGCATCTGATTTGGCAGAAATTATCACTTTAATTTATGGAAATGAAAGTTATACTTTTTTCAGCGGGAATTTAAGAAGAGATACTTTGCCAGAAGCTTTAAAAGAAAACGGAATTAAATTCAATGAAATTCAGGTTTATGAAACTACGCTTCAGCCTCAGAAAATAAAAGCAAATCCTGAAGCGATTTTGTTTTTTAGTCCGTCTGGAGTTAAAAGTTATCTGAAAGACAATACTATAAACAAACAAATCTGCTTTTGTATTGGCGAAACCACCGCAGAAGCTTTATCAAAAATCACAAAAAATATCATCATCGCAGATCAGCCTACAATTGAAGACGTGATCGAAGATGTAATTCAAGAATACAAATAAAAAACCTTTGCAACTTTGTCACTTTGCGACTTTGCAACTAAAATAAAAACTCATGTTAAAAAACGACCTATTTTTAAAAGCATTAAAAGGAGAAACAGTTCAGCGTCCGCCGGTTTGGATGATGCGTCAGGCAGGAAGATATTTACCTGAATTTAGAGAACTGCGTGATAAATATGATTTTTTTACGCGTTGCGAAACTCCAGAATTAGCTGCTGAAATTACAGTTCAGCCAATTCGCAGAATTGCTCCGGATGCTGCCATTTTATTTTCGGATATTTTAGTTGTACCGCGTGCAATGGGAATTCACGTAGAATTGAAAGATAATTTGGGTCCGATTATTCCAGATCCAATTCGTACAATGGAGCAAGTAAATCAGGTTTTTGTTCCAGATGTAAATGAAACTTTAGGTTACGTTTTCGATGCTGTGAAATTGACTAAAGAAATGTTGAATGATGAGGTTCCGTTAATTGGTTTCGCAGGTTCGCCTTGGACAATTTTCTGTTATGCTGTTGAAGGAAAAGGTTCTAAAAGTTTTGATACTGCAAAAGGATTCTGCTTTTCAAACCCAGTTGCGGCGCATACTTTATTGCAAAAAATCACAGATACAACAATTTTATACTTAAAAGAAAAAGTAAAATCAGGAGTAAATGCCGTTCAGATTTTTGATTCTTGGGGAGGAATGCTTTCTCCTGTTGATTATCAGGAATTTTCATGGAAATACATCAACCAGATTGTTGACGCATTAGCTGAAATTACTCCAGTTATTGTTTTCGGAAAAGGCTGTTGGTTTGCTCTTGGCGATATGGGTAAAAGTAAAGCTTCTGCATTAGGAGTTGATTGGACTTGTTCGGCTAGAAATGCTCGTTATTTGTCTGGTGGAAATATTACTTTGCAAGGAAACTTTGATCCGTCAAGATTGCTTTCTCCAATTCCGACTATCAAGAAAATGGTTCACGAAATGATCGACGAGTTTGGAAAAGATAAATATATCGTAAATTTAGGTCACGGAATTTTACCAAATATCCCTGTAGATCACGCAAAAGCGTTTATTGACGCGGTTAAGGAATACGGAAATTAAGTATCCCGTTTCGATTGGCATTCCTGCAAGGTTTTCAAAACCTTGTAGGTCTAAAAGTTATTTTTAAATTTACAGTAAAAACCTACAGTAGATTATAAAAGAATGAAACTTGAAGTATTGCAAAAAGATTGTTACTATCATATTTATAATCGAGGAATTAATGGAACAAATATTTTTGAAAATGATGCTAATAAACTTTATTTCTTAAACCAATTAGCAAAATATTTGGAGGATAAAATTTCCATTTTTGCTTATTGTTTGATGAACAATCATTTTCACTTGGTTATTCGATTAAATACTGAAGAAAAAGACGTTACACAAGCATTTTCAAACTTATTTAATTCTTATGCAAAGGCGTTTAATAAATATACCAACAGAACAGGAAGTTTATTCGAAAAGCACTTTAAAAGAATAAATTTAAAAGATGAAAATTATTTAAAACGATTGATTGTTTATGTTCATTTAAATCCGAGACATCATTTTGATTTAGATTTTGAAGACTTTAAGTTTTCGTCTTTTCGAGCTTTTGTAACTAATCGGGAAACAAAAATAGAACGAGATGAAGTTTTGACTTTATTTGGAGATTTCGAAAATTTCATCTTTTGTCATAATCAGAAAAATGAGTTTCTAAATGAAACTTATACTTTTGAATAATTCAGGTCTATCCTGCAAGGTTTCCAAAACCTTGTAGGCTTATATTTTTATAATATCGGAATTTAAAATATAATAAGAAATACCTACAAGGTTTTGGAAACCTTGCAGGAAAACTAAAAAACATGCTCAACAAAGGTTTAAGAGACGAAGAAAAAATCAGAATTGATAACGTTCTTAAAACGTTACGAACTCTCATTTTTGTACCTTATCCTTTGAATGCTTTACAAAAAACGGAAATTGAAAATCAACTCAAAGAATTCGGATTAAACCTTAAAAATTTAATTGATTTTTCGAATGAAGATTTAATTACTTTCTTGATTCGTTTTTCCTTTGATTGGGAGCAATTAGAACAATTTGCCGATATTTTAGTCGAATTTTCTAAAACTGAAAACTATAATTTAGATAATAAGGCTTTGGCCGTTTATCAATATATTCAGGCAGAAAGCAAAGTTTTTTCTTTCGGAATCAATACTAAAATTGCTTCTCTAAAAAACAAATAAAAATGAGTTTTACAGATTGGAAAACAGACCGAATTGAAAATATTCTTCCTAAAGAGTTTTATAAACTGATTGATAAGAATAAAAATCACATTGGAAAAACTTTCCCTGTAACGCTAGCTAATTCTGACTCACCAGAAAAAGCAGAAAATTTTATCTCCGTTAATAAAGACAAGGAAAGAAATAGTGAAGGATATTATTTCTTCGCCCGAGATATAAAAACAAATAATCTAATTGGTTATTTGTGTGTAAAAACTATTGATTACCGCATTTCAAAATGTGAATTAGGTTATTTTATTGACGAAGATTTTCAAGGAAAAGGAATTACATCCAAAATGGTTTCTGATGCACTTGATTTTTGTTTCAATGAATTGAAAATGAACAAAGTTTTTATATGTACTTCAGAAGTAAACATAGCAAGCCAGCGAATTGCATTAAAACATAATTTTAAACAAGAAGGAATTTTAAGAGACGAATTTAGAAACGGTGATGGCACCTTACAGAACACCGTTTACTTCGGATTACTTAAATCAGAATATAATTTACAATGAAAGACAAATTTTACGCATACATACAACAATTACAAGACCAAATCTGCGCTGGACTAGAAGCTGTTGACGGAACAACGAAATTCCGTGAAGATCTTTGGAAACGTCCGGAAGGCGGCGGCGGAAGAACACGTGTTATTGAAAACGGAAATGTTTTCGAAAAAGGTGGTGTAAACATTTCTGCCGTTCATGGAAAACTTCCAGAAACGATGCAAAAGATGTTTAATGTTGGCGAAGCCGATTTTTTTGCGTGCGGATTAAGTTTGGTTTTACATCCAAAAAACCCAATGACTCCAACAGTTCACGCGAATTGGCGTTATTTTGAAATGTATGACGAATCTGGAAAAGTAATCGAACAATGGTTTGGTGGCGGACAAGATTTAACGCCTTATTATTTGTTTGAAGAAGATGCGAAACATTTTCATCAAACTTGTAAAACGGCTTGCGACAAACACAATCCCGAGTTTTATCCGAAATACAAAAAACAGTGTGATTCGTATTTCTGGAATGCACATAGAAATGAAGCTCGAGGAATTGGAGGTTTATTTTTTGATTATTGCAAAGCAAATGAATCAATGTCAATGGAAAATTGGTATAACTTTGTAACTGAGGTTGGTAATAGTTTCCTTGAAGCTTATGTTCCAATTGTAGAAAGAAGAAAAAATTTAGCATATACGCCAGAAAACAGAAACTGGCAGGAAATCCGTCGTGGCCGTTATGTCGAGTTTAATCTGGTTCATGACAAAGGAACTTTATTCGGATTAAAAACGAATGGAAGAATCGAAAGTATTTTAATGAGTTTGCCTCCGCATGTGCAATGGGTTTACGATCATCATGCAGAAGCAGGAAGCGAAGAAGAGAAATTGGTAAATGTGTTAGAAAACCCACGCGAATGGATGTAAAACTGATTTATATAGCGTTTTTTGCAAGTGTTTTTGGGTGTTTCGCTCAAAATGACACTTTGCAAAATCCCTATTTTAAATCCTATAATGATAAAATTACGGCCAGTGTTTATTATTTAGACACTTCAAATAGTTTTCAGATTACATCAGATAATCAGGATCCGAAGATATATTTTGATCTTATTCCCAATCGCAAAGAGCAAATCGGTTTTAGTTTAAATTACAAGATTATTGATATTACGATTGGTTTTGCTCCGAAATTTCTTGGTGGAAATACGGGAGATTCCCATTCTAAAAATTTTAATTTCAACACCCGTTTTTATTATAAAAAATGGATGCAGTCCTTAACTTTTATCAATCAAAAAGGGTTTTATGTCAGTGATGATAATTTTACTGCACAAATGCCCAATATGCGAAGTACAAAAATTGGCGGATCGACTTCCTATGTTTTTAATGACAAATTCTCATTTAAAGCATTGGTAAACCAAAACGAATGGCAAACCAAAAGTTCCGGAAGTTTTATTCCGAATTTTTCTTTTTATTACACGAACATAGACCTAAATACGCCCGATACAACACCTGGAGATATTTACGGATTTACTTTAACGCCTTCTTACTTTTATAATTTTGTAATAAGTGATCGCGTTTTAATTGGAGCAGGGATTGGTTTGGGTGCCGGAATTAATGATGTTGACGGAGATACCTCAGCGTTATATCAAGCCGATCTAAATTTAAAATTAGCTTATAATCAAGATCGTTTCTTTGCTTTTGCCAGTCTCAATGCGGTAACCTTTGATCAGGACGAAAAAGTAGATCCGAGATTGAATGATAATATTGTGACTTTAAAAATTTCTGCAGGTTATCGATTTGATCCTCCAAAAAAGATAAAAGAAGTATACGACAAGGCAAATGAGAAAATAGGTCTTTAAAAAGGCTTCAAAATAGCAAAAACAAGCATAAGCAGGGATTTCTAATAATTAAAAATCATTATTATGGAAAAGACAGATGTAAAAACGGCACAATTAAATCGTATGCATTCCGGAAAAGGCTTTATCGCCGCACTTGATCAAAGTGGCGGAAGTACTCCAAAAGCTTTAGCACAATATGGTGTACAGGAAAGCAGTTACACGAATGATGAAGAAATGTACACACTTGTTCATGAAATGCGAACAAGAATTATAAAGAGTCCAGCTTTCGACAGTCAATATATTCTCGGGGCAATTTTGTTCGAAAATACAATGGACCGCAAAATCGACGGACAATGGACGGCTGATTATTTATGGGAAAAGAAAAACATCGTTCCGTTTCTAAAAGTAGACAAAGGACTTGCTGATCTTTCAAACGGAGTTCAAATCATGAAGCCGATTTCTAATTTAGATGAATTACTGACAAGAGCTGTAGAACGAAATGTTTTTGGAACTAAAATGCGTTCAGTAATTAAAGAAGCAAATCCAGCCGGAATTCGAGAGGTTGTTGAACAACAATTTGCAGTTGGTTTACAAATTTTCGAAAAAGGATTAATTCCGATTATCGAACCGGAAGTTGATATTTATAGTTCAGATAAAGAAAAATCAGAAGAAATCTTAAAAGAAGAAATCTTAAAAGCACTTAACAAACTTGATAAAGATGTAAAAGTGATGCTGAAGCTTTCGATTCCAACCGTGAATAATTTCTATAGTGATTTAATGGCTGACTCACATGTAGTTCGTGTCGTTGCGCTATCAGGAGGTTATTCTCGTGATGAGGCCAATGAAAAGTTGTCACAAAATCACGGATTGATTGCCAGTTTCTCAAGAGCATTATCGGAAGGACTTTCAGCCGGACAATCTGATACCGATTTTAATAACGAGTTAAGTAGCACAATTAAAGAAATTTACAAAGCTTCAATTACATAAAAGCTTTAGAAAATAAAACACAAAAAATGAATATTTTCAGGATAAAACCTGAAACTTTAAACTTTAAACAAATTAAAATGTTCCCATTACAAAGAAACCGCCGTTTAAGAACTAATGAATCTATTCGTTCTTTAGTTCGCGAAACAAGTTTAAGTCCGCAGGATTTTATGCTTCCAATGTTTGTTGCCGAAGGAAAAGACATAAAATCTGCCATTCCATCAATGCCTGGAATTTATCGTCATTCGTTGGATAACACAATCAAAGAAGTAAAAGAAGCTTGGGATTTAGGAATCAAAGCGGTAAATATTTACGTAAAAGTAAGCGACAATTTAAAAGACAATAAAGGTACCGAGGCTTGGAATAAAGATGGTTTGATGCAACAAACAATCCGTGCAATTAAAGATGCAGTTCCGGAAATGATTGTAATGCCTGATGTGGCTTTAGATCCGTATTCCATTTATGGTCACGACGGAATTATCGAAAACGGTCAATTAATCAACGATGCAACTGTTGACGCCTTAACAAGAATGAGTTTAAGCCATGCTGAAGCCGGAGCCGATTTTGTAGCGCCAAGCGACATGATGGACGGACGAGTTTTGGCAATTAGAAAAGCTTTGGAACAAAACGGCCATCATAATGTTGGCATTATGAGTTACAGTGCAAAATATGCTTCTGCATTTTACGGACCGTTCCGAGATGCGTTAGATTCTGCTCCGGTAGATTCACAAAATATCCCAAAAGACAAGAAGACGTATCAAATGGATTATGCGAATAGAATTGAAGGAATTCGCGAAGCATTATTAGACGTTGAAGAAGGTGCAGACATCGTAATGGTAAAACCGGGAATGGCTTATTTGGATATCGTTCGTGAGGTAAAAAATGCCGTTCATGTGCCAGTTGCGGTTTACCAAGTATCTGGTGAGTACGCAATGGTAAAGGCCGCAGCAGAAAGAGGGTGGCTTGATCATGATAAAATTATGATAGAGCAACTTTATTGCATTAAGCGTGCGGGGGCTAGTATTATCTCAACTTATTTTGCAAAAGAAGCTGCAGTAATTTTAAATAAATAAAATGAAAAAAGCAGTATTCTTAGCAGCCGTTTTAGCATTTGCTTCATGCAAAAAAGAGAGTCAGGAACCTTTCGGAAAGTCATCTGAAAGTACAACAGAAACTTCTTCCGAAGGCGAATCGGCGAAAGCCACAACTCCAGTTGATTTAGGAAAAGAAATTTTTGAAGGAAGAGGAAATTGCACTTCTTGTCATCAGCCTGATCAAAAAGTTATTGGTCCAAGCATTCAGGAAATAGCAAAAATTTACAAAGACAAAAAAGGTGACATTGCCACTTTCTTAAAAGGAAACGCAGATCCAATTGTTGATCCGAGTCAATTTGCTGTAATGCAGACTAATTTTGCAGTAACCAAAGAAATGTCTGATGAGGAATTAAAAGCTATAGAAGCTTATATTTACAGTTATTCAAAATAACTTGATCTTATCATAAAATGAAAAACGAC
>Ga0123397_153094_pt1 | contig 10629 bp, 8 predicted proteins | sample T10HLNH4metaT_FD_89925 | JGI IMG/M metagenome (GOLD analysis project Ga0123397, IMG submission 89925) | Methane-oxidizing artificial microbial communities from Washington, USA to study methane cycling - T10-HLNH4 metaT (Metagenome... ... | reverse complement strand
TTTTCAACTTGTTCGACCAGACCGGGGCAAGGCTGTAACAATATTTCGATGTCTTTACCGTAGGCCGCACACAGCCGGGCTACGCTAGGGCTGGCTAGTGTGCGACTGGTGGCCAGCACACCGACCACCCCGGATTGTGTGGTTTGCGCGGCCGGTTTGATGGCGGGCTCCATCGCCACCACCGGCACCGGACACCAAGCACGTAGCTTTTCGATTGCGACCACCGTGGCGGTGTTGCACGCCACCACAATAGCCTTCACGCCGGCATCGAGCAGCAGTTCGGTAATCGTTGTCGCTCTATCCGCAATAAAATCCGCATCCCGGTCGCCGTAGGGCGCATAGCCGGAGTCCGCCACGTAGAGCAAGTCTTCCCTGGGCAGTTCCGCGCGGATTGCCCGCAGCACGGATAGGCCGCCGACACCGGAATCGAATACGCCAATAGGGGCATCAGTGTGCAACGCTGTCATCGATGGATGCTGACTTTTATTAAGTTAATCAGGCTTGGCGCTGTTGCAAATACGCTTCGTTAAGGCGGATGGCTTGCAAGGCCGCCGGACGCGCATAGATCCGCGCCACATAATCTTCGAACAACGGGCGCTTGTCGATGGTGCCAAACATCATGCCCCAACCCAGCTGCGAGCCGACATACACATCCGCCGCAGTAAATTGCTCGCCGCAAATATACGGTCCGGGCAACAGCGCCTTTTCGACAGCATCGATTGCTGCCTCGTAACTGCCAAAGCCGACAAAGCCATTCTTACCCTCAGGCACTTGCCAACCCAGCGCTCTGGCGGTAAGAGCCTGCTCCAGCGGACCGGCCGCGAAAAACAGCCACCGAAAATAATCGGCGCGCGCGGGATGGTTGATGGCCGGCAGCAGATTTTTCTCCGGAAAACGATCAGCCAAATACGCGCAAATGGCGGCGGTTTCCGTGACGAGCGCAGCGCCGTGTTTCAGCGCTGGCACTTTACCCAGCGGGTTAACAGCCAGATAGTCGGCGTTTTTCATCGCGGCGCCGAACTCCAGCCAGACTGTTTCGTAAGGCTCGCCCAGTTCTTCCAGCATCCAGTGGGCGATACGGCCACGCGACTGCGGATTGGTATAAAACACCAGATCATTCATTGTGCGTTCTCCTTGGGGGGATGTTGAACTAAAGCCAATATGGCGGCGGATTTTACACCGATAAACTTGACCGGACTCAGACGATCTTTTGGGGCCAGCGTAGATTTTGACCCTTCAGGAAAAATATTGAGCGACTATCCCAGCGGCTCCAGTGCAGTCATTGCTTCGGTCATTACCCGTTTGAACTCGGCGTAGTCGGCCTGATTTAAACTGTCCTGCTCGAGCGAAATACAAAATTTAGTCGCGGCCTGTTCCACACGCCTTGCCCCCAAGTTAGCGGCGACGCCTTTCAAACCGTGCAGCATATCTCGCGCCATTTGAAAATCCCGCTTATCCAGCAAATCACCCAGCTCTATCAACGTGCTTGCGGTGCTATCTCTGAAACTACCCAGCAACTCGCTCAAAAAACCTTCGTCGCCATCCAACAGATCCAGGGGGTTGCTGAAGTCAAAACCGGGCAAATCTCGTAAGCTAAACGCTGAAACGTCACGCTCATTTTTAACGGCCCCGTTTGCCGAATCGCCGGCCGGGCCTCGACCTATCTGCCGGCACAACACCTCAACCAACTGAATCGGTTGAATCGGCTTGACCACAAATTCGTTCATACCGCTGGCCAGGCATTTGTCCCGCTCCTCCTCGGTCACGCCGGCGCTCAGCGCGATAATCGGCAGCGCTTTATAATCCGGGTTACGGCGGATTTCTTCGGTGGCGGCCAGACCGCTCATCACCGGCATATGAATATCCATCAACACCGCATCATAAGCGTGCTCTGCCAGCAAGGCCAAGGCGTCGCGACCATTGCCGGCAAGATCGACACTAACCCCGCATAAGGCCAAAAATTCCTGCAAAATTTTCTGATTGATAGCATGGTCTTCGGCCACCAAGATACGCATGCCCCGCAATGCGCTACCTTGCTCGGCAAGCGCCTTCGTTAAGCCAGCGGCCTGGGTTTCGGTATGTGGCCGCACCGCCGACAAGTCGGCTTGCTGCGCGGCAACACCAAGCACTAAGTCAAAACTAAAATTCGACCCCTGCCCCGGAGTACTTTCGACATGAAAATCGCTGCCCATCAATTGCAGCAGCTTTTGGCTGATGCTCAAGCCCAGCCCGGTACCACCGAAGCGACGGGTAATCGACGCATCCAGTTGGCTGAAGGATTGAAACAACTTGGGCAAATCCGCCTCGGGAATGCCGATACCGGTATCCACAACGCTAAATCGTAGCCTGGCTTGAGCCTCGTTTAAATCCAGCAAGGCCACCCGCAAACTGACACTGCCTTGCTCAGTAAACTTCAGCGCATTACCCAGCAGGTTGGAGAGAATCTGTTGCAAACGCAGTGCATCACCGACCAAACTTAAGGGTACGTTCGGCGCGACTTCTATCTTGAAGTCCAGACGCTTTTCCGCTGCGTACAAGGCAAACAGACTATGCAAATTATCCAACACATTATTCAGGTTGAATTCGGCCTGCTCGACACCCAGTTTACCCGCCTCCATTTTGGAGAAGTCGAGAATATCGTTGAGTATGCCGAGTAAACTGACCGAACTGCTGTGAATCTTTTGCAGATAATCCCTTACCTCATCGGATACCGGCTTGTTCAAAGCCAACTGCGACAAACCGATCACTGCGTTCATCGGCGTGCGGATTTCGTGCGACATGTTCGCCAGAAACTCCGATTTGAAGGCCGCCATGCTCTCGGCGGCTTCTTTGGCTTCAATCAAGGCCTGTTCCACCCGCTTCTGTTCGCTAAGATCGCGAACCACGCTTTGTAACACCAGGTGGCCGTCCAGGCTAACGCGCGCCAGCGTCACCAAAGCCGGAAAAATACTGCCGTCGGCACGCCGATGCAGCCACTCGAACTCCAAGTGGCCGTTTTTGATCGCCGTAGTCAAATACTCGTTCGCCAATTCTACTGAATCCCTGCCGTTTGCCTGGTTTGGCGGGGAAACCTTACCTGGGTGCAAGCGGCAGAACTCGGAAACGGCGTCGTAACCAAATAAATCCAAGGTGGCTTGATTACAATCCAGAAATCCGCTGTTGTCGGCCATCATCACCGCATCATGCGAACTATTGAACAGCTTCCGATATTTCAACTCACTTTGCCGCAGCACTTCCTTATTGGCTTTGGCTTGCGTAACGTCCTCAGCGATAAACCAAATATAATCGTGATCCTCGCTGCCGGCGACCTTGGTACCGCTCAATTGCAATGACACCGGCCGCCCTCTTTTATGAATAAACGTAGCTTCGTCGGAGCCATATTGCCCGGTTTTTGCCAACCAGTTTAATTGCTCGTCCAAACTCTGCTCTTTATCGGCGGATAAGCTCAGGTAATCGAGCCGTTTAAGTTCTTCTTCCGTGTACCCCGTCATGCGTTGGAAAGCATGATTGAATTCAACGAATTTGCCGTGTACATCCAGCAAAGCTATGCCTAAGGGCGATAGTTCGTATAAATCTCGAAGCTTTTGGCCTTTCTCCGCCAAGCGGATATACGCATTTTTTAAGCTTGAGTTTGCCGCATCAAGCTCGGCGGTACGCTGATCGACTAGTGCCGCCACCATCGCCGCCCTGCCGGTGGCCGATAACAAGTACACGCTTAACAGCATGGTAAACAGCAATCCGCCTAGTAACACCATCCACGGTAGCCAAGAGGCATGTGTCGAAATGAACACGGCTTCCGGCTGGACAACAATTTCCAGCAACCGATTGCCAAAACGGATGGAATGCCTGGACTCGTTTAGGCCGGGCGTCAACGATTTCAGCACCCCGTGTAACGATATGGCGTGGTTTTCCGTATCGTAATAGAGTAACGCCACGTTCATATCGTCAAGATTTAAGCCTTGCATGGCCGCGTTCACTAAGGAATCGATACGCACCACTGTGGACAAAAACCCGCTAAACGCCGGCTCCGAGCTTTTGGCATTAGCAAGATATACCGGCATCATCAACAATAAGGCTTGGTTGGCTTGCCCGTCTTGCACCAGTTGAATTGGCCGGGTGACGCTGACTGCTTGACTGGCCCTGGCTGCCGTCAGAGCTTCTCGGCGATTGGACTCGGAATTCAAATCAAAACCCAACGCCGGTTTATTGGTTGATAAAGGCTCGATGTAGGTGACCGGGAAATACTCGCCACGCTCATTAGCCTTGATAAACTGGCGATCCGCACCCAGCTCCTTGATCGTAAAATCTTTATATCCTTCATCGCGGAACGACTGTTCGTAAGACGCCCGCTGTTCGTTGGTGATCTGCGGTACCCAGCTCAGCGCTTGAATGTGCGTATTCTGTGTCAGCACGCCATTCGCAAAAACGCCGAATTTATCCCGGTCAACCGGCCCCGCCGCTTGAAAAAAACTATTGAGTGAAAAAGACGCGTTTAGCACTGCGGAAAAATTCTCCGCCAAGGCTTTATTGATCGCAGTGGCATTGCTGTCAAACTGCAGTTGCAGCCGACTGTCTTCCGCTCGCAAAACCAGCAGGAACGTAACGATCAGCCCGGCCAACATGGCCACCAGAGGCATAGCTACGCCTATCAGCCTTGGCCGCCAGAGTGCTCTTGGCTCTGCAAACAAGCAAAAAACCAAGGGGGATATAATGATGGACCCCAAACAATCGCCTATCCACCAATTCCACCAAGCAACCAAAATGTTGGCATGGCTTAAAACACCAAATCCAAGCAAGGTGCTGACCCCGACGGAGGCGGCGATCAAGCAACTCAAAGGGCCAGCTAATAACACATACCGAAAAATTTTTTTGCCGTTATCCAGACGCGGTGCGCCTTGCTCCAGAAAGCGTTGCGACAGCCAAGCACCGAACAATGCTTGCAAAGTACTACCGACAGCAATGCCCAACGCCACAAAAACCGTCTGTGCGGTCAAATAGCCGCTTAAATCGTATCCATAGAACAGATTTGTCAGGAACGATCCACACCATATTGCCGGCCAGACTTTCTTACCCCAAAGCAATAACGCAGCCAATGCAATCCCGGCCGGCGGCCAGATCGGACTGGCATAGCCCGGCGGTAATGCCAGGCGTAGCGCGGCCCAACCCGCCACGACCATACTTACTGTCACAAAAATATATCGGTAAAAGCTCAAACGCATTCCTTCTCTGCCCAACAAGCTAAGAAAAGTGAGAGAAGGTGATTATAGGTCAAATGCTTTGCTAGAGATGCGGATAGGCCAAAACCTGAACCATCCGATATTAGAAAGCCTCATCGCCAATCCAGTTTAGCAACTGGGCTCCCGCCGGCGGGAGCGACGATATTTAAGGAGCGGGGATAGTTTTATGGACAGGCGCTTAGCCTGGTAAGGTCGCCATATCGATCACAAAGCGGTATTTCACGTCGCTTTTCAACATACGTTGATAGGCGTCATTGATACCGGCCATCGGAATCAGCTCAATGTCGGAAACGATGCCGTGCTCGGCGCAGAAATCCAGCATTTCCTGGGTTTCGCGGATGCCGCCGATCAGCGAACCCGCCAGTGCGCGGCGGCGGAATATCAGGTTACCGACATTCGGCGACGGATGCGGCTCGGACGGTACGCCAACCAGACACATCGTGCCGTCGCGCTTCAACAAACTCAGATATTGATCCAAATCGTGTTGGGCGGCGACGGTGTTTAAAATGAAATCGAAGCTGTTTAAATGCTTTTCCATTTCGTCGGCATGTTTGGAAATCACCACCTCGCTAGCCCCTAAGCGTTTGGCATCGGCTTCCTTGCCTGGCGAAGTAGTAAACAACACGACTTCCGCGCCAAAAGCATGCGCGAATTTCAGCCCCATGTGACCTAATCCGCCCAAACCAACGATGCCTACTTTGTGGCCTTCGCCGATTTTCCAGTGCCGCAACGGCGAATAGGTGGTGATACCGGCGCATAGCAAGGGGGCTACCGCTGATAGCTCGAGTTTATCGGAAACATGCAACACAAAACCCTGATCGACCACGATCTGATTGGAGTAGCCGCCGTAAGTCATTTTGCCGGTATGTTTATCCGGGCTATTGTAAGTAAATATGGTGTGGTCGCAAAACTGCTCCTGATGATCCTGACAATCAGGACAGACACCGCAAGAGTCGATCATGCAGCCCACCCCAGCCAAATCACCCAGCTTGAAATTGGTCACTTGAGAGCCGACTTCCACGACTCTGCCGACAATTTCGTGTCCCGGCACTATCGGAAACGTGGTGCCGCGCCATTCGTTGCGCACCTGATGCAAATCGCTATGGCAAACCCCGCAATAGAGAATTTCGATACGCACATCCTCTGGGCCGGGTTGCCGCCGCTCGAAATGAAAAGAGCGTAGTGGGGTTTGCGGGTTGTAGGCAGCATAGCCAACCGTTTTAAGCATATCGATCTCCTGCGTTTAGAGGGTGCACTTATTGCCTGCGCTAGCCAATTAACTTGACCAGACGGGGCAACAGCCAATTCCGAGTGCTAACTCGTCAGCTTCAAATACTTCTGATATAGGCTGTCCTTATCCTCCACCACATCCGGATCCTTATCGATGCAGTCCACCGGACAGACTTCCATGCATTGCGGTTTGTCGTGGTGACCTATGCATTCGGTACATAGGGACGGGTTGATCACGTAAATGTCTTCGCCTTGCGAAATCGCGCCGTTCGGGCACTCCGGTTCGCAGACATCGCAATTGATACAGTCGTCGCTAATAATGAGCGCCATAATTACTCCTCGGAAAATTTTTCGGTTAAGCGTTGTTTGACGACGTCCGGCACGAAGCTGGACACGTCGCCGTTCAGTTGGGCGATTTCGCGGATCATGCTGGACGAGATGAATTCGTATTGTTCGGCCGGGGTTAGAAATACCGTTTCAATATCGGGCGACAGGCGGCGATTCATACCGGCCAATTGGAACTCGTACTCAAAGTCCGACACCGCGCGCAAGCCGCGGATAATCACGCTGGCTTGATGTTGTTTGGCACATTCGACCAGCAAGATGTCGAAACCAATCACGCTGACGTTGCTGAATTCGGTGACCACTTCCTGAATCAAAGCGACGCGTTCTTCCAAGGTAAACAGCGGCTTTTTGCCACGACTGACCGCAACGGCAACAATCACATGCCGGTAAAGCCGAGAGGCGCGGTGGATCAAGTCCAGGTGACCGTTGGTGATGGGATCGAAGGTGCCGGGATAAATCGCGGTAATGTTCATCGGCTTTAGAAACAGGCAAAAGCGGCTTATTTTAAACCATTCGCCGCGGCAAAAGTATCCGATTGCTTTTGCAGCAGGTTATAGCTGACTTCGCCGGCCGTCTTGGCTTTCAGCAAGCGCCAATCGGCTGGCAAATTGTCCAGCGGTCGATGACGCTCGCATTCCAGATAGATTTTGGCGTAATTGGCCAGCCAACCCTTGCTATCCAACAGTAGGCAGGCCTGACCGATCAAATCCTGTCCGAACGGCGGATCCAGGAACACCAAGTCGAAAGGCTGCGCCGGTCCGTTTAAAAACTGACCGACATCTTGCTGCACCACCTTAATCTGCATTGCCGCCAATTTGGCGATGTTCTCGCGCAGCTTTTGGCAACTGGCCGGGTTGTTTTCCACTTGCACGACCTGCTTGGCACCACGCGAGGCAGCTTCCACACCCAAGGCGCCGCTGCCGGCGTAAAGATCCAGGCAGCGGCTATTCAGGATGTCGGATTGCAGCCAGTTGAACAAGGTTTCCCGCACCCGCGACGGCGTCGGCCGCAAGCCGGGCGCGTCGTCGAATACGATTTGCCGGCTACGCCATTCGCCACCGATGATGCGGACTTGATTCGACATACTTACTTACCGGCACCGACCGTCACAGTTTGCAACAATTCCGGTTTTACCCGGCGTTTGAAAGCATCCTTAATTTGCTCGATGCTGACGGCTTCGACATTGCTCTGAAAGGTATCCAGATAATCCAGCGGTTGCTGATAAAACCCGATCATTGCCACGTAGTCGGTCAGCTTGCTGTTGGTATCGAAACGCATCGCAAAGCCGCCGGTGATGTTTTGCTTGGCGGCGGTCAGCTCCTTATCGCTGGGGCCTTTATCCAGAAACTCGTTGAAAGTCTTCAGCAAGACGTCCAAAGCTTGCTCGGTCTGATCATTGCGGGTTTGCAAACTCATCATGAACGGTCCTTGCCGGTACATAGGCGCGAACACGCTGTAAGCGCCGTAGGCCAAACCCCGTTTCTCCCGCACTTCTTCGAACAAGCGGGAAACCATGCTGCCGCCGCCCAAAATATGGTTACCCACATACAAGGCAAAGTAGTCAGGGTCTTTGCGATAGGTGCCTGGCAAACCGACCAGGACATGGGTTTGTGTGGACGGAAACTCGATGTGTTGCTTGCTGGCTTTGCCGGGCATCGCCACCGCCGGAATTTCCGCAGGCTTACTGCCGACCGGCAGCTTGCTCAGCAATTGGTTAGCGGTTTGTTCGGCTTGCTCGCGACTGATGTCGCCAACGATGACCACCATAGCGTTGGCTGCCACGTAGTATTTTTGATAAAAGCTTTTCAAATCGTCAGCACTAAAACCGGCCACCGTTTCCACCACCCCCGTTTCGGGATGCGCGTAAGGATGATCGCCGTAGAGTGCTTTGTTGAAGGCAATACCGGCCAACTCGCCCGGTGATTCTTCCCGATGTTTCAAGCCAGCCAGGGTACGCGCTTTTTCGCGTTCAAAGTCGGCTTGGTTAAAGGCAGGCTTGCTCAACACGGTTTCGAAGGTCGCCAGGGCTTTGTCAAACAAGGCTTTCTCGGTTAGGGTCCGTACCGCCAGCCAAGCCATGTCTTCGCTGACGCCGGCCGAATAATTGGCGCCTACCGATTCGAAGCGCTGAGCAATGTCATCGGCACTCAACTCGCCGGCACCACTGTCCAGCAAGGCGGAGGTCAGCGCGGCGACACCGAATTGCGCGTCGTCGCGGGCGCTGCCGGCATCGAATACCACCCGCACATCCACCATTGGCAAGCCAGCGGTGCGCACGTAATAAACCCGGCTGCCTTGCGGAGTTTGCCAGTTTTCGATTTTGGCGGCGGACCAGACGGTCTGGCTCAACAGCAATAGCGCCAAGCCGATTAAATTAAAACGCATGATGGCCTCCTATGGCTTTTGCGGGTTTGGCGGCTTGGGTGATCGGTTGCGGGTCTAGATAAGCGACGGTGAGCGTGTCCTCAATCAAATATTTCCGCGCCACGTCCCTGACCTGTTCAGCGGTGACTTGATTGATCTTGTCCACATACTCGTCGGCTTTCTGCCAACCGATACCCACCGTTTCCAGAGTACCCAGCTGCATGGCCTGATAGAAGTTGGAATCTTTTTGATACACCGCGCTAGCCAATACTTGTGCCTTGATGCGTTGCAATTCGTCCTTGGCTATCAGTTCGTTCTTCAATTGATAGACTTCGTCCAGCAAGGCGTATTCCAGATCGAAGACGGTCTTGCCTTCGGCAGGGGTGGCTTCCAGCAGGAACATCTCGGGTAAGCGCGAGGTAAAATCATAACCCGCACCAGCCGATACCGCGATTTGCTTGCCCCTTACCAGACGCGAAGACAAGCGGGCGCTATCGCCGCCGTCCAGCACACCCGCCAATACTTCCAGCGCGTAAGCTTCCCATTCCGGCTTGGCGGTTTTTAAAACCGGGACTTTATAGCCCATCATCAGGTAGGGCAGTTTGGCTGGCGCTTTTACGGTAATCCGGCGTACGCCGCGTTGCTCACTTTCGTCCTGCGGTTTTACCGGTTTCAACACACTAGGTTGCAGCGGCGCGAAATATTGCTCGGCGAGTTTTTCCACTTGCAGCGCATCGACGTCGCCCACCACCACCAGCGTCGCGTTATTGGGTGCGTACCACTGTTGATACCAAGCTTGCAGGTCTTCCACTTTGTAATTGGCAATATCGGACGGCCAACCTATAACCGGATTTTGGTAGGGGCTGTTGGTGAAAGCCGTCGCCATGAATTGCTCATGCACTTTGGCGCGCGGCTGATCGTCGGTGCGCATCCGTCGTTCTTCGGTGACCACTTCGAGTTCTTTTTTCAGTTCCTCGGCTTTCAAATCCAGATTGCGCATCCGGTCGCTTTCCAGCTTAAAGCTGATTTCCAGACGCGATTTTTCCAAAGTTTGGAAATAAGCCGTGTAGTCTTGGCCGGTAAAGGCATTTTCGTTGCCGCCGTTTTCGGCGATGATCCGGGAAAACTCGCCGGCCGGATATTTTGCGGTGCCTTTAAACATCATGTGTTCCAGCATGTGCGAGATACCGGTGATGCCACCGGGCTCGTAACTGGAGCCTACCTTATACCAGACTTGCGATACTACCACCGGCGAACGATGATCCTCCTTTACCAATAGTTTCAAGCCGTTGCTAAAAACATGTTCGTGTACCTTGCCGGCCTCGGCATGCGCCGCGACAGCAGGGCAAAGCAGCGCTAACGCCGCGAGCCTATAGTTCATAAATCCCTCGTTGACTAAAAGATGGTGAGCGCTTGTGATTATTTTAATAATCAATGGTTCACTGTTATTCTA
>Ga0123397_105263_pt1 | contig 10630 bp, 10 predicted proteins | sample T10HLNH4metaT_FD_89925 | JGI IMG/M metagenome (GOLD analysis project Ga0123397, IMG submission 89925) | Methane-oxidizing artificial microbial communities from Washington, USA to study methane cycling - T10-HLNH4 metaT (Metagenome... ... | reverse complement strand
TTTTTTTGCTTATAAATTGAATTATTCCATACATAAATAAAGCCATATAGAATTCAAAGTAATATAAATCAAATTTTACTTTATATAGTTTATACCCGAAGCTTAAAAATTTTTTAAGATTTTTAAACGTTAAACTTCGTTCACCTATCAAAAATAATTCTATTTTAAAATTATTATTGTGAGCATATAGCTTTAGTTCTTCAAGATTATATCGATTAAAATTAGAAATAAACAAAAACCAAGTTAAATCAAATTCTTTTCCTAAATATGGAAGAAGCGGTAAATCAACATCTGCAAAATAATCGACTGATATATATGCAATTTTTTTTTTCGGAAAACTCATTTTCTGTTGTTTCTCATTTTAACACTTTCAAATAGCGAATAAACTAAATATTTTTTTGAAATATTATATTTACCAGATAGTACCCACCATTTAAAAAAATGTAAATAGGAATTAGACAAATCTTCCGCAATTGTAATTAAGTATTTTTTTAGAAAAAATTTATCACAATAATTAACTAACAGCTCTTTATATAGAATATCCAAACTATCACTAGGAACGAGCTCTTGCAAAAATCCTAAAGACCATTTTTTTTCATTAACTATAGCATTCATTTTTATTTCAATATTTCCTGTATTTGTAATGCTAAAACTATTAACTCTGTATTTGAAAATTGGCTTAGAAGTATTCACAATTCCATTTTCCTTTGCGGAAATATATGCAGTAATATCATCTGAAGCCCAGGCCAAAGGCAATTTATAAAACCCTCCTTTATTTATTAAAGTATCTCTTTTATAAAGAAAATCACCTATAAACTGAATTCTATTTTTAACCCATCTATGCCACATCAAAGAATAAACAGACTCATACTCTGGGCGCGCTTCTTGAATATCTATTAAATTACTTTCTTCATTAATCAAGATTGTTTTTGCATGAAAGATATCAATTTGTGGATACTTTATAATTAAAGAACCATATACTTCCAAGCAATCCTGAAATAATTCATCATCATCTCCCATACAAATTACAAAATCACCAGATGAATATGACAAGCATTTATTCCAATTATCAACAACATTAACAGCACCTACATTCGTTACATTTTCAAAGTATTTGATTCTTTCATCACTATATTCTCCAACAATATTTTTAATATTTTCAGGAGAGGCGTCATTAAGAATTATAACTTCGAAATTAGAATGCGATTGATTTAAAATGCTGTCTATACATTTTTTTAGAAATTTCGCTTTATAGGCCGGTATTAAAACAGAAAATTTTATTGACATACAACTTTTCTTTTTTGCAAACTATGCTGATAAGAATCATACTCCAACAAGTACAATGAAATTGATAATAAAATAGGCTCCCATAAAACAGGTGTTGAAGCAATATTTGCCAAAACTAAATATATAATATATAATTTGGGATAAACAAGTCTAGTATCCGTTTTTTGCTTGACTCCTTTATACAAAACAATAATATAAATTGCTAAACTTATTATTCCGAACCTTATAAAAATATGTGCATAACCAACATCTGAATCCCAGAAAAGATATTCCTTAGCAAGTTTAGTATCCTTTTTACCAAAATCTGATTCTCCATGACTGACACCATTTCCAAATAAAAATGTAAAAAAATTCTCAGTGTAATTAAAAAAGAAATGTTTATACTCTTGAATACGTATATCCTCTTCTCCTCTCTTTTGATCCTTAGCTTGTTCTTCGGAAATATTAATTATTTTAGATACTATTGAATCATCTGCAAATTGTACAGTTCCAGCCATCACATAAAAAAAAACGGAACCAAATAATACATACCATTTCCATTTTGTTTTATACGAGAGATAAAAAATCCCAATTACAAATGAAAAAACAATAACCTGGCGAGTTACGTGAAGTATAATTACTACGTACAAAAAAGAAAAAAAAAGAAACCATACTTTTTTTTTACTAATTATATACTTATTGATAGACATAAAAAATGCTAAAACTACTATTGTACTGCCAGCCATTCTTAATCTAAATATCCCTCTTGAATCATCAATTACCTCATCTAAATCCTGACCAAAAACAACTTGAGGTACTTTGTATAAACCATACAACCATAATACAATATAAGTTATACAAAGTATTAAAATTAATCTCTCTATTTGCTTCACATTAGGTTTAATTGTAAGCAAATAAAATAAATAAATAATAGCCATATATTTTGCTGTTACTTTATAGCTTAACAAAAAACTTTGTCCATGGAAAATACTCGAATTAACCATTGATAATAACATAATACCAAAAATAGGCAACAAAAATTTAGCGTATTTTTTAGATTGTGATTTATATAATCCATGAAAAGAAAGCAAAATTGTTACAGGTAGAGCAACAAAGTACATTGCTTTTTCAATACTAGGATCGATACCAACGTATGAATAAAAAAAATACGACGATATTGGAAAGAATATCATCCAAAATTGAGAAAAAGTACTAAGTGAACTTTTTATATTACTTTGCATTAAATTGTTTTACTATTTTTTTTGACATTTATAGTTTAACTTAATTATACTACTATAATAATCAAGAATTTGTTTTCTTAAAAATGATTTTTAATATAGTTTAAAAGATTTGAACCAACTGATTTTTGATTATCTTTTGAATAAAAAAGATCGGTTACTTTTTTTCTTTGGTCTTCGTATATATCAACGTCTGTTATTTGTTGTAATATCATATAAAGTTCTTTGAAAGTTTTTACTTTAGGACCAGGTGTTACTTTATCATATTCAAAATACATTTCTCGATCATTAACTAAATAATTATCGTAATCGAAATAATAAAAAACAATAGGTCTTTTTAAAAGTAAATAATCTATATAACAACTTGAATAATCGGTTATTAACAAATCCGAATATTTTAATAATAATTGAGAATCATAATCAGTTTTAGTAATATCAATAATGTTACTATAATTATCTAAGTTTTCATTCTCATTACGATGATAATAATGTTTCTTAATTAGGAAAAGAAAGTTTTTTTCAATGCAATATTTATTTAATTCTTCAAAATCAAGAATTGTTGTCATATCCATTTTATTTTTGCCTTCATTTCTGTGTGTAGGCATATATAGAATAACTTTTTTATCCTTCTCTCTAAATGGAAATTCTTGTATTTCTAAATTATCATTAAAGAAAACATCGTTTCTAGGCTGGCCAAATTGTAAAATTTCTGATCTCTTTTTACGATAAGCACTTAAATAAATATCAGTTAATGTGTCACTTGTTGAAACTACATATTCTTTTCGATTTGGAAAAGAATAAATACTCTCAATTAAGGAAGATTTAATATGATTCGCTTTGCTATTTGTCTTATTCGTAACATTATCATCATACATCATTTTTTTTAATGGTACACCATGACATAAATTAATGTTAATTGCATTTCCCATCAGTAAGGAAAACACATCAAATCTTGATACACATGTATAGTATACTCCAGCTCTCAATTGATAATAAATTCCTTTTAGGCTATTGTAATAATACGCAATATACCCTTCAGATCTTAGCTTCCGTTCTATTTTTTTATCTTTTGTAATCCATACAGCTTTTATATCATCATGTTTTAGAGCTTCTAAATACAAATACATCGAATTATCTGCAAATTTATTACCCTGCCATGCACCAAAAACAAATATCTTTTTGCTTCTAATACTTAACATAGATAAGTAAAGAACCAAAATCTTTATTAAATTAGTAATGATTTTTATGGGATAAACAAATATGATCTTTACCGATCTTTCAATCATTTTTAAAAAATTATGTATTATTTTTTTGTTTTCATAATTAGCCCGATTCAAGGTAATTTAAAATAAAAACTTTTTAATTAATTAGTTATTTTCTTATAAACTCCAAAACCTCTCGATAGCAAAACTAGCAATTCTGTTATTAATACTAAAGTGGCAACTGCGATAACAGTAACATTACCAGTAAAAAATAGTAACAGTAATACACAAATATGAAAGAACGAAGAAAAAATAACAGTTTTATTTGCATATTGAACGTGGCCAAATGCTCCAAGTAATGGATATCCTAATAAAATAGAAGGAACAGTTATTAAGCATGCTCCTAAAAGTATTTTAAAAATTGTAATGCTTTCCGCTGCTACATCTTTGTATACAAAATGCATAATGAAATCAGCATAATAAATACATATCGGCAAACTAATAAAATTAATAAATACTACAACAGTAAATATTTTTCTATACATATTTAAGTTTTTAGTTTTGACCATGTATGGATATAACGCATTTGTAAGCGAGCCGTACATACTCTGCATCGCTGTATACAATTTCTCTGCTGCACTGTAATAACCAACTGCTAGATTTCCTGCTACTAACCCCAATATGAAACTATTACTTACAGTGTATAACGAAACTGAAATTCTTGACATAAAAAATTCCGAACTATCTTTCAAACAATTTTTGACTGATGATACTGAAGTTTTTGAGAAATCAAAACTTACATTAAAGTGCTTTTTAGCAACATATAGCGCTATTGCTCCAGATGCAATAGATCCTAAGCCATAAAATAAAGGAACTAACAAATAATCGCTATCTGATTTTACAAAGAAAAAGATAGGAATTATGGCAAGAGTACGTGTTGTAATATTAATTTTAGTAATATATTTCATTTGCTCCATCCCTTGAAAAAACCAAGTAGGCATTAATACTGTTCCAAATACAGTGGCATAAGAAAGTAAATAAAGCCATAGATTTTCATAAAACTTATCAAAACTAAAAATAATGATAAGCAATAAAAGCAAACCAATGAAAAATAAGAAAAGTTGTGCAATTACAACATTTGCAAAAAAAGTATCACGTAAATCCTTATTATCTCTATTAGATGACACATATTGCACTCCGTATAAATTAAACCCGAAATCCGTAAGAATAATAAAATATTGGGCGAATGCAGTTGCAAAACTAATCAAACCAAAAGTATCTACCCCTAAAGTACGAAATAGATAGGGCACCGTCAAAAGGGGGAAAAGATAATTAGCCCCCTGTAATATCACTAATGAAAAAAAATTGGTAACTAACGAAGAGTTTAAATTTATTCTTTTAAAAAACATTTACTTTTTATTATTAAAACATGGAATATCCTCCATCTATAGTCAATACTTCGCCATTGACATATTTATTATTTATTAAAAATAAATATGCATCAGTTAATTCAGATGGTTCACAAAATCTCCCTAATGCGATTTTTTTATTGATATTTTCTTTTTGTTCATGAGGTTTTAATTGTTGCCATTCTGTATTGACAAATCCGGGAGCAACAGCATTTATTCTAACTTTTTGCGATGCAAATACTTTTACTAAGTTTTTAACTAATGCATGTACAGCTGCTTTTGTTACACCGTAAGATAATGATACAGAATGAGGATGGATTCCCATTAATGAACCAGTAAAAACAACTGTAGCCCCATTGTTAAGTCTTGGTGATGTTTTTTGCAACAAAAACATTGGGAAGTTTACATTGACATCAAATACTCGTTGCCAATTTTCAAAATTGATTTCTCCAAAAACGGTTCTATCTGTTGCACCCGCATTGAATAAAAGTGCATCTAAATAAATATTATTTTTAACTAAATAATCATCAATTAAATCTAATTCATTTAAATCTCCACAATCAACTTTTAATAATATAATTCTTGATTTAGGATATGAAGAAACAAAATACTCTTGAATTCTAGAAGCTGCATCATCATCTGAAAAATAAGTTAATATAATATTCCAATTTTCATTCAACAAACGTTCCGCAATAGCACTACCTATACCTTTTGTTCCCCCAGTAATTAATGCAGTTTTCATTTTTATTTTATTGACGGATTAGCATGTTTGTCACTAACATCCTTTAATTCCTTGTATTTATGAAAAATATCTTCTTTTAATTTAGAAGAAGAAACACCGTCACCGTAAGGAAAATAAAACACCTCAATATCTAATTCTCTTAAATAATCATATTTACCAACCCAGTCATCTCCTACTACAAAAGCATCAATATTAAGATTAACAACTAGCTGTGTATGATCTAAAGATCGTTGTGGTATTACAATATCTGGATATTTTAATGCTTCAATAATTGCTAACCGTTCTTCAAATGGAATAATTGGTGCTTTTTTATATGAACAAACTAATTCATCAGTACTCACACCAACAATTAAAGTTTCACCTAATCCTCTCGCATACTTAATCATTTTTAAATGATTAGAATGAAACATATCGAATGTCCCAGATGTATAAATAATTTTTTTTTGCATATCAAGAAAGTTGTTTTTTACGAAGACAGTAAATCCTCATAATATAGTTTTATATACTTCTTTTTAAGATCAAAAATGATCCTTATTTAAAGTCTAAAAATATAAGTAGTGAAATGTATTATAAATTTTTGTTAGAAAATTAATTATCAAGAGCAACCTAATTAATCACCGAAGAGACAAGTTAATTCTGGTATAATTATAAATATTTTTATTATCTATAATTTCAAAATAAAGATGGTATAAATAAAATAATGATACTTTTTATCAATTTAATTTATTCCTCAACGTATCAGTTTGCTCCTAAAATCTTAAAAGCATATTCAGGTTCATCTGTTATGATACTATCAAATTTATAATCTGAAAATAGTTTTATATTTTCCTTATAATTTACTACCCAAACGTTTAATGAAATATTTAGATTTTTTGCATTTTCTATCCAATCTAAGTTTCTTTTAATTATGTCATAACTATAGCATAGCCCTGATATTTTATTAGCCATTAGTTGCTCGGGAGACAATTCACCATTTAAATACAGAGTATTAACTTTACTATTCAATGCTCTAATTTGATTTATCATAGGATAATCAAATGACATATATACCATAAATTGTTCTGCTTTGAGGCTTTTAACTAACGCAAGTACTTTATAGGCAAAAGTCTTTTTTCTTTCACTACTTAAACCAAAATTTTTAAACTCACAGAACAATTTAGTTGTTGTATTATTTTCTTTTCCGGCGAGTATATACTCCCTTAAAGTTGGCAGGTTTTCTCCATTAGAAAGCTTTAAAGTAATTAAATCCAGATATTTAGATTTTTGAATCGCTAAGTTATTATACTTCTCATCATGGCACACAACTAAAGAATCATCTGCCGTTAAAACAATATCAAATTCAGACCCCTTACACTCTAATCTAACAGCCTCCCTTAGAGATGCTATAGAATTTTGTGGTAGATTTTTAGTTTTCCACGCCCCTCTATGTGCAACAACAATATTTTTAGAAACAATTTCTGGAGTAATATCTGAATCTACTGGATTATCTGTATTATCCGTATTTCCAGGCTTAGCTATAGTATCAGGACTAGTTGAATTAACAGGTTTAGAAGTAAAATTATTAAAATCTTCTTGTGCTGAACAACCAACAAAAAAAACAAAGCCAAATATTGCAAAAAAAAGTAATTTTCTCTTCATATACTAATAAGTTTTAAAACCAAGTCATTAACTAGTTGCAATGATAATTTTAAAATCCAAATTGCCCAAAAAAAAACAGAGTTTTTTCAAAGTATTTTCAAAAAAAAAATACAATATTACAAAGCCACTACTCTTTATTGATGTATTATTCCTACTGAAAATGTTAAACTACTCCAAGAGCTTCCTTTTCAGCAACAACCTTTCTTAATCCGCTACTCGAAAAACGATGATCTCTTTTGTTAAAATATAGCTCTATTCCTTTCTCTTCGCAATAAGCTCTACCTGTAAAATTTTTATCTTTATATTCATCACCCAAAATACGCACATCAATCTTGAATGAACGCAAAATATCTTCTAAATCTTGCTCTGTCGCATAAGGGACAATTTCATCCACGAATTTACATCCTTTTAATTGAATATAACGTTCAACTACGGTCTGTGTAGGTTTATTTTTTTCGGGACGATCAAGAGTGGGATCTGTTTGCAAAGCACATATTAAATAATCACATTGACGTTTTGCTTCTTCTAACATTTTAATATGTCCTGCATGTAATAAATCAAATGCACTAAATGTAATTCCTATTTTCATAACCGTTTCTTTACTTATTTTTTACAATTAATTAATATTTACTTTCAACACACGGCTTCGCCCTTCCAACTCCCAAATTTTGAAAGCAGAAAATTCACATTGACGGCAAATATATTGACAAATTTTAAGTTTTTTTTATCAAATAATACTTTAACAAACATGCCAAAGTAGCTGACCTTAAACACAAAGCGTTAAATACCAACAACATAAACAATAAACACGTAAGAATAACCCTCTAATATTTTTGCAAAAGTACACTTCTAAAATGAATACTGAAAGCAGGAAAGAAAGAATTGTCTTAATTTAATATCAACCAACCTTTAGGGTATGGTTACTGATAACCGTTTAATTTTTAAAAAATTGCATCAAATATGAAATTATTACATAAATTTTTCCTGATTTTTTAACTGATTAAAAATTACTTTTGTCTATTTATTTGATTGAAAAATATTTACATGAAAAAACTAAGTTTCTATTTTTTCTTAATTTATTGCTCGGTAAATTCTCAGGTTGTCGGCTGCAACGATTCATACGCAAAAAATTATGACAAAACTGCTATTGAAAACAATGGGAGCTGTCAATATGAAAATTTTAAAATAAGGCCAAAATATTCAATCCGGTTAAATGACTCAATAAAGGAAACATCTGGACTAATATCTTTTGACAATCTATTATGGACTCACAATGATGATCACGATAAAACTATTTATGGATTAGATACTTTAGGGAAAATCAAAAAAAAAGTTATTCTGAATAAAGCCATCAACAATGACTGGGAAGAAATTTCGCAAGACAGTTCTTCTGTCTATATTGGTGATTTTGGAAATAATTATTCAGGAAACAGAAACGATTTGCATATACTAAAAATCAATAAAAAAGACTTTTTCGAAGAAAATCCAACTATAGAAACAATCTCTTTCAAATATGCTGATCAAACTGATTTTTCTCCAAAGAAACAAAACGCGACCGATTTTGATTGTGAAGCTTTTATAGTTTTTAAAGACAGTATTTATTTGTTTACCAAACAATGGAAATCGTCTAAAACCAGTATTTATGTTTTACCCAATCAACCTGGAAATTACATTGCTCAATTAAAACAAACACTTGACACTAAAGGTTTGGTAACTGGAGCAACCTACTTAGATTCCAAAAAATTGATTACGCTTTGCGGCTATTCGAAGCTCGGGAAACCATTTTTATATTTACTATATGATTTTAAAAACAATGATTTTCTTTCAGGAAACAAACGTCGGATTGACCTTCAGCTTTCTTTTCATCAAATCGAAGGAATTACAACTACAGACGGACTTCATTACTATTTAACAAATGAAACGCTGATTCGGAAACCAATCATAAATGTTCCCGCACAAATTCATTATTTAGATTTGAGTCCGGTTTTAAATCAATATATTAATCGGTAGAAATAATGTTACTTTTCGTTCCCATTATTAAAAGCCATAAACACGTTCCGATTTCGCCAAGAGTTGCCGGAAGTCTTACATAAGAAGAGATTCCTAGCTCGGAATAATTCAAAAACAATGCATTTCCGAAGAAGTTAATTAAATAACTCAAACAGCCAAGCATTAATAATATCCCTAGAAATTTCGGAATTATTCCTGATTTAAAAATTAAATATCCCAACGGAAATAACCAAAGTCCCCAAAATATCTGAACGATTAAATTTCCGTAATCATATTGATTCAGATAAAACATTACAAGATCTTTTTCTGGTCTCTCTGAACTAATTATAGAAAGTACTGCAAATTTATTCTGCATGTTTATAAAAGAAATTGGTACGCTTACAATCGCCAAAACAACCATATATATTGCGTACGTTTTATGAACAGGCTTCAATAATTTATACAAAACCAAAGGCAGAAACAAAAAGAAAGTATAACAGATTAATCCGCTTACAATACCAAGTCTGAAAAGAAATTCATGGTTTACAATATTACTAAAAGTTATATCAGGATGATTCCAGACAATTAGCAGAGAAGGAACATATCCTAAACTATAAATCCCGGTTATTACGACTACTAAATATAACAAACCCGCGACTCTTCCTGTATTTCTAAACGATAGTTTTGATTCTTGATTCATCCTTTTATCTTTTAAAATTTAAATTTGTTTTGGCCATTTAAATGCAGTCCAAACTATTATAGCGGTAAGGATACTTTCTATTATTGCAAAAAAAATGTAGAAACTCCACCAGGCTCCAGTTGTTGTAAACGCTATTAACAACATTATGGCGGTATAAAAAATTCCGAAAATAATATTTAACCAACGGTTTATTTTTGGTTTTAAAACAACCGATGCAAAAATCATTAATGCCGGAATTGTCATTAAAATTGCACCAAGAAATAATTTTAATGGAGAATCCAGCAATGTATCTCCGCTTATAAAATCTTCAACTTTCTTTGGAACATATAGCGAGAAATAATCTCCGTAGACATAACAAAACATTATGGAAGTCCACAATGCAGCAAGTTTGATTTTTGTATTTATTTTAAAATCTTCAAAACCATTGGTGTTTACTTCTTTCTCAC
>Ga0123397_141797_pt1 | contig 10703 bp, 8 predicted proteins | sample T10HLNH4metaT_FD_89925 | JGI IMG/M metagenome (GOLD analysis project Ga0123397, IMG submission 89925) | Methane-oxidizing artificial microbial communities from Washington, USA to study methane cycling - T10-HLNH4 metaT (Metagenome... ... | reverse complement strand
GTGTGGTTGGCGGGGGAGCTTAACCCAAATCCCGCTAAATAAAAATAGCTAATGCCCGGATAGCGAGATGGCCGAGCTGGGGCCGCTGAAGTGGGGGGATTAGCGCGCGAGGCTGTTCCTCGCCAGGCTTTCCATGGCCGGCTTTGGAAGAGTAACGGGATATTGAAACGATCCGTCCCTGGATGGTTTTCGGGGTTTAGCCCTTGCGTTTGGCTTTGGTTTTTCCTTTGCCTTTTGGAAATTCCTGGGCGATTAGCGAACGCGCTAGTTTACGCAGGCCGTTGGAAGAGACTTCCAGGCCTAACGGCGAGCCTATCGATTCCAATTCGTACATCAAGTCCGTCGCGGCAATCAGCGTCACATAGCGCAGGCTGCTATTGCCCGGCAACTGCGTTGACGCGTCACGTAGTAGCGGGGCGAGTACGTCCCAGGAACTGTTGAAGAACTTGCGCACCGGATCGTTTTCCGCGACATATTCCGCAGTCAGGCCTTGTTCAAAGGCTACGCCGGCTTTTTGCAGTACATCGCGCAAGCTTGCCCGGCCGGCATCGGCGTTAGTGGCGATAGGGGCTTTCTCAATATTCTTTTCCAAAGACGCCTGCCAGCTTTGCCAGAGGCTACGCCATTGTTTCAATTCCGCTTCGTTCAATACCGGGGCCGCTTTTAAGCCGCCGGTATTTTGGTTGGTAGCGCTGTAGCCCACGTTGATTAAAATACCTTTCTCATCGGCTTTGACCTGATTGAAGCGCAGGCTGTTGATGGTGTCGTGCAACTCCTCGCTATCTTCGGCGGCAATGAAGGGAAGCAGAGTTTTAGTAATGTCCGGGCGGGATTGGTTTAAATCGATTTTCAGGGCGGCCAGCTTAGGTTCGGCGGCTTTTTTGATCAGCGATTGCAGTTGGGCGATATTTAATGGCTGGCCGTTGCGATCAAACGCATTCAGTTGGGTGACCGGGAAGCTCAGTACGTTACCGGAAGCATCCAAGGTCGGCTGTTGCAAGGTTTGCAAAATGCCGGACCATTCGATCAAGGTCATGCATTTGCCGCCCAGCGCGGTGCCGACTCGGGCTTGTACATTGTTCTGAATTTTGACCTGGCCTTGCTCACCGCTGATTTGCGGATGGTCCAGATCCAGAAAACTGCATTGTTTGCCGTCTTTCCAGGCTCTTACCGATTCATTCGGGCCGTCGTACAGCTCGCTAACCAGCACACTTTTGATTAAACCGTACTCCATTGGCACCGGAATATTGATTTCGCGGGCCATACCGGTCTGTGCAGTCAGCAGCAAGCCGGTGGTAAGTAACAGGGTACGCATTTTTGACATGATTTACTCCTTAACGTTGTCGGGCGCCGGTTTATTAAGCGCGGCCGTGCCGCGATAAGCGGATGAAATAGGGTAGCGGCGGTCACGGCCAAACGCTCTGGGCGTGATGCGGATACCGGGCGGCGATTGCCGGCGTTTATATTCGTTTCTATCCACCAGCGAAATAGCTCTGTGCACATCGGCAACCGCGAAGCCATGTGCTACGATCTCGGCGGCGGATTTGTCCTGTTCCACATACAAAGCAAGTATAGGATCCAACACAGAATAGGGCGGCAGGGAATCTTCGTCCTTTTGGTCCGGTGCCAATTCCGCCGACGGCGCACGGGTGATGACCCGTTGCGGAATGACTGGTGACAGAGTGTTGCGGTATTCGGCGAGTTGGTAGACCAGTAATTTCGATACGTCTTTCAACGGCGCAAAACCGCCGGCCATGTCGCCGTATAGCGTGGCATAACCCACGCTCATTTCGCTCTTGTTGCCGGTGGTCAACAGTAGCTTGCCTTGTTTATTCGAAATGGCCATCAGCAATACGCCGCGGCAACGAGCCTGGATGTTTTCTTCGGTGGTGTCTTTTTGACTACCGGCAAACAGCGGGGCCAGCATGCCGTTGAACGCAGTCACCGCTGGTTCGATGGGCAGTATGTGATATTTGACGCCCAAGGCTTCGGCTTCCTGGATTGCGTCTCGGTTGCTCATGTCTTGCGTATAGCGCGATGGCATCAACACCGCTTCGACATGATTGGCACCCAGCGCATCAACCGCCAAGGCCAATACCAGCGCGGAGTCGATACCGCCGGACAAGCCGAGAATCGCGCCGTGAAAGCCGTTTTTGCGCACGTAGTCTTGAATGCCCAACACCAGCGCCTTGTATTCGCTGACCACGGGTTGATACAAGTCGGCGATGGTGGATATTTGCGGTTGTTGATCGACAAATTCGACGATACCGAGTTGCTCCGTAAATTCCGCCGCTCGAAATACTACGCTGCCGTTAGAATCAGCGACAAATGAGGCACCGTCGAAAATTAACTCGTCCTGGCCGCCGATTTGATTGACATAAACCAACGGTATCTGCTCGGCTTTAATCTGCGAACAAATAATATCCTCGCGCTGCTGCATTTTGCCGGCATGAAACGGCGAAGCGTTCAGGGTCAGGATGATGTCAGCGCCGGCTGCGCGGTTTTGGGCAATGATGCCGGGCTGCCAGATGTCTTCGCAAATCGTCAACGCCAACTGGCTGTCTTTAACCGTAAACAGACAGGTTTGTGCGCCGGCGGTAAAGTAACGCTGTTCATCGAATACACCGTAGTTAGGCAGGGCCCGCTTATGGTACTCGGCAAGCGTTCGGCCGTCGCGTAAGGCTATTGCGGTATTGTAGAGACTGTCGTCCCGCTGTTCGGGATAACCGATCACCACCGTTATGCCGGAGACCTTCTCGGCAATTTCGGCAACGGCTTGTTGCGCCTGGTGAATAAAATCCGGTCGAAACAGTAAGTCTTCAGGTGGATAACCGGTGACACATAGCTCCGGAAACACGACCAAATCGGCCTGCCGCTGTTTGGCTTGTTCAGCGGCGGCCAGAATCTTGCCGGTGTTGGTCTGAATATCGGCAACTGTTAAGTTCAGTTGGGCTAGCGCTATTTTTATCGACATTATGTTTTGGAAAAACAATCCCGCATCGCGACGCCAATATCCGAAGGCGAACTGACCATACTGACGCCGGCTGCTTGCATCGCCGCAATTTTGCCAGCCGCTGTGCCTGCGCCGCCGGTGACAATTGCACCGGCATGGCCCATACGTTTGCCGGGCGGTGCGGTTTGGCCGGCGATGTAGCCGACCACCGGTTTGCTGACATTTGCCTTGATAAATTCCGCAGCTTGTTCCTCGTCACTGCCGCCGATTTCACCGACCATGACGATGCCATGGGTGTCCGGGTCGTCTTGGAAACGGCTCAGTACATCGATGAAGTTCATGCCGTGGATCGGGTCACCGCCAATGCCGACGCAAGTGCTTTGTCCCAAACCTTCGCGGGTGGTTTGATGCACGGCTTCGTAGGTCAGGGTGCCGGAGCGGGAAACGATGCCGATTTTACCGGGCAGATGGATATGGCCGGGCATGATGCCGATCTTGCATTGCCCTGGCGTAATCACGCCGGGGCAGTTGGGGCCGACCAGCAATGAGCTAGTGCCTTGCATTGCTGCTTTAACTTTTAGCATTTGCAGCACCGGGATGCCTTCGGTGATGCAGATAATCAGTTCGATGCCGGCATCGACCGCTTCCAGAATCGCGTCGGCGGCGAAAAACGGTGGCACGTAGATCATCGTTGCCGTGGCGCCGGTGGTTTTAACGGCTTGTTCGACGGTGTCGAATACCGGTAAATCCAGATGCTTGGAGCCGCCGCGTCCCGGCGTGACGCCGCCGACTAATCGGGTACCATAAGCTAGAGCTTGTTCGGAGTGAAAGGTACCTTGTTTGCCTGTGAAGCCTTGGCAAATGACTTTAGTGTGTTTGTCGATCAAAATGGACATTAGACAGCCTCCGCCAATTTAACCGCTTGTTCGGCGGCGCTGTTCAAATCTTCGGCCGCGTAAAGACCCAAGCCTGAGTCTTTCAACATAGCCAGCCCTTGCTCAACATTAGTACCTTCCAGCCGCACTACGACCGGTATGGTCAAATGCATTTCCTCGACCGCTGCCAGGATGCCGGCTGCGATCACATCGCATTTGACGATGCCGCCAAAAATATTCACCAAGACCGCTTTGGTGGTGCCGTCGGATAAAATCAATTTAAATGCAGCTTTCACCTTGTCTTTATTGGTGCCGCCGCCCACATCCAGGAAGTTGGCAGGTGCGCCGCCTTTGAGTTTGACCATATCCATGGTTGCCATTGCCAGTCCGGCGCCGTTGACCATGCAGCCGATATTGCCGTCCAGCGTGATGTAATTAAGATCGAACTGCTTGGCTTCCGCTTCCTTGGCGTCTTCCTGCGAGGCATCGCGCATCGCGGCGATGTCAGGGTGTAAGGGGATGGCGTTGTCGTCGAAATTGATCTTGCCGTCCAGCGCTACCAGTTTGCCGTCATCGGTTTGGATCAGTGGGTTGATTTCGATTTGGCTGGCATCCTTGGCTAAAAACAGTTGATACAGGCCGGTCATGATAGTTTGCAGTTGGCTTTGCTGGTCCTTGCCCAGTCCTAGCGCTGCCGCAACTTGCCGACATTGATAGGGTTGCAGTCCCGCAGCGGGATGCACCGGCACGCGGACGATTTTCTCCGGCGTCTCTGCGGCCACCGCTTCGATGTCCATACCGCCGGCGGCGGAGGCGATAAAAATTAGCCGTTCGCTTTCCCGGTCCAGCAACAAACTCAAATAATATTCTTGGTTGATTGCCGAGGCTTCTTCCACCCAAACGCTATTGACCGGCAGGCCGGCGGCATCGGTTTGATGCGTGACCAAACGCGTGCCCAACATCGCAGCACTGTAATCCTTCACTTCGTCCAGAGTCCGGGCAACCTTCACGCCGCCGGCTTTACCCCTGGCGCCGGCATGGATTTGGGCTTTAACTACCCACGCAGGACTGCTCAATGACTGTGCGGCTTGTTGCGCTTGTTCGGGCGTTGTTGCCACGGCGCCTTGCGGTGTGGGGATCGCAAACTCTTTGAAGAGTTGTTTCGCCTGGTATTCGTGAATATTCATTTAGTGCTCCATGGATGGCTTAAATCGCGGCGTCTCAAGTTGGTGCTATGATTGAACTGACAAACATTCTAACTAACTCTGCATAAAAAACCCGGGCAATGCTTTCTTCATCGGTCGATACTATTTATCCCTGCCCTTTTTCCAAAGGGTACGGCATTCCCGTTCGGCAAGCGTGGTTGATGTTGAAGATTTTCGCCCTCTATCGATTCATCACCGCCAGCTTGTTTGTGATGCTGTTTTATTTGCGGTTTGGGCCGTCGTTATTGGGTTCCTACGACGCATCATTGTACCAGTTCACCAGTGTTGCCTATCTGGGGATTTCGCTGATTGCCGCGCCGGTCGCATTTCGACCGCGTTGGGCTTATGCCAGTCTGGCACAGTTGTTTATTTTTACCGATATTGTCTTCATTACCTTGTTGATGCATGCCTGCGGTGGGATTGGCAGCGGCATTGGCATCTTGCTGGCTATCTCCATGGCGGCGGGTGGCTTATTGATTGGCGGGCGCTGCGCGATGTTGTTTGCAGCCTTGGCTAGCCTGGCAATTCTTGCTGAAGAGGTGTATGCGATAGAAACGCATGCTTTCGAAAATACCACCATGACCTATGCCGGCATGCTGGGGGTGTCGTTTTTTTCGATAGCATTTTTGTCGGTAATATTGGCGCAGCGCGCCGAACAATCGGCGGTTTTGGCCAGACGGCACGAGCAGACTATCGCCAGGCTGGAAAGTCTTAACCGCTATATCATCCAGCATTTGCAATCGGGCATCATGATCGTCGATGAGCGGCAGGTGACTCAGCTGTCCAATCAATCGGCGTTGCGGTTGTTGGGCTTGGTGTTGCACCCGGAGGAACTTGCCGAGGTGGCGCCTGAGCTGAGGCAGGCTTTCGAGTTGTGGCGCGCCAATCGGGACCAGGATTTTGCCATTATCCAATTAGCCAATCGCAACGAAGTGCAAGTGCGATTTTCCGAGTTGAGTATGGATGACGAAGCCCTGTATATGCTGATTTTCGAGGACATTGCTTTGTATAACCAACGCTTACAACAGAGCAAGCTGGCGTCTCTAGGCAGGTTGACCGCCAGTATTGCCCATGAAATTCGCAATCCGCTCAGTGCAATTAGTCATGCCGGGCAATTGCTATCCGAAGCGCCGGATCTGGATGTGCAGGAACTGCGGCTGACGGAAATCATTCAGCATCATTGTCAGCGCGTAAACAGCATCATCGAGGATATTCTCAAGTTGTCTCGGCGCAACCCGTCGCAGAAACAAAAAATCGCTTTGGATCAGTGGTTACCGGCCTACATTAACGACCAAAAATTGAATCTGGGTGAGCGGGCGGAGTGTTTTAAATTGGTTTTTAAGGCGCAAGGCTTGAATGCCTGTATCGATAGCGGTCACTTGAAGCAAATTCTCGACAATCTCTGCGCCAATGCGCTGCAATACGGTAGGCCTGAGCTAGGGCCTATCGTGCTTGAAGTCTCCCTGGTGCAGGATGCGCCGTGTATTAAAATTATCGATAATGGCGCCGGAATTGCCACTGAGCATCGGCAGCATTTGTTCGAACCGTTCTTTACCACCTCTCACCAAGGTACCGGCTTAGGTTTGTATATTTCCAGGGAATTGGCCGAACTGAATCAAGCGGAGTTAAGTTACGCCACCAGTTCCGGAAAACCTTGTTTCACTTTGTTGCTGGCTAATGCCGATCACGCTGTTATTGAAATATGAATATGCCTGTCACACTGGTTGTCGACGACGAGCCCGACATCAGAGAATTACTCGAAATAACCCTAAACCGGATGCACATTCAAACCCGTTGCGCGGCCAATTTGGCCGAGGCCAAACAGTTACTGGCCGCTGAAGTGTTCGATTTGTGTCTTACCGATATGAAGTTACCGGACGGCGACGGGCTGGATTTGGTCGATTACATTCAATTGGCCGGATTGCAGTTGCCGGTGGCGGTGATTACCGCGCATGGCAGCATGGATATTGCGATCAAAGCCATGAAAAAGGGCGCGTTCGATTTTCTGTCCAAGCCCGTCGATCTGGCTGTGCTTCGGCAGCTGGTCAGTCATGCGCTGCAAGCCTCGCTAACTCGGGTGTCCGACAAAGAGCGGCGCACCCGCGACATCTTGCTCGGCGAGTCGGCGCTGATGTGTGCCATTCGTTCGAAGATCGACAAGGTGGCTCGCAATCAGGCGCCGGTTTATATCAGCGGCGAGTCCGGTTCGGGGAAAGAGTTGGTGGCCAGATTGATACATCAGCAAAGCCCGCGCGGCGATAAGCCATTTATTGCGATCAACTGCGGCGCGATTCCTCCCGAATTGATGGAAAGCGAATTCTTCGGCCATAAAAAAGGCAGTTTCACCGGCGCGGTAGCCGACAAGCAGGGATTGTTTCAAGCGGCCGATGGCGGCACCTTGTTTTTGGACGAAGTGGCCGATTTGCCTTTGCCCTTGCAAGTCAAATTGTTGCGGGCGATTCAGGAGAAAAAAGTCCGTCCGGTTGGCGAGCAGCGGGAGGTTGCAGTCGATGTGCGCTTATTGAGTGCAACTCACAAGGATTTGACCAAAATGGTTCAAGAAGGCAGTTTTAGGCAGGATTTGTATTACCGGATCAATGTCATCGAACTGAGTTTGCCGCCCTTGCGCGCCCGGCCTGCCGATATTCCTCAGCTTACCGAGCACTTATTGGCGGGGTTGGCTAATGCTAACTGTATGGATTTGCCCAGGCTCAGTGACTCAGCGCTAAACGCTTTAAAGCACTATTATTTCCCAGGAAATGTCCGGGAGCTGGAAAATATACTGGAGCGAGCGCTGGCCTTGCACGATGGCGGCGTGATCGAAGCCGACGATCTGAACCTGCCTTTGGGGATGGAATTGGCGGCGGTCGAAGATTTTGATGCGGAGAAGATGTCGCTGGAAACGTATCTCGAAGACATAGAGAAAAAAGCCTTGAGCGCCGCGCTGGAGGAAAATCGTTGGAACAAAACCGCCACTGCTAAATACTTGGGCCTAAGTTTTCGTTCGCTACGGTATCGCTTGAAAAAGTTGGGTCTGGAATAACAAAAATCGATTGTAAGCGAGTAGGAGCCTACTACTCGCCTAAATAACTCGAAATATCCCTATTGATATTTGCTCATGCCTTTCAGTTGTTGCAGCGCGGCTTGGATTTTGGCGTTTGCGGCGTCGTCCAGTTCGTTGTTTTTATACACTTTGTCCAGCAAGCCTTCTTCTACTAATGCATCTTTGATCCAGCGTTTGGCAAAGGCATAGCTGGCTGGAACTTTGGCCACTTCACCTGTGTTTGGATTTTTCAGGCTATCGACAGCGGGTGTTGGAGAAACTGCGGCGGCTTTTTTTACCGGGGCGGATTTACTGGCTTTGGGGGCGGCGGGTTTGGGTGTGGCGGCTTTGGCTGGAGCGGGTTTTGCGGTGGTTTTTACAGCTGCGGGAGGAGGAGGTGCCAGTTCGGTTTGGATTGCCGGCTTGGCGGGCTCGGGTTTACTTGTTTCCGGTTTTTCTTTTTTGCCGCCCATCACTACAAATACTACATAAGCTACAAAAATAGTCGTCGCTATAAAAAGCAATTCAGCCATAACCCTTCCCCTTTGTTTGTTTTATTTATTAAGATTCAGAACAATGTGATGACACGTTTTAAACTCCGCGGGCGAATATACCAGAGCTAGTCAAGTCGGTAAACTAATACCCCATTTGCCGAAAAGTTCGCGAATTATGTTTAATCCGTTTCAAGTGATTAAACTGGCTACCTGGCTGCTACCCAGCAAAAGGTTCAGCGAAACCTTCTGGCCATCCAGTAGATTCTGCTCGGGTTTGCCGAATGCGTAGCCTTGGCCGAAATTGACGCCGATTTCTTTCAGCTTTATCGCCGTACCTGCCGATTCGACGAATTCGGCGATGGTTTTCTTGCCGAGTTTTGAGGCAATTTCCACCATGGATTTAACGAGTATCTGGTCGGTTTCGTTGTCGAGCAGGTTTCTGATGAATTGACCGTCGATTTTCACGTAATCGACCGGAAAGGTTTTGAGATAGTTGAACGAACAAAAGCCGGCGCCGAAATCGTCCAGAGCGAATTTGCAACCCAAGGCTCTTATTTTGTTAATCATGTGCCGGGTTTTTTCAAAATTGTCCACGGCGGCTGTTTCAGTAATTTCGAAGGTTAAACGGTTGGCGTCTATCCAGGTCATTTCCAGTTTATCCTTAATAGTGGAAAGTAAATCCGGATACTGAAACGCGGTACTTGAAAGGTTTACGGCCAGGGAAATATAAGACATGTAACTGGGTAGTGCCGCCAGAAAGTCGATGGCGTTTTCAACGACCCAAAGGTCTATCGCGTGAATCAAGCCGGTTCTTTCCGCCACCGGAATAAACTGATCCGGCGTGATGACTTCATTGCCTTCGCCGCGCATGCGCAACAACACTTCGTAGTGAGAGACATTGCCGTCCGACAACTGCACCACAGGCTGGAACACCAGAAATAGCTGGTTATCCCGCAAGGCCTTGCGAATCAACGGCACCCAATAAATGTCCCGGCGTCTTTCCTTGACGATTAGATCATCGCTGTTGTAAACGCAGATTTTGTCTCTGCCGGTGCTTTTTGCAAAATTGCAAGCTTGGCGCGCATGTAAAATCATTTCGCCCGGATGGAACGCGGAAACGGTATTGTCCAGCGCGGCGATACCGATGGACACCGAGGCGCTGTAAGACACTTCTCCGGTGAAGAAACGGAAATTGTCCACGGTGGTTTTGATGGTTTCTGCGAGAATCTGTGCTTGCTTTTTGGTTTTGTTTTCCAGGAATAAACAAAACTCGTCGGCACCGATGCGGGCGAATAAACTGCCGGCCGGTAATAGTTTTCGGACCAGAATGGCCATTTCGACCAGTAAACGATCACCCACTTCAAAGCCTTCCAGTTCGTTAATCAGGCTGAAGCGGTCCACATCAATGAACAATAAAGACCCGTCTTTTTGCGCTTTATTACTATGATTTAGCACCAATCTCAGTTGGCGCTCGAAACTACTGCGATTAAATAAACCGGTTAATTCGTCGTGCGCGACCAGAAACTTCAGTTTCGCATCGATAACGTTTTTGGCGGCTAATTCATTGATCAATTGTTCTTCCTGACGGTGACGCAATTGGCGTTCCTGTTTCAGGCTCAGCAAAAACTTTACTGCAAGTATCAGCTCCTGGGTGTTAACCGGCGTATTGATTTTATAAGTTAAGCAATTGTCTTGTTGCGGCTGACAACGATCAAGTTCGCAGTCAAAGCAGTCGTCGTTCAGAATCACCACCGGGATGACTGATACCGAGTTGGCGCTGGATAAGCTTTGACACATCTCCCGAGGATGGCAAAGCGGCAACATTGCGTTCAGCACGATCAGACCGATTCTGTCGGGTTGATCGGCGTAAGGCTTCAATATTTCGTATATTTGTTCGCCATTTTCAGCAATACGAATATCGGTAAAGCCTTTGGCTTTCAATGTGGAAGCGATTTTTTGAGCAGAGACTTCATTATGCTCCGCAACGACAATCAGTTTTTCTTTGAGCGCGTCATTGGCAATCATCTAATACCATCCAGGTATTGGCATAAAATCGGGAGCTGTCAGCATGGTCAGGAGGAGGCCGGCATTTAATAAGCTTGTATTTTCATATAATTGGTCTAGGTTTAAGCG
>Ga0123397_136740_pt1 | contig 10709 bp, 11 predicted proteins | sample T10HLNH4metaT_FD_89925 | JGI IMG/M metagenome (GOLD analysis project Ga0123397, IMG submission 89925) | Methane-oxidizing artificial microbial communities from Washington, USA to study methane cycling - T10-HLNH4 metaT (Metagenome... ... | reverse complement strand
CGACAGTCTCAGATTAATTGCGACAGGCGATTTTCAAATATGGAAAGGCCTATTTGGGGGGGCGAAAAAACCGCTAGCCTGTTGGCGCCGGCGCCGAATTGATCCAGTTACCGAGATGCCACTGACTCAGTCTGATTCCTCGCGAACCATTTCCTGTGCTGGATTTCTGCCGATTGGAGATGGGTCAGTCTTGCGTCGGCACGTAGGTCAATTCGGTGTTGGCGCCAACACTGTTCGAGCGCCTGCTCTTCAAGGGCTGCCGCCATGGCGTGGCGAAGCGCTGCTTAAAGCGGCGTATCAGGCCATGTATGGCGTTAAACAACTGGGACGCAAAGGAGTTGCGATGTCTGAGTCCCCAGAAGCTTGAGCTGCTTACTCTTGCTACGTTGTTCTTGAACATCGCAGTCGCTTAGTCAAGGCAATCATGAAGCTAAGGAAACCAGCGCATGTGAATATCCTTGAGGACGCCGTTGGTCTTGATGCGTCGATAGCCCTCGTCATACATTTCCAGCGCTCGCAATCCGTCTGGATGAGCCAGGCTAAAGCCTAACGTCGAGTTTTCCACTCCGCAATTGAAGGCGAAGCGCACCACATCTTCTGTGCCGGACTGTATGGCTTTCTGGTTCCTGGCCTCAAGGTCGTTACTCATGACCAATGCCGCCTGAAAACGCCGAGCGGCGAGTTTTTGCAGGCTTGTTAAATCCGAGAGTGAATTTTCGAGCACCACGCCAGAGGTCTGGAGTGCCGTCACCTGGGCTGAGTATTCGTAATCTCTGGTAATGCCAACGACAGTGTCGGGCGGCAAAACACATTTTCCATCTGGAGGCTTCGGCAGGGGAGCATTGATATGTTCGAAGATGTCATTACGTACTTTGAAGATCGGCTGTTCAGCCAGCTTGATCTTGCCCTCGAATTCGGGTTGCCAGCTCATGTTGAAGCAGGCGGCAACCTGGCCACTGAGCACCATGTACTTACAGCGTGAATACGGCACTACTCTTAGTCGAACCTCGATCCCCATCTCTTTGAAGGCAGCTACAACCACGTCATTGGCGTAACCTGTGCCATCGCTCTTTGACCATGGTATAGCAGCATCTTCGACCATGATTGTCAGCGTCTCGCGCGCCGATTGTGCGATGCAGGCGCTCGCTGTCAGCAGCTGTAGTGTGCAGGTCAGAAGGGGCAGAGCAATATTTGGCCACATTCTGTGACCAGTCTTTTTTTTATACATGGCAGGCTTTATTGAATCGATGAGTCCACCGAAGGTGGATGGGCCAAAGCTTTTCGTCATAATGAAAAACAGGCGCGAGATTTATTCTACGATATGTCGATTACATAACCCATGCCGCGTGAGGTGTGAATCAATTTGGATTCAAAACGGTCATCAATTTTCGCTCGCAGTCTACGCATGGCAACCTCGATGACATTGGTACCACTCTCAAGCTGGATATTCCAAACCTGTGATGCAATGAGTGATTTCGGAAGAACTTCACCGCGGTGCTGGAGCATAAATTTCAATAACGAAAACTCTTTCGCCGTTAGGTCAATCCGTTTCCCTCCGCGAAACGCCTGATGTTTGAGTAGATCAAGCTCAAGATCGCCAATTGTTAAATGGGTCTGACTGGAAGGAGGGGTTGCTCTACGCAGCAAGACTCGGACTCTAGCAAGTAGCTCGGAGAACGCAAAAGGCTTGACCATGTAGTCATCAGCACCCAGATCCAACCCTTTAACTCGGTCTTCTACGCCATCCCGAGCTGAGAGGAACAACACTGGCACGCTTGCGCCTGCGGCACGGATCTTTCTCAGGACGTCCCAACCATTGAGACCAGGCAACATCACATCCAAGATGAGCAAGTCATAGGATCTTTCCAGAATGAGTTGAAGAGCGTCGTTACCATTTATGACGCGGTCAACACTAAAACCGGCCTCGGTGAGGCCTTTCTGCAGGTAAATTCCAGTTTTCAGTTCATCTTCAGCTACCAAGAGTTTCATATTGGCAGGTTCCACGATTTGTATTGCAGCAGTTTGCGGCCAAAACCGATGCCTCAATACAAGCTGATGTAGTTTCTACAGCCGACTCAGCGCGGACGCACAGGCTCAACATAGAATATTGGGAAGCACTGCCTGCATTCACTTCACGGGTTACTCAGCTGACATCTCTATCTCTGGGCTGAGTGTGCCGAGCCAGGCAACCAGACCCATAATGACCACTGCGACCGAGAGCTCTAGAATCATGCTCCGCCGTAAAGCGTTGATGGCGACGGTGTGAGTATCTGCCTGAATGGATCGCTCAAGCAGCGGGCTCAGGTGAAAGCGGTTCACCGCCGCAAATACCAGCATCCCCGCAAACAAGAATACCTTCAAAGACAGCAGGGCCCCGTACCTGCTGGATGTCAGCGTCTCGAATGCTGGCCCGACAACCATCAGATAGTTGACGATCCCGGTGATAGCCAGGGTTGCGACGATAAGCGTCCCCGCTGATTCGAAACCAGTCAGCGTTCGAGCCAGCAACCGCATCTGCAGATCGCCTGTGAGGTTGGTTGAGCGCAATAACAGCGCGAATGCGGCGAGAGCGCCCAACCAGCTGCCTGCACCCAGAAGATGGACAATATCGCTGGTGAAGTGCAGGTAGCGTCGACTGCCTTCATCCATAGCGCCATGCCCTGTCCAGGCCAGCGTCGCCAGGGCGATGGCCCCGCACAATGTGACCAGCCAGAGGCTCAATGCCGGGGCTCGTCGATTGAGAGTCGCGGCGATGACCGCCACCGTCAACGAGGCTATTCGGGCCATCCAGGTCAACCCGACGTCAGTGTCCATCAGCATCATCTGCAGGATGTGGTGATGCAATTCCATGACGCTGGACATACCGCTCATCGTCTTGGCCATGTGGAGCATGGCCGCCATCGATAGCAGTATGCCGATAAGGGCAGTTCCCCCCAGTAACGACCCAAAATTCAACACGGCACCGTCTGCGCGTTCCTTTCCTTTGAGACTGTACAGGCCAAACAGTGCCAGCCCGAAGAGCAGCATCAGGTCGATATAGAGCGCGAAGCGAAGGCTAATGTAGATTGAGTCGTCCATGGATCACTTGACTTTAAAGGTCACGGTGCCTGTGATCGGGTGGGTATCGGAAGAAACCGCCCTCCACTCAACCTGATATGTGCCAGGTGTGAGCGGTGCTGCCGGGGTGATAACCATCATTTTCGGATCGGCGCTACCCGCGACACTCGCTTTGACACCCATAGGGGAGTGGGCGGACATGCCCGGCATTTCGGTCATGATCAGTTTCGCGCCGGAAAACTGGGTGGTGAGCTTTTCTGAGAAATTCAGTTCGATTTTTGCCGGTGCAGCCACGGTGGTGCCATTGACCGGGGTAGAGGACAGTAGTTTTGGATGCGCCTGGGCAGCAGCGCTCAACAACAAACCGATACTGAGTGCAGCGACAACACCGAGGGCTTTAAAAGATGACATGCAAGGCTCCTGACGGCTTGGGCCGTGGGTGGGGTGTTTTTGATTGACTGGATGTGGGGTGTATCTATCGATCAGGTTTAGAACCACATTCGCACACCGACGACAAAGCGCGTATCGCTCTTGTCTTCGCCTTCTTCAAGGCGGTAGTCCGCTGTTTTGCCGTAGGCGCGGTTCCAGGTCACGCCGATGTAAGGTGCGAACTCGCGGCGTACTTCATAGCGCAGTCTCAGGCCAACCTCGGTGTCCGACAGCCCGGAGCCTGTGACCCGTTGTGGATCGTTTTTGCCATAGAGGTTGATTTCAGCAGTGGGCTGCAGAATCAAACGGTTGGTCAGCAAAATATCGTAGTCGCCCTTGAGCCGCATCGCGGTCTGGCCAGCCTCGCCCAGGTAAGCGGTAGCTTGAGTTTCGAAGTCGTAAAGCGCCATGCCTTGCAGCCCCAGTGCCGCCCATGTCTGGGGTGCACCTGGTTTGAAGTCTTGTCGCACACCGCTGACCACGTCCCACCAGGGACTCACGGCGTGTCCCCAGAGTGCCTGAAGCTCAGCGCTTTCTGTCACGCCATTGGTTCGTTCGCCTTCGGTTCGCAGCCAGAGACGATCCGTGTCACCGCCAATCCAGCCGTTGGCTTCCCAACGTAATGCACTGCCCTTGTCAGCGTCTTGCCATTCGAGTTGATCGATCAGGAAAAATGAGTTGATCGAGCTGTCGTGCATCTGGTGGCCGGCATGGCTTTCAAACACCGCCGCGCGATCTGCATCGGTGAGTGCCGGAATGGGTGTACGGCTTTGCTGGGGCGCTGCGGGTTTCATACCCTGCATCTGGCTGTCATCCATGCCCTGCATCTGAGAGTGATCCATACCCTGCATTTGGGAATGATCCATCTCCTGCATCTGCTTGCCGTCCATACCTTGCATCAGCTCGGTCTGCCCATATGCAAAGGGCATGACACCCATCCCCAGGATGGCAAGGCCGGCGAGTAGCGGTTTAGCGGTTCTTTCGAAGTTCATGTCTGGCTCCTACTCTTGCACACGGACTTCGCGAAACATGCCCATTTCCATGTGGTACATCAGGTGGCAGTGGTACGCCCATCGCCCCAGGGCATCGGCGGTCACGCGGTAGCTGCGTTTGGTGCCAGGCGGCATGTCGATGGTGTGCTTGCGAACCATGAAGTCACCGTTTTCATCCTCCAGATCACTCCACATGCCATGCAGATGAATGGGATGCATCATCATGGTGTCGTTGACTAGAACTACTCGGATGCGCTCTCCATATTTGAGATGAAGTGGCTCGGCATCCGCAAATTTGACGCCGTCAAAAGACCACGAGAATTTTTCCATGTGTCCGGTCAGGTGCAGGGTGATGGTGCGGCTTGGTTCGCGGCCATCGGGATCTTCGAAGGTGCTCTTCAGGTCTGAGTAGGTCAGTACCCGGCGACCGTTGTTTCTCAATCCCATGCCAGGATCGTTGAGTTTCGGTGTGGGGCTCATCGCCTGCATGTCGACCAGCGGGTTATTCGCTTCCGAGGCCGGGTGAGGCTCCATCGAGTCCATGCTGCTCATGCCCGACATCGAGTGACCTGACGTGTCTGCCGAGCCGGGCGTCTGACTGTGATCCATGCTCTGCATCGATCCACCGTCCATGCCCGTCATACCCTGCATGCCTTTGTCGTCGCCGGCCGACATTTGGCTGTGATCCATACCCTCCATGCCTTGCATCGAGTCCTGGGTCATACCCTTCATATCGCCATGATCCATGCCGGCCATATCACCCATGCCCATGTCGCTCATCGTGATCAACGGACGTGGATCCAGGGGAGGCACAGGAGCTGAGAGCCCTTCATGTACAGCCAGAGTACCTCTTGCGAAACCGGTACGATCCATCGACTGGGCGAACAAGGTGTATGCGTTTTCGGTGGGTTCGACGATCACATCAAAGGTTTCGGCCACGGCGATGCGGAACTCATCAACGCTCACCGGTTTCACGTACTGCCCGTCTGCGGCGACGACAGTCATTTTCAGCCCAGGAATACGCACGTCAAAGTAGCTCATCGCCGAGCCGTTGATGAACCTCAGGCGTAGCCGTTCTCCGGGCCTAAAAATACCTGTCCAGTTGCTATCGGGAGCCTGCCCGTTAAGCAAGTAGGTGTAGGTGGCGCCGCTAACGTCAGCAAGATCGGTGGGGTTCATTTTCATTTCAGCCCACATTTTCCGATCCGCGACGGTGGCAGACCAACCGTTCTTACCGACGTCATCAATGAAGTCGCCGACGGTGCGCTTGTGCAGGTTGTAGTAACTGGATTGTTTCTTGAGTTTCTTCATGACCCGCTCGGGGTCTTCATCCGTCCAGTCGGACAGCATCACCACATAGTCACGGTCATAGCTGAAGGGTTCGGGATCCTTTGCATCGATGACCAACGGGCCGTAGACGCCGACCTGCTCCTGGAACCCGGAATGACTGTGATACCAGTAGGTGCCGTTCTGTTTGACCTTGAACGAATAAACGTACAGGCCGCCCGGTTCGATGCCGTGAAAACTCAGACCCGGTACACCGTCCATGTTCACCGGCAGAATGATGCCGTGCCAATGGATCGAGGTGTCTTCCTTGAGCCGGTTCCTGACCCGCAACGTCACCGTATCGCCTTCACGCCAGCGCAATATCGGGCCGGGGAGGCTACCGTTGATGGTCATGGCGGTGCGGGGCGTGCCAGTGAAGTTCACCCCCATCTCCCCGATAGTCAGATCGAAATGAGTGCCAGCGAGCACATTCGGCTGCCCCTGACTGGTAATTGCCCACACCGGGCTGCGCCACAGCCCAAAGCCTGCGAGTACCCCGCCTGCCGCCAAGGCTTTCACGAAAGTGCGTCTTGATGTTCTGGAATGCATCGGGGGGTATCCAGTAAGTCTGAGTCCAGGCAGATACGGAACCGCTGCCATAGTACGGCCATGGCTCGCTACAGAGAGTCGGTTCCAGGCGCCATTTTTCGAGCACGATGTCACATCATCAGGCGGCGCGTGATTACATTTCCGTCAGGTTGGCAACGGCAATTTGGCTGGGCTGCGATTGAGCGGCACCGATAGATTTGTCTTGTTTTGATAGGCCGTGTCTGGACAGCCCTAACGTAGTCGTCAATTGCCGTTTAAAAATAGCGCTTACCGACAGCAGCAACCGCCGCCGTTCCCACCACAACCTGAGGTTTTCTTACTCGCTACGCTTTCCATTGTCGCCAGCTGTGCTGGATAGCCAGCGTCCTGCAGGGCTGTAAGCAGCGCATGGCTGTCCGAATCGCCGCTGACCTTCACCCGTCCGGCTTGGAGATCCACTGCTATGTCGCTGACGCCTTCAAGTGGGCGCAACGCTTCGGTGACGTGCTTGATACATGAGCCACAGCTCATGCCTTGGACTTGCAGTTCAAGGGTTTTCATCGGTGATTCCTCATAACAAAATGCATCATGCAAAGACTGAGGCATTCGGCTTTTCTGTGACGTTGGCTGATCTTCAACCTTGCTGCCATGGCAAGGTCAAGCGGTCTTTATCACTCAATTAATGGACGCCTGACGCAGGCGTAACGCGTTGAATACCACCGACGCCGAGCTCACGCTCATGGCCAGTGCGGCAATTAACGGTGACAGAAGGTGACCGGTAAGCGGGTAGAGCAAGCCGGCTGCCAGCGGGATGCCCATGGCGTTGTAAAGGAAGGCGAAGGTCAGGTTCTGGTGCATATTTCTCACCGTTGCTACTGACAGGCTGCGAGCACGCAGGATACCGAGCAGATCGCCTTTGACCAGGGTGATCTGAGCGCTGTTCATCGCCACGTCAGTGCCAGTACCCATGGCGATACCGACATCAGCGCGAGCCAGCGAGGGGGCATCATTAATGCCGTCGCCGGCCATCGCCACGCGGTGTCCGGCTTGCTGCAGAGATGCAACCAGACGTTCTTTATCTTGCGGTTTGACCTCGCCATGCACCTCCTCAATGCCCAATTGGCGAGCTACCGAGCGCGCAGTGGTAAGGCCGTCGCCAGTGGCCATGATGACCTTGACGCCATCCGCCTGCAGACGCTCGACGGCCAGCTTCGAGGTGGGTTTGATGGGATCGGCTACAGCCAGCAAACCCGCCAGGGCGCCATTGACTGCCAGGTACATGATGCTCGTACCGTCGCCGCGTAGCTTCTCGGCCTGCGCTTGCAAGCGCTCAGTGGCGACGCCGGCTTCCTGCATCAGCGCCGTATTACCCAATTGCAGGCGGCGACCTTCAACCTGACCGCTTACACCAATACCGGAAGCCGACTCGAAGGTTTCAGGTGGGCTCAGTGCCAGACCTGCGGCGCGTGCCTGATCGACGATGGCGCGGGCCAACGGGTGCTCGCTGCCCTGATCAAGACTCGCAGCCAGGCGCAGCACCTCATCCTGTGTGAATCCGGGTACGGCCCCGACGCTATGGAACGCTGGACGACCTTCAGTGAGGGTGCCGGTTTTGTCGACTATCAAGGTGTCTATTTTGCGCAGGTTTTCGATGGCGGCGGCATCGCGAAACAATACGCCGCTGCCAGCAGCCTTGCCGGTGGCGACCATGACTGACATCGGTGTCGCCAGGCCAAGGGCACAGGGACAGGCGATGATCATGACCGCGACAGCGTTGATCAGTCCGAACACCCAGCTCGGCTCGGGCCCCCACAGTCCCCAGCCGAGTAGAGTCAGCGCGGCGATAGTAATCACCACGATCACGAAGTAACCGGCGATTACATCAGCCAGGCGTTGCATCGGCGCCTTTGAGCGCTGGGCCTGAACAACCATCTGCACGATTTGTGCGAGCAGGGTGGCCGACCCTATCTTCTGCGCCTGCATCACCAGGCTGCCGTGGATGTTGAGAGTGGCGCCGATCAGCGCGTCGCCGGCCCTCTTCATGATCGGTATCGGTTCGCCAGTGAGCATCGATTCATCCACAGCGCTTTCGCCTTGCATCACCTGACCGTCGACAGGCACTTTTTCGCCTGGTCGCACACGTAACGTGTCGCCGCTGTGTACGTGCGTCAGGGGGATGTCTTCTTCCGTGCCGTTGGCATTGATCCGTCGGGCAGTTTTCGGGGCCAGTCCAAGCAGCGACTTGATGGCGGCCGAGGTTTGCGAGCGTGCCTTGAGTTCAAGCATCTGGCCGAGGAGGGTGAGTGAGATGATCACAGCCGCCGCTTCGAAGTAGACGCCGATACGGCCGTCCATCAGGAAGTTGCTGGGGAATACATCGGGGGCCAGGGTCGCCACAACGCTGTAAAGAAAGGCCGCCGCCGTGCCAAGGCCGATCAGCGTCCACATGTTCGGACTTCGCTGAATCACCGAGCGCACGCCGCGTACATAAAATGGCCAACCAGCCCAAAGCACCACCGGTGCGGCCAGTCCCAGCTCGATCCAGTTTTGCGTGGGGCCGTGAAACAGCACTAAGGCATGGCCGCCCATGGCCAGAACGGTGACGATTATTGTCAGTGGCAATGTCCACCAGAAGCGCTGGGTGAAGTTCTTGAGTTCAGGGTTCTCTTTTTCCTCCAATTCCGGGATCGCCGGCTCTAAGGTCATGCCGCACTTGGGGCAGACGCCGGGGCCAATCTGGCGAATCTCCGGATGCATGGGGCAGGTGTATTCAGTGTCAACGGTCAAAGGTTCTGCTGGTGCCTGATGGATGTGTTCAATTTCAGTCGGAGATATTTGATATCGCTCAGGCTCTGCCCTGAAGGTCGTTTGGCATTTCTGGCTGCAGAACCGGTAGGTTTGCCCCTTATATTGCGTACTGAACTGGCTTTCGCTACTGACGGCCATGCCACAGACCGGATCATGGGAACCGGTGGGTTCAAGCTTTTGTATTGGGTCGTCTTGACGAAGCTCAGGGGCGTGCATGGGCTAACTCCTGTTCGCATCCTTGGTTGAGTCTGAGCTTTCGCCGTGATGACTGTGTCCACCGTGGTGGTGCCCGAAAAAATGCATCAGCGGGCACAGCAGCAAAATCATATAAGGCAGTAAGCCCAGCATATGGCCGTAGTGTTCTCTGGCCAGATAAAACAGCGCGATCACCAACAGCATGTCCAGCGCTATGCCGGGTTTGCTCCTCCAAAATGCTGGAGAGGTTTTAGCTGAATGTGCTGAATTCATCATGGTTTTGTACTCCTGAGGGAGTTCTATCGAGTAGTACGGCGGTGTCGCTCTAGCCATGCTGGCCATGGTGACACCGCCGTTGCATTGCAAGCGCCGCAATCCTGGGTGGATAGCGGTCGTTACTTCTTCATTGGCATGTCCATCATCGACGACTGCTGATCCATCATCTTCATCATCATCTCCATCATTCCTTTACCCATGCCCATGCCCATACCCATACCGTCCTTGGAGCCAGACATCCCCATGCCTGAGCCCATCTCCATGCCCGTACAACCAGCAGCCCCTTGCTGCTTACTCATCATGGTCAAGCTGTCCTTCATCGTTTTCATGCCCTCTTGCATAGCTGCTTGCCGCTCGGCAGGGGTTTTCGCAGCTGCAGCTTTGTCATGAGCTGCCTGCATTTTCTGCATTTGCTCGCTCATCGCTTTGCTCATCGCTGACTCGGACGGTGCGCTGGCAGCCGTTGCACTGGCAGGTGCGTCGCCAGGTGCGTCGGCAGGATGATGCTCATCTTCCGCATAAGCCATGAATATGCTGCTGGCTAAAATAGCGGCAAGAACCAATTTCAATTGTGTTTGCATGGTGAACTCCGGGTTTTAGAGACAAGTAGGAATTACTAGGCCGCGCCTAATTGGCGCAATGAAGCAGGACGGCCACGGTGTGACCGCCCTGAAAGTTGGATTAATCGTTGAAACGGACGAATATCAGGCGGGCTGGAGGCCCCGATGGCGCGGGGCGCTTCAGTGCGAGTGCAGCGAAGGTTAATGTTTGAGCGGGGATAAGCAGCAGCATCGCAGGTAACAGCAAGGCAAGCGCCAAACTGGCGAGATCCAGTGTCGGGATCTGCGATGCGGGACTGATCGCCTTTGCTGCATCGGCACAATGCTTAAGGCAGCCGCTGGCATGCAGCGCATGTTCATCCATCTGTTGCAGCGTGGAAGGCGTCTCGTGCGTTGCACTCAGGCTGTGCTGCGGCTGCACCAGGCAGCCGTGAAACACCGTCACGATCACAGCCAACACCCACACCCCGAGGGTGAGTCGCAAAAGATTGCGGTAGTGATGACGGAACCAGTACATGACGTGCTCCACGGGCCTGTT
>Ga0123397_147538_pt1 | contig 10747 bp, 6 predicted proteins | sample T10HLNH4metaT_FD_89925 | JGI IMG/M metagenome (GOLD analysis project Ga0123397, IMG submission 89925) | Methane-oxidizing artificial microbial communities from Washington, USA to study methane cycling - T10-HLNH4 metaT (Metagenome... ... | reverse complement strand
GCCTCGGTGCGATGTTCGGCGCACTGGCAGGCGGCGGTGCGGCGCCCGGACGCACTGCTGGGCGACGCGCCGGTAAACGAAACGCCGCTCGCGCTGGCAGCACCGCACGAAGGCGAGGACATCGTCGCCGACTACGCCAGCCTCGGTTTCACGCTGGGTCGTCATCCGCTGGCGCTGCTGCGCGGCGAACTGACTGCGCAGCGCTTCATCACCGCCGCCGAACTGCGCCGCCTGCCCGACCGCGCACTCGCCCGCGCCGCCGGCATCGTCACCTGTCGCCAGCGCCCCGGCACGGCCAGCGGCGTCATGTTCGTCACGGTGGAAGACGAAACCGGGCTGGCCAACGTGATCGTGCACAAGGACGTGCAGGAGAAGCAGCGGCACGAAGTGCTGGGCGCCACGCTGCTCGGCATCTACGGCCAGGTGTCGCGCGAGGGCGAGGTGATCCATCTGATCGCCCGCCGTCTGGTCGACCGCTCGGCGCTGCTCGGAGCGCTGACGCCGCGCAGTCGGGATTTCCACTAGAAAGCGACTACAGTCCCGCCTTTGACCACCGTTCCCGCACGCCATGACGCCCGGCCAGCCCGCCCCCGATTTCGATGCCATCGACCAGCACGGCCAGCGACATCGTCTGGCTGACTACCACGGCCGCTGGCTGGCGCTGTACTTCTATCCGCGCGACGACACGCCGGGCTGCACGAAACAGGCCTGCTCCATCCGCGACGGTCGCGCCGCCCTCGCCGCCCGCGGGCTCACCGTGCTCGGCGTGTCGGCACAGGGCAGCGCGGCGCACCGCGCCTTCACCGACAAGTTCGCTCTCGATTTCCCGCTGCTGGTCGATGAGGGCCAGCACATCGCCCGCAGCTACGGCGCACTCGGCAGCGGTCCGGCCGGACTGCTGCGCCGCTGGCTGGGTGCCTACCGGCGCATCAGCGTGCTGATCGACCCCGAAGGTCACATCGCGCACGTGATCGAGCGACCGGACGTGAGCCGTCACGCCGACGAACTGCTGGCGCTGCTGCCGTCACGCTGAGCGCCCGCGTCACGGACGATAGTCATACGCCGTCCGGCATGTGGACGCCCCGCCGGCCAGACGCCATCGCACAAGGCACTGATATTTCAGACTTTCCTGTCTCAGCCCTCATGGCACGTCATCTGCTCTCCGCAGCACGGCGCGTCGTGCGCCGAACCGACGGGGAGGATGCATGCTGGCCTGGCTGCTCAGACGACATTTCTGGTTCGAACTGCAACGCATCGCCGACTGCGAATCGCGCGACGAGGACTACTGCCCGTCGCCACGCGGCAGCGCCAATGAGCGACAGCTGCTGGGCACGCTTTCACGCGTGTTCTCCGGCCTGCGCAACCGGGCACGCAACGCCGAAACGCGCGCGCACGAACTGGAGCAGATGCTGGACGTGGCCGCCGACAACGCGCAGTCGCTGCGCCAGGAACTGGGCGAGGCGAGCGCGCGCAGCAGTCTGATCGCCGCCGTGGTCGACGCCGGACTTTGGGAAGTCCGGCTGAGCGACGCCCGCACGCCGGATCTGAAACATCCGGTCTGGTGGTCGGAGCGTCTGCGCAGCATGCTGGGCTACGACCACGACGACTTTCCGGACCGCCTCGACAGCTGGGCCTCGCGTCTGCATCCGGAGGACCGCAAACAGGCGCTCGAAATGCTGGCGCGGCAATGGACCGACCGGCGCGACGGCGACTGGCCGGATACGCGCTACCGGATGGCACACAAGGACGGCAGCTACCGCTGGCTGCTGTCGCGCACCCGCACCGTGCGCGACGAACAGGGCGTCGTGCGGATCGCCGGCTCGCTGACCGACATCAGCCGCAGTCGCGAGGACGAGGCGAAGCTCGACGCTGCGCTGACCCGTTTCGAACTGGCGAGCGACATGCTGTCGGACGGCATCTGGGACCTCGACGTGGTGGCCGGCGACCCGGTCAATCCATCCAACACCTTCTGGTGGTCGACACAGTTCCGTCGCCTGCTCGGCTTCGAGACCGAAGAGGAATTTCCGAACGTGCTCGACAGCTGGGCGTCGCGCCTGCACCCGGACGACAAGCCGGGCGTACTCGAAGCCTTCACCCGTCACCTGATGGACCGCAGTGGCAATACGCCCTACTCGATCGACTACCGGCTGCGCTGCAAGGACGGTGTCTATCGCTGGTTCCGCGCCCGCGGCCGCACCCGGCGCGATGATCGCGGCACGCCGCTGCGCGTGGTCGGCGCGCTCACCTGCATCGAGGCCGAGCACAACGAGCACCACCTGCAGGAAGTCGAGGCGCGGCAGCGCCAGCAGCTCGGCGACAACGTGCAGAAGATACGCGCCATCGTCACCGCCATCCGTGCCATCGCCGACCAGACCAACCGGCTGGCGCTGAATGCGGCGATCGAGGCCGCGCGCGCCGGCGACGCCGGACGCGGCTTTTCAGTGGTGGCCGACGAGGTGCGCACGCTGTCGGAGCGCACGCGCGAGGCGACCGAACAGATCGCCCGCATCATCCCCGACGGCGGCTGACGGCGCCCGCCGTCCTCTTACTTGATCGAGAAGTCGGCGCGGTTCAGCGCCGTCTTTGCGTCCTTGCCGTCAGCCGGCTTGCCACCCTCGGCGGCCGGCTCGCCCGCCTTGGGCGCCAGCACGAACAGGCGCGCGTCCTCGACCTTGGCGTTACGCGTCAGGTAGTCCTTCACCGTCTGCGCGCGCGCCAGGCCGAGCAGGCGCAGGTCTTCGTCGCTGACTTCGGTATTGGTCAGGATGAGCTTTTCCATCTCCGGCACCGGCAGGTCCTTGGCCAGGCCGACCAGATTGCGCGGCTTCGGGAAATCCGCTGCCTTGTAAACCGCCTTCAGCAGATCCGGATATTCCTCCGGCGACACCGTCGTGGTTTCGGCCGAGGCCTTGGTCTTCGCCGCCTTGGCTGCACGCACCTTCTGCTCGAGCAGCGCGCGGCGATAGCCTTCGATGTCGGTCGCGCGGTCGGTGCGGCCGGTCACCTCCAGCTTCAGCGCCGGACGATCGGTCAGCGCCTTGCCCAGCGTGTCGAGCTTGCTGCGCGCAGCGTCGTTCAGCGTCGCCCGACCCGGCTCAAAGGCGACGTGGTCGAGATCGGCGTCGGAGCCGAACAGCGAACCGAGCAGCGCGAACGGCGAAGTGACCGCCTTGACGATCAGGTTCACGATCACCTTGACGACGATGCCGCCGATCGAGAACTGCGGATCGGACAGCGAGCCGCTGATCGGCAGGTTGATGTCGATCACGCCGTTACGGTCCTGCAGCAGCGACACCGCCAGCAGCACCGGCGCCTTGATCGCGTCCGGGCTGTCGACCTTGTTGCCGAAGGTGAGCTGATCGAGGATGACGTTGTTCTGGGCGGTCAGCTGGTCGTTCTCGATCTTGTAGGCGATGTTGACGCTGAGTTTGCCCTTCTCGATGCCGTAGCCGACGTACTTGCCCGAGTAGGGCGACAGCGGCGCCAGCTCGATGCCGCGCGCACTGGCCTTGATGTCGAGGAAGAGCGCTTCGGCCAGCGGATTGATGCGACCGGTGATGTCGATCGGCGCCGAACCTTCGACCAGGCCGCGCAGTTCGACCTCGCCCGCGGTGCCGGAGACCGAGCTGAGGCCGGACACGCGACCGCCCAGTTCGGACAGCTGGGCGCGGTAGTTCGGCTTGATGAAGAAGTCGCTGAAATCGACGCGACCGCCCTGCATCACGATGGTCTTCACGTCGATCGGCGGCCGCGCGGCGGCGATCATCTGTGCCAGCGCGGCACTCTGACTGCCGGCAGCCGGCGGCGTCGCCGGGCGGGCAGCCGGGGTCGGGGCCGCAGCGGGCTTGGCGGCCGGAGCGGCGGCCACCGGTGCGGTCGCTGCCGCCGCGTCCTTGCGCACCACGTCCTGCAGGTTCAGCCGACCCTGCGGCGACACGATGATGCGGGCGAAGTAATCGGACAGCGCGACTTCGTTGATCGACAGGCCGGCCAGCAGATCGGGCTTGCGACTGTCCAGCTTCAGCGCAATGCCGCCGGCGAACAGCGAGCGCCACTTCAGCAGGTCGGAAGCGTTCACCTTTTCGGTCAGGTGCACGTTCTCGACGTTGGTTTCACCCTTCCACGCCAGCGTCCAGTCTCCGGCCGGCAGCGTCTGCAGCGCGAGGTCGCCGCGCAGGCTCAGAACGCCGGCGAGCAGCTCGGCATTCAGCTTCTGCGCCATCCAGGGCTGGCCGACCAGCAGGTCGAGCCGGCGCGCATCGATCTTCAGATCGGCCTGCGCCGGCGACAGCGAAAAGCCGCCCCGTGCGCCGAAGAGGCCGCCCTTGGCGTCGCGGAAGCCGAGGTCCAGCTTCGATTTCTGCTTCAGGTCGGTGCCGACGTTCTCCAGCTTGAGCGACAGCCGGTCGAGCTCGACCACGGCCGGTGTCGTCAGCGTGCGGTCCTCGAAACGGACCGTGCCGTCCTTCAGGTTCAGCGCCGACAGCTGCGCGCTCCATGCCGGAGCGGACGCCGCCGGCGCGGCGGGCCCCGCCGCCGCTGACGAGGGACGCACCAGACCGGCGAGATCGATGTCGCCGTCGGCCTGACGCGCTGCGCGCAGACGCGGCTTGAGCAGATCCAGCGCGCCGACCGCGACCTTGCGCGTCGACAGGTCGATGCGCGCCTGGCTCAGCACGATGTCGTCGGCCTGGGCGAAAGCGTTCTTCTCGCCGCGACGCGTCAGCTTGAGCCGGGCCACGCCCGCCTCGGTCACCAGCACCTCGCCCTGCGGTGCGCCGTCGGCCAGTCGCAGGCCGAAGCGCGTGCCGATGCGCACGTCCGCCTGATCAACCGAGAAGTTGATCAGGTCGGCAAAGTAGGGGCTGAAGCGCGGCACCTCGACACCGCTCACCGTCAGTTCCCCCTCGATATCGGGCGCGCTCGCGCGCAGCTTCGCATCGACCGCCAGCCGCGTATTGCCCTCGGCCTGCGCAGCGATCACCAGCGTCGCCGGGGTGTCGCCCTGCAGCGAGAAATCGCGCAGCACGATGTCCATCGGCTCGATCACGTAACTGAATGGCGTGGCCGGCATTTCGTCACTGAAGGCGATGCGCGCCTGCAGCACTTCGAGCAGGCCGACCTTTACCTCAGGTGCCTTGGCCGGCGCGGCCGCCGTCCCCTCCGGTGCAGCCGCCGCTGGACGCGGGCGCGGCACCAGGGCAAGCAGGTTCAGCTTGCCGTCCTTGGTGCGGGCGACCTCGAAATCCGGCTGGTCGATGCGGATGCTGGCGATGTCCACCTTGCCGGCCAGCGGCTGTATCTCGTTCAGCACCATGTCCAGCGCCGGCAGCTTGAACAGCGGCTTGCCGTCACGGCTGTCCAGTTCGAGATCGCGCAGTTCCAGCGTGCCCTGCAGCGAAATGCGCGGTTCGCCCTCCTTGGGCTGGCGGAAGCCCAGTTCGATGTCGGTGTCGAGCAGGCCGGAACTGATGCGGAAGCCCAGCGGCACCGGCGAGTACTCGTCGAAGCGCGCCAGGTTGAGCGCGTTGAACTCGATCTTCATCGTCGCTTCGCGCTCGTCGATGAAGGGGCGCACCCGGCCCTTCATCGAGAACGGCGCGTCGTTGATGCGGGCGGCGATCGACGGCTCGACGAACAGTTCGACGTCGGACGGCAGGTTGGACACGAAGGGCAGGCCGATCTGGATGTCGCTGATCGCGTGCTTGCGCGCGAAGGGCTGATCGTCGATATCGACGCGGCCGTCGCGCAGCACGATGTTGTTGATCGAGAAGCGCGCCGGTTCCTCGCTCGGCGGCTGGTCGAGAATCTTCTGCAGCACGTCGCTGAAATTGAAGCGGCCTTCCTCGTCGAGCCGCACAATGCGCAGCCAGGGACGCTCCACCTGCACCGCCCGCACCACCGGTGCGCCCTTGAACAGCGACGCCCACTCGACATCGACGGTGACGCTGTCCAGCGTCACCGCCTCGTCCTTGCCGTTGGCCTCCAGCATCTTCAGTCCCGACACCGTCAGCTCCAGCGTGTAGGGGTTGATCGACACTTCCTGCAGCGTCAGCGCACGGCCGAGGAATTCGGAGCCGTGTTTCTCGGCCAGCGAGCGCACCAGATGCGGCGCCGCGAACGCGCCGAGCAGGCCGAACAGCACCGTTGCGATGACGATGCCGATGAAGGTCTTGCGCACGGCGGGACGGGAAATGATGGCGTTGAGCGACATGGGCAAGCGGATCCAGGCGGATGAATGAGGCGATTATGACGCGGTGCCGGCTGCAAGATGTCGAGCAGCCGCATCCAGCGCTTCGTCGAGCACGACGACGTATGCACGCAACGCGACGGGCAGCTGTTCCGGCGACAGGCTGGCGTCGCGCAGCGCGCGCTCGAGCCGCGCCGCCTCGGCGCCGGCGCGGGCAAAGCCGAGGTTCAGACTGACGCCCTTCAGCGCATGGATCTGGCGGACGATGTCGGCACCCGGCTCGCCCACGCGTGCGGCCAGGGCGTCGCGCAGCGCCCTGACCTCGTCCAGCGTGGTGGCGAGAATCTCGCCGTAGAGCGCGAGGTCGCCGTCGAACTGCTGGCGTACGGCAGCGAGGTCGAGCGCCGGCCAGGTCTCATCGGCGACCGGCTCGGCGACGGACTCGACGGTCGCCGGCGCCATGCTATGCAGCACGTCGCCGCGACCGGCGGCGATAGTCGCCAGCACGCCGAGCAAGGCGTGCGCGTCGACCGGTTTGGTCAGGTAGGCACGCATGCCCAGCGCCAGGCACTCGTCGCGCTCCTCGGCCACCGCGTGCGCGGTCAGCCCGACGATGGGCGGCGCGACAGCGCCCAGGCGGGCGACGATCTCACGCGTCGCGGTCTTGCCGTCCATCACCGGCATCTGGATGTCCATCAGCACGAGGTCGATGCCGCCGGCGCAGACGCGTTGCAGCGCCTGCCGGCCATCCGCGGCCTGCTCGGTGCGCGCGCCGGCACGTTCGACCAGATGAACCGCTACCGTCCGGTTGACCGCGATGTCATCGACGACCAGCACGCACAGGTCGGCCAGCGACACCGCGGACACCTGGTCGGCAGCCGTCGGCAGCCGGTCGTCCCCGACCTGTTCCAGCCAGACCTCGGCCCAGAAGGTGGCGCCCTCACCGGGCACGCCGCTGCCGCCAACGCTGCCGCCCATCGCCTCAGCCAGCCGCTTGCAGATGGTCAGACCGAGGCCGGTACCGCCATGGCTGCGCACCACCGACGCATCGGATTGCACGAAAGGCTCGAACAGCGCATCGATCTCGTCCGGCGACACGCCGCGACCGGTGTCGCGCACCGTCATGCGCAGACGCACCCGCTGCCCCGCCCGTTCGCACAGAGCGACCTCGACGTCGACCCGCCCGCGTGCGGTGAACTTCAGCGCATTAGACACGTAGTTGTTGAGGATCTGCGCCAGCCGCGTCGGATCGCCGCGCAGCGCCGGCGGCACGTCCGGCGCCAGCTTGAATGCGAGTACGAGCGCCTTGTCCTGCGCCTGCGATGAAAACGAGGCGTTGCAGGCTTCCAGCAGGTCGCCGATGGCGAAGGGTATGCATTCCAGATCGAGCTTGCCGGCTTCGATCTTCGAGAAATCGAGAATGTCGTTCACGATCATGCGCAGCTGATTGGCCGCGATACGCAACTGCCGGCCATGCTCGCGCGCCATGTCCGGGCTGTCGTTCTCGGCCAGGATGTCCGCCAGCCCGACCACGCCATTCAGCGGCGTGCGGATTTCGTGGCTCATCGCCGCGAGAAAGGCGCTCTTGGCGCGGCTCGCTTCACGCGCATCGGCGACCGCCTGTTCGGCACGCTGCAGCAGCGCCTCACGCTCGTCCTCGCGCTGCTGCAGCGACGCGGCCATGCCGTTGAAGGACTGCGCCAGCACCTGCAGTTCCTGCTCGCCGCTTTCGTCCACCCGCGCGTCGAGCTGGCCTGAAGCGATGCGCTGCGCGCCGTCGGACAGTCGCCGGATGCCGTGCGCAAGCCAGCCGCTGAGCAGCCAGGAGAACAGCGCGGCGAGCCCCATGCCGACGACCGCGACGACAGCCGCGAGGCGCTTCGCCTGCGTCAGTTCGCTGCGCGCCTGGCGGTTGTCGATGCCCAGCTGGACTTCGCCGATGCGCGCGCTGCCGGCCAGGATGGGGGCGCTGACGGCAAAGCTGTCGGAGCCTTCGGCCAGCGGGTCGCTGTCGGCGCTGAAGGTACGCGCCAGTGCTGCAGCGTCGCCCTTCGCCGCCACTTCGCGGCCGTCCTGATCGAACACCCGAACGAACACTGCCTCACGCCGCGACACCAGATCCGACGACACCGCTTCGACCTTGGCCAGGTCGCTTGCAATCAGCGCATCGGACACGGCGGCCGAAAACAGCGACATCGCCATCTGCGCGCTGCGCTGGATCAGATCGGCCTGCGAACTGGCCATCTGGCCCAGCGCGCCGAATATCGTCACCGAAAGCGTCAGCGCCTCGATCAGGGCGATGCCGAGAATGGCCTTCCAGCGGAAGGACATGCGGCTGAAGGCGCGCATCGTCATGAACAGGAATCAGCGGGCCGGTTCGGCCAGCAATGCGTCGAGCACGCGAATGTCGAGCGCACGTATCGGCTCCCAGTCCCGGTCCTGCGCGCTCACGACACCCTTGAAGCCGATCTGCTTCAGCAGCTCGGCACCCGGCGCCGAACTGGCGACCTTCTGCATCGCATCGATGAAATCCCTGCTGACCGACTCAGGCACGCCCGGCAAACGGGCGAAGGCGTGCGGCGGGTACTCGGCCGAACGCCAGATGACGCGCATGCGATCACGCACGCTGGCGTCGATCGCCTCGAGCGTGCGCTCGATGCCGCCGCCGGCAACAACCAGCCCGCGCACAACATTCAGGTAAACGGAATCGTGCGAGGCAACGAAGCGCGGTTTCACCGAAATGCCGCCGCGCTTCAGTTCAGCCAGCGGAATGACGGTGGCCGCGAAAGCCGCCGGCGACGGAAAGGCGACCTCCTTGCCGTCGAGTTCCTGCACCGACGAGACGGCACTGTCGTTGCGGACGACGATCAGCCCGCGCAGCTTGCGGTCCTTCTCGCGAGCAAACGCCAGGTAGCCGGCTACCTGATGGAATACCACGTAGTGATACGGGTTCATGTAGGCGATCGCGTATTCGCCGCGGGCCAGTCGCTTCTCGAACTCGGTGATGGTCGGCGCCGTCGCGAAACGGAATTCGCAGCCGCTGACGGCCGACACCTCGCGCAACAGCGGAATCCAGCCCTGCGCCAGATCGCTCGCAGCCTGCTGCGGAACGACACCGACGGTGATGACGCCGTCGAGCGCACAGGCCGCGTGCAGCGCCGGCGCGCCCGACAGGCAAAGCAGCATCGTCAGTGCCGAGGCGGCGCGACGGATCGAGAGGACGGTCATCAACGGGCCCTGTGCTTACCGCTCGGCGGTGAATCCGCGAGCATGCGCCTGCGCACGCCCTCGGCGGGTGGTGGCCGATTCTAGCGCTCAAGTCGCCCCGTCGCGCTGCCGATACTCCACACGAATCCCGCAAAAAGACCCGCCCGCACACCGCCATGTCTGACCTCATAGGATCGGTCGCCAACCTGACCGGTTACCGCGATCGTGACCTCATCGACAGCACCTTCGTCTCGGTGCTGGGCGACTGGCTCGACCCGATCGAACTGAATCTGTATCGCTGCGTCGGCGACGCATCCGATCTGCGGCTGCTGCTGCAGGCAGGCATGATCAAAGGGAGCGGCATGCGTGCCGGCGATCCAAGCTGGACGCCGCTCGATGCGCTGCCCGCCCTGTCCGCCCGCCCCCAGTTCGATCAGGCCTTCGGTTGCGACGAGCCGCTGCTCGACCTGCCGATGAACGGCCACGACGGCCCCTGGCTCAACCTCTTTCCGGTGTGGGCCGGCGCGCGGCGCTTCGGCATCATCGAACTGATCAGCGAACAGCCGCTGCTGCCGGTGCAACTGCGTCTGGTCGATGGCCTGTTGAAGATCTATCGCAACCAGATCAGCCTGCTCGACTACAGCGAACGTGACAGCCTGACCGGCCTGCTGAACCGCAAGACCTTCGACGAACAGTTCCTGAAGTGTCTGGACACGATGGCGGGCAACGGGCACGCCGCTGAGGGCTCGCCGACCTGGTGGCTGGGCGTCATCGACGTCGATCACTTCAAGCGCGTGAACGATACCTTCGGTCACCTGATCGGCGACGAGGTGCTGCTGCTGGTCGCACGCATCCTGCGCACCGCCTTCCACCACAGCGAATACCTTTACCGCTTCGGCGGCGAGGAATTCATCGTGCTGCTGCGCGCAGAGCACGACGACGAAGCTCACCTTGCCTTCGATTTCTTCCGCCAGCAGTTGTCCGCCTTCGCCTTTCCGCAGGTCGGCCATGTCACCGCCAGCGTCGGCTTTACCCGTCTGCGCTTGATGGACAATGCCAGCGGCTCGGTGGATCGCGCCGATCGCGCGGTCTATCACGCGAAGCACAGCGGGCGTAACCAGGTGCATTCGTACGAAGCACTGGTCAAGGCGGGCGTTCTGGAGGAGGTCAACAACAGCGGCGAGATCGAGCTGTTCTGAACTGAGGCGGTGCAGCCTCAGGGCGATCCCGTTGCGGAATCGCAGAAAACAAAAAAGGCCGCTTTCGCGGCCTTTTTCGTCGGCGCCCTGCAGAAACTGCAGCACGCTGTGTGTTGGCGGAGTGGACGGGACTCGAACCCGCGACCCCCGG
>Ga0123397_161666_pt1 | contig 10757 bp, 7 predicted proteins | sample T10HLNH4metaT_FD_89925 | JGI IMG/M metagenome (GOLD analysis project Ga0123397, IMG submission 89925) | Methane-oxidizing artificial microbial communities from Washington, USA to study methane cycling - T10-HLNH4 metaT (Metagenome... ... | reverse complement strand
GTAGTCCTTGTTGTTCTCGCGCACCACCGCAGGCGCCGGCACCGCAAGCCGCGCGGTAGGCCGGCCCTCGATCAGCACGGTCGCCAGCATGGCCGGCTTGAGCGCGCGGTCGCTGTTGTCGATCTCGCTGCGCACCATGACCGTGCGGGTGGCCGGATTGACGGTGTCGGCGATGAAGATGAGCTTGGCGGTGAGCTGCTGGCCCAGCGCCGGAATCTCGACCTGGATGCTCTGGCCCGGACGCACCGCGGCTGCCTGCTGTTCCGGCACTTCCGCCACCACCCAGACGCGCGACAGGTCGGCCACCGAGAACATGATTTCGCTGGGCTGCACCACCTGGCCCTGGGTCACCCGGCGCTCGACCACGGTGCCGGCCATGGTGGCCACCACCGGCGACACCGAATTGATGGTGCCGTTGGACGACAGCTTCTCCAGCGACTTCGCCGACACGCCAAGCACCCGCAGCTGATCGGCCGCGGCGCGCTGTTCGGCGCGGGAAATTGACAGTTCGCTCTCGCGGCGCTGCAGTTCGGCACTGCCGATCACGTCCGCCGCAAACAGCTGCTGCGCCCGCTCGACATTGCGTTCGTTCAGCTGGGCCTGGGCGCGCGCCTTCATGTAGGCGAGCTGGGCCGCGCCCAGTTCGGTACTGTTGAGCACCGCCAGCGTATCGCCGGTTTTCACCTGCTGGCCGAGCGTGGCCTGCAGTTCGGTCACGCGACCGGTCACGGTGGCGCCGATGCGGGTGACGCGCTGTTCGTCGAAATCGACCTGGCCGGCCACGCGCAGCGTGTCCGACAGTTCGACCTTGGCGACGGTGCCGAGCTTGATGATGTTGCCGAGGTTGTCGCCGGCCTTGACCAGATTGGGGTCGGCCGGCGCTTCAACCTTGGCCGGCGCGGCCTTGTCGGCCTCGCCGGAGCACGCGGTGAGCACGAGGGCGGCGCCGAGCAGGCCGGCACACAGCAGGGGACGTTGGGTCAGTTTCATGGTGTGGACTGTCTGAATGGGGTGAATGTGCGTGCCGCCGGCGTCAGCGCACGGCGCCCAGTCGCTCGATCTCGGCGACTGCGTTGATCAGCTCGTAACGTGCGCTGATGAGTTCGTTGCGCGCGGCGCGGAACACGCGCTGCGCATCGAGGAAATCGAGAATGCCGCGTTCGCCGAACTTGTAGGCCGCCTCGGCCACCTTCAGCGCCGCCTCGGCTTCACGCAGGATGCCGCTTTCCAGCGCCACCACCTGGGTGCGCGACAGTTCGTACTGGCGGTAGGCGGCGTCCAGCTGGCGTTCCAGCTCGAACACGCGGCCTTCGAGCGCCATCCGGTTGCGTTCGGCCTGGGCGCTGGCCTGGGCGATCGGCCCCTGGCGACGGTCGAACAGCGGCACGGTGACCGCCACACCGATGCGGTTGGCGTCGTATTCCGGGTCGCGGTCGTGGCCCAGCTTGAACGACAGGTCGGGCATGCGGCGCAGCCTTTCCAGTTCGAGCTGCTGGTTCGCGCGGTCGATTTCGGCGCGCAGGCGGGCGATGTCCGGATTGCGCGACAGCATGTCCTCGCGCATCTGCGCCAGCGGCGGCAGCGCCACCTCGCTGGCCAGCGCGCCGTCGAGCTCGTAGTCCATCGGCAGCGCACCGCCGGTCAGCGCACGCAGACGGGCCTTGGCCTGGGCGATGCGCAGTTCCGCCGAATCGGCGTTCTTCTGCGCGTTGAGCAGTTCGGTGTCGGCCTTGATCAGTTCGTAGCGCGGCGCCTCGCCGGTATTGACCCGCACTTCCACCCGGTTGCGGATGGCGCGCGCCAGTTCGAGGTCCTCGCGCGCCGCGCGCAGTTCGCTCTGGTGGCGGATGACCGCGTAAAAGGCCTGCTTGAGCCGCGCAAGCAGATCGACCTCGTAGGACAGGGCGCCAGACTGTGCGGACAGCACGCCGGCTTCGGCCACCCGCAGGCGGGCGTCACGCTGCGACGGATAGTCGAAACGCTGGGTGACGGTGATCGAGCCGAGCGAACCCGGCGCGAGACCGGGGCCGCGCGCGCTGCGGTCACCGCCGCTCACCTCGAGCTCCGGGTTGGGGTAGGCGCGCGCCGTAAGCGTGTCGGCGCGGCTGACATCGATGTCGGCACGCGCGGCGCCGAGCGAGGCGTTGGACTGCAGAGCCAGCGACTTCAGCTGGTCCAGCGTGTAGCGCTCGGCAGCCCCTGCTGCGTGCGTACACAGGCCGATTGCGGCCATGAGGGCAATGGCTGTTTTTTTCATGGGTGTGTGCCCTGACGGGATGAACGAAACATGCACGCGCGCGCACCGGCTGTGAAGCCGGTGTCACGACGGGACGTGCGGACTGCTGACCGCCGGCGCGGACGGCCGGCGGCGGCTTCAGGCCAGTCTGGGCGGCCTGAGCGGTACCCGCGCCGGTTCCGGCTCGAGCAGCAAGGGAATGAGGGACACGTGCACCGGCCGCGCTTCGCGTCCGTCGGGACGCATCACGTCCGCGACGAAAGAATCCGGCGGGTCGCCCGCCAGATCCAGCCGGTACATGAGCGCACCATAGACATCGGTCGGCACGTCGTCCGGCGACTCGGCCACGGTACAGCGTACGCACTGTTCCGGTGCATGCGCGAACGCGTCCTGCCCGACCCCGAAAGTGGTCAGGGCCAGCACCAGCGTGCCGATCAACAGGGCGATACGCGCAATACTCATCGGGCCGTCGGAGAGGGCGCACAGGAATTAAGTTCCGTTAATGAGAACACCGAACCCCGCTGCGCTGCAAGATGAAACAGGACGACGGAGCTGCCCGATACATCCGGAAGCAGCTTCCATGCCGGCAGCTGGCCGCGCTTTGGTAGACTGTCGCGCTTCACCGTCTGCCCCTCGTGGCAGGGCCTTTCCCGTTTGTCCGACCGAAGCCCCGAATCCATGCTCAAGCTGTTGCGCTGCACCGCGCTTCTCGTGTCCGCCCTCCTCCCGCTCACCGCTTCCGCCGACCTGATTCCGCCGCCACAGCCCGACGCCCGGGCCTGGCTGCTGATCGATCACGAATCCGGCGCCGTGCTGGCGCAGTCGCGCCCCGACGAGAAGGTCGAACCGGCCTCGCTGACCAAGCTGATGACCGCCTACCTGACCTTCAAGTCGCTGAAGAACGGTCAGCTCAAGGCCAACCAGACCGTGCCGGTCAGCGTCGCGGCCTGGAAGACCGGCGGCTCGAAGATGTTCATCGCCCCCGACAAGCCGGTCACGGTCGATGAACTGATCCGCGGCATGATCATCCAGTCCGGCAACGACGCCTGCGTCGCGCTGGCCGAAGCCATCGCCGGGTCGGAAGCGGCCTTCGCGCAGATGATGAATGCCGAGGCCAAGCGCCTGGGCATGGCCGGCACGCAGTACCGCAACTCGACCGGCCTGACCGAGGACGGCCACTACACGACCGCCCGCGACCTCGCCATCCTGGCGCGCGCGCTGATCACCGATTTCCCCGAGTACTACCCGCTGTACTCGACGCTGGACTACACCTACAACGGGATCAAGCAGGGCAACCGCAACCGGCTGCTGACCATGGACCGCAGCGTGGACGGCATGAAGACCGGCCACACCGACGCCGCCGGCTGGTGCCTGGTGTCCTCGGCCAGGCGCGACGGCCGCCGCATCGTGTCGGTGCTGCTGGGCGCGCCGAACGAGAAGGGTCGCATCGAGTCGTCGGCCACGCTGCTGAACTACGGCTACAACGCCTGGGAAAACGCACGCCTGGCGCTGGCCGAGGAAGTACTGGAAACGCCTGCGGTCTATAAGGGCGCCGCGGCCAGCGTGCAGGTCGGTCCGGCGCACGACGCGGTGGTGACCGTGCCGCGCGGCCAGGCCGGCAAGGTCACCCGGGAAATCATCGTCGACAAGCCGGTCATCGCCCCGGTCGCCGCCGGCCAGAAACTGGGTACGCTCAAGGTCGCCATCGACGGCAAGCCGGCGGGCGAATACCCGCTGGTGGCCAAGGTGGCGGTCGAGGAAGGCGGCTTCTTCCGCCGCATCTGGGACACGATCCGGCTCTGGTTCGGCATTTGAGGACGACAGACATGACCGATGCACCGTCCGGAACGCCGCCCGCGTCACGCGCGGACACGCTGCTCGAGTTCCCGACCGACTTCCCGCTCAAGATCATGGGCGAGCGGCATGACGATTTCGCCCAGGTGGTGGTCGAGGTGGTGCTGCGCCACGCGCCCGACTTCGACCCGGCCACGCTGGGCATGCGCCCCTCGTCCGGTGGCCGCTACATCGGCCTCACCGCCACCATACGCGCGACGTCGAAGGCGCAGCTGGATGCGCTCTACATGGAACTGAGCGCCCACCCGATGGTGAAGGTCGTCCTGTGACCGCCGTCGTCCGCGCGCTGGGCCGGGTGGACTACACGCCGGTCTGGCAGGACATGCAGGCCTTCACCGCGGCGCGTGGTCCCAACACCCAGGACGAGTTCTGGCAGGTCGAGCACCCGCCGGTATTCACGCTGGGCCTGGCCGGCAAGCGCGAACACCTGCTGCGCGAGGTCGGCGTGCCGGTGGTCGACAGCGACCGCGGCGGCCAGGTGACCTATCACGGCCCGGGCCAGGTGGTCATCTACACCCTGGTCGATCTCAAGCGCGCCGGCCTCGGCGTGCGCGAAATGGTAAACAGCATCGAACAGGCGGTGATCGACCTGCTCGCCACACACGGCGTCGCGTCGCAGCGGCGGGCCGGCGCCCCCGGCGTCTATGTCGGCCACGGCGACGACGAAGCCAAGATTTCCGCGCTCGGCCTGCGCATCCGCAACGGCCGGACCTACCACGGCGTTTCGCTGAACGTCGATATGGACCTCACCCCGTTTACCGCGATCAACCCCTGCGGTTACAGTGGGCTGCGCGTCACACAGACGCGCGATCTCGGCATCGACCTCCCACCGGAGGCGATCTGCCGGCAACTGACCGACGCGCTACAGCGCGCCCTTTACGCATAGGTACCCTCCGCCATGAGCGACACCGCCTACGACCCGACCGAAAAACAGAAAGGCTCGCAGAAGACCGCCCGCATCCCGATCAAGGTGGTACCGGCCGAAACCCTGCGCAAGCCGGAGTGGATACGGGTGCGCGCCGCGCGCCACGACAGCCGTTTCGGCGAGATCAAGCAGATCCTGCGCGAGCACGGCCTGCACACGGTGTGCGAGGAAGCGAGCTGTCCGAACATCGGCGAGTGCTTCGGCGGCGGCACCGCCACCTTCATGATCATGGGTGACAAGTGCACCCGCCGCTGCCCGTTCTGCGACGTCGGCCACGGACGCCCGGACCCGCTGGACACCGAAGAGCCGCTGAAGCTGGCGAAAACCATCGCCGCGCTGAAGCTGAACTACGTGGTGATCACCAGCGTGGACCGCGACGACCTGCGCGACGGCGGCGCGCAGCACTTCGTCGACTGCATCCGTGCGGTGCGCGAACATTCGCCGCGCACGCAGATCGAGGTGCTGGTGCCGGACTTCCGCGGCCGGCTGGACATCGCGCTGTCCATCCTCGACGCGGCGCCGCCCGACGTGATGAACCACAATCTGGAAACCGTGCCGCGGCTGTACAGGATGGCGCGGCCGGGCTCCGATTACGCGCATTCGCTGGAACTGCTGCGCCAGTTCGGCGCCCGCCACCCGGAGGTGCCGACCAAGAGCGGCCTGATGCTGGGGCTGGGCGAGACCGACGAGGAAATCCTCGAGGTGATGCGCGACATGCGCGCACACAACGTGCAGATGCTCACGCTGGGTCAGTACCTGCAGCCCTCCGGCGGCCACCTGCCGGTGCTGCGCTACGTGCATCCGGACACCTTTGCGATGTTCGAGCGCGAGGCGACCGCGATGGGCTTCAGTCACGCCGCCTGCGGCCCGCTGGTGCGCTCCAGCTACCATGCCGACCGGCAGGCGCACGCCGCCGGCCTGGCCACCGGCTAGTCCGCGGTATCGCGTGCCGCCTCCAGGCGGCGCAGCGCGCTCTCGAAATCGAACTGGGCAATCGCGCTTTCGATGGCCGGCAGCTGGCCACCGAGCGCGCGCAGCAGCCGGTCGCGCTGTTCGCTCACCAGCCGGGTCGCGCTGTAGTCGCCATGTTCGAGCAGGCGGGCCAGCTGGTCGAGCAGTTCGGCGCGCGCCTGCGCCGACTCCTGCGGCTCGGCGTCCGCGTCGGGCAGCGCCGGCGACGCGTCATCGAGTGGCGTCAGGGCCTGCTTCAGTCCTTCGATCAGCGGCGTCATCTGGTCGCGCACCCGATCCAGCAGCACCGCCAGTTCATCCACCGGCCGACGGCTGCGCAGCGCCGACTCCAGCAGCGCGGCCGCCTGCTGCAGGCCGTCCGCACCGATATTGCCGGCCACGCTCTTCAGCGAGTGCACCTGGCGCTCGACACTGGCCAGATCGTTCGCCTGCAGCGCCGCCACCATCAGTTCGAGGTGCTGTTCTCCGGCGACGAAGCGGCGCAGCAGGCCCAGATAGACCGCCGGCTTGCCGAGCACCCGTTTCAGTCCGACCTCGGTATTCAGTCCTTCGATGCGCGGCAGCTCGATCTGCGGCGACACCCGTGACGGCAGCACCGGTTCTTCCCGGCGGTCGCGCTCCAGTACCGGATTGCGCAGGCGTATCCATCGCAGCAGCTTGGCCCACAGATCCTGCGGGTCGATCGGCTTGGCGATGTGGTCGTTCATGCCGGCGTCGAGACAGGCCTCGACGTCCTCGCGCATGGCATTGGCGGTCATCGCGACGATGGGCAGGCCGGCCAGCTCCGGCATGTCACGCATGCGCCGGGTCGCGGTGAGGCCGTCCATCACCGGCATCTGCATGTCCATCAGCACCAGGTCATAGTGCTGCCCGGCCACGCGGGACAGCGCCACCGCGCCGTCCTCGGCGATGTCGATCACCAGTCCGGATTCGCTCAGCAGTTCGCGCGCGACTTCGCGGTTCAGTTCGTTGTCCTCGACCAGCAGCACGCGCGCGCCGGCCAGCGCCGCCATTTCCGCCGGCAGGTCGGACGCCGCGGTGCCCGCCACCCGGCTTTCGTCGCCGGCCAGCACACGCATCGTGGTGTCGAACAGCACCGACGCATTCACCGGCTTGATCAGCACGTCGTCGATGCCGACCTCGCGCGCCTGCAGCAGCAGGTCTTCGCGGCCGAAGGCGGTGACCATGACCAGGCGCGGCGGATGGGCGAGGCCCAGCGCGCGGATCTGCCGGGCCGCCTCGATGCCGTCCATGATGGGCATCTGCCAGTCCAGATAGACGACGTCGTACGGACGGCCCTCGGTGGCTGCACGCCGCACCTCCTCGACCGCACTCCAGGCGTTGATGCGGTCTTCGGTGAAGAAGGACATGCTGCGCAGCAGGTTGCCGATCACCTCGCGTGCGTAGTCGTTGTCATCGACGATGAGCACGCGGCGGCCGCGCAGGTCAGGGTGCGGCAGCAGCTCGCGCTTCTGCCGGCTGCTGCGGCCCAGGCGGGCGGTGAACCAGAAAGTGGAGCCCTGGCCCGGCACGCTCTCGACCCCGACTTCACCGTCCATCAGTTCGGCCAGCTTGCGGCAGATCGCCAGACCCAGACCGGTACCGCCATACTTGCGCGTGGTCGAACTGTCGGCCTGCTGGAAGCTCTCGAACAGCCGTGCGCGCTGTTCCTCGGTCAGCCCGATGCCGGTATCGCGCACTTCGAAGCGCAGCAGCACGACGTCCGGACTGTCCTCGATCATGCGCAGCCGGAGCACGATCTCGCCGCGCTCGGTGAACTTGACCGCGTTGTTGGTGTAGTTGATCAGGATCTGACCCAGACGCACCGGGTCTCCGATCAGGAAATCAGGCACCGCGGGATCGATGTCGAACATCAATTCCAGGCCCTTGGCCGCGCTCTTCTCGATCACCAGCGCCGCCACGTTGTCGAGCACCTTTTCCAGCTCGAACTCGATGCGCTCTACCGTCATCTTGCCGGCCTCGATCTTTGAGAAGTCGAGGATGTCGTTGATCACGCCGAGCAGGTGCTGGCTCGACAGCTGTATCTTCTTCATGAAGTCGCGCTGACGCGGCGTCAGTTCGGTTTTCATCACCAGGTGCGACATGCCGATGATGGCGTTCATCGGCGTGCGGATTTCGTGGCTCATATTGGCCAGGAAGTCCGACTTCATCCGGGTGGCCTCTTCCGCCAGTTCCTTCGCGTGCTTCAGCGCGGCCTCTGCCTCGCGCTCGGCGGTGATGTCGTCCACCATCCAAACCGAGCCCTTGTCCGGATCGCGCGGATCGATGGCGTGACCGGTGATGCGCGCCCAGAACAGGCGGCCGTCGCGCCGCACCAGCTGCAGTTCGTGACGCATCGTCTCGCCGCGCCAGATCGGGCCGTAAGCGGCGCGCCCGGTGGCGGCCCAGCTTTCCTCGTCCGGATACCACACGCGGGTCGGCTGGCCGATCAGTTCGCCGTCCGGATAACCGAAAATCTCGTGCAGCCGGCGGTTGCAGCGCTGCTGCATGCGGTCGCGCACGAGCACGATGCCGGAGGTCGCGGAATCGAGAATCGCCCGCTGTTCCTCATGGGCCACGCGCAGCGTGTCCTGCGCCAGCTTCTGAAGTTCGAGCTGGCGCGCCAGTGTCTTCTCCACTTCGAGCCGGTCGGTGATGTCGCGCAATGCACTCGCCACCAGCATGCCGTCCTCGGTCTGTATCGGGCTCAGGCTGATTTCCACCGGCACCTCGCGCCCGTCGGCAGTGAGCGCGTGCAGCACGCCGGTACCTGCGCCCATGAAGCGGGTGCGCGGCTCATGCACGAAGCCTTCGCGCATCCCCGGGTGGGCCGCACGGAACCGGGACGGAATGAGCATCTCCACCGGCTGGCCGAGCATGTCGCTGCGGGCGTAGCCGAAGAAGCGCTCGGCCTGCTGGTTGACCATGACGATGGTGCCGCTGCGGTCGGCGATCACCATCGGGTCCGGCGTGGAATCGAGCAGCGCATGGAACTGCTGCTCGCGCGCCCTCAGGCCGGCCTCGGCTTCGGCACGGCGGCTGATGTCGGAAAACAGCGCGAAGGTGAACGGGACACCGTCTTCGGTCAGCACGCTGCCATCGACCAGGCAAGGCACCGTGCTGCCGTCCGCACGGCGCAGCGATACTTCGGTGCTGGCGCCGTCCTGCTGCGGCAACGCACCGCCGGCGATCAGCTCGCGCACCGGGCGGCCGGCCAGGGCGGCCGGCTGCAGGCCGGTCAGCCGGCTCATCGCCGCATTGCTGCGCGTGATCCGGCCCTCTTGATCGATCAGCACGAAGCCCTGACGCGTGGTCGCCAGAATGGCGTCGGCCCGCTGGCGCTCGCGCGCAATGCGCTCGCCGGAGCGCATGAACAGCAGCATGCCGCCGATGATGAAGCTCATCACGATGCCAACACCGAGCGCCAGCGTGGTGGAACTGACCGCAACCACATCGCCCGGCAGATCGGCCGGCAGGAAGACCGCCGCCTCGATCGCGATGTAATGCATGCTGGCGATGGCGAGGCCGAGCACCGCGCCGCCGAGCAGCGAGGACAGCCAGCCCTTGTGCGCATGCACGCCGCGGGCGATGAAGGCGCGCAGCTGCAGGGCCGCGATCGCCAGCGCGATGGCCGCCAGCAGCGACAGGGCGAACAGCGTCGGGTCGTAGTGCAGCACGCCTTCGAGACGCATCGCCGACATGCCGCTGTAGTGCATGAGGCCGATGCCGCAGCCGATCACCGCGCCGCCGGTCAGCAGCTGACCGGTGGAGGGCGCCTCGCGCGCGATCAGGTGCAGCGCCACCACGGCGGCCACGATGGCCGGCAGCACCGAGAGCGCGGTCACCCACGGGTCGTAGGCCACCGCGCAGTCGAGCCGGAAGGCGAGCATGCCGATGAAGTGCATCGACCACACGCCCAGTCCGAACATCAGCGCCGCCAGCGCGACCCACAGCCGGCGATGCTCCGAAGCGCTCATGCGGCGCAGTATTTCCAGCGCGGCGAACGACGACAGCACCGCGATCAGCAGGGACAGCATGACCAGCCCGAGGTCATAGCTGCTGTGGAAAGCGCGGTCGAGCACGTCGTCCGCGCGGATGAAACTCACCTCTACACCGGGAAGCAGGCGCATGTCAGCCGTCCTTGAGCTCGGCGTGCGCGTCGATCAGCGCGCGCAGCACGACAAGTGCCTCGGGAAATTCGAAGGCTTCGATCAGGCGCGCGAGCGGATGCACGGCCTGGGTACCCAGATGTGCTTCCAGCGCCGGTTTGAGTTCGCGCCATACCGTACCCGACTTCATGTCGTCGTGATCGAGCAGCAGGGCCAGCCGGGCAATCAGTGCGCGCACCGTGTCCAGCGGCACCGCGGCCGGTGCCGCGACCGCTCCCGGCAGGGCGCGGATTTCCGCGCACACCGCTTCCATGCAGGCTTCGCAGGCCGCCAGCTGTTCGACCACCGCTTCGGTCACGCCTTCATGCAGCGCGTGTTCGATCAAGGCCGCGCAGTCGCGCAGCGCCAGCGCGCCCACCGTACCGGCCACGCCCTTGAGCGTGTGCGCGATGCGTTCGCCGATCAGCAGATCGCCCTCCATCACCGCCTGCCGCAGCCGCGTGACATCGCCGGCGTGGTGATCGACGAACATCTGCAGTACCTCGCGATAGCTGTCGACGTCGCCATCCAGGGCGAGCAGTCCGGTCTGCTGGTCGATCGCGCCGCCCTGCAGCGGCAGCGCGGTCGAGGCCGGGCGCGGCGGCAGCGGCGCGGCCGCCGG
>Ga0123397_108991_pt1 | contig 10775 bp, 12 predicted proteins | sample T10HLNH4metaT_FD_89925 | JGI IMG/M metagenome (GOLD analysis project Ga0123397, IMG submission 89925) | Methane-oxidizing artificial microbial communities from Washington, USA to study methane cycling - T10-HLNH4 metaT (Metagenome... ... | reverse complement strand
GCGCGGCAGCTTCGCCCACGGCAGGTCGATGTCCATGCCCATGCTGACCAGGATGTCGCGCAGGTTCTGCCCGTGCCAGGCCGGCGGCCAGGCGCTGACTGCGCCTTCCCGTATCGTCAGCGAGGGGTCGAGCACCAGCGTGTCTTCGCTCACCTCGAACACGCGGCCCAGCCCGTGACAGTCCGGGCAGGCGCCCTGCGGCGTGTTGGGCGAGAAGTCCTCCGCCTGCAGCATGGGCTGGCGCGCCGGGTAGCGGCCGGCGCGTGAATACAGCAGACGCAGCAGGCTGGACAGCGTGGTCACGCTGCCCACCGATGAGCGCGCGCCCGGCGTGCCGCGCTGCTGCTGCAGCGCCACCGCCGGCGGCAGGCCTTCGATGCTGTCGACATCCGGCACGCCGGCCTGGTCGATCAGCCGGCGCGCGTACGGCGCCACCGATTCCAGATAGCGCCGCTGCGCCTCGGCGTACAGCGTGCCGAACGCCAGTGAGGATTTGCCGGAGCCGGATACACCGGAAAACGCGACCAGCGCGTCGCGCGGCAGATCGACGTCGATGTCCTTCAGATTGTGTTCGCGCGCGCCGCGCACGCGGACGGTGGCGGCGGGCAGCAGGGCGTCGGCGGAAGGCGGTGTCTTGCGCATGCGGAGCGGGAAAAGTGTTCAGCGGGCGGGCCGAGCTTACGCGAAGGTGTTGCCGGCGCGTCGCAGTGTGCCCGCCGCTGTGCCGCGCCGGCGGCGATCCAGGCCGGGCGCGCCGGGTGCGTCGCACTGTGTGCCTACAATGCGGCCCGTGCTGTCCGGCACCCCGTCCCGGGGGCCGTACGACCGGTTTTCCGCTTTACCCATCCAAGGAGCTCACATGTCCCAGATCGTCGTTGAACACAATCCGTCGGAAGAGAAACTGAAACAGCTGGGCGTCGCCAGCTGGTCCATCTGGGAAAAGGAAGTGTCGAAGTTTCCGCTCGATTTCGACATGACCGAAAGCGCCTACCTGCTGGAAGGTGAAATCCACGTCACGCCGCGCGGTGGCGAGAAGGTGGTGATCAAGGCCGGCGATTTCGTCGTGTTCCCGAAGGGCCTGAAGTCGTCGTGGGAAGTGGTGAAGCCGCTGCGCAAGCACTACAAGCACAGCTGATCGAGGGTTTTCCGGCGGTTGCAGACGCCGGACGACGCGACGGGCCCGGTTTTTCGCACAGCATGCGAAAGCCGGGCCCGTTCTCTTTCAGTCGGGGCGCGCGACCCGCGCGCGGCGGCGACGCCGGTCGGCCGATCGGCCGGCCAGCAGGCCACCCAGCCCGGCCAGCCACAGCGCCGCGGCCGTCGGTTCAGGAACCGCGGTCACGTTGATGGTGATCGACCTGCCGTCGAACGATCCGTCGGCCGAGGTAGTGGTGTCGTACTGCGGATAGCTGTACACCCATGACGAGCAGCTCAGGCCGCCGTCCCCGTCGCCGGTGCAGGTTCTGGAAGCGATTTCGCTGCCGTAGGACACCGCATTGACCGCGCTCCAGCCGCCGCCCACGACAATGTCGAAACTGCCTTCGGTCGGAAAAAGCAGCGAGAAGGACCAGCCGTTCGCATACCCGCTTCCTGGCGCTGACGACGGATAGTCGGCGAAGTTCTGGCCGCCGGCCTGCAGGAAGACCGCGCTCACGCTTTCTGCTTCGTACCCGTACCAGTTCATCACCCATTGCTGGTCGCCCTCGACCGGTGCCGGTTCGACCGCGTCGTTGCCGCCGTCCATACGCGACGAGGTATTCACGCTGAAGGACACGAAGAAATCCACCGTGCTGCCGGTCTGCACTGTGGTCTGGCTGGCGCCGAAGCTGTCGATCCGTCCGCTGGCGGACCAGGCGCCGGGGCTGAGCGCGAAGCCGAGGCAAAGCAGTGCCGGACTGAGAGTTTTCATGTCGTGCTCCTGTTTCGGTAACGCACGTGCGGTCGCGCGCTGCGGTGTGCCGACCGGGCGTCGGGTGAGGGGGCGGGTGGGGTGTGCGGTCGGGTGAAGTGATGAGCCTAGCATCGTGATCAGTGCTTCGATACCGCTTCCGCCCGGGGCGCTGACGTGCGCGCTGTCTGCGTGGCGCATGCCGGGGTGCGGTGCTTCAATTAATATGCGGGACCAAAAAAACGGGGTGCTCCGGCCGCGCAGCGCGCTGACGTCTGTCCGCCCGCCTTCGCATCGGCCCGGAAAGGCGCCCCCATATGAGATCCGACAATGTCGTCACCTGATCTTCGCGATCGCCTGTTCGTGCTGATGCAGCACGTGACGCCCCAGATGGGCCTGACCCGTTTCGCCGAATTCGTTGCCAATTCGCGTGGCGCATGGACGCGCGGCATCATCCCCCGCTTCATCCGCAAGTACGGCGTGGACATGAGCGAGGCGGTCGAGCCGGATCCGTCCCGCTACGCCTGTTTCAACGATTTCTTCACCCGCGCTTTGCGCCCGGATGCGCGTCCGCTGGCCGATGCGCCTTTCGTCAGCCCGGTCGATGGCGCGGTGATCGACTGCGTGCGGTTGCAGGACGACACCATCCTGCAGGTGAAGGGCCACCCCTACAGCGCACGCGCGCTGGTCGGCGGCGATGCGTCACTGGCCGCGCCCTTCGCAGGCGGCGACGCGATTTCCATCTATCTGAGCCCCAAGGACTACCACCGCATCCACATGCCCTGCGACGGGCGACTGCTGCGCATGATTCATGTGCCGGGCAGCCTGTATTCGGTGAATCCGGCCACCGTGGCGGGCGTGCCCGGCCTGTTCGCGCGCAACGAGCGGGTGGTGTGCCTGTTCGAATCGGCCTTCGGCCCCTTCGTGCTCACGCTGGTCGGCGCCATGGTGGTGGGCAGCATGCAGACCGTGTGGCACGGCCTGATCAATCCGCCGCGCACCGGCGCGCTGCGCGAGTGGCGTTACGAGGATCAGGACATCCGGCTCGCCCGCGGCGAGGAAATGGGCCGCTTCCTGCTCGGGTCGACCGTGGTGATGCTGTTCCCGAAGGGCGTGCTGCGCGCCCGTCCGGACTGGCAGCCGGGCCGCACGGTGCGCATGGGCGAAGCGATGGCGGAGGCGCTGCCCGGCTGACCCGGCACGCTGCGCGGCCAACCCGTGTGCAGATTTTGTTTCTTTCGGAACAAAATCAGTGTGAATCGAAACCAATAGGCTATGCTGAAGCCTGAAACCGATTCCCACAGGAGAGCCGCCATGGGCGCCTTGGCCGACAAGCCCGTCACCGGGTCAGAAGACCGCGGCGCGCTGGCCCGCATGACCATGACCCTGCTTGACCACTGGCAGCTGGGCACCGAAGACCAGGCCGCGCTGCTCGGCATCGCCGCCAGCAACCGCGCGGCGCTGGCGCGTTACCGCCGCGGCGAGCCGATCGGCGGCAGCCGCGACCAGTACGAGCGGGTCGGTCATCTGCTGGGCATCCACAAGAATCTGCGCCTGCTGTTTCCGCAGAACCGCGATCTGGCCTACCGCTGGATGAGCACCCGCAACCGCGCTTTCGACAACCTGACGCCGGTCGAGGTGGTGAAGGAGTGGGGCTTCGCCGGCCTGCTAATGGTGCGCGCCTACCTCGACCGGGCACGCGGCCAGTGAGTGGTTCCGATGCCGGCCGCGTGCCGGCGGGGCAGGGCGATCTGTTTGCGCGGCTCACGCTGGCCGATGTCCGGCAGGACGTGTTCCGCAACATCGTGTCGCTGCGCAGTTCGCAGGATCTGTTCGACGATCTGAGCGAAGACCCGGCCGAATGGGCGCTGGCGCAGAAGGTGGAGGGCGACGCCAAGCCGCCGCCCTACCGCTCGCCCACGCCTGTCGTGCACCGCCCGTTCGAGGACGCCGCCTGGTTCAACGCCATCGCCTGGCCGTTCCAGCACTGGCAGGCCAGCCGCTTTTCCGACGGCCACCATGGCGTGTGGTACGGCTCGGAGTCGGTCGACACCACGGTGTATGAATCCGCCTGGCACTGGCGCATGGGCCTGCTGGCCGACGCCGGCTTCGAGCGCGAATCGGTGGTGGCCGAGCGCAAGGTGTACATGGTGAGCTGCCAGGCGGCGCTGCTGGATTTCCGGCCGCTCACCGCCGACTGGCCGGATCTGCTGCACCCGGCGGACTACCGCTTTCCGCAGTCGGTCGGCGCGCGCATTCACCGCGAGGGGCACCCCGGTCTGCTCATCCAGTCGGTCCGGCGCCCGGCCGGTCAGAACTGCGCGGTGTTCAATCCGGCGGTGCTGGCCAACCCGCGCCACCACCTGCAGCTCAGCTACCGGCTCGACGGCGACACCGTGGTGGTCGAAAAGACGCCGGGCGTGGTGTGGTTCGGCATCGATGCCGGCGATTTCGGCGGTGGCGGTTGAAGCCGCGGCTCAGTGCCCGGCGGGCGCCTCCGGCATCGTGTCGGTCCGCCGCAGCAGTTCGAGCAGCACCATGCCGGCGATCATGAAGGCCGCCGCCATCGCCAGCGCGCCGCGGTAGCTGCCGGTGGCTGCCGCGATATAGCCGGCCATCGCCGGCGCGGCGATCTGCGCCACGCCATAGCTCAAAGTCATGCGCGCCATGGCCTTGGCCGGCGCATCCGGATAGTGGCGCCCGGTCAGCGTCAGCGTGAGGCTCACGATGCCGACGAAGGTGCCGCCGAACAGCGCCGCACCGAGCAGATTGAGCAGCGGGTCGTCGCTGACGACCGGCAGCAGGATGGACACGGTCTGCAGCGCGTAGGCGATCAGCAGCGCCGGGATCTGGCCAACGGCACGCGCCACGCGGTCCCAGATGAAGCCGGACGGCGTCGCCGTGGCACCGACCAGCACCCATACCCAGCCGCCGCGCCCGGCCAGCAGCGGCAGCTTTTCCAGGATGGCGACGATGAAGGTGGCGCTGATCACGTAGCCGAAGCCGGCGCAGAAATAGGTGGCCATCAGCAGGCCGGTCCAGCGGGTCGCCGGCGGCGCCACCATGCTCGCGGGCAATGCGCGGCCGTCCGCCTGCGTGACCACCGGCGGCGGCAGCCAGCGCCAGGCCGGCACGAACAGCACCGCGCCCAGCAGGCCCAGGCCCAGCCACTGCTGGTCCCAGCGCAGCCACTCGACCATGGCCGCCACCGCGACACCCGACACCGCCACGCCCAGACCGAGGCCGATGAAGTGCAGGCCCAGTTCCGGCCGGTGACCGTTGCGGATGAGCCAGTTCAGCACCAGACCGGAGGCGAGCAGCAGGCCGGCGGTGCTGGACACGCCGGACAGATAGCGCAGCACGCCCCACAGCACGGTGTCGTCAGTCAGGCCCATGGCGGCGGTGCTGATCACCGCGACCACCAGCCCGAAGCGGTAGAACAGGTACTTGAAGCGCAGATCGCTGACCGAGGCGGCGATCAGCGCGCCGGTCATGTAGCCGGCGTAGTTGATGGTCGCCAGCCAGCCGCCGGCCACGTGCGACAGCCCGGCCTGGCTGCGCATGATGGGCAGCAGCGGCGTGTAGGCGAAGCGGGCGAGGCCGACGGTCAGCACCAGCGCGCAGATGCCGGCCAGGATGACCCGCACGCGGGTTTCCGGTGATGCGTGAGGCAGGGGAAGCGAAGCGGCAGACATGGCGGTGCGGCGGACAGGGAGGGTCTGCCATGCTAGGGCGCCGTGATCGGTATGTCTTTCGATACACTGACCATCGCTGTCGATGAAATGACAGGGCGCCGCGTCAGCTCACGGGGCGCGGACAGACGATGCGGGAGGAGGGCGCGGTGTTCCGGCTGCAGGAATGGACGACGATAGCGGTGCCGGAATTCGACACGCTGCCGGCCGACGTGGTGATGCGTGCGCAGAACCTCGCGCCGCGCGAAATCTTTCCGATGCACACCCACGGCTGGAACCAGCTCGTCTACGCGACCTCCGGCACGCTGGTGGTGACCGTGGCCGACGCCTGGTACGTGATCACGCCGGAACAGGCGATCTGGGTGCCGACCGGCGTGCCGCACACCACCGGCGCGCTGCACGGCGCCGCCTTCCGCAATCTCTACGTGGCCGACGTGCCCGGGCTGGACATGCCAGCCACCTGCACCGTGCTGTCGGTGTCGCCGCTGATGCGCGCCCTCATCATCGAACTGGAGGCGGCCGGCACGCGTGCCGAGAGCGCGGACTACATCGGCACGCTGAACGCGCTCATCCGCGCGCAGCTGCAGCGGCTCAGGGTGCAGGATTTCCACCTGCCCTGGCCGCGCAGCCCGCAGCTGCACCATCTGTGCGAAACCCTGCTGTCCGAGCCGGCCGATGACCGCAGCGCGGACGCCTGGGCGCGCGAACTGGGCTGGTCCGGCCGCACGCTGCTGCGCCGCTTCGAAAGCGAGGTGGGGCTCTCGCTGCGCGCGTGGCGTCACCGGCTGCGGGTGTTTCTGGCGGTGGAATGGCTGTGCGCCGGGCGCAACGTGACCGACATCGCGCTCGACCTCGGCTATGCCTCCACCTCCGCCTTTTCCTACATGTTCCGGCTGGAAATGGGCTGCACGCCGTCGGCCTGGCGACGCCGCTGAGTACGGGGCGGCGCACCTCCCTATAATGCGCAGCCGGAGCGAGGCCGCGCACCCGGGGGCACCGGGCCGCCGGCGGTTTATTGGCTTCCTTAATCATTTGAAGCGCTCCGCCGGACACAATTCGATCGTGCGCAAATTTTCAGTTCTCACCCCGCAGAGCCGCATTGCCGCGCTCGCCGGGCTGTTCATCATGGTCACCGGCAATCTCGAGCTGTTCGAACGGCTCGGCGAGGTCTATCCGCTGACCGGTGCGAATCTGCCCTTCCTGTCGTCGCTCACGCTGTTCTTCACGCTGTCCACCGTGCTCTTCCTGGTGCTGCTGACGCCCGGCCGTGCCGGGCGCTGGGTGCTGGCCACGCTGCTGGTCGCGGCGTCGCAGGCGGCCTACTTCATGGACCAGTACGCGGTGGTGATCGACACCGTGATGATCGAGAACATCGCAGCCACCCAGCGCGAGGAAGTGGCCGGCCTGTTCAGCTTCAGCCTGATCTGGCGCACCGTGCTGTTCGGCGTGCTGCCCGCCTGGTGGGTCGTGCGCAACTGGCCGCGTACAACGTCGATCTGGCGTGAACTGGGCGCGCGCGCGCTGCTGTCGCTGCTGCTGCTGGTCGGCCTGGTCGCGGTGGCGGCACCCTTCACCTCGGGCTACGCCTCCTTCATCCGCGAGCACAAGACCACGCGGATGTACGCGAACCCCATCTTCTTCAGCTATTCACTGGTGCGCTATGTCGGCGAGCATTTCGAGCAGCGCGACACCGGTGTTCTCGGACAGGTGGCGGAGGACGCCCAGCACATCGGCCCGCAGCACCGGCCGGAACTGGTGGTGCTGGTGGTGGGCGAAACCGCCCGCGCGGACCGCTTCTCGCTCAACGGCTATGGCCGGCCGACCAACCCGCGGCTGGCGCAGGAAGACGTGGTGAGCCTGCGCAACGTGACCGCCTGCGGCACCTCCACCGCCGAGTCGGTGCCCTGCATGTTCTCGGTGCAGAAGCAGGAGCACTTCAACCGCGGCGAGGCGCTGCGCACCGAGAACGCGCTGGACGTGCTGTTCGAGAACGGCGTGCACGTGCTGTGGCGCGACAACAATTCCGATTCCAAGGGCGTCGCCACCCGGATGACCTACGAGGATTTCCGCTCGCCCAAGCGCAATCCGGCCTGCGACGACGAGTGCCGCGATGTCGGCATGCTGGACGGGCTGGACCGCTACATCGAGTCGCACAAGGGGCGCGACATGCTCATCGTGCTGCACCAGATGGGCAACCACGGACCGGAGTACTACCGCCGCTACCCGAAGGAATTCGAACGCTTCACGCCGGTGTGCCGCAGCAAGGAGCTGCGCGACTGCTCCAAGCAGGAAATCGACAACGCCTACGACAACGCCATCCTGTACACCGATCACTTCCTGGCCGAGGTGATCGGACTGCTGAAGCGCTATGACGGCGAGTACGAGACCGCCATGCTCTATGTGTCGGATCACGGCGAGTCGCTGGGCGAAAGCGGGCTCTATCTGCACTCGGCGCCCCGCATGCTGGCGCCGGAGGAGCAGCTCCGCGTACCGGCCATCGTGTGGCTGGGCAGGCACTTCGACTACACGATGGAACAGCTCAGACCCCACCGCGACACGCCGATGCGGCACGACGACCTGTTCTGCGTGCTCATGTCGGCCTTCGAAATCCGCACCCGCATGTGCGACGGCCCGAAAAACATCCTCTACTACAACCGCGAACTGGGTCTGGAGCCGGTGCCCGCGACGCAACCCGCCAGCTGAGCGGGGCTGGGCGCGCCGTCGCCGGCGGCGCATCATGACGCGGCCGTCGACTGTCGAAACGGCGCCCGCTGCTTCGTCGACCGGACATGCCGGTGGCCGATCGGGCCGCCGGAAATCCGACCGACTCTGGAGGATGCGTCATGAACCCACCCCGCGACACCGCTGGCCCGGTCACGCTGCTGGTCGCCACCCGCAAGGGCGCCTGGCTCTACCATGCCGATGCCGAGCGCCGGACCTGGCAGGTCGATGGCCCGCATTTCCTCGGCCATGTCATCAGTCATCTGGTGCTCGACCCGCGAGACGGCCGCACGCTGCTGGCCGCGGCCAAGACCGGTCACCTCGGCCCCACGATATTCCGCTCCACCGACTTCGGCCGGAACTGGGCCGAAGCCACTCGGCCGCCGGCGTTCGCCAAGGCCGAAGACGGCAGGGGGCGCAGCGTTGACCACACCTTCTGGCTCACACCGGGGCACGCGAGCGAGCCGGGCGTGTGGTACGCCGGTACCAGCCCGCAGGGCCTGTTCCGCTCGGAAGACGGCGGCGTCAGCTGGGCACCGTGCTCGGCCATCAACGACGATCCGCAGTACCGAAAGTGGATGGGCACGGTGCAGGACGGCACGCCGGACGGCCCCAAGCTGCATTCCATCCTGATCGACCCGCGCGACCCCGCGCATATGTATATGGCGATGTCCGGCGGCGGCGTGCATGAATCCTTCGACGCCGGCCGCAGCTTCGCGCCGCTGATCGACGGTCTGAAGGTGGTCGAGGGCTTCGACGTGAATGACGCCACCTTCCACGACCCGCACTGCATCCGCCTCTGCCCGGCCAATCCGGACCGGCTCTACCAGCAGAACCACTGCGGCCTCTTCCGGCTGGACCGGCCCGCCACCCGCTGGCGTCACATCGGCGGCGGCATGCCGGCCGACGTGGGCGACATCGGCTTTCCGATGGTGGTGCACCCGCGCGACCCCGACGCCGCCTGGGTGTTTCCGATGGACGGCACCTCGGTGTGGCCGCGTACCAGCCCGGGCGGACGGCCGGCGGTATTCGTCACCCGCGACGGCGGCGAGCGCTGGCAGCGGCAGGACGCCGGCCTACCGGCCGAACAGGCGTGGTGGACCGTGAAGCGGCAGGCGATGACCGCGGACAGCCAGCCTTCGGTCGGCCTCTATTTCGGCACCACCAGCGGCGAACTGTGGGCCAGTACCGACGAGGGTGCGCACTGGTGCTGCATCGCCCGCCACCTGCCCGACATCTACGCGGTCGAGGTGGCCGAACCTGCTGCCCGATGAAGGGGCTGCCGTGAAAGTGCTCATTCCAGGGGCGCTGCGCAGCTACACCGACAGCGCGCAGGCCGAGGCCGACGGCGCCACGCTGGCCGAGGTGGTGACCGCGCTCGACCTTCAGTATCCGGGCATCGCCTTCCGCATGGTCGACGAGCAGGGGCGCATCCGCCGCCACATCCGTTTCTTCGTCGACGGACAGCCGGTGCACGACCTCGGCCGGCCGGCCGACCCGCAGGGCGAACTGGTGATCGTGCAGGCGCTCAGCGGGGGCTGAGTCAGCGATCGGTCGGGCGGTCGATGAAGCCGGTGATGATGCGGGCCGCGCTGTCCGCGTGGTGGAACAGCGCCATGTGCGAGCCGGGCAGATGGGCCACCCGGAGGTCGGGGCGCAGTGCGCGCATCGCGTCCAGATTGTGGGCCGGCACCACGCTGTCCTGTTCGGCTGCGAGGCAGAGCAGCGGTACCTTCAGCGCCGCCAGCAGTGCGGAGGCATCCTCCCGCATCACCGCGCGCACCCGTGCCGCCAGTTCGCGCGACGACACGCCGCGCCAGGTGTCGGCCTTGGCGCGGCGGAAGGGGTCGGACGGCGACCGGCCCAGCCACACCGGCAGCCGGCGCACCGTGCGCAGTGCGCCGATCACCGCCGCATTCGCGTACGGCGCCCACTTCGCCAGCTCCGGCCGCGGCATGCGCACGAAGCTGGTCGACAGCACCACGCCGCACACGCGCGACGGCGCCTCGGCGGCCAGCCGCAGCGCCAGCGGCCCGCCGAACGAGCTGCCGAGCAGCCAGTAGCGCTCGAGATCGCGCACCTGCGCGCTGACGCCGGCGAGCAGCGCCGGGTAGCGCTGATCCCCATCGCGCGGATAGCTGAGCACACGCGGCCGGATGTGCGCCGGCAGCGCCTCGACCAGCGGCCGCAGGAAGCGGTCGCTGCCGTCCAGTCCGGGCAGCAGTACCAGCGTATGGATGGGTGGAGGCGGGGCCATCCGCACAGTTTGAAGGCCACGGGCTGCAGAACCGTCACGCGCCGGTTGCAGAAAGATTGCCGCCGCGATGGCGCGTTTACGCGGTGTTTACGCAGGCGTCCGCGATTTATAGGCCGTCTTTGCACCGGCCTGTCTAGCCTTTCATCCATGGACGTCCGCATGGTGCGGGCGCCGCTGCTGACCGGGGACTCGTCGCCATGAATCCGCTCTATCCCGT
>Ga0123397_153547_pt1 | contig 10869 bp, 10 predicted proteins | sample T10HLNH4metaT_FD_89925 | JGI IMG/M metagenome (GOLD analysis project Ga0123397, IMG submission 89925) | Methane-oxidizing artificial microbial communities from Washington, USA to study methane cycling - T10-HLNH4 metaT (Metagenome... ... | reverse complement strand
GTGGCCCTTGGAAGCGAAGAAATTCAGGAAGGCGGAGCGGATATCGGCGCTGTTCATGGTCGGCAATCAGGATTTCAGGGCGCGCGCTGCGGCGCGAAAACAGTCGCGGATTCTAGCATTCGCGCCGCCGCCGGCCGGATGGCCGTGGCGCGTTCAGGCGACGGCCGGCTCGGCGCTCACGCCGGCCACCTCGGCGACGATGCGGCAGGAGCGCAGGCGCAGCGCGAAGTCGTGGATGTCGGTCACCACCATCAGTTCGTCGGCGCCGGTGCGCTCGACCAGCGACGCGAGGCCGCGGCGCACGGTATCGGGGCCGCCGACCACTGCTTCGGCGAGGAAGGCATCGACCGAGGCCTTTTCGTGGCCGGCCCACAGCGGCGTCATGTCGGCCACCGGCGGGCGCAGCCGCAGGGACTCGCCACGCATCAGCGCCAGCACGCGCTGCTGAGTCGAGGTGAACAGCCCGCGCGCCTCGTCGTCGCTGTCGGCAGCCACCACCGGCACGCCCAGCATCAGATGCGGCCGGTCGAGCACGGCCGACGGTTGGAACAGTTCGCGGTACAGGCGGGCCGCCTCCAGCATCATGCGCGGCGCGAAATGCGCGGCGAAAGCATAGGGCAGGCCCAGCCAGGCCGCCAGCTGGGCGCTGAACAGGCTGGAGCCGAGCAGCCACACCGGCACTTCGGTGCCTTCGCCCGGCATCGCGCGCACCGCCTGACCAGGCTGCGCCGGTGCCAGCAGGGCCCGCAGTTCCGCCACCTGCTCCGGGAAGTCGTCGCCGTTGCCCGCCAGATCGCGGCGCAGCGCGCGCATGGTGGGGCGGTCAGCGCCCGGGGCGCGACCCAGCCCCAGGTCGATGCGCCCCGGATAGAGCGTCGCCAGCGTGCCGAAGTTTTCCGCCACCACCAGCGGCGCGTGATTGGGCAGCATGACGCCGCCAGAGCCGACGCGGATGCGCGAAGTCTGGCCCGCCACGTGGCCGATCAGCACCGCGGTCGCCGCACTCGCGATGCCGTCCATATTGTGGTGTTCGGCCAGCCAGTAGCGTCTGAAGCCCAGCTGTTCGACATGGCGCGCCAGCGCGACGGCCTCCTTCATGGCCTCGGCCACGCTGCCGCCCTGGCGGACCGGCACCAGATCGAGCATGGACAGCGGAATGTTGAACGGTTCGGGCATCGGGGCTCCAGCTCGGAAGACTGCGGTGGGGACGTGGGCGGCGCACTGCGCGCGGCCCGGCCGCTGCGGGCACATGACCGTGGATATCGGGGCGGCGCGAAAGTTTGCAAGCGCAGGCCGGCCCGGTATCGTCGGGCACTGCAGCGGAAGGCCTGTTCCGCCCGCGCCCCACCCGTGAAGAGGGAGGAGTTCCGACATGACCGACGCCGCGCACACGACGGCCGCACAGGGCTTCATTCTCGCGCTTGACCAGGGCACGACCAGTTCGCGTGCGCTGGTGTTCGATCGTGCCGGCCGGGTGGTCGCGATGGCCCAGCGCGAACTGCCGCAGAGCTATCCGCAGCCCGGCTGGGTCGAGCACGACGCGCTGCACATCTGGACCGACACCCTGGCCTGCATGCACGAAGTGCTGCTGCGCGCGGCGCTGAAACCGGCCGACATCGCCGCCATCGGCATCACCAACCAGCGCGAAACCGTGGTGCTGTGGGACCGCGCCACCGGCACGCCGCTGGCGCCCGCCATCGTTTGGCAGGACCGGCGTACCGCCGACGCCTGCGCCCGGCTGCGCGCCGACGGACACGAAGCCTTCGTGCGCGGCCGGACCGGGCTGGTGCTCGACCCCTACTTCTCGGCCAGCAAGATCGCCTGGCTGCTGGACCACGTGCCCGGCGCACGCAGCCGGGCCGAGCGCGGCGAACTGGCCTGCGGCACCATGGACAGCTGGCTGGCCTGGCAGCTCACCGGCGGTCGCCGTCACATCACCGACCTCACCAACGCCAGCCGCACCCAGCTGCTGGACATCCGCAGCGGCCGCTGGGACGACGATCTGCTGGCACTGTTCGGCGTACCGCGCGCGCTGCTGCCCGAGGTGCTGCCGTCGGCCGGCCTGCTGGCCGATACCGACCCTGCCCTGTTCGGCCGCGCGATTCCGCTGACCGGCATCGCTGGCGACCAGCAGGCGGCGCTGTACGGCCAGGGCTGCAGCGCGGCAGGTCTGGCGAAGAACACCTATGGCACCGGCTGTTTCATGCTGATGCACACCGGCCGTCAGGTCATCGCCTCGACCCATGGCCTGCTCGCCACCTGCGCCGCGCAGACCTCGGCCCACATCGAGTACGCGCTCGAAGGCAGCGTGTTCGTCACCGGCGCGCTGGTGCAGTGGCTGCGGGACGGGCTGGGCCTGATCGCGCGCTCGGCCGACATCGAGGCGCTGGCCGCCAGCGTGCCGGACAGCGGCGGCGTCACCGTGGTGCCGGCCTTCACCGGGCTGGGCGCGCCGCACTGGTCGGCCGAGGCGCGCGGCGCATTGTACGGGCTGACCCGCGGCACCACCCGTGCACACATCGCCCGCGCCGCGCTGGAAGCGATTGCGCTGCAGACGCTGGACGTGATGCGGGCGATGGAAGCCGACGCCGGCGCACCGCTGCGCGCGCTGAAGGTCGATGGCGGCGGCACCGCGAACGCCCTGCTGATGCAGATGCAGGCCGACCTGCTGGATTGCCCGGTACAGGTGGCGCCGACCGCCGAAACCACCTCACTGGGCGCCGCCCTGCTGGCCGCCCGCGGCTGCGGGCTGGACATGACGCTGCCGGACAGCGGCGGCCGCAGTTTCCAGCCACAGGACCGCACGCTCGCTGCCGCCCTGCTCCCGCGCTGGCAGCGCGCGGTGTCAGCCACGATGCAGATGGCTGCGCACTGAAGCGGACTGCCGGCAAAGGGCGCGGATGCCGGCCCCGCCGCGATTCAGCCGGTTTCGCCCTCGACGCCGCCCGGTGTGTCGCCGGCACCGCCGCCCATGCCCCCACCGCCCATGCCCCATTTCAGCGCCAGCCGCACCAGGTCGATATCGGTGCGGGTGCCCAGCTTGGCCTTGATCTGGTAATGGGTGTTCTGCGCGGTTTTGGGACTGATGTGCAGCGTCTGGCCGATTTCGTCCGGCGTACGGCCGTCGAGCAGCAGCCGCAGCACCTCGAATTCGCGCGGCGAAAGCGCGTCGAGCGGATTGTCCGACTCGTTCAGCAGCGCCAGCGCCAGCTCGGGCGCGATGTCCGGGCTCAGCACCCGGCGCCGCGCCGCCACCTGATACACCGCGTCGATCAGCACGTCCGGCGCACAGCTCTTGGTCACGTAGCCGAGCGCACCGGCGCGCAGCGCCTGCGAGGCGAACAGCGGGTCGCGGTGCATGCTGAACACCAGGATGCGCGCCCGCGCGTCGCGTTGCACCAGACGGCGCACCAGCTCGACCCCGCCCATGTCGGGCAGGCCCAGATCCAGCACCACCACATCCGGCTCCACCGCGCGGAAGGCGGTCAGCGCCTCGCCCGCGGTGGACGCCTCGGCCTCGATGCACAGGTCGGGCCGGCGTTCCAGCAGCCGGCGATAGCCTTCGCGCACCACCGCGTGATCGTCGACCAGCAGCAGGCGGATCATGCGAGCACTCCTTCGATTCTGTTCGTCGCGGCGCCGGCGTCCGCCGGCAGCACCACCTCGACCCGCAGGCCGCCCTCGCTGCGCGGCGTCAGCGTGAGCCGCCCGCCCAGCGCGTTCACCCGTTCCCGCATGCCCAGCACGCCCAGCCCGCCCTCGAACTTCGCGCCTTCAAGCGGCCGCCCGTCGTCATCGACCTGCAGCCTTACCTCGCCGCCGGCGCAGCGCAGCGAGACCGCGATGTGGCGGGCGTCGGCGTGCTTCTGCGCATTGGTCAGGCTTTCCTGGACGATGCGATAGAGGCTCACGTTCAGGTTGTCCGCCAGACCCGACGGATCGCCCTGGATGTCCAGCGTGTGCAGACAGCGGCCGTGGCTGCTGCGGTTGCGGCTGTCGATCAGCTGTTCCAGACAGGCCGCCAGACCGAAAGCTTCCAGCCCGACCGGCCGCAGTTCGCGCAGAATGAGCTGCAGCACTTCCATCATGTGCGCGGTGATGCGCGAAATCGCCTCGGCGCAGGGCGTGAGCGCCGGCAGCTGGTCGTGCGCCAGTTCGCGCGCATAGGCCGCCTCGGCCTGGATGGAGGTGAGGCACTGGCCCAGTTCGTCGTGCAGTTCGCGCGCAAGCCTGCGCCGCTCCTCCTCGCGCACGTCGAGCAGCCGCCGGGCCAGCAGGCGCTGTTCGTCCATGGTGTGCTGCAGACGGTCGGCCAGATGGTTGAAGCCCTCGCCGATGCGCTGCAGCTCGATCAGTTCGAAGGACGGCAGGCGCACCGACAGGTCGCCCGCCTGCATGCGCTCCACGCCACGCAGGATGTCGTCCGCTGGACGCAGCACCCGGCGCACCGGCAGATAGACCAGCACGTTCAGCAGCAGCACGCCGGCGGTGATGATGAGCAGGTTGCGGATGGCGGTGCCCACCGACTGCGCGACGCTGTTGTAGTTGGGCGTCAGGAACAGCTCGCCCACCTTGATGCCGGGATAGCGGCCGACCGCGCCGACATAGCGCGCCTCCTCGCCCACCACCTGCCGCATGAGACTGGCAGGCAGCCAGGCGGGCGCTTCGGCGTCGCCGAAACAGCGCTGCACCACCGGGCGGGAGTAGATGTTGATCACCTCGGCGCAGAAATGCACCAGCCGGCCTATGCCCTCCAGATCGTTCAGTTCCAGCGTGCCGAGGTCGCGCACGAAGGGCGGCGACACGCGGGAAATCTCGTTCTCGATCAGCTGCTTGATGGTGTCGCCGGTGCGCGGGATGTCGGCGTGCAGCCGTTCGCGGGTCTGCACCAGCGTGAACGCGATCGCGCAGGCCAGCAGCAGCAGCGCGAACAGCGTGATGCGGATCAGCAGGATGCGCTTGAGGTCTACGCGTTTCATCGGCAGGCGGTTCGGGGACGGGACAGGGTCACATTGTGCGCATGCGCCCGCGTGGGGACCAGCATGCCGGCGCGGCCGGATCATAGGACGCCGCTGTTCCGGCCGGGACGGGCAATTTGACCGTACCGCCGGCGGCAGAACACCGGCGCCCCGGGACCGTTTCCCGCCCTAAGCTGCGCACACTCTCAACACGGAGCCTCCGAACGTGACCTTCCGCATGACATCAAGCCGCCTGAAGACCCTGCTGGGCGCCGCCCTGCTCACCGCCGGCCTGCTCGCCACTGCAGCCGCCGATGCCCGCGATCTCGCCGAAGTGAAATCCAGCGGCCAGCTGCGGGTCGGCCTGTACAAGGACTTCCCGCCGTACTCCGACGAAGGCGCCGGCATCGATGTCGACATCGCGCGCGCACTCGCTGAAAAGATGGGCCTGAAGGCGGTGCTGGCCAGCTACGACGCCGGCGAGAACATGGACGACGATCTGCGCAACATCGTCTGGAAAGGCACGGTGCTCGGCCCGGCAGTCTCCGACGTGATGGTGCATGTGCCGGTGGACCCGGTCATGAGCCAGCGCAACCCGCAGGTGCGCATCTTCGGCGCCTACCACCGCGAAACCCTGGCCGCCCTGCGTGACACCGAAAAGCTGCCCAAGCTGGACAAGGTGGCCGACATCGACCAGCAGCCGCTGGGCGCCGAAGGCGAATCCATCCTGTCGATGGCGCTGCTGTCGTCCGACGGCGGCCGGCTGCGCAGCCAGCTGCATCACTTCCAGTCCATGACCGATGCGCGCAAGGCGCTCGAATCCGGCGAGATCGCGGCCTTTCTCGGCATGCGCAGCCAGATCGAACCGATGAAGGCCGCCACCGGCAACCGCTTCACGCTGAGCAATCCGCCGCCGCTGCCAGGCCTGCCGCAGGCCGGCTGGGCGCTCGGCATGGCCGTGGTGGCTGATGCCGCCGACCTGGAACAGGCGCTGAAAAAAGCGCTGGCCGACATGGAAAGCGACGGCACGCTGGACCGCATTTTCAAGAAGCACGCGGTCACCCGCATGCCGCCGCTGTAATCGGGCGGCAGCGGGTCAGCAGCCGGCGACCTGCCCCGGCAGGTCGAGGCAGTCGGTGAACAGGCCGCGCACGCCAGCCGCGATCAGCGCGGCCGCCCGGTCGGCCTGATTCACCGTGTAGCAGAGCAGCGGAATGCCGGCGCCGACGATGTCGGCCAGCCGCTCCGCGTCGAGGCGGCTGTGGTCGCAATGCAGGGACACCGCGCCCAGCGCGCGCATCTGAGTGCGCCAGTCATCCGGCACCGCTTCGAACAGCAGGCCGCGCGGCACCTCCGGCGCCCGCGCGCGCGCCGCGTCCAGCGCATCGAAATCGAAGGATGAAAACAGCGGCAGCGTGCGCCCGGCCGGCCAGCGCGCGGCCACCATGCGCGCCACCGTGTCCCCGGTGGCACGGGCATGACCGGGCGCCGGCTTTATTTCGATATTGGCGTCGAGATCCAGCCCGATCAGCAGGTCGATCGCTTCCCCCAGCGTGGGAATGGCTTCACCTGCAAAGGCCGGGCCGTGCCAACTGCCGGCGTCGAGCCGGCGCAGCGCGGCGAAGTCGTGCGCCGCCACCGCGCCGCGACCATCGGTGGTGCGCTCCAGCGTGTCGTCGTGAATGAGCACCGGCACGCCGTCGCGGCTCAGCATCACGTCGAATTCGACCATGCGGAAACCGGCCGCCGCCCCGGCGTGTATCGCCGCCAGTGTGTTCTCCGGCGCGGCGCGGCCGCCGCCCCGGTGGGCGATCCACAGCGGTCGCCCCCAGTCGTTCACCGGCGCGGGCTCACAGGTTCTGCAGCAGGTCGCGCGCCTCGTGCGCAACCTGATCGTCGACCAGCCAGGCGATGGCCGACAGCAGTTCGATGGACTGGCCGCTGGCCACGCCCTCCTTCACCCAGTTCTCGATCGCCCGCACCCGCGCGGCGTCGTCGAGCGCAAGCAGCTTGAGCAGCGGCTCGCGCACCGACGCGTCCTCACGCGCGCTGCGTATCAGCAGCACCAGCTGTTCGCTGTCGCTCATTGCGCCGCCCGCAGCACCGCACTGTCCAGCGCCGCCTTGGCCGGCTTGCGGTCGGCCCACAGCGCTTCCAGTTCCTCGTCCAGCGCGGCGCGCACCTTCGGGTTGGCCGACGCGACGCTGGGGCCGCCGTCTGCCGCTGCCGCACCGCCGCGACCGGCCAGCTGGCGCAGCGCCACGCGCACCACGCCATCGGCATTCGGCGCGTCCACCGGGCTCAGCGCGACTACGCCGGCGCGGTTCAGCGGCACGAAACCGGTGTCCAGCGCCCATTGCGCCTGACGTTCAGGCTCAAGCGCGAAGGTGACGAAGCGGGCGATGGTCTGCAGGTCGGCCGCGCTGCGACCGGCCGACACCCACAGCGACGCCCCGTCGGCCAGCGTGTGGCCGGTCTTGTTGTACACGTCTTCGTGGAAGGGCAGCGGCGCCACGCCCACCTCGAACTTGGCGTCGTGCTTGATCGCCGGCCACGAAGACGACATCGCGGTCAGCACCTGGCACTTGCCGCTGGAGAACATCGGCACCGCCTCGTCGCCGCGGCCGAAGATGTGCAGGTAGCGGCTCTTGTACCAGGACGACATCATGGCCAGGTGCTTCACCTGCACCAGACCGTTGAACGCCAGTTCCTCACCCGCCTTCTGGCCCTTCTTCGCCGCGACCTTGCGGGCGAAGGGCTCGTTGTGCCAGGCACTCACGTTGTCCACATGCACCAGCGCCGGACGCGCGCTGGTGTAGGGGCATGAATAGCCGGCGTCGCGCAGGTCACCCAGCGCGGACTGCAGCGTGAGCCAGTGGTTGGGCGGCTGCTGCGGATCCAGACCGACGCGTGTGAAGGCGTCCTTGTTGTAGAACATGACCGGCGTGGCCAGGCCGAGGGCCAGCGCGTTCAGCCGGCCCTTGCCGTCGGCCAGCCAGGACGGCATCGGCGACGGGATGCGCACCGCGGCGAATTTCTCCTTGCCCCTGGTCATCACGTCGGCCAACGGCGTGTAGCGCACCTTGCCCTCCAGGAACTGGGCGCGGGCGTCGGCATCCAGCACCTGCATCGCGGGGGTAGCACCGTCGTCCCACTTGCGGGCGCTCAGCACGATCTTCTGCGAGGCCTTGCCGCTCGCGTTGAAGGCATCGACCAGTTTCTGCAGCGCCTGCGCGGTGCTGTCGTCCAGCGTGTGGGCCAGTTCCAGCGGTTCGGCTTCCTTCGCCGGTGCGGCCGCTTTCTTGCTGGCGGCGGCCGGTTTCTTCGCGGGGCTCTTCTTCGCGTCCTGCGCGTGCAGAGCGATCGGGAAAGCAAGGACGCTGGCCGCGATCAGTGCGGCAAACGGCTTGAGGGTCATGCGGTGGTCTCCTTCTGTGCCGCCTCGGGGCGGCAGGGTGCTCTGAAATCGTTCACGAGCGCGGCGTGCGCTGAGCGCAACCGGCGCTGACTCATGGCGCGGGGTGGGTGTAGCGCAGGTGGATCGCGTCGATCGCCCGGCACAGTTCGTCGGACAGGCTGACCGACCACGCGCTGATATTTTCCCGCAACTGGGTGGCGTTCGTCACCCCGATCAGCGTGCTGGCGACGGTGCTGCGGCGGTAGCAGAACGCCAGCGCCAGCTGCGCAGGCGTAAGGCCATGCTCCCGGGCAAGCGCCGCATAGGCGCGCGAGGCCGGTGCCACGTTCTCCTTGAAATAGCGCTGGCCGAACTGCGGAAATTCGGTGATGCGGCCCGCCGCGTCAGCGTCGTCCGCATACTTGCCGCTCAGATGGCCGAAACCCAGCGGCGAATAGGCCAGCAGCGACACCTGTTCGCGCACGCACACCTCGGACAGCCCGAAGTCGAAGGTGCGGTTCATCAGGTGATAGGCGTTCTGGATGCTCACCACCCGCGGCAGTCCTTCGTCGGCCAGGCGCAGGCAGGTCATCAGCCCCCAGGGCGTTTCGTTCGACACGCCGACGTGGCGCACCTTGCCCTCGGCGATCAGCCTGTCCATCGCTTCCAGCTGGCTGCGCAGCGAGGCGGCGTCGCGTTCGGCCGCCGGGTCGTATTCGTACTGGCCGAACATCGGCACGTTGCGGGCCGGCCAGTGGATCTGGTACAGGTCGATATGGTCGGTGCCCAGCCTGCGCAGCGAACCTTCGACCGCCTCGCGGATGTTGGCTTCGTCCAGCGCCAGCGGGCCACCGCGTATCCAGGGCATGCCGCGCGCCGGCCCGGCCACCTTGGTGGCGACGATCACCTTGTCGCGCGGCTTCTTCGCCAGCCAGCTGCCGACGATGCGCTCGGTGGCGCCGGAGGTTTCGGCGCGCGCCGGGACCGGGTACATTTCGGCCGCGTCGAGCAGATCGATGCCGGCTTCGAAAGCTTCGTCCATCAGCGCATGGGCGCTGCGTTCATCGACCTGCTGACCGAAGGTCATGGTGCCCAGCCCGATGGCGGGCACGTCCAGCGACGAGCGCCCGAGCCGGCGCCGCGCGATATCCTTGCTGTCCATGATGTGGCTTGAGGAAGTCCGGAGGTGTGTCTGGCAAGGGCCAGACATGTACCACAGACCGTGTCTCACCACGTCGATTCCCGCAGATCGGAAATATCTTGAAAACACATCTTCACGGCCTGCTGCTCTACTGCCGCCCCGGCTTCGAGCGCGAATGCGCACAGGAAATCGCCGACCGCTGCGGCGAAGCCGGCCACCTGGTCGAAGTCAGCGCCGAGCCGAACAGCGGCTGGGTCGAGGCGCAGGCCGAAGGCGGCACGCTGTGGGCGCTCACCCGCATCCTGCGCTGGCAGGACCTGTGTTTCGCCCGTCAGCTGCTGTTTTCCGGCCGCACGGTCGAGGGCATGGCGCCCGGTGACCGGGTGACCCCGCTGGTCGAGGCGGCGCGCGAACTGTGCGACGGCTACGCCGATTTCCTGGTCGAAACGCCGGATACCGACGACGCCAAGTCGCTGTCGTCGATGATCAAGAAGCTGGAACCGCACCTGAGCCAGGCGCTGGAAGAGGCCGGTGCCTTCAGCGATGCACCGGACGCGCCGCGCCTGCACATCCTGTTCACCGCCACCGACCGTGCCACCGTAGCGCTGAGCTGGCCGGGCCGCCGCAGCGAGTGGCTGAACGGCATCCCGCGGCTGCGCATGCCGCGCGAGGCGCCCTCGCGATCGACACTGAAGCTGGCCGAAGCCTTCCACACCCTGCTGTCGGAAGACGAACAGGAGCGCCTGCTCAAACCGGGCATGAGCGCGGTCGACCTGGGGGCTGCCCCGGGCGGCTGGACCTGGCAGCTGGTGTCGCGCCACATCAGCGTGACCGCGGTGGACAACGGCCGCATGAACCCGGAACTGCTGGAATCCGGCCTGGTGGTGCACAAGCGCGAGGACGGTTTCCGCTTCGTGCCGCGCAAACCGGTGGACTGGCTGGTGTGCGACATGGTCGAACAGCCGCGCCGCGTCGCCGCGCTGGCCGCGCGCTGGCTCACCCAGGGCCTGTGCCGGCACGCGGTGTTCAACCTGAAGCTGCCGATGAAGCGCCGCTACGACGAACTGCAGCTGTGCACCGACCTGATCGCCGAAGCCATGGGCGACCGCAAGTACGTGCTGCGCTGCCGCCAGCTCTATCACGACCGGGAAGAAGTCACCTGCTACCTCGGCGACCCGGGCAAGGCCGGCGGCGGCGGACGCAAGCGGAAACGCTGAACGCCTCGCGCCTGCCTCCGCCGTTATCGCGGAGAGGGCGCCGCTTGTATGTTCACCTTCGGCAAGCGTAGTAGTGGACGCTTGTCGGGCGGAGGGACGAGCGCCGCATCTGACGGCAAGCACGTACAGACAGTGGGAGAGATGTCCCGCCTTCAC
>Ga0123397_156873_pt1 | contig 10879 bp, 8 predicted proteins | sample T10HLNH4metaT_FD_89925 | JGI IMG/M metagenome (GOLD analysis project Ga0123397, IMG submission 89925) | Methane-oxidizing artificial microbial communities from Washington, USA to study methane cycling - T10-HLNH4 metaT (Metagenome... ... | reverse complement strand
GCGTGGAAGCTCGCTCCGGCGCTGGCCGCCGGTAACTGCATCATCCTGAAGCCGGCCGAGCAGACCCCGGTTTCCATCATGGTGCTGGCCGAACTGATCGCCGACATCCTGCCGCCGGGCGTGCTGAACATCGTCAATGGTTTCGGCATCGAGGCCGGCAAGCCGCTGGCCACCAGCCCGCGCATCGCCAAGATCGCCTTCACCGGCGAAACTACGACCGGCCGCCTCATCCTGCAATATGCGTCCCAGAACATAATCCCGTCGACCGTCGAACTGGGCGGCAAGTCGCCCAACATCTTCTTCGACGACGTGATGGACAAGGACGATGACTTCTTCGACAAGTGCCTCGAAGGCTTCGCGATGTTCTCGCTGAACCAAGGTGAAGTCTGCACCTGCCCGAGCCGCGCCATGGTGCAGGAATCGATCGCCGACCAGTTCATCGAGCGCGCCATCGCTCGCGTCGCCAAGGTGCGTGGCGGCCACCCGCTCGACACCGAAACGATGATCGGCGCCCAGGCCAGCTCGGACCAGGCGGAGAAGATCATGTCCTACATCGACATCGGCCGCCAGGAAGGCGCGCAGGTGCTGATCGGCGGCGCCAAGCGTCAGGAATCGGAAGCAGGCGGCTACTACATCCAGCCGACCGTGCTGAAGGGCCACAACAAGATGCGCGTGTTCCAGGAAGAAATCTTCGGCCCGGTGCTCGCTCTGACCACCTTCAAGGACGAAGCCGACGCGCTGCAGATCGCCAATGACACGCTGTACGGCCTTGGCGCCGGCGTGTGGTCGCGCTCGGTGCATCGCACCTACCGCTTCGGCCGCAACATCCAGGCCGGCCGCGTATGGACCAACTGCTACCACCTCTACCCGGCACACGCCGCGTTCGGTGGCTACAAGCAGTCGGGCATCGGCCGCGAAACGCACAAGATGATGCTGGACCACTACCAGCAGACCAAGAACCTGCTGGTGAGCTACTCGCCGAAGGCGCTGGGCTTCTTCTGAGGCAGCAATGAGAGAGGGGCGCTCCGGCGCCCCTTTTTTCGTCGACAGCGCTGACCATGTAGGAGCGGTCCTCTGACCGCGACCGCGGCGGTATGGGAAGCGTCGGTGCATCGTTGCCGGCCCTGTCGCGGTCAGAAGACCGCTCCTACAACAATCGGCAGCCAGCATCCGTTCGACCGCGCCCTGCGCCGACAACCATCCCCGGCACAGCACGGTCATCATTCGTACAAGAACCCACGCAGGAGGAGAACCCATGGTCACCCGCGTCAGCGCCACCCCTGAAGCGCTCGAATGGATCGCCAAGCTCGCCGCCAAACACGGCGCCCTGCTCTTCCATCAGTCCGGCGGCTGCTGCGACGGCAGCGCCCCGATGTGCTACCCGCGCAACGAATTCATACTCGGCAGCTCCGACGTGCTCCTCGGCGAAATCGGCGGCATGCCCTTCTGCATGAGCGCGTCGCAGTTCGAGTACTGGCAGCATACCCACCTCATCATCGACGTCGTGCCCGGCCGCGGATCCGGCTTCTCGATCGAATCGCCGGAGGGCATCCGCTTCCTGACCCGCTCGCGGCTATATGAGCCGGATGAGGAGGCCGAACTGGAAAAGCTGGGGCCGCCGCCGCGGGGGGATACGCTGGTCTGAGCGCACGAAGCGGGAATCCGTAGAAGCGGTCGGCGTCGTTATATGGGAGAGGTCGGTCCTCTGTGGGAGGAGTCTTGTGACCCTGACAGCGGACTGTATCGAAGTCGACGGACTGCAGCAGCCGCGTCGCGGCCAATACCGCTCCCACAGAGGGGGGGGCACCGGACCAGCGATCCGAGCCGGGGCCGGGCTTCTGTGGGAGGGGTCTTCCGACCCCGACAGCAGCCTTGATCGAAGCCTGCGGATTGCAGAAGCCAGGCCGGAAGCGGCCAAGGCCGTTCCCAGAGGAAAGGCGTTGCCACCTCATAGCCCCTCGAACACCTCGCACGCGCCCAGCGGCATGCCTGCCAGGTCCTTGGCCGGCAGCAGCGGATCGCCTGCCAACGGCCAGTCAACAACGACCGTCGGGTTGTTCCACGCCAGACTACGCCCGTGTTCCGGCGCGTAGTAGTCGTTCGTCCTACAAAGGAAGTACGCCGATTCGCTCAGCGCACCGAAGCAGTGCGCGAAGCCCGCGAGCACCCGGAACTGGCCTTGGTTCTCCCCGCTCAATGACACGCCCTATTACCGGCCGAAGATCAGCAACGGCAATACGGCGACCGACCCTCCGTCAAAGGCTCGCCAGAGACCCTTCCGTGGAAACAATCAGAGCCCGTCCGTCAGTCTGTCCAGCGGCTCAGCGGGCCTCGCAAAATACGCCTTGGTGTATGGATGCACCTCGTCATGCGCCATCAGTTCGTCAACCGAGAACCAGCGCAGTGCTTCGTGCTGATCATCTGACTCAAGAGCAACCTCGGAGTCCAGATCCCGCCGATGTGGCAAGACCACGTAGTGCGTGCTGATGCCGTCAGCACCCGCAAAGTTGTCTGGGTAGAGATGCTCATAGATACCTATGTTGCGCCAGCCCTCCACGGGCACCATAGCCCCAAGTTCTCGCCTTATTACTCGAACCAGCGCATCGGCCAACCGCTCATCCTTCAGGATGCGGCCGCCGGGAACAAACCAGAAGCCTTTGGCCGGACGATTGTTGCGCCGGCCAAGCAAGATCTTGTCGCCCCCGGACCGCAGAATCAGATCGACTGAGATCAGCGGCGTTCTGCTCACAACGGACAAAAAGTCGTCGTCCGAGATCATCGCAATGCCCTTACAAATAGTTTCACTTCGTGCACAGCCTCACTCGGCTCCTTGTCCTACAGCTCAAACCCAGTTGTCGCGCCACTTTCAAAAATCGACGCGCTCAAGGCAGAGATATGCGGGGGAATACTTCCTCATTTCGCATTCAAGATTTCCGGGGCGTGATCGTCAAATGCATTGCGTGCTCAGGAACCCAACGCAGAAGGACCGAAATGGTCGCTGGCTTGGCAGGCATCCGGTTCACGTTTTGTTTACCAAGTCTCAGGAAGCATGCCCATGTCGTTTCGCAAGTCTCTGTACGGCCCCCTCGGTCTAGCCCTCTCCACCCTCTTGCTTCAAACCGCCGCTGCAGCCACCTACTACGTTGACGCCACCAATGGCCGTGACACGAATTCCGGCACTGCAGTACAAAATTCATCCGCCGGCATCGGTCCATGGCGCTCGCTCTCAAAGGTTACCAGCGCGAAACTGCTGCCTGGCGATACGGTGTATCTGGCCTGCGGCCAACGCTGGAGCGAAACCTTGCGGGTGACGGCAAGCGGCACTTCGTCGCTGCCCATCACATTCGATTCGTGGCCGACGGGCTGCGCTAACAAACCTGTTATCGACGGCAGTGTGGTGGTTCCCGCCAGCGCTTGGCACCGAGGTGCGGGAAACATTTGGAGCGCACGATGGCCTCTGAATCGCATAGAGAACAGCGACTTCCTTAACTCCACTGTCAAGCCTTGGTCGGGCTGGTCCGATACGAAGGGTCACAGTCTTACGCCTGCGTCCGACTGCCCAGTTGCGAACGGGTGCATCGAACTTAGTGGTGGAAACTTCCGGCGCTTGGCACTTGCAATCAGCAATCCCTTCCCCCTGTCATCGACGTCCGAGACAACCCTGACCATCACAACAAAGCTTCCATACGGGCAGACCGCGAGAGTTGTGGTTCGACGGAACGCAGAACCCTACGATGCGCTCGGCCTTTCACAGAGCCTAACCGGCACCGGTAGCTGGCAAACTCGGACATTCTCTTTCACACCCACCGAGACCTTGCCAAACGCTCGAGTCGATGTCGAGCTGACCCCAGGCAACGGACCTATCCTTATGGACTACGTGAGAGTAGTCCAGCAGCTTGGGACGCCACTGAGTTTGCACATAGGTGACACGTTACAAAGTCCCGCCCACCATCCGAATCACGGTCACTCTAACGACAAGCCAAACTCAATCTACTTATCAACCGCAGCAGACTCCGCGTCTTTCCTTCAAGGCAGAGCTCCGGTATCCAACACTATTCGAATCGGCAATGCTTTGAATCTCCCCGCAGGCGCCTCGATCACTCCGGGACTTGGCATTCGTATCCGGAGCAGAGCCTGGGCGCTTGAGGAACACAAGATCACGAATGTAAGTGGGTCGACGTTGAGCCTTGAAAATAACACCCGCTACAATTTACTTGCAAATTGGGGATACTTCTTCACAGGCGCAGCGTGGATGGTCGACTCTCCCTCAGAATGGTTTGCTGACACGACAAAGAGCGTTCTGATGCTGATTCCTCACGACGGAACTCCGCCGGGAGACCGCGTCAAAGTCACACAACTCGAAAATGGAATCGATGCGAAGAAAACATCATTCTTAACGATCCGAAACATTGCGGTAGATCGTGTCGGAAATGGCATCCTACTGACCGATTCAAAAAATGTTTCAGTCGAAAACGTAACCATCTCCAATACACAGAAACACGCCATCGAGTTCATCGGAAGCCGATATACAAGAATTTCAAACTCTCTAATAATAGATTCACGCCTCGATGCATTGGCCGGAACCCGTCCCTGGCAAGCGACGGCCCAGTACGCAACAATCAACGAAAACAAAATATACGGCAGCGGAATTCCGTCCAACCCAGACACGCCAGAGCCGATTCCCGCAAGTGCATTTGCGTCGATTCACGGGGGGCAATATGCAGTTGTAGAACGCAATCTCGTCTATCGAAGCGCTTATGTCGGAATACGTTCGGACAAAGGCAGCGAGATTCGAGGAAATCATGTTCTCGATAGCGCGCTACTACTGGACGACGGAGGTGGGATATATATTCAGGAAACCGATAATAATGGAATCATTGAGAACAATATAATCGAGAACGTCATCGGAAACCTTGACGGAAAGCCAACATTAGAAACACAAGGCGTGGGAATCTACCTTGACGACCTGACATCAGGAGTAACAGTTTCAGGCAACACTATTATTAACGCCGACCAGGGAATGCATATCCACAACGCCTTTAACAACACCATCAGCGGAAACACCCTCTTTGGCAATAGGAAAAATCAGATCTGGATGCAAGAGAATTGGAATCGGCTTGATGTAAGTGGCGACCTTTACGGCAATGTAATCAAGGACAATCTATTTGTACCGCTAATACCCGCTGCACCGATTTTTCAGATATCGGAGTTCGCACACCCGCGACGCTTCTCCTCATATCAGAACAATACATATTCAGCGTTGCTTTCACCGCTCGTCACCAAAGAGACCTGGCCTATCGAACCAGGTGCATGGGAGACGGCCACGTACACTCTCGCTCAATGGCAAGCCGCAACGTTTGACGGCGAGGCACGTCAGCTTGATGTGGCAGGCGAGTCCATTTCGCCTAAGGCTTACGCGCAATACGCGATCGTCGGGCCGGACTTAATCACAAGCACGAGGATATCGAACAGCCCCAACGACTGGCGGAGTTGGAATAAGACCGCACCTTTCGCAAATATCGCGGCTCTCAGCTGCCCCACGGGTTCATGCGTGACGTTGATCGCCGGTGCCTCCGACAGTCTGCTGATCGGCCCAGCCTTCAGCGTACAGAAAGACCAATGGTACCGACTGTCGTTTGACCTAAAAACTGGAACGAATGGACAGCGCGTCGATTACGTGGTGCGTCGCGGCGGTGGTGGCGAGAACGGCTTCGAAAGCTTGATGGGCTCTACCGGCTCTGTTACTGGTGATGGCACGTGGAAACGTCACATATTGACTTTCAAGGCAACCGCATCGATCAATGTTGATGATCCGCTCACCGGGGACATAGGAGCGCGTCTCGATTTCGGCTGGATCAAGCCCGGGCAACAAATAACCATAGGAAAAGTCGACCTCGTGCCCATCAGCTCCGTTGAAGAATCAACAAAAATACGCATTCTGGTGAATCCGAAGGAAACGGTGGACGTCTTGGAGTGCCCTGACATCGAGCAACCTGATCTGTGTGAAAAGTACGTACAGCTCCGCGACGAAGCGCCTGTGAACTGGCCCGCAACCTTACCGGCGCACGGCTCGATGGTGATCTTTACCCAAGAGAAGTCACTACTCGACTTGGATAACGACGGTATACCGAACAGTCAAGACATCTGTGCTGATACGCCCCTCGGGCAAGCAGTAGATCCTGCGGGGTGCCAATTGTAGGAAAGATGGGGAGACGCCTTAAACACCACGCACGATTCGGATGTTTCAGGCGTTCACCTTGAGAAGCTGGCGCACGGCACCGATTACGAATAAGGTATTTGTAACTAAGTAACGACGCCACAGACGCCGCGGCTCGCTGAGCAAACGATGTAGCCATTCGAGGCCGTGATTCTGCATCCACAAGGGCGCACGAGCAACGGTTCCTGCGTGAAAATCAAGCGCTGCGCCGACCCCAAGCATCACCGCGGGGATGCGACCGCTGTGTGAGTGCATCCACAGTTCCTGCTTCGGACAACCTAGGCCTACAAAAAGCACACCCGCACCACTCGCTACAATGCGTTGCACAGCAGCTTCATCTTCCTCCTGATTAAGTGGACGGAATGGCGGTGACTCAACAAACAACTTCAATTTAGGGAATACAACTGAACAGCGCTCCTTTAACTTATCGAGCGTGACGTCGGTACTACCATATATATATACTGGAAGCGACGCGCTCTCGCAACGTTTGAGGAGCTCCCACATAACATCAGGCCCCGGAATCCGCCGCTGGGAGCAATGACCTAGTTTTCTCATCAACCACGCGACCGGTGCGCCGTCTGGCGTCGCCATATCCGACTCTTCGATCGCTCGAAGAAACTCTGGATTTCGACCAGCAGTAACTGTCACATGCACATTGCAAATGGCCACATAATGCGACTCGCGCGCAAGTGCCCAACGCATTATCAGATCGTGCATTACCTTCCAGTCGATCACATCGATCGGCACTCCCAAAACGCGTGCCCTGATCCGCTTAATTTCATCAGACATGGACGCCCCGAAGTATCAGCAATAAAGGCGAAGTCGGCGCCAATCTAAAGAACATTCTCACGAGGCCACCTTAATCTTGACCAAAGAGGGATGCTCCTTGCGCAACCATGCGACCGTCTCATCAACTCCAGCTTGCAGTGAATATGGAGGCCTGCCAAAAGTCTCGAAAGTCAAGTCCATCGGGGCATCGTTACTTGTCGTCATGCTCTTAAAGCGCGAGCTCGTGATGGGAAATTGAACACCAACGTGCTTAAGAAAATCGCCCAACAGCGCCAATACTTTAATCAAAGGGCCCGGAACAACAATTACCTCACGTCCGATTTGTCGCATCGAGAAGCCATTCACCCAGTCGAGAAGATCGATAGGCTCATCACCGACGTAGAAAACACGCCCACCAACCGTCTCGGCAGGGGCGTTGCACATCTGCATCATCTGCCACACTACGTTTTTAACATATCCGTATGAACGCATAACACGTTCGCCACCAGGATGGAAATACAGCCCCTTTCCCAGAATCCGCCAGAACTCATGCGGATAGCGGAGATGCCATGGACCCCAAATATTGGTCGGACGAATGATCGTCCAGACGCAGTCTAGTTCAGCTGCTCTCGTGAGTTGTTCTGTAATGACCTTCGACTCACCATAGATTGTGTGAGGTGCAAAATCGAGATCGTCGCGAGGCTTACCATTGTACTGATTTACAAACTGTGTGGACGTAATGAGCGCGCGTTGAACAGAAGCGGTTTTCTTTATCGCATCAAGTAAGTTCTTGCTTCCCGTTGTATTAACCTCGTACTCATCAATACTAGTTCCATACGTATCCGTTCGTGCAGCGAGATGAATCACATGTGTAGGTTGGAACTCCCGAAAAACAGCGAGCAGACCCGGCAAGTCGAGAATATCCTGTTGGCGCCAAAATGGCATATGCGAAGCAATGTTAGGGGCTTTGATGTCGACATTCAAAATCTCGCCGTTACCTTTAACCAACTCTTCTATAAAATTGCTTCCAATAAAACCAGAACCGCCCGTAATCAGATAACGCATAGTCTCCGCCTCACAAATCTTTGAAACACTCGTCCATACGTTGCCGAAAGCGCGCAACCGTGTACTCATTCAAAAAAACATTTCGTCCGCGCTCTCCCATGCGAGCCCTCAAGACTGGGTCTTCGATTAGGAGTTGAAGTCGATCCGCTACAGCGGTCGCATCACGCGGCGGAACGAGATAACCCGTTTCACCGTCACGAACCACCGATTGAACCCCTCGCCACCTCGAGACCACAACAGGCAACTTGAACTGCATTCCCTCAGCCACGACAAGCCCAAACGACTCAGACTCGAAAAATGTTGGAAAACAAAAAATATCGGCAGCATAAAAGCGGAGAAGTTTAGCCTCCCCGGTCAGAACGCCCGTAAAATCGATGTTGCCATTTAAATTATAAGATGCAATCAAGGCCAACAAGCGGTTGCGAACAACCTCAGATGAAAACTTTCCCACAACGGTTACCGAAAAGTCCACTCCGCGCTGCTTGAGAATATATGCAGCCTCAACGAGAACAAACACTCCCTTCGATTCAGTCACCAAGCCGACGAACAGAATATTCGCACGCTCATTCTTATTTTTCAACGAATAGACCTCGCTGGCGAAATCGTCTTCGATGCCATTGGGAACGATAACCGAGCGCTTTGCGTTTAAAAATCCAGGATCATCAGGGTTAAACTCCGAAAGACGGATACCCAGGTCCGGCTGACCATATCCAAGCCGATAAAATGGTTTCAGCCAAAATGGCAACTTTGAAAAAATCTCGCTTGTCCCCGCTGCGTGAAAGTGGAAGATAGTCTTCTTAAAAAGCCATCGTGTTGGAACAAGTATTGCGAGGTCGCGCAAGAGTGGCCCGAGGTCAGGGCCACTAGGAGGAAAGTAAAGGATGTCGGCTCCATCCACGAATCGTGCCCGCAAAATCTGAGCAAGCAAAGCGAACAGATGAAATAGCTTACCGATTTGGACTCTACCCATGTCATCCATGTCCTTAGAGAAGGCCATTCGAACATGAATAAGCTGCGCACTCGCGTACGTCCCATGTAACAAACGCTCAACCATTACCGCCTGACCGCCGTATGGAGGAGGAGTCTGACCAACGACGAGAATTTTCTTCAATGCAGATGCACTCTCTGTGGATATCAAGCACTATTACTGCAATAGCCTGATTGGCATAGGACCAACAACAACATTCTGCTTAATTTCAAAATATCTTTCATTCATATCCTCAAATCGATTCACACTCCAGTCAACTGGAACGGAAAACGACATCTCCTTACGAGCCCAAACAATATAACTATTCTTTCCTTCGAATCTCGTATGACAGTAATGTACCGATTCAACTTTTGCGCACCCGACAAGCTGCTTACCGACAAGCCAACGATACGCGGTAGCATAGCCAGCCGCCGCGGGCTTCGGGTTTCTCCCTTTATCTTCGGCCAACCCCATTGCCTGGTTATCCCATGCATACCAAAAAAATCGTTGAACACCCGTGGAGAAATTAATTAAATAAGCCCTTAGAACAATTCCCTCTGCTTCATGCCATTTCAATCCGCGCCATGTCATTGCAGCAGGCCTACGATTCGGCCCAAATCCACCATTCCTATTCTCGATCAACCAACCGGCTTCCGTGTTCCAAATAGGTTTATTGCCCAGCCTGTACTTTTCAAGTATCGATCTAACCTTCATTACGTAACTGGGAATCTCCTCCGGATCATCTTTGGGAACATAAAAATGATATGACACAACATCTGCGAATCGGCCACCGCCCGAGTCCAAGTACCGCTCAAGAACCTTGAAGGCGCCACTTTGCACAGACGGGGTGAGGATTATGTTAGTTTCGTCAATGTCCTTCAATACTTCGACCGCAACTCGCTCCAGCTCCGCAAGACGCTTAAAGCTTCCATTATAAAAATGCTTTACATCAATCTCGTTCCATATTTCCCAGTACTGAATACGCCCTTTGTAACGTTCACCGACGGTCCTAACATAATTTTTCCAATCTGAAATATCGCGCGGCGGACTGCTGGCGCCCGGCGCGTACGGCGAATCAGACTCTGGATCAAGAGCCGCCCAAGAAGGTGTTTGACCCAGTGTAAGCAATACCTTAACGCCTCGCAATTGAGCTTGAGCGACAATCAAATCGAGCTCTTCGAATTTCCACTCTCCTCGCCGTGGCTCCAGACGCTCCCAGTTTGTACCGGTATCCCATAGGCGCAAGGTCCCAAAAGGCACAGAAGGCCACGAATTGCCTCTTGCTAGCCCGTGGATATGTAGTCCAAACTGGTCTGCAGTTATAACATCTGCATTCGCACCGAAGCTGAAAAATAGAAGTAATGAAAAGAAGCGTCGCAAAATGCATGTAGCCACGGCATTAGTCATTCGACCTCCATGTCTTTAGGGCGAGCTTAAGGAAACATTTGTCGCATAGCTTGCCGGAAGATCGGCCCCTGTCATCACTTGATAATTTGGTACCTCATCGACCGCATAGCTAAAACGGACATTAACAGGCGCAAGACAACCACAAACAAGTCGCTCAAGATATCTTCCTAACGTTGCCACTCTCCGAACAAGGGGAAGTGATGATGCACCGTGGATCCTTCGGATTTCCTCCGTTTCATCAAGCATTTTTGGCGAACAACTAAGATTAGAACCATCCATGGTGAACAAACTCAGGTATTCAGGAATGCGCTTAACAACAACACCTTTAGAAAGAAGGCCAAGAATCAGGTCCATATCGGCCGCATAGCGGTACTTACAATTCAGATGAAGAAGGCCCTTGTCGAGAAGATTACGCCTAAAAAATGTTGCACAGGAGTACGTATAAAGGAATTTGT
>Ga0123397_132373_pt1 | contig 10885 bp, 7 predicted proteins | sample T10HLNH4metaT_FD_89925 | JGI IMG/M metagenome (GOLD analysis project Ga0123397, IMG submission 89925) | Methane-oxidizing artificial microbial communities from Washington, USA to study methane cycling - T10-HLNH4 metaT (Metagenome... ... | reverse complement strand
GCGCGCTCCTCCTCCACAGCAATGGCTGTGAGTTCTCCAAAGCGGCCTCCGGGCCGCTTTTTTTTCGTCGGCCCGCAAGCCGCCGTCGCCGCGCAGCCCCCGCCCCGGTGTCAGCCGGCGGCGTCCGCGCTGAGACGGGCGCGTTCGGTCAGCAGCGTGCGCTCGCTTTCGTTCTGCGTCAGCGCGGCGGCGCGGCGGAATTCTTCGCTCGCTTCGGCATGCCGGCCCAGCCTGGCCAGCAGGTCGCCCCGCACGCCCGGCAGCAGGGCGTAGTGGCGCAAGGCCGGTTCGTCCCGCAGCGCGTCGACGATGTCGAGGCCGGCGGCGGGGCCGAAGGCCATGCTCACCGCGACCGCCCGGTTAAGCTCGACCACCGGTGACGGCGCGACCTGGGCCAGCGCGTCGTACAGCGCCGCGATCCGTTGCCAGTCAGTGTCGCCGGCCTGCGCGGCCCGCGCGTGGCAGGCGGCGATGGCGGCCTGCAGCGCGTACGGGCCATATGCGCCGCCGAGTGCGTCCACCCGCTCCAGCGCGGCTAGGCCGCGGCGGATGAGCAGGCGGTCCCAGCGGCCGCGGTCCTGGTCCAGCAGCAGTACCGGTCGACCCGCAGCATCGGTGCGCGCGCGCAGGCGGGAGGCCTGGATTTCCATCAGCGCGACCAGCCCGTGCACCTCGGCCACGCCCGGCGCCAGCGTGGCCAGCACCCGGCCCAGGCGCAGCGCCTCGTCGCACAGCGCGGGGCGGGTCCAGTCCTCGCCGGCGGTGGCGGCGTAGCCTTCGTTGAAGATGAGGTAGATCACCCGGAGCACCGCGTCGAGCCGCTCGCCCAGTTCGGCCGGACCCGGCAGTTCGAAGGGCACGCGCGCTTCGCTGAGCGTGCGCTTGGCGCGCACGATGCGCTGGGCCAGCGTGGCTTCCGGCAGCAGGAAGGCGCGCGCGATGTCCGGCGTCGCCAGACCGCCGACCATTTTCAGGGTCAGCGCGACCCGGGCTTCCGGTGACAGCACCGGATGGCAGGCGACGAACATGAGGCGCAGCACGTCGTCGCCGACCGGATTGTCGACGCCGGCGTCCGGTGCCGGCGGGGCGCCGTCCTGCATCTGGGTCTCGATTTCCCAGGTCAGCGCGTCGGCCTTGCCGGCCTGCATGCTGCGGTGGCGCAGCAGGTCGAGCGCGCGGTTCTTGGCGGTGGCGGTGAGCCAGGCGCCCGGATTGTCCGGCACGCCCTTGTGCGGCCACTGTTCGAGCGCGGCCACCAGTGCGTCCTGCGCCAGTTCTTCGGCGATGCCGACATCGCGCACCATGCGCGCCAGCGTGCCGATGATGCGCGCCGACTCGATGCGCCAGACCGCGTCCAGCGTGCGGTGCAGGTCGCTGCAGGCCATGCTCAGGCGGCGCGCCCGTCGAGCGCGCGGAAGCGCTCGATCTCGGCGCCGGGCGTGAAGTCCTCCAGCTCGAATACGCGGCGCACCTCGATTTCGGCGTCACGCCCCTCTCCGGCCGGATTCGGGAAGCGGCGGCTCCATTCGAGCGCCTCTTCCGGCGAGCCGACCTGGATCAGCGTGTAGCCGGCGATCATTTCTTTCGATTCGGCGAACGGGCCGTCGGTCACGCTGCGTTCGCCGCCGCGGTAGCGGATGCGCCATCCGCGTGCGCTGGGCTGCAGGCCGTTGGCGTCGAGCAGTACGCCGGCGCGGGCCAGTTCTTCGTGATAGCCGGCCATGGCCGCGAGCAGCGGCGCCTCCGGCATGACGCCGGCTTCGCTGTCGGCGCTGGCCTTGACGATGATCATGTAACGCATGGTGCGGTCTCCCCGGCAGTGGCGCCCGCGAAGGTCGGGTGGGCGCCGTCATCGTCACGACGGACGACGGCGCCGGTTTTCGACACGGCGCGGGCCGGGTCAGCCGGGCGCGTGACTGTCGTCGAAGCAGGGGCCGAAGCTGCGCACTTCCACCGTGGCCCAGGCGGCGGCCGGGCAGCGCGCCGCGATGTCCAGCGCCTGCTGCCTGTCCTCGGTGGCCAGCATGAAATAGCCGCCGATCATTTCCCTGGCTTCGGCGAACGGGCCGTCCACCACTTCGGTGCGGCCGCCGCGCACCTGCACGCGGCTGGCCTCCACCCGCAGTGATTCGGCGCCGGCCAGCAGACCGGCCGCGGCCAGTTCGCCGGCGAAGGCGGTCATGCTGTCGTAGGCCGCGCGGCCTTCGGCTTCGGTGCGGGTGGCGCGCTGGCCGACCGGTTCGATGATGAGCAGCATGTGGGGCATTCAGGCCTCCTTCGGTGCATTGCCGGCGCCGAAGGCGGCAACGGCGGCGTGCAGTGCCTGCACCGATACCTCGCGCACCCGGGTGGCGAGCGCCCATACGTGGCCGTTCGGATCGCGCACCTGGCCGTAGCGGTCGCCCCAGAACATGTCCTGCGGCGGCATGACCGGCACCGCGCCGGCGGCGAGCGCGCGGTCATAGGTCGCGTCCACGTCCGGCACCTGCAGGTGCAGCACCACCGGCGTGCCGCCCAGGCCGTCCGGGTCGCGGCTGCCGCAGTCCGGATGGGTGTCGGCCAGCATGACGGCCGAGTCGCCGATGCGGATCTGGGCGTGCATGATGCGGCCGTCGGGTGAGGGCAGGCGCAGGGTTTCGGTGGCGCCGAAGGCGCGTACGCAGAAGTCGATGATGGCGGCCGCGTCGCGGCAGAGCAGATGCGGGGTGACGGCATGCATGTCTGCCGGCAGGGCGCCGGCGGGATGTTCGCTCATGGTCGTGCTCCTTCGGGTTCGGGGCCGGCGGGGTGCCGGCTTCCCGACACGACGAACGGCGCGTGCGCATATCGACAAAAACGACAGCCGGGGCGCGCGAGCGCGCTCCTGCGTCCTGTACGGCTTGACCGGCTGCGGGTGAGGACTTAGCGTGCTTTCATCGCCGGCAAAGCAGCCCGCCCGACCGGCCCGGCCTTTTCCGCCATGACCATGACAATAAAAGCGAACACCCCTGCGCGGGTGCCTTTCTGGGTGCCTGCGGTCTGCCTTGCCTCGGTGCTGCTGATGGCGGCAGCCATCATGCTGCCGCCGGTCGCACTGTTCCAGGGGCGGCATGGCCTGATGCTGGCGAACCACCTGGTGCTGGAAATCTTTTCGGTCATGGTGTCGTCGATGGTGGTGGTCATGGCCTGGCACCGCCTCGACCGCACCGCCGACGATGCCTCAAGGATACTGATCTACGGCTTCAGCGTGGTGGCGGGCGCCGACCTCATTCACGCACTGACCTACGAAGGCATGCCGCCGCTGCTGGTGGAGAGCAGCACCTCGCGCGCCATCTTCTTCTGGCTGCTGGGCCGCAGTTTCGAACTGCTGACCGTGCTCATGCTGGCCGCCCGGGTGCGCCTGCCCGGAGGACGTACGCTGTGGTCGGCCCTCGGGGCGCTCACGCTGCTGGGTGCCTTCCTGTTCGGCAGTCTCGGCCTGCACCTGTTCCCCGAAACCTTCGTACCCGGGCAGGGCGTGACCCGCTTCAAGGCGGTCACCGAGTATCTGCTGTGCGCCGGCAATGTGCTGGCTGCGGTGTGGCTGTTCGCGCAGTACCGCCGAAACCCGGATCCGCGCACGCTGCATTTCGCGGTGGCCGGTTTCGTCATGGGGGTGGGCGAGCTGTCATTCACCAGCTATGTCACGCCGTCGGATTTCCTGAACGTGTTCGGCCACGTCTACAAGATCGTGGCCTACGGCTTCGTGTTCCGCGCCAGTTTCGTGCTCGGGCTGCGTGAGCCGTACGAGCTGCTGCGGCTGTCGGAAGCCGGCTTGCGCGCCCGCAAGGCGGAGCTGAATGCGCTGCTGGGCAATGTACCGGTCGGCATCGCGCGCATCGGCCAGGATCTGCGGGTGGGCTACGCCAACCGGGTGTGCGCTGGCCTGATCGGCCTGCCGGAGGACGCGCTGGTCGATCGACCGGTCGAGCAGGCCTTTCCGCCCTTCCTGCTGCAGCCGCTGCAGCCGGCGCTGATGCGCGCGCTGGCCGGTGAGCGGGTGGAATTCGACGCCGCCCAGCCGGAGGGCGCCGGGCTGCATCTGGCGGTCACGCTGGTGCCGGAGCCGGCGACCGAAGGCCAGCCGCGCAGCCTGCTTATCATGCTGTCCGACACTACCGAGCGCGAGCGGGCACGACGTCACTGGCTTGAGTCGCTGGAAGAGGTGCGCGAGCTGAAGGCGGCACTCGACGCGCACGCCATCGTCGCCGTGACTGACGCGCGCGGCGTGATTACCCGGGTGAATGACAAGTTCTGCCAGATTTCGCAGTACCCGCGCGACGAGCTGATCGGCTGCACCCACAAGGTGATCAATTCCGGCCACCATCCGCGCAGCTTCTTCGACGACCTGTGGCGCACCATCGCGTCCGGGCAGGTGTGGCACGGCGACATCTGCAACCGGGCGAAGGACGGCTCGCTGTACTGGGTGCATACCACCATCGTGCCGCTGTCGCACGCCGATGGCCAGCCGGCGCAGTACATCGCCATCCGTGCCGACATCACCGAGCGCAAGCGGGCGGAGGAAGAGGCGCAGCGCCTGGCCTTCCACGACGAACTGACCGGGCTGCCCAACCGGCGGCTGATGAGCGACCGGCTGCGCCACGCGATCGACGGCGCCGACCGCGATCACCAGTACGGCGCGCTGCTGCTGATGGATCTCGACAATTTCAAGGAAGTGAACGACACGCTGGGCCACGCCCAGGGCGACGCGCTGCTGCGTCAGGTGTCCTCCCGGCTGCTGGCGCGGCTGCGTGCGAGCGACACGGTGGCGCGCTTCGGCGGCGACGAGTTCGTGGTCATCGTCGAGGAACTGGGGGCGGAGCTGGACGAGGCGTCGATACGCATGGGCCACATCTGCGAAGCGCTGCGCGAGGCGCTGGCCCAGCCCTGCGAACTGGGCGGCCAGATGGTGGGCAGCACGGTGAGCATGGGCGTGGTGTTCTTCCGCGACGCCCGCGACGACCCGGACGAACTGCTCAAGCAGGCCGACATCGCGCTGTACAAGGCGAAGGAGGCCGGCCGCAACCGGGTGTGCTTCTTCGACCCCGGGCTGCAGGCGGAAACCACCCGCCGCGCCACGCTGCTGCGCGAACTGCGCGGTGCCGGCGCGCGCGGTGAACTGGAACTGCACTATCAGCCGGTGGCTGACGCGCGCTGGCGTATCCTCGGCGTGGAGGCGCTGCTGCGCTGGCGTCATCCGGAACGCGGCATGGTGCCGCCCGGCGTGTTCATCCCGCTGGCCGAACAGAGTGCCCTCATCCTGGAAGTGGGGCAGTGGGTGCTGGAAACCGCCTGTGCCCAGCTCGCGGCCTGGGCGCACGATCCGCTGCGCGCCTGCTGGACCGTGGCGGTCAATGTCAGCGAGCGCCAGTTCCACGACCCGGCCTTCCTGCACAAGGTCGAGAAGGCGCTCGCCGACACCGGCGCCGATCCGCACCGGCTGCGCATCGAACTGACCGAAAGCATGCTGCACCGGGATCTCGACATGACGCTGCAGACCATGCGGGCGCTGCAGCAGCGCGGCGTGCGTTTCGCGCTGGACGACTTCGGGACCGGCTATTCGTCGCTGAGCTATCTGAAGAAGCTGCCGCTGGATCAGCTCAAGATCGACAAGACCTTCGTCGACGAGGTGCTCAGCGACGCCAACAGCGCGGCCATCGCGCGCACCATCCTGTCGCTGGCTGCAAGCCTGGAGCTGGGCGTGGTGGCCGAAGGCGTGGAAAAGGCGGAACAGCTGGCGTTTCTGGCCCGCCACGGCTGCCCGGCCTTCCAGGGCTATCTGCTCAGCCGGCCGAAGCCGGTGAGCGAACTGCCCCCGGTGCTGGAAAGGCCGGCTGCCTGAGCCGGCGCCGGCAGGCCGCTGGCCCCGCCTACAGGCTGGCGCTGCGCAGGCGCCCGCGTTCGCGCACCGACTGGCAGCCGACGCAGTGCTGTACCTGCGGCGCCAGTTCGAGCCGCTGCAGCGGAATGCCTTCGCCGCAGTCCTCGCACAGGCCGTAGCGTCCATCGGCCAGCCGCTCCAGCGCGGCGTCGATGGCGCCCAGTTCGACCTCTTCCTGATCGGTGAGCATCAGGTCGACCTCGCGGTCGGCCGCGCGCTGGGGCGCGTCATCGCCGTCCTGCTGCAGCACCTCGTGCGCGTGCTCGGCGCGGCTCTGCCCGCCGAGGTGCTGGTGGCGCTGCGCGACAAGTGCGCGCCGGCGCTCGGTAAGGCGGGTGGCCAGCCGGTCGAGATCGGCCGGATTCAGGGTGTGTCGTGCCATGTCGATGTCCTCCGTGCGGACATGCTGGCACTCCGGGCGCGCCCGGGCGTTGACCGGCATCAACGCCGGCGGCGGCTTCAGGCGTCGGCCCGGGCGCCGTCCTGCAGCAGCTGCGCGAATTCGTCCGCCGGCAGCGGCCGCGCGAACAGATAGCCCTGGAACACGTGGCAGCCGTGGGCGGCCAGGCTGGCCCGCTGTTCTTCGGTTTCGACGCCTTCGGCGATCACGCTCAGCCCGATGGCCGAAGCCAGCCCGACCACGGCGCGCACGATAGCGATATTGCTTTCGTTGTCCGGCAGGTCGCGCACGAAGGTGCGGTCGATCTTGAGTTCGCTGATCGGCAGGTGCTGCAGATAGCCGAGCGAGGAATAGCCGGTGCCGAAGTCGTCGATCGAGAAGCGCACGCCGTGGCTGCGCAGCGTCTGCATGACCGCGATCGCGCCTTCGATGTCGCCAAGCAGGATGGATTCGGTCAGCTCCAGCATGACCTGGGTCGGCGGCGCGCCGGTCCGCTTCAGCGCGTCGAGCACCGATTCGGCGAAGCCGTCCTGATAGAGCTGGGCGGCGCTGATGTTGATCGCCACCGACAGGTGGGAAGTGGCCGGTGCGCGCGACCACTCCGAGAGCTGTGCCAGTGCGGCGTCCATCACCGCCCGGCCGAGCTGGGGCATCAGCCCGGCCCGCTCGGCCACCGGCACGAACTGCACCGGCGGCACGAAGCCGCGGCCCGGATGGCGCCAGCGCACCAGCGCCTCGGCCGATACGATGCCCTGACCGTCGCGTACCTGAGGCTGATAGAACACCACGAACTCGTCGCGTTCGAGACCGAGACGGATTTCGTCCTCCAGTCGCAGCCGTGCGGTCACCGTTTCCTGCATAACCGGATCGAAGAACTGCAGCCGGTTCTTGCCCAGCTGCTTGGATTCGTACATCGACAGATCGGCCCGGCGCAGCATTTCGTCGATGCTGTGCGTGGTGCCAGCGAACATCGCGATGCCGATGCTGGCGCTGATCTGCCGCGTCTGGCCGTCCAGCACATAGGGGCGGTTCAGTGCGGCCAGCATGGCTTCGGCCACCCGTTCCGCCTGCTGCGCGGCATCGATGGACCGCTCCGGCAGATCGGCCAGCAGCACCACGAACTCGTCGCCGCCGAAGCGGGCGACGGTATCGGTTTCACGCACCAGATCACGCAGCCGCGCGCCGGCCTTCTGCAGCAGCAGGTCACCGTTGTGGTGGCCCAGCAGGTCGTTCACGTTCTTGAAGTCGTCGAGGTCGATGAACATGAGCGCGCCGTGTCGGCCATTGCGCGCGCTCACCGCCATGGTCTGGCCGAGGCGGTCCGACAGCAGCCGGCGGTTGGGCAGGCCGGTCAGCGCGTCGTAGAAGGCCAGCCTGCGTATCTCGTCCTCGGCCGCCTTGCTGAAGGTGATGTCCATGAAGGCGGCCACATAGTGGGTGACCAGGCCCTGGCTGCTGCGTACCGCGCTGATCGACAGCCGCTCCGGAAACACCTCGCCGTTGCGGCGCCGGTTCCAGATTTCGCCCTCCCACGCGCCGTCGGCGTGCAGCCGTGCCCACATCGCGCGATAGAAGGCGGCGTCGTGGCGGCCGGAGGACAGCAGGCTGGTGCGCTTGCCCACCGCTTCCTCGGCGGAAAAGCCGGTGATGGCGGTGAAGGCCTTGTTCACCCGGATGATGACGCTGTAGGCGTCGGTAATCATCATGCCCTGCTGCGATTCGAAGGCGATCGCCGCGATGCGCTGTTCCTGCTCCAGCCGCACCCGCTCGGTGATGTCGCGGGTGAGCAGCACCACCGCGCGCCGCCCTTCGAAGGTGATGTCGAGCGCCCGCGCCCGGGCCTCGAATACCCGCGGGCCCGCCAGCGTATCGAGCGAATACTCCAGCACCTCGGTGGCGTCCGACTTCAGCGTGCGCTCGATGTAGCGCTGGAACAGCGCGGTCTTGTCCGGCGGCAGCACCGCCGACATCAGCTGACCGTCCAGGCGGTCGATGCCGGCGGCGAGCAGCGAACTGTCGGGCGCGCGGATCTTGCGGTAGCGGCCGTCCTCGTCGATCACCATCAGCACGTCCGGGATGGCTTCGGTAATCGCCCGCATCCGGGCCTCGCTGGCCACCAGCGCTTCGTCGGTCGCCCGCCGGCGTTCCAGGTCGAGCAGCAGCATGCCCAGCAGCGCGGTGGCCGGCGCCAGCGTCAGCAGATAGGGCAGGGCCAGTTCGTCGAGCACCTGCCGGGCCAGTGCCGACGGAAAGGTCATGAACAGCAGCAGCGCGGCCAGATGCACCACGGTGCCCAGACAGAGGAAGGCGAAGAAGCCCTCGCGCACCTTGCCACCCCGGATGAGCAGGCGCAGCGCGAGACCACTGAGCACCGACAGCGCGATCACGCTGAAGCCGACGGTGGCCCCGGTGCCGCCCAGGCTGAGCCGGTAGCTGCCCGCGATCAGACCGGCGATGCCGCCCGCGACCGGTCCGCCGAACAGCGCGCCCATGGACAGTACCGCCGAGCGGCCGTCGAAGATGAGGCCGGGCGCCAGCGTGATCGGCATCATCATGCCCACCACGCAGATGCCGCCGTAGATCAGCCCTTCGACGATCTGCCGCGCCAGCAGGCGTTGGCGCCAGACGCGGGCGTTCAGTCCTACCAGCAGGCTGAGCGCCAGCAGCAGTGCGGTGGCCTTGATGAGGTCGAGTGCCATGGTCGTGTTCGGTTGCTGCGGTCGTTTCCGCCGGTCTCCCGGCGGATGCTCAGGGGCGGTCCGCCCGGGGTACGGACGTCCTTTCAGCCATTCTCGCGCAACCAGACTTCGAAGTGTTCGGCCGGCAGCGGGCGCGAGAACAGATAGCCCTGGGCATAGTCGCAGCCCGCTTCACGCAGCAGTGCGAGCTGTTCATGGGTTTCCACCCCCTCGGCCACCACTTCGATGCCCAGCTTGTGGGCCATCACGATCATCGCTTCGCACAGCGCCCGTTCGCTGGAGTGCGCGGACAGCCCGCGCACGAAGGACTGGTCGATCTTCAGGTAGTCGATGTCGAACTTCTTCAGATAGGACAGCGACGAGTAGCCGGTGCCGAAATCGTCCAGCGACACCTGGACACCGGCGTCACGCAGCGCATACAGGCGCTGCAGCGTCTGCTCGTCCGCCTCGATCAGCATGCCTTCAGTCATTTCCACCGCGATCAGGCTGCCCGACACCCCGTATTCGGCCAGCAGTTCGACCACCGACGGATAGCCCGGCTTGCGGTTGCGCAGGTGCACCGGCGACTTGTTCAGGCTGATCTGCACGGTTTCACCGAGGCGGGCCTGCAGGTCGCGTGCGAACTTGATGCCGGTGCGCATCACCCAGTCGCCGATCGGCAGGATGAGGCCGGTTTCCTCGGCGATCGGGATGAAGTCGGCCGGCGACACATGGCCCCGCTCCGGATGCTGCCAGCGGATGAGCGCCTCCGCCTTGCGTACCTTGCCGGACGCGATGTGCACGATGGGCTGGTAGACCAGGCTGAACTGCGCCTGTTCGATCGCCGCGTGCATGTCGGCGACCAGTCTCATGCGGCGCTCGGCGTCGTCCTGCAGCGAGCGGGTGAAGTAGCTCACCCGGTTGCGGCCGGCGCGCTTGGCTTCGTACATGGCCTGATCGGCATGCATCATCAGATCGTCCACGCTGTCCGACTCGCCCGGATAGAGCGTGATGCCGATGGATGCCGACACATAGGCCATGTGCTGATCGAGCTGGAAGGGCTGGTGCAGACGGTCCAGTATCTTCGCGGCGATGGCCTCGATCACTTCCGGCTGCTCGATCGCGCCCAGCAGCACGGTGAATTCATCGCCGCCGAAGCGGGCCACCACGTCAGTTTCGCGCAGGCAGCCGCTGATGCGCTGGGCGGCCTGCTTCAGCAGCCGGTCGCCGAGCGCGTGTCCCAGCGTGTCGTTCACTTCCTTGAAGCGGTCGAGATCGATGAACAGCAGCGCCAGCGACCAGCTGTGGCGCTGGCACAGCTTCATTTCCTGATCCAGCCGGTGGATCAGCATGTGCCGGTTGGGCAGGCCGGTGAGCGCGTCGTAGTTGGCCTGGCGCCAGATCATCTGTTCGTTGATCTTCTTCTCGCTGATGTCGCGCACGATGCCCAGCACCGCCGGATCGCCCTCGTGCACGAAGCGGGAGGCGATCAGTTCGATCCACACCGGCCGCTGGCCGTTCTTGTGCATGAACTGAACCTCGTAGCGGCGCAGCGGTTCCGGGCCGGCGCTGATGCGCAGCCGGAAGCGCTCGCACCACAGTTCAAGGAAATCCGGGTGCACCACGTCAGTGAAGTGCAGTCCGATGAACTCGTCGCGGCTGTAGCCCAGGATGCGCGGAAGCGCGGTGTTGGCGAACACGAAGCGGAAGTCCTGCGCGACGAACACGCCGTCGGCCATGGCGTCGAGCAGCGCCCGCTGCGCGAGTTCCGACTGCGCCAGATCGTTCATCACCCGCCGTCTTTCGGTCACGTCGGTGTGGGTGCCCACCATGCGCAGCGGCAGCCCGTCAGCGTCGCGTGCCACCACCTTGCCGCGGTCCAGTATCCACAGGTAGTCGCCGTTGCGG
>Ga0123397_143540_pt1 | contig 10896 bp, 7 predicted proteins | sample T10HLNH4metaT_FD_89925 | JGI IMG/M metagenome (GOLD analysis project Ga0123397, IMG submission 89925) | Methane-oxidizing artificial microbial communities from Washington, USA to study methane cycling - T10-HLNH4 metaT (Metagenome... ... | reverse complement strand
CGCACCCTGCGCCCGCCTCTCTTTGCCCCCACCCCATGTCACGCAAACCCAAAAAAGGCTACTTTGTGCGAGGCCAGTTTGTTGCCGAAGGCAGCGAACTGGACATTCAGCTCAAGGCCGAACTCAAAGGCACGCCCGATGCCAGCCGCACCGATCTCAAGCGCGAGAGCGACGAACTGCAGGACCTGGGCAAGGAGCTTTTGAACCTGCGCGCCGACCTGTTCGACGCCGTGGGCCTGCCCGACAAACTGGTGGAGGCGCTGGCCGAGGCCAAGCGCATCACCAACTTTGAAGGCAAGCGCCGCCAGATGCAGTATGTGGGCAAGCTCATGCGCAAGCTCGAACCCGAGCTGGTACAGGCCGCCCGCCAGGCGCTGGAAGAACAGCACAAAGGCTCTGCCACCGAAAAGCTGCAACTGCATCTGGCCGAGCAATGGCGCGACCGCCTGATTGCCGACGACGACACGCTGGCCGCGTGGATGGCCGAGCACCCCGACACCGACACCCAGCAGCTGCGCGCGCTGATCCGCCAGGCCCGCAAAGATGCGCAGCCTGCGGGCAAGGAGGCCAACGTCCAAGTCTCGCAAGGCCTGGCGCCCCGCAAGGGCCGTGCATACCGCGAGCTGTTCCAACTGGTGCGCGAGCACCTGGGAGGCACCGGCACGGCAGATGCCAGCGACACCGACGAGGACAACGACGATGAGTGAAGCCGTCCACGACGCCGTCAAGATCGGCATCGTATCGATCAGCGACCGCGCCAGCACCGGTGTCTATGAAGACAAGGGCCTGCCCGCGCTGCAAGACTGGCTGACGCGTGCGCTGCACAACCCCATCACCTTCGAGTCGCGCCTGATCCCCGACGAGCAGGCCGGCATCAGCGCCACGCTGATCGAGCTGGTGAACGCCGGTTGCGCGTTGGTGCTGACCACCGGCGGCACCGGCCCTGCGCTGCGTGACGTAACGCCCGAGGCCACGCTGGCCGTGGCGCACAAGGAGATGCCAGGCTTTGGCGAGCAGATGCGCCAGATCAGCTTGAAGTTCGTGCCCACCGCCATCCTCTCGCGCCAGGTCGCTGTGATCCGAGACCAGAGCCTGATCATTAATCTGCCTGGTCAGCCGAAGGCGATTGCCGAGACGCTGGAGGGGCTGAAGGACGCCAACGGCCAGCAGATCGTGCCGGGCATCTTCGCCGCCGTGCCTTACTGTGTGGACCTGATCGGCGGGCCGTACCTGGAAACGCGGGATGAGGTCTGCAAGGCGTTCCGGCCCAAGAACGCTGTCCGGGCCAAGACCGCCTGAACCGCCTGCAGGCCAGCGCTGGCCCACGGGCGGAAGCTCCCCCCATCGCCCATCACACAGACGATGAAGTACCTTGCCTTCGCCCTCCTCCCCCATCTGCTGGTAGTCGCCCTGGCCTTGTGGATGTATGTGCGCATACGCGCCATGAAACAGCGCCAGGATGCGCTGGTGAAAGACCTCAAGGGCCGGCACTACTGGCGCATCAACCTGGCCCGCCCCGCATTTTTTGGACGCTGGATGCGGCTTATGGCTTTCGAAGCCAAGGGCGTGCTGATCGACGATGGAGAAGCATTCCGCATCCGGGGGCATTGGGCCAAGACGGGCAAGGCGTTCGAGTCGTTGGTGCCCAAATCGGGGATGAAGGTCGAGTGGCTGGGCAACCAATCCATCAAGACGGGCAACATCCACTGGGCTCGGTTGGACACCCCCAAAGGCCAGGTGCTGTTCACCGCCGATACCGGCTGGAGCGCCGGGCCGTCGCGCGAGGCCTTGTGCGACATCTTCCGCTCGGCGTTTCCCGACTATCCGCTGGACGAAGAGAACACACACGATTTCGCACTGGAGAAGAACCCTCGCAGCCTGGGCGCGACGGTGCTGTTCCTGGGCCTGATGCTGTTTGCGCTGCTCGACAGCTTTGTGTTCTCCGGCTACGAGCTGACGGATGCGCAACTCTTCAGCATCCTGCGCTCGCCCCTGACCTGGCTGGTGGCGTCGGTGGGCATCGCAGCGTTGGTGGCACTGTGCTACCGCTTCTTCGCTGCAGGGCGCATCCCCTCGCGCGAATCGATGGCGCTGGCCCTGATGCTGGGCGCCGTATCGGCCGGGGCCGCCCTGCCCGTGCTCAAGCGGGTAGACCAAATGCTGGCAGGCTCGGTGTCAGAAGACCACGCATACCGCCTGTCAGGCACCTATCGGCTGGAGCCTATCGACACCACGCAGGGCCTGCCGCCACTGAAGTTTCCGCGCATGCGGGACTATTGGGAGCAATGGCCCGATGGCAGCGAACACCGCATTCCGCTGATGCACGGACCGCTGGGGCTGTGGCAACTGGACCACGCAAAGTTTGATCCGCCCATCGTGGCTTTCTACGAAAAGAAGAACAGCAAGCCTGGCAAGCACTGAGCCCGCAGTGCCCCCACGCAACGGCAGGAAGCCTACTTGCCCACCAGCTCGTTGAGCTTGCCCGCCTCAAACTGCTCCTTGATCGCCGCGTCACAGGGCACACAGTCCTTGGCCTGCAGGTTGGCGGCCGAGAGTTTTTCGATCGCCTGCCACAAGAGCGCGATCTGGTGCTCTTGCGACGAGGCGTTGTCGATCAACCCACGCATGGCCTGCGAGAGCGGATCATCCTCCTGCGTGATGCCGTAGGCGGTGAATTTGCGCGATGGCTGGGGCTCGGTCACGTCGGCGCTCTGGCCTTCCTTGGACGGGATGATGCGTGCCGGGATGCCCACGGCCGTGGCGCCAGCGGGCACGGGTTTGATGACCACGGCATTGGAGCCGATCTTGGCGCCGTCGCCCACTTCAAAGCCGCCCAGCACCTTGGCGCCTGCACTCACCACCACATCTTTGCCCAGCGTGGGGTGGCGCTTGGTGCCCTTGTAGAGCGAGGTGCCGCCCAGGGTCACGCCCTGGTAGATGGTGCAGCCATCGCCGATCTCGGCGGTTTCGCCCACCACCACGCCCATGGCGTGGTCGAAGAACACACGCTCCCCGATCTTGGCGCCGGGATGGATCTCGATGCCGGTGAACCAGCGCGCAAAGTGCGAGATGAAGCGCCCCAGCCACTTCAGGCCGTGGTGCCAGCACCAGTGCGCGGGGCGGTGCAGCCAGATCGCGTGCAGGCCCGGATAACAGGTGATCACCTCCCACGTGCTGCGCGCGGCAGGATCGCGGTCGAGGATGCACTGGATATCGGAGCGCAAGCGGGCGAGCATTGGTTGTTATGGTTATTTGTAAATGGGCTGCACAGTCTATCGTTTCGCCTGCGCCGTCTCGATCATGGCTTTGGCGACACCTCTCAAGATGTGGATTTCCTCGGGACTGAGCTGCGCGCGGTTGAAAAGCTGGTTAAGGCGGGGCATGAGCTTCTTGGGCGCGGCCGGGTCCAGGAAACCGATGGATGTGAGCGCCTGCTCCCAATGGCCCAGCATGCCCGCCACCTGGGCAGCGTCGGCCAGCGCACGCGGTGGGGTGGCGTCCTGCACCGCGAAGCCGCCCAACGCTTGGCGCCACTCGTAGGCGATCACCTGGATGGCCGCACCCAGGTTGAGTGAGCCGAAGCCGGGGTTGGTGGGAATCGACAGCGCCACGTGGCAGCGGTACACATCCTCGTTGGTCATGCCAAACCGCTCGGAGCCAAAGAGAAAGGCCACACCGGCCTGCGAGGCAGCACTCGGGTCTGCAGCGGTGTCGCCGGCTGCGTTTTGAGGGGTTTTGGCCTCTTGCGCTAGTGTTTCATACCTGAGTAGCTCACTTTTTAATAGCGCTTCAAAGTGCGCACGCGGCGCTGCTGTAGGGGGGCCAAAATCGCGTGGCGTCATGGCCGTGGCGCACAGGTGGCTGATACCGTCGAGCGCCTCGTCCAGCGTGGCGACGATGCGTGCGTTGTTCAGCACATCGAGGGCGCCGCTGGCGCGCTGGATGGTTTCCTCGCGCCTGAGCACGTTAGCCCAGCGGGGAGCGACCAGCACCAGGTCGTCAAACCCCATGGTTTTCATGGCACGGGCGGCGGCGCCCACATTGCCGGCGTGGCTGGTGTTGATCAGGACAAAACGGGTCTTCATGGACAGGCGGAGCAAGAGGGGGAAAGCGGCCGGTTAGGCAAAAAAGGGCACTGCGGGTAAAATCCCGCCCTCTATTGTCGCCGCCCGCATCGCCGGGACGGGTCGGACCTCCCCGCTCATCCTGTACGCAGACGCCCGCGCCACATTGGCCGCGCGCTGCCAACCACCACAATTTATGTCGTCCAATCTGCACCCCATGCTCAACGTGGCCATCAAGGCCGCACGCGCCGCCGGCGCCATCATCAACCGCGCGGCCCTGGACGTGGAATCGGTGCGGATCTCGCAAAAGCAGATCAACGACTTTGTGACTGAGGTGGATCACGCCTCCGAAAAGATCATCATCGAGACGCTGCTGACGGCCTACCCCGGCCACGGCATCCTGGCTGAAGAGTCGGGCAAGGAATACGGCGCCAAGGATTCAGAATTTGTCTGGATCATCGACCCGCTGGACGGCACCACCAACTTCATCCACGGCTTCCCCGTGTATTGCGTGAGCATCGCGCTGGCCGTCAAGGGCAAGGTCGAGCAGGCTGTCGTGTACGACCCCACCCGCAACGACTTGTTCACCGCCACCAAGGGCCGCGGCGCCTACCTGAACGAGCGCCGCATCCGCGTCTCCAAGCGCACCCAGCTCAAGGACTGCCTGATCTCCACTGGCTTCCCCTTCCGCCCCGGCGACAACTTCAAGAGCTACCTGAACATGATGGCCGACGTGATGCAGCGCACCGCCGGTCTGCGCCGCCCCGGCGCCGCTGCGTTGGACCTGGCCTACGTGGCTGCGGGCTTCACCGACGGCTTCTTTGAAACGGGTCTGTCGATCTGGGACGTGGCAGCGGGCTCGCTGCTGGTGACCGAGGCCGGCGGCCTGGTGGGCAACTTCACGGGCGAGGCTGAATTTCTGGAGCAGCGGGAATGCCTGGCAGGCAACCCCCGCATCTACGGCCAGCTGGTGCCCATCCTGGGCAAGTACAGCAAGTTTGCGAGTGCTGGCGACAAGGCGGCCGTGCGCCAGGCGGCTGCGGCTGATGCGCCTGCCACCGACACCCAAGACACCAATGAAGGCGCGGAAGCAGCAGAACCAGCCGCCCCGAAGGCCGACACCGCCAAGGGCGAAGACGCGCCGTTCTAAACCCATTCCCGCACGCAGCCATGAAGCCTGGGCACGATGTGCCCTAGGCGGGTCTCGTAGCTGGACCGTTCAGCGGGCGGGGCATACACGAGGGCAGCCGCGCAAGGGCCGCCCCGCCGCGCTGGCTGCGTTCCCCTTCCCGCATTGCGCAGCAATGCGAGAGAAGGGGGAAGCGAAGAAGTCGCTCAGGGGGTTGTCCGCTACGCCGGGTCAGGATACTTCTGCGCGATGCTGCGGAAGTCTTCTGCAATGTCCACAAACGCGTCCACCATGTCGGGGTCAAAGTGCGTGCCCTTGCCCCGCACGATGGTGTTACAGGCCTGGTCGTGCGAAAACGCAGGCTTGTACACGCGTTTGCTGATGAGCGCGTCGTACACGTCGGCCACCGCCATCAGGCGCGCCGACACCGGGATGGTGTCGCCCGCCAGGCCCTGCGGGTAGCCAGAGCCGTCCCACTTCTCCTGGTGGCTGTAGGCGATCTCCTTGGACACGCTCAAAAAGGCCACGCGCATGCCCAGGCGCCGCTCGGCCTCGTCAATGGCATTGCGGCCCAGCGTGGTGTGGGTCTTCATCACCTCGAACTCCTCCACCGTGAGCTTGCCGGGCTTGAGCAGAATGCTGTCGGGGATGCCGATCTTGCCGATGTCGTGCAACGGGGCCGACTTGTACAGCAGCTCGATCATGCGGTCGTTCAGCACATGCTCAAAACGCGGGTGGTGGCGCAGGCGTTCGGCCAGGGTCTTCACGTACAGCTGGGTGCGGCGGATGTGGTTGCCCGTCTCGTTGTCGCGCGTTTCGGCCAGGGAGGTCATGGCCATGATGGTCACGTCCTGGATGGCCTGCACCTCCAGCGTGCGCATGGCGACCTCCCGTTCCAGGTAGGCGCTTTTGTCGCGCAGAAAATCGGCGGTGGCCTTGAGCGCCAGGTGCGTGTTGACGCGCGCGAGCAGGATCGGCGGACTGATGGGTTTGGTGATGTAGTCCACAGCACCCAGGGCCAGTCCCATGCGCTCGTCGTCGGTGTCGGAACGCGCCGTCAGGAAGATCACCGGGATGTCGCGGGTGGCAGGCGCCTCCTTGAGGCGACGACAGACCTCGTAGCCATCCACCTCGGGCATCATGATGTCCAGCAGGATCAGATCGGGCGGCGTGGCCGACTGGGCAATTTTGAGGGCCTTCTCCCCATGGTTGGCCACCTTCACCACATAGTGCTCGCGCAGCAGACTGCCCATGAGCGTGAGGTTCTCGGGCGTGTCGTCCACCACGAGCACGGTGGCAATCGGCTTGTCAACCAAGGTCGCCGGGCTGGAGGCAAAAGGCGCGTTGTCCATGCAAATGTCCTGCGTGAATGCCGTTCAGGGGGTTTCGAGGGCCGGGGATTCAGAGCCTGGCACCGCAGCCAGGGCTTCCAGCGCCTGCTCGAAATCGAAATTCAGGGTGTGCTTTTCAACGACCTGGAAGGCGCTGCCCAGCGCCGCTTTGAGCACCACACCATTGTGTTGGAAAAATTCAGTGGCTGCAGGATCGTCCTGCTCCAGCAGGCGGCGCAAGTGCTGCCCTGCCTCGGCGGGCGTCATGCCGGCCCCCGGCGCCCTCGCATTGGGCGCCAAACCTGACTCAGGTGTCGTGCCCGCCTGCACGGCCTGCAGCACCCAGTCCTGCAGCCCGTGCAGCAAGGGCTGCAGCGCAGCCCGCAGCTCGGCCAGCAGCGGCACGATGGCCTCGTTGCCATGGCGAAAGCGCAGCGCGTGCTCCAGCGCCTGTGCGCGGTCTGACACGGCCTGTGCGCCAATGTTGGCTGCCACCGACCGCAGCGTGTGGGCCAGGCGCTCGGCCAGTGCGACATCGTGCACCGCCAGCGCACGCTGCAGCTCCGGCAACACCGGAGCCTGCCCTTGCACAAAGCGGCGCAGCATCTCGGCGTACAACCCTGTCTTGCCCAGCGCGCGCTGCAGGCCCAGTTGGGTGTCCAGCCCCGGCAGATCAGGGACATCCACCGGCAGCCACCCTGCGGCCGCTGCACTGGTGGCCGCTACCGGCGCGGCCACTGGAGCCGCACTGCTGCGAGCGGGCACAACAGCCGCACCGAGACCCTGGCGGGGGCGGATCCAACGTGCCAGCGCGGCCCACAGGGCCGCAGGTTCGATGGGCTTGGCAACATGGTCGTTCATGCCCGCCGCAAAGCAGCGCTGGCGGTCCGCCTCCATGGCGTTGGCCGTCATGGCGATGATGGGCAACGGCGCGTAGCGCGGGTTGCCGCGCAGCAGTCGTGTGGCGGTCTCGCCATCCATGATGGGCATCTGCATGTCCATCAGCACGGCGTCGTAGTGCTTGCGCTCGATATGGTCGATGGCGATCTGCCCGTTCTCGGCCACGTCGACGGCGAAGCCCGCGTCCAGCAGCAGCTCCATGGCCACCATCTGGTTGAGTTCGTTGTCCTCGACCAGCAGCACGCTGGCGCCCCGGATGTCCAGCGGCAGCTCGTCGGCAGCGGGGGCGGGAGTGGCCGCACGGCGCCCCTCCGTGCCCGATGCCTCCAGCGGCTGCATCAGGGTGTCGAACAGCAGCGAGGCATTCACGGGCTTGATGAGCACGGTTTCGATGCCCTGCGCACGCGCGGCCCGCATCACGTCCTCGCGCCCGTAGGCCGTGACCATCAGCATCTGCGGCACCTTGGGCATGCCCAGGCTGCGAATGTGGCCCGCCAGCTCCACGCCGTCCATGCCAGGCATGTGCCAGTCCAGCAACAACAGGCCAAACGGCTGGTGCTGTGCCATGGACTCGCGCAGCCGGTCCAGCGCCTCCAGGCCCGAATGCGCCTGCTCCACCACAAAGCCCATCGCCTGCAGCATGTCGGACAGCACCGTGGCAGCGGTATGGTTGTCGTCCACCACCAGCACCCGGGTGCCCCGCAGGTCGGGCGGTGGCAGCAGCACCCGCGCCGGCGCGCCGCGCTCCAGCGGCACCGACACCCAGAAGGTGGAGCCCTTGCCAAAGCGGCTTTCCACGCCCACCTCGCCGCCCATCAGCTCGGCCAGGCTCTTGCAGATCGCCAGCCCCAGGCCGGTGCCGCCGTAGCGGCGCGTGGTGGAGGTGTCCGCCTGCTGAAAGCTCTGGAACAGGCGCCCCATCTGCTCGTCCGTGAGCCCGATGCCGGTGTCGCGCACCTCGAAACGCAGCCGGACCTGGTTGCCCATCTCCTCCAGCAAGCGCACGGCAATGCTGATCTCTCCGGATTCGGTGAACTTGATGGCGTTGTTGGCGTAGTTGATGAGGATCTGTCCCAGGCGCAGCGCATCGCCCACGAGGTTAGGGGGCACATCGCTGGCTACATCGCAGACCAGCTCCAGGCCCTTGGCACCGGCCTTGTAGCCCACCACATCGGACACGCTCTCCAGCATGCGGTCGAGCAGAAACGGCTGACGCTCCACCACCAGCTTGCCCGCCTCGATCTTGGAGAAGTCCAGGATGTCGTTGATGACCCCCAGCAGGTGCTGGCCTGCCTGCTGGATCTTGCTCACGTAATCGTGCTGGCGTGGACTCAGGCCCGACTTGAGTGCCAGGTGCGACATGCCGATGATCGCGTTCATGGGCGTGCGGATCTCGTGGCTCATGTTGGCCAGGAAGTTGGACTTGAGCGCGGTGGACTCCTCGGCCAACTCCTTGGCACGGCGCAGCTCCTGTTCAGCACGCTGGCGGTCGGTGATGTCCACGAACGTACCAATGGTGCCCCCGGGTGTGCCATCGGGGCGCGCAAAGCCATGCAGCCAGAACAGCGTGTGGTGCAGCTCGCCGTCGGCATAAGGCAAATCGACCTCGCGGTGCACCTTGCGCTCGCCCTCCATGGCCTGTATCGCGTCCTGCTCGAAGCGCGTGCGGGTCTCCTGCGGCAGATAGTCCAGATCCATCACCGTCTTGCCGATGAGCGCCTCGCGCGAAACGCCAAAGGCGTGCTCATAAGCGCGGTTCACGCCGATGTAGCGCCCGTCCGCGCCCTTGTAGAAAAGGGGCACCGGGATGGCGTCGATCAACGCCTGCTGGAAATCGAGCTGCCCGGCCACCTGCTCCTCCAGGAGCTTCTGGTCGTGGATGTCCACATTGACGCCCACCACCCGCACCGGCTGGCCCTGGGCGTTGCGGAAGATGCGCGCGGCCTCCAGAAACCAGCGCACCTCGCCATCGGGGCGCACGATGCGCCAGGAGTCGCGCAGGTAGTCCTCGGTGCCTGCAAGGCAACTGTCGAAATAAGCGCTTGCCTGGTCGCGGTCTTGCGGGTGCAGGCAGTTGAGCCAGAAGTCGCGCCCATCAGGCTGGGTTCCGGGGGGCAGGCCCATCATCTGGGCCAGCTTGTCCGACCAGAGGATCTCGCCGGTGACCAGGTTCAGGTCAAACACCCCGATCTTGCCCGCTTCCTGCGCCAGCTCCAGGCGTTCCTGGGCCTGCTGGATCACGCGCTCGGCACGCCGCTGCTCGCTGACATCTTCAATGACCCAGATCGAGGCGGTGCCAAAGTCGTCCATCTTGACGCTGCGGCCCGCCAGGCGCGCCTCGAACTGGCTGCCATCCAGCCTGCACAGGGTAGCGGTCTCGCGCAAGGCCTGGCCCGAGGCCAGTGCCGGCGTGACGCGGGCAGTGAACAGGTCGGCATGGCCCGTCCCGCCAAACAGCACCGACACCCCCAGACCCAGCAGCTGTGATGCGGTGCCGCCCATGAGATCCACAAACGCCGGGTTGAACTGGCGGAACTGTCCGTCGCACACCATCACGATGGGCGGTGCGTTGTCGAAGATGGCGGTTTGCTGTTCCAGCAGTTCGTTGAGCAGGCGTTCGCGACGCTCCAGCTCCTTTTGCGCCTGGATGCGTTCGGACACGTCCTCGTGCAGGCCCACGATGCCGATGCGCTTGCCCCGCCCGTCAAACACGGGCGATAGCGTGGCCTCGTCGTGGTAGATGCTTCCGTCCTTGCGCCGGTTGACGAACTGGCCCTGCCAGGACTTGCCCGACAGCAGCGCGGACCACATCAGCTGGTAGGTCTGCGCGGGCGTTTGTCCGCTGGCCACCAGCGATGGCTTTTTGCCACGCACCTCGTCCAGCGAATAGCCCGTGTTGCGCTCGTACTGGGGGTTGACCCAGTCGATACGACCGTCGCCATCGGTGATGACCACGGACACCGGGCTGCTCTCCAGCGCCGTACCCAGCACCCTGAATCGCTCCAGTGCACTGGCCACCCGGGCACGACTGCGCAGCAAGTCCAGCAGCAGCAGGCCCAGCAGGCACAGCAGCACAAAGGCCACCGCCCCAATGCGCGCGCGCTGCGTCGACGACATCAAGGCGCTGATATCGTCCAGCGCCACCAGCTGCCACTCGCCCCCTGGGTCGTGCCAGTCAATGGCCCGGCGTTCGACAGCGTAGGTCACGCCGTTGATCTGGACATCTCCGGTGTCGGCCGCAAAGGGCAACGCCGAAGCCACGCCATTGTCGAAATGCCGGCCGAACTGGCGTGTGGCGCGGATGGCATCGATACGCGCCTGCGTGAGCGGCGGCGCTACCGCGAACTGCCATTCGGGGCGCGTGGCGGCAAACGCCACGCCCTGCGGCGACAGCAGCACCATGGGCAGGCCCGCGCGCTTGAGCAGCAGGTCCACCGGCTCAAAACCCACCTTGAACATCACCACACCGATG
>Ga0123397_121580_pt1 | contig 10907 bp, 9 predicted proteins | sample T10HLNH4metaT_FD_89925 | JGI IMG/M metagenome (GOLD analysis project Ga0123397, IMG submission 89925) | Methane-oxidizing artificial microbial communities from Washington, USA to study methane cycling - T10-HLNH4 metaT (Metagenome... ... | reverse complement strand
GTGCAGGCCGCCACCGACGACCTCGGCAACGTGGCCGCCATGTCCTGCCAGCACGCACTGAGTCTGGGCCGGGTGGCCGGTCACAACGCCGCGGCCGAACTGGTGGGCCTGCCCACCGCGCGCTACAGCCAGCCCAAATACGTCACCTGCCTCGACCTCGGCCCCTGGGGCGCGGTCTATACCGAAGGCTGGGACCGCCAGGTCAAGCTGCGCGATCAGGAGGCCAAGGCGCTGAAGCGGGCCATCAACACGCAGTGGATCTACCCGCCCGCGGCCGACCGCGACGCCGCGCTCGCGCTGGCCGACCCGTACTACGTCATCGTGCCCTGAGCGATCGCGCACGCGCCGGCCCCGCAAAGCGGGCCGGTGCGCGGCGTTCCCATGCAGAGGGCGGCAGCGGGCCGGACGGGGTCTTACACCGCCGTCCGGGGATGAGAGAATGCGGACTGCGCGGCCGCCGCACGGCGGTGCAGTCCGCAGCACGCGGACCGGCCTGTCGCCCGGCCCGCCGCCCCTCATTGCATGGAAGCCCTGTGAGCCACATCAGCACCGGCGTCGAATACGCACTGCACTGCCTCATCTTTCTCGCGGCGCTGCCGCCGGAAGCCGAGGGCGCCAGCGTGCGCGACCTCGCCGACATGCAGGGCATTTCCACCGAATTCGCAGCCAAGCTGTTTACCCGGCTGCACAAGGCCGGCATCACGGTGGCCACCGAAGGCGTGAAGGGCGGCTTCCGGCTGGGCCGGGCGCCGGAGCGGATCAGCGTGCACGACGTGGTGCTGGCGATCGACGGCGACAAGGCGCTGTTCGACTGCCGCGAAATACGCCACCGCTGCGCGATTTTCGGTGACAGCCCGCCGCAGTGGGCAACCGAAGGCGTGTGCTCGGTGCATGCGGTGATGCTGGAAGCCGAAAAACGCATGCGCGACGCGCTGCGCAGCCACACACTGGCCGATCTGGTGAACCGCACCGCCACCAAGATGCCGCCGCAGACCGCCAGCGAGGTCGTGCAGTGGTTCGGCCAGCGCAGGGAATCGCGTAAAGGTCCGGCTGCACCGGCTCCCGGCGGCGAGTCCTGAGTTCCGCCTGAGGTCTGCCGGCGTAGGCTGGCCGTTCACCAAGGGCTGGCCTGCCGCTGCGGCGCTGACTCGGTCAGGTCGGTCGAGAAGCCACAAAGGGCACGGTGATGCGGAATCCGGTGCCCTGTCCGTCCAGACCGGCCGTGAGCGCGATATGCCCGCCAAGACGCCGCACGGCCTCGCGCACGATGGCCAGACCAAGACCGGCGCCCGGCGCGCTCGTGCCGGCGCCACGGCGAAAACGCTCGAACAGATGCGGCTGCAGCGCGGGGTCGAGGCCCGGACCGTCGTCGGCCACATCGAGCTGCAGGGTGTCACCGATCAGCCGGAGCACGATGTCCACCCGCCCGCCCTCGCGACCATAGGCCACCGCGTTGCGCACGAGGTTATCCACCACCGAATGCAGGGCGCCCGCATCCAGATGCGCGAGCAGCGCATCCGGGCCGTCGAGTCCGATGTCAACGCGGCGAGCGGTCGCCGCAGGCAGCGCCGCGATCAGCACCTCGCGCAGCAGCGCCGCCACATCGCAGATCGCCGGCGGGCTGCCGTCACCCCGGCTTTCGAGCGAAGCCAGACGGAGCAGCTGACCGACCAGATGCGAGGCGCGCGCGACGGCTGCCTCGAGCCCGCGCTGCGCACGCTGACGTGCGGCGGCGTCGGTCGCACCGGTCAGCGCGTGCGCCTCTGCAGCGATGACGGCCAGCGGCGTACGCAGTTCGTGGGCGGCGTCCTGCACGAAGCTGCGCTCACGCTCGATGCTGGCCCGGGCACGCGCGAGCAGCGCGTCGAAGGCTTCGCCAAGCGGGGCCAGTTCGGCGTGTCGCAGATCGACGTCGAGCGGCGACAGGTCGTCTGGCGCACGCCGCCGGATCCGGTCTGCAAAACGGCGTAGCGGTGCCAGACCGCTGCGCACGGTCAGCCACAGCGGAAGCAGGATGAGCGGCAGCGCGATCGCCATGGGCTGCAGCAGCGTGGCGTTGATCAGGCGAATCACGGTGCCGGCTTCCAGTACCGGTTCAAGCGCCACCACGCACCAGCCGCCGGCACTGCGCTCGGCCCGCCAGTAGCGCTGACCCGCGTGCTCGACCTCGGTGCGGGCCGGCGTGCCGTCGCAGCTCTCATGCGCACCGGCCAGCCCGGGCGACCGATAGACAGACGGTTGTCCGACGCGTGCGGCCAGGAACATCAGCGGACGCGGTTCGGTGGGCAGAGACTGTCGGCGCAGCAGGTTGTACTGGCGGTCGGAGGCGGCGAGCGCAATACGTGCCGAAGCGTCGTCAAGCGATTCAAGCGACTGCAGCACCGCCTCGGCCAGCGTGCCGAGCGGCGACGGATCGTCGTCATAAGCGAGATAGCCGACGAAATCGCGGGCCACCAGCGCGGCCCAGACCAGCGCGAAAGCACACAGCAGCGCAAGCACCACGCGCCCGGTGAGCGATGGTCGAAGACGCAGGGTCATGCCTCCTCCAGCAGGTAGCCGACGCCACGCAGCGTGCGTATGCGCGCTGCGCCGATCTTGCGCCGCAGATTGGAGAGGTGAACTTCGATGGTGGCGCCGTCGAGCGGCTCGCCCAGCGGCGCCAGGCGCAGCCCCAGTTCGCCCTTGGACACCGGCCGACCGGGCTCACGCGCCAGTTCGAGCAGCAACTGGAACTCGCGTGGCGACAGGTCGAGTTCAACGCCGTCGAGCCATGCGCGATGCGCGCGCGGTGCCACCTGCAGGCCACCGATCTGCCACAGGTCGCTGGCCCGGCGCGCGCTGCGCCGGGTCACCGCGCGCAGTCGCGACATCAGTTCCGGCATCGCGAACGGTTTCACGATGAAGTCGTCGGCGCCACTGTCCAGCCCGATCAGGCGCTCGTCGAGTGCTCCGCGCGCCGTCACGACGATAACCGGGGTGAGCTCGCCACGGGCACGCCAGCGCCTGAGCAGCGCCAGTCCGTCGCCGTCGGGCAGCGACAGGTCGAGCAGCACGCACTCGACCGCCAGATCGGCCGGCGGCGGCACGTCGGCCAGCCGGCGCACCCAGACGCTGGAACAGCCCTCGGCCTTGAGTGCCGCCATCATGGCCGGCCCCAGTCCGACATCATCCTCGACGATCAGTATGTGCATGCGGTGTGGCCGCGTATTCACCCGGAACCGGCGCAGACTATCTTTCACGGCGAACGGCGTGAAGGGTGTCTTTGGCTTTCCTGAAGGAAGCGTTTGGCATGCTGGCGACTCCCGATGCACGAGAACCCAGAGATGACCCGTACCCCACTCCGCCTCACCGGTCTGCTGCTTGCGCTGTCGCAACTGCTGGCCGCCTGCGCCGGCGCCCCGGCCCGCCCGTCGGCGCTGGCCGCTGGCGACGATGCCGCCGTCGTCCGCCACATGGAAGCCTGGCTCGCGCACCGCATGCGCAGCGAAGGCATCACCGGCCTGAGCATCGCCGTGGTCGACGGCCCGCGCGTGGTGTGGGCGCACGGCGCGGGCCTTGCCGACGCGAGCGCCCGCCTGCCGGCCACGCCGGACACGGTGTACCGCATGGGCTCCATCACCAAGCTGTTCACCGCCACCGCCGCGATGCGGCTGGCCGAAGCGGGGCGGATCGATCCCGACGCGCCGCTCACCACCGTGCTGCCCGCACTGCAGATGCGCGACCGCCATGCCGGCGGCGCGCCGGTCGCCTTCACCGCGCGCCAGATCATGAGTCACCACGCAGGCCTGCCGCGCGACCTGGCCGGCGGCATGTGGGGCGACACCGTGGCGCCCATGCAGAGCGTGCTGCCGACGCTCGCCGGCATCGACACCGCCTACCCGGCGGGCCAGGTGTTCAGTTACTCCAACCTCGGCTTCACCCTGCTCGGACTCGCGGTCGAACAGGTCAGCGGCGAGCACTACGCCACCCACCTCGAACGCACGCTGCTCGGCCCGCTGGGCATGCGCACCGCGAGCTTCACCGCTGCACTGCCCGACAACGCAGCCCGCGCCCACCGGGACGGCCGCGTGGTGCCGGAGCCGGCGCTGCGCGACGTCGCCGCCGGCGGGCTGAACGCCAGCGTGCTCGACATGACCCGCTTCATGATCGCGGCACTCGATCCGGAAGACCGCCTGCTGCCGCAGGCCGCGCACGGCACGATGCAGCAGGCGCAGAACGCCGGCAACCCGCTGGATCTCGATCTGCAGACAGGCCTCGGATGGCTGCTCAACATGCCGGGGAGCGCCAGCCCGGTCGGCGCAGGGCCGGTCATCCAGCACGACGGCGCCACCCTGCATTTCAGCAGCCGCCTGATCGCGCTGCCCGCACAGCGTCTGGGCGTCATCGTCGCCAGCAACAGCGCGGGGGCCGGACCCACCGTGCATGCCGCGGCCGCCTATGCGCTGGAACTGTTCCTCGAGGCGCGAAAGGGGCTGCGCGCGACTTCGCCGGTTGGCTTCACCGCACGTGAACAGCCCTGGCAACCGGAAGAGCTGGCGCAGTGGCCGGGCGACTACAGCACGCTGGCCGGGCATGTCAGGGTGAGCCGCGACGGTCAGCGCCTGCACGCCGACATGGCCGGCACCCGCTTCGAACTGATACCCGACAGCCAGGGCCGTGCCGGGCTGCGCTACCGGCTGCTCGGTCTGGTGCCGGTGCCGATCGGGCGCTTCGGCGAGATCGCGCTGGAACGTCGTCAGATCAGCGGCCGGGACGTGCTGATCGCGCACGCGGAAGGCGGTGCGCTGCTGGCAGGCGAACGCATGCGGCCCGACGGCCGCGCCCCCGGGCCTGCGCTGACCGGGCGCTACAGGCCGCAGGCCGGCACGCCGGAAGCCGCCCTCATCGACCATGTCGACGTGTTTGAGGACGCCGGCGTGCTGCTGTCGCGCAGCGTGCCGAGCGCCACTTTCGGCAGCGATGCGCCGGCGGTACCGTTGCGGCGCCTCGATGCGCGGAGGGTCGAAGTGCTCGGCGTGCTCGCCGCCGGCGGCGACGTGGCCGAACTGAGCGAGGACGGCCGCCAGGTGCGCTTCTCGGGCATGACGTTGGAGCGTGAACAGTGAAGGCAGCCGGCCCGCCTGCCTCGCGTGCGCGGCCGGAATGCGTCTGACGGGGCGTCCTGATCGCCCGCCACTATGGCCGGCAATCAGGCCAGCGACACCCCGATCAGCGCGCCGGTGCCGTAGGTGACGCCGGCCGCCGCCACGCCGATCAGCACCTGGCGCAGCGCGGAATAGACCGGGCCGCGGCCGCTGAACAGCGAGGTCGCCACACCGATGCCGGCCAGCGCCGCCGCCGACAGGCCGCCACTCCATGCCATGCCGGCCACGCCTTCGGTGAAGAAGAAAGGCAGCACCGGAAACAGCGCGCCGGCCGAGAACAGCACGAAGGAAAAGCCGGCCGCGCTCCACGGGTTGCCGCCCAGTTCGGCCGGGTCGATGCCCAGTTCCTCGCGCATCAGCGTATCCAGCGCCGCGTTCTTGTCGCGCATCAGTTCGGTCGCCACCCGCTGCGCGTCCTCGCGCGCCAGCCCCTTGGCCTGGAAGATGAGCGCCAGCTCCTTGCGCTCGGCCTCCGGCGTCTCTTCCAGTTCGGCCGCCTCGGCCGCCATCTGGGCCTGCGCGAACTCGCGCGAATTGGTGACCGACAGCCACTCGCCCAGCGCCATCGACACCGCGCCGGCGATCAGGCCGGCCAGCCCGGTCAGCAGGATGGTTTTGGCCGGCGCACCGGCGCCCGCCACGCCCATGACCAGACAGAGGTTGGACACCAGACCGTCGTTGGCACCCAGCACCGACGCCCGCAACTCGTTGCCCGAGCCGCCGCGGTGCCAGCGCTCACCCTTGGCGATGGCCGCGCCACTCATGCCGCGCGGCTTGCCGGCCGCGGCTTCCAGCACTGCCGCGTGCGAGCGCTCTTCCGCCGACAGCGAGGCCGCATCGGCCTGACCGGCGTACTTGTCGCGGTCGGCAAACTCGGCGGTCGCCACCGACGGCAGCACGAAGGACGGCCCGAAGCGCTTCGCCAGCGCGGCCAGCGCGCGGGTACGGAAGCTGGGCCGGAAGGCCTCGGGCTTCACCCCGGCCGCTTCGAGCTTGCCACGCCACAGCTGGGCGTGCGCGGTTTCGGCTTCCGCCAGCTGGCGGAACAGGTCGCGCCTTACCGGATCGGTTTCCGCCTCGGCCAGCGCGGCGTAGAGCGCGGCGCCGTCGAGTTCGTCGCGCAGATTGGACTGATAGCGCTGATAGCGGTCGGCGGAAGCGGTCATGGCGGGCAAAAGAGAAGCGATGCCACGATGGTGCCCGATCCGTGCGCCGGTGTGCGACGAAGCCGTCGCCCTGGCGCCGGGAACCCTGACCGCCGGACGCCCGTCAATGCCGCATGACGCAAGCGGCAGACGGTCATCGCCGCCACCGCGCCCCGACCACCCGGAGGAACTGCCTTGAACGCGCCCGAACAGCCGGACACGCTGACCGTGCTCTACGACGGCGGATGCCCCTTGTGCCGGCGCGAGATCGCGCACGTGAAGGGGCTGGCGGACCGGCGGCAGGACAGTGCGCTGTGCTTTGTCGACATCAGTGCCGACGCGGCCGACAGCGCGTGTTTCGCGGCCGACCGGACGGCGCTGCTCGCGCGCTTCCACGTGCAGCGCGCCGACGGCTCGCGGCTGGACGGCGCCGCCGCCTTCGTCGCCATGTGGCAGCGCCTGCCCGGCTGGCGCTGGCTGGCACGCCTGGCGCAGCTTCCGGGCGTGCTGCCACTGCTTGAGCGGGCCTATTGCAGCTTCCTGCGCGTCCGGCCCTGGCTGCAGGCGCGGGCCCGCCGTTTCGAACCGGCCGCAGCGGCGCAGACGCTGTCGCCCTGGCTCACGCGCGAACTGCGCTCGGACCACGCCGGCGAAACCGGCGCGGTATGCATCTACCGCGGCATCGCAGCCGTCGCCCGATGGCGCGGCGATGAGGCGCTGGAAGCCTTCGCGCGGCGTCACGGCGACACCGAAACCGGACATCTGCGCCTGATCGAAAGCTGGCTGCCGCCGCCGCAGCGCAGTCGCCTGCTCGGGCCGTGGCGCGTCGCCGGCTGGCTGACCGGCGCCCTGCCCGCACTGTTCGGCCAGCGCGCCACGTATGCAACCATCGCCGCGGTCGAAACCTTCGTCGACCGCCATTACCAGCAGCAGATCGATCATCTGCACACCCACGCCGGCCCCGACGGCCTGCTGCCGCTGCTGCTGCAGTGTCAGGCCGACGAACGCGCGCACCGCGACGAAGCCGCGTCGCTGCAGGACCGTCCTGCACCGTGGCCGCTGCGCGCCTGGTGCGCGCTGGTCGGCGCTGGCTCGGCCGCCGCCGTAAAGGTCGCGCGCCGGCTCTGAGCGACAGCCTCACTGTCCGGACACAGGGAATCCCATGCTCGAAATCGTCAGCCTCCTGCTGGTGGCGCTGCTGTTCGGCGGCATGACGCTGTACGCCTTCGGATTCGCCGCGGTGCTGTTCGCGGCCCTGCCGGTCGACATGGTCCGGCTCACCCTGCGCCGCGCCTTCCCGCACTTCTACCTGTTCGTGATCGTGACCGCCGCCGCTGGCGCTGCACTGATGTGGTCGCAGAACCGCGGCTCGGCGCTGATGCTTGGGCTGATCGCGCTCAGCACGGTGCCGACCCGGCAGTCCCTGATGCCGGCCATCAACGCGGCCACCGATCAGGGCCGGCACGGCCGCTTCAAGGCACTGCACGGACTGTCGGTGCTGGTGACGCTGGCGCACATCGCGCTGTCCGCGGTCGTGCTCGCGCGCTTCATCTGAACGGCGCGGCAGCGTCGACGCCGTCGCGCAGATCGGCCGGAGGGCGGTCTGAGGGCGGCTGCGCGGCGAAGTCATGCTATGTTCATCGCGGAACGCGCCCGATGGAGCGCGCTGCGGGCGAACGTGCCTTAATCCGTCGCGACGATCACGATCATCGGCGGCCAGACCCGGAAACCCTCGGCCGAACCGTCACGGCCACCCGCAGTCGACCTACATGCAGACCACGCGCGCCGGGGTCCGCATTGCCCGGCACCCATCCCCTTCAATGCAGGCCCTGCATTGACTCACCCGACCGGAGAACTTCATGGCCCACACCCCTGGCAGCACCTTCAGAACACGATGCCTGATCGCCGCGCTTGCGGCCCTGACCTCGACCGTCGCCCCCGCCGCCGAGCCGCCCGCTGCGGATGCGCAGCGCACCGGCGCCGCACTGAAAGAGATCGCCGGCCTCACCATGCCGGAATCGGCGGTCGCCCACCCCGACGGCCGCATCTTCGTGACCGAGATCGGCGAATTCAACAAGCCGGGTGACGGCAAGGTCACCGTGGTGCATCCGGACGGCCGCACCGAAGCGCTGGTCAGCGGACTGAACGACCCCAAGGGCATCGCGCTCGCCGGCGACCAGCTCTACGTCACCGACATGGACCGCGTGCTGCGCATCGGCCTCGACGGCACGGTGAGCGAACTGGCCAAGCCCGGCGACTTCCCGCACAAGCCGGTCTTTCTGAACGACATCGAGATCGCCGGCGACGGCGTGATCTATGTGTCGGACAGCGGCGACGACAAGGGCCAGGGCGCCGGCATCTACGCCATCGCGCCGGACGGCGGCATCCGCACCGTGCTCGGCGCCAATGCCGGCATCGTGCGCCCGAACGGTCTGCTGGTCGACGGCCCGAACGCGCTGCTGGTGGCCGATTTCGGCACCGGCAAGCTGTTCCGTCTGGTGATGAAGAAGGGCGGCGGCAAACCGTCGCTCAAGCTGCTCTACAGCGGCTTCGGCGGCGCCGACGGGCTGGTGCGCGATCGCGACGGCGCGCTCTACGTGAGCGACTGGAAGGGCGGCAAGGTGTGGCGCCTGGGCAAGCCGCGGTCGGCGCCGCAACTGATCGCCGAAGGCCACAAGTCGTCGGCGGACATCGCGCTGTCGGCAGACGGTCGCACCCTGCTGATGCCGGACATGATGGCCGGCAAGCTGGTGTTCCTGCCGCTGAAGTGACGGTACGCCCGGCGCGGGCCACTCAGCGCCCGCGCCAGGGCTCGCAGCCGATGCCGTCGCCGTCGCGGTCCAGATGAGGGCCGTAGCCGGGCTCCCCCGCGCGCACCGGTGCAGCACCCGCCGCGCGCGCCTCGGCGCAATTGCGGAAAGCGCGACCGACCGGCACGACGCCGGAGGTCGCCGGCGCATCGGCCGACGAAGCGCGCTCCGGCGCACCGCGATGGCAGTGGTAGTCCCCGGTCTTGCGGTTGTTGTGGCAGCCCTCGGCGTTCAGGCCGCCGCCGTGCGCGGCCACGCTGGCGCAAGCCGCCAGCATCGGCACGGCACACAGCCATCGGACCGGACAGGAACTGAAGCGCATCGACATGGCATGAAGGAGATCGGTGCGTCAGTCTAGCCGGCGCTTCAATCTGTGCGCGGAGCGCCCTTCAGGGCGTCCGCCGCGCCAGCACTTCGTCGCGCGGGCCGGCGTCGACCACGCGGCCGGCTTCGACCACCACCACGGTGTCGAAGCGCGCGAGCAGGCTGGGCCGGTGCACCGAGGCGACGATGCAGGCATCCGGAAACGCCTCCACCATGCGGTCGAACACCCGACCTTCGGCCTGCGGGTCGAGCGCGCTGGTCGGTTCGTCGAGCAGCAGCAGCGAACTGCCCTGCGCCGCCAGCGCGCCGCGGGCCAGCGCCAGCCGCTGCCGCTGACCGCCGGAGAGGTTGCCGCCGCGCTCGCTGAGCGCGCTGCTCAGGCCGTCGGGCAAGCGCTCAAGTACTTCGTCGAACACGCCGGCGTGCATCGCCGACTGCAGCGCCGCCGGGTCAGCGGGCTGGCCGAAGGTGAGGTTCTCTTCGACGCTCGCCTCGAACACTTCGGCTTCCTGCGGAATCAGCGTGGCGAGCGTGCGCAGTTCAGCCCAGGGCACCGGTACGCCATCGCGCAGCAGCTCACCCTGCTGCGGCAGGTAGAGGCCGGCCAGCGTGCGCAACAGCGTGCTCTTGCCGCCGCCGCTCGGGCCGATCAGCGCGACGCGCGTGCCGCGTCGCAACTCCAGATCCACGCCCTGCAGTCCGCCGCGGGCGTCGTCGCCGTAGCGCAAGGTAGCGCCGCGCAGGTCCAGCCTCTGCCACGAGGCATCCGCCTGCACCGCGGGCACCGCCGCATCCGGCTCACCGGGTGCGATCCAGATCGGCTCCGCGCTGCAGTAGTCGGTGTGCATGCGCGCGAAGCCCTGGAAGTTCGACGCCAGCGAAGCCACCACGCCGGCCGCCTGCTGCGCGTACTGGTAGATCATGAACACCGTGCCCAGCGCCACCGCCTGCCCCGGCGTGCGCACCTGCATGACATACACCACCACCAGCACCCAAGTGAGCCCCATGCCGAGCAGATCCACCGCGAACCACTTGCCCTCGTTCACCATCACCGCGCGCCGCAGTGGCGCCATCACCGCCTCCATGCGGCGGCCCAGCAGCACGCGCGACGCCGCCTGCAGCCGCAGCCCGATCACCGTGCCGGCGTTGCCGACGAAATCGAGCAGCGCCGCGGCATAGCGGCGGTCGGCATCGTTCTCGGCGCGCGCCAGCTGCATCAGCGTGCGGTCGAAGCGCAGGATGATGAGCGCGATCACCACATAGCCGCTCACCGCGATCGCGCCACTGGTGCGCGACAGCAGCGCCAGCGCGACCAAGGGACCGACGAAGTTGAACGCGCTCTGCAGATAGTCGAACTGGTTCTGCGCGAAGTCCGACAGCGCCCGGCTCGCCTGCATCACGCGATGCTGCAGCTCACCCGAATGCCGCCCGTCCCGCCATGCCAGCGGCGCCGCCGCGATGCGCGCATACAGCGTATCCGCCAG
>Ga0123397_109613_pt1 | contig 10967 bp, 14 predicted proteins | sample T10HLNH4metaT_FD_89925 | JGI IMG/M metagenome (GOLD analysis project Ga0123397, IMG submission 89925) | Methane-oxidizing artificial microbial communities from Washington, USA to study methane cycling - T10-HLNH4 metaT (Metagenome... ... | reverse complement strand
CCTACAATGAAACGCTCGACAAACAATGAAGTGTGATTACTGTGAAGAACAGAATACTCAAGTCGGTGCTTTTAGGCACCTGCACCGTTGTTGCCGCAAGCGCAAGTTACGGATTGATACCGCATAAAGGTTTTGAAGACGCAAAGACCTTGGAGCAAGACAGACTGATCTCATCCAAGATCAACCAGTACACCAAATACGTTGCACCAACCGAAGTACAACATCTGGACATCACTGAAGAACTGGAACATACCGTTAAATCAGGTGAAAACCTTTCCAGCATTTTCTCAGCCTTAAATCTTAGCCGAGAAGATTTGCACAAAATTATCCACGCCAACGCCACCGGCAAGCAGTTTGCCGACGTCGAACCCGGCCAGGACGTTGTTGCCACCCTGAATGCGTCGGGCGAATTGGAACAGCTAACTTACAGTAAAAACCCTTTCGAAACATTGATTGCCACCCGGCATGACGACGAATTCGATGTGGCGTTGTTAAGCAAAAAAGTCGATTATCAAATAGCCAATAGTAAAGGCACGATTGACTCTTCGCTATTCGAAGACGGCAAGGAAGCAGGCCTACCGGAAAAACTAATCCTGAAACTAGCCGACATTTTTGCCTGGGACATCGATTTTGCGCTGAATTTAAGAGACGGCGACCAATTTACCGTTGTCTATGAAAAGCTGTTTGTGGATGGCAAAGAGTTCGATACTGGCGAAATCCTGTCGGTTGAATTCGTCAACCAGGGCAAAACTTATACCGCCGTGCGCTTTGAAGATAATCAAGGCAATACAGGCTACTACACGCCGGAAGGCAACGGCTTACGCAAAGCCTTCCTGCAAACCCCGATGGACTTCGCCAAAATCAGCTCGCATTTCGATTTGCACCGCAAGCATCCGATCCTGAACACCATCCGCGCGCATAAAGGCGTCGATTATTCCGCAGCCATCGGCACTCCGGTTAAAACCACCGGCGACGGTAAAATCGTCTTCCGCGGCGTGAAAAACGGCTATGGCAATGTAGTGGAGATCGAGCATGGCCAAAAATATTCAACCTTGTACGCCCACTTGTCCGGCTTCAAATCCGGTCAGAAACTCGGCAGCACCATTAAACAAGGCGATGTAATTGGTTACGTCGGCAAAACCGGCTTGGCCACCGGCCCGCATCTACATTATGAATTCCGCATTGGCGGCGAGCACGTCAATCCGGTTACCGCGAAAATACCGCGCTCCATGCCTATGGATAACGCTTTACTGGCAAAATTCAAAGCACAAACCCAGCCATTTTTGGCGCAATTGAAACAAGCCAAAGGCGACGCGTTGGTTGCTCAAAACTAATACAGTGTCCGAGCTCTATATAGGCTTAATGTCAGGGACCAGCGTCGATGGTATCGATGCTGGTCTTGTCGATTTTAGCGACGGCAAAACACAACTTGTCGCATTCCATTACCAACCATTCTCCGTCGAACTCCGACAAAAAATTCAAAATCTAAGCCAACCTGGCCAGCCTATTCTGCTAACCGATTACGGCTCTCTCGATAGCCAGATCGGTCGTTTATTCGGCGAAACAGCGCAGACTCTGCTTGATAATGCCAACATTCCGGCAAGTTCGATCAAGGGTATCGGCAGTCACGGCCAAACCGTTTATCACTCCCCAGAAACTGTCAATGGCTTTTCTCTGCAAATCGGCGACCCGAATCGCATTGCCGAAATTACCGGCATCACCACCGTCGCCGATTTCCGCCGCCGCGACATTGCCGTTGGCGGCCAAGGTGCCCCGTTGGTTCCAGCCTTTCATCAAGCAGTTTTTAGCGATGTCACACAAGCCAGGGTAGTCGTCAATATTGGCGGCATCGCCAACATAACAGTGTTAAACGATAAACCGGTCATCGGCTTCGATACCGGCCCCGGCAATGGCTTAATGGACTGGTGGTGTCAGAAACATTGCAACCAGCCTTATGACCGCAATGGCGATTGGGCAGCCAAGGGCAAACCCTATCCCGCCCTGCTCGATGCTTTAAAAGACGACGACTATTTCCGGCTAGCGCCACCGAAAAGTACTGGCAAAGAATATTTTTCGCCTGCATGGTTACAGCAGAAGCTCAGCTTATTTCCCAGCCTTAAGGCTGAAGACATTCAAGCCACGCTCAACCAATTCAGCGCCAATACTATCGCCGACGCCATTCGCCAATATGCGCCAAATACCTTGCAAACTTTGGTTTGTGGTGGCGGTACGCATAACAGCCAATTGATGACCCTGTTACGAAAACTCCTCGATATGCCGGTGATTTCAACAGCTGAAAGGGGAATCGATCCCGATCATGTCGAAGCAATTGCGTTTGCCTGGCTGGCACGCCAAACCCTTAACAATTTGCCGGGAAACTTATGTAGCGTCACGGGCGCAGGGGCGCCCGTGATTTTAGGTGGGATTTATCCGGGTAGAAACGGTTTACGCTGAGAAAGACGAGCCGCAACCGCAGGTCGTCGTGGCGTTAGGATTACGAATCACGAATTGCGCACCAGACAGGTCTTCCTTGTAATCGATTTCGGCACCGCTAAGGTACTGAATACTCATTGAATCAATCAGCACTGTCACGCCATCTTTGACAATTTGGGTATCGTCTTCATTAACATCTTCGTCAAAAGTAAAACCGTACTGAAATCCCGAACAGCCGCCGCCACTGATATAGACTCTGAGCTTAAGATTATCGTTACCCTCTTCCTGAATTAAACCCGCAACTTTATGAGCGGCGCTGTCGGTAAACACAATAGGATCGGACATATAAAACTCTATAAGCAATTGAAAGATTAAATGATTATGACTATACCCAGTAATTCAGTCAAGAATTATCAACTATATTTTCCAGACCTGCGATTAAAGCCCCAACGAAGCAACCACCGCGCTAATATTTACGCTAAATTTAGCTGGAACTCTATTAACAAACTCCATAGCTTCGCCTAAAACCAGAAAGTATCGACAGACTTAAAATCGCTCGACAAGGAGACATACCATGCTTATCACCTTCCTCAGACACGCTACCGCAGAAGATGGCGGCTTATCGATACCCGATGCGGATAGAGCCTTAATCGATAAAGGCGAAAAGCAGGTGAAACGCTTGGCGGCATTTTGTTTAGCCAACGGATTGATTCCGGGATCGTTTTATTGCAGTCCACTGTTACGCGCCCAACAGACCGCGAGGATACTCCACCAACACCTGCCTGACAGCCCTGCACCACAGACCGTTGAGTGGCTGGGCATCGATACTTCTGCACCAACCATACTCAGAGAACTTGCCAAACTGGCCGATCAAGGTCTGGACGACGTTTGGCTGGTCGGGCACGAACCGGACTTCTCGATTACCATATCCCTTTTGTTAGGCACTGTTCCCGACAATATTGTCATCAAAAAAGCCTCCCTGACCCGCCTGGATGCCGACTTGTCCGATCAAGCTTCAGCTAAATTGCTGTGGAGCGTCCCGTGTTCATTGATGCACTAAAGGACCAGCACATCTAAGTTTCAAGCCAATTGTTCGACCAACTCCTTCAGTGCTGCCAGGGTTTCGGCATCGGTAACAGACTCCGCAATCCGCTTGTGCAAATTCTCCGCATAGCGTGTTGATGCCAAGCCAGCCTGAACCAAGCCAAAATCCTGAGCAATGCTATCGATTTGCCGCCAGTCGTCGCCAGTCAATATGGCCTTTTCCGAAGCGGAAGCCATCCTGGCCCAGCCATCAATGTCCCCGGCAAATTTTCTGTAAATAGCAACTTTTTCCAGACTAATCATTACTCATCTGAGACGGCGCAAATCTGTCTAAGCGAAGATCTCTTCGTCCAGCAGATAACAGCCAGGATCCTCGGCCCAAAAATCGCCGGTCATTTGCTGCGCACGAACACGCGTATTGCCGTTGCAAATATTTTGATAATGACAATCGCCACAGCGACCCTTCAGCGGCCTGGGCGAAGCTTTCAATCCGGCCATGAGCGGATCGCTGATGTCCGGCCAGATTTCAGAGAACGGCCGTTCACGGACATTACCCAAACCGTAATGCCACCAGAACGTGTCCGGGTGGACATTACCGAGATTGTCGATATTGGCGACATTCACGCCGGAAGCATTGCCGCCCCATTGCTGCAATTTTGCCTGAATATGCTCCGCTTGCTCGGGGAAACGGCGCTTAACCCAGTGCAAAAAATAAACCGCATCCGCGTCGTTGTTGCCGGTCACCACTTCGCGATGCAAGCCTTGTTGTTCCCAAGCTAACGACTTCTCGAACAAGCTATCCATTACCTTGCGGGTCAACTGAAACTCGGCGTCGTCCTTGCGGTTCTTATTACCGCGACCGCCATAGTTCAAATGCGACAGATAGAATTTGTCGATGTCTTCGTCGTCCATCAATTGCAACAGATCTTCGAAATCGTGAGCATTGTCTTGGGTCAGCGTAAACCTGACGCCGGCTTTGATGTTGTGTTCGCGGCATAAACGAATACCAGCCAGCGAAGCCTCGAACGAACCTTGCTTCTGGCGGAATGTGTCATGGGTCTGACCAATGCCGTCCAGGCTGACGCCGATGTATTGATAGTCGATCGCGGCGATTTGCTCGATATTGGATTGATCGATCAACGTGCCATTACTGGACAAAGCCACATAAAAGCCCATGTCGCGGGCGCGCTGCGAGATAGCAAAAATATCCGGATGCAGCAACGGCTCGCCGCCGGACAAAATCAACACTGGCACTTTGAAGGCTTTCAGGTCATCCATCACCGTGTAGATTTCCGGCGTGCTGAGTTCGCCAGGGAAATTGATGTCGGCCGACGTGGTATAGCAGTGTTTGCAGGTCAGATTGCAACGGCGGATCAGGTTCCAGATCACCACAGGCCCCGAGGGCTTGCGCGGCGCGGTCAACGGCGTCGGGTAAAGCAATTCGCGCATGTATTGGCTAAGTCTGAACATGCCCTATCCCCCGATTCGCAAACCGGTTTTTTTAAGAATTTTGGTGCTGTACAGCACCTCGTGACTACGCGCCTGTTCGCCTAATAATTCGGCGATGATTGCGGTTTGCCGTTCGGCATCCTGCTCGGTCTTACCATGCACCATGGCGAACAAATTGTACGGCCAGTCCGGCAAATGACGGGGACGCTGATAGCAATGACTAACAAACGACAGCATGGCTACCTTTTGTCCCAGTTCGTCGACATGGCTATCCTCAACATCCCACACCGTCATACCGTTGTAGCGGTAACCCAGTTTGTAATGGTTGGGCACCGCAGCAATACGGCGAATGGTCCCGGTCTGCTGCATTTCAGCCAGATGTAACATGATCACTTGTGCAGACAAACCCAGTTGCTCGGCAACCGCTTGATACGGTTCGCTAACCAGGGGCAGGCCGGCCTGGGTGGCTTGGATAATTTGGCGGTCTATCTCGTCGATTGGCATCAGGCTTCCAATTGCAGACCAACGTAGTATTCGCTGATCTTCGGCATGTTGTATACAGCCAATCCGGTCTGCCGCTCAATTTCGGCAATCACACTTTGCACCTGTTCCGGCTTTTCGGTGGCCAGCACAAACCACATGTTGAGTAAATGATTGCGAGCATAGTTATGCGCCACTTCGGGGAAGGCGTTGACGATTTCGGTGACTTCGTCGAAGCGCTCATCCGGTACTTTCAGCGCCGCCAAAGTCAAGGCCCCACCCATTTGTTCGGCATGATACATCGGCCCAAAACGCGACAATATTCCGTCGGCCAACATGGCTTGCAATCTTGACAGCAATTCGGCTTCCGGCAGGCCCAATTCCGCGGCAACCCGTTGGTAGGGCGATACGCAGATAGGGAAACCTTGCTGCAAGCGGTTGACGATGGCTTTGTCTGTGGCGTCCATGTTTAGGCGAAGTGCATACGCAAAGACTGTTTGTTTTGAATCTCCTCCCTGCCCTCTCCAGCAAAAACGGGGGTTGGCCCATCGCCTTTTGTCATCTGGCGAGCATATAAAGCGCCCCGCTGTTTAAAGCAACGCCGGCTAAACAACACTTCAAAAGAATAATCGCTTAAATTGCAGTCATGCCGCAACTCTGCCCATTGCTCAAGCACCACCTCCCGGCTCTTGCCATGGATCATGCAATACAGGTTGTAGGGCCAGACTTCACCTTGGCGCGGGCGTTGATAACACAGATTCACGCAAGCCTGCTGACTGATCAACGCGCCGACCCGAGCTACCCGCTCGTCCGGCACATCCATCACGATCATCGCATTGGCCCGGTAACCCAGCTGACGATGCTTGACCACTACTCCCCAACGCTTGATCAATCCCTGAGTCTTCAAGCGTGCAAGGCGCTCGATTACGTCCTGCTCGGTGATCGCCAATTGCTCGGCTATCGCCGCATACGGCCTCGCTGCAATCGGTAAGCCGGCTTGCACGGCGGCAATCAGTTGATAATCGATAGCGTCAATCATGCAGATTTAGCTCAAATCCCAGGTTGATGAAATAGTCGGCCAGCATCGGCAGCAACATCGCGGGATAGCCGGTTTGAGTCTCGATATCCGCAATAACGGCTTTAAGATGGGTTTCGCTATCGGCAATCAACACAAACCACAAATTGAAGCGATTTTCGCGCTCGTAGTTATGATTGACTTCCGGATAAGCGCTCACCAATTCCGCAACTCTCGCCAAATCAAATTCCGGCACCGCCATCGCCACCAGCGCGCTGTTGCCGATGCTATTGGGCGCGATCACCGGGCCGATGCGGCTGATCATCTGCTGCTCGGATAAGGTTTGAAATGCATTCAGCACCTCGTCTTCGCTAACCCCAAGCTGCTCGGCGATGTCCCGGTAAGGGGTCGGACTCAACGGAAAATCCTGCTGATAATCGTTGAGCAGGCGTTTATGCAAGGGCGCCAGCATGTTACCAGCCTATGCGATTGGCGCGATCAGTGAAGAAAATCCCGCTGGGCTTTTGCGCCGGTAGACGGGCGGTCTCTTGAAAAGTCTCGGTGTCGTAAACCATCACCCGATCCTCGTCGCGCACCGCCAGCCACACCGACTCGCCGCGCGGGCTGAATTCCATATGCAATACGGCCTTTCCGGGCTGCAGGGTTTTTGCGATGTTAAAATCTTTCAAATCGATTACTTGTAAGGTCTGATTGTCCGGGAAAGCAAAATTCACCCACACTTGCCGGCCATCCGGCCGCGAGCTAACAAACACTGGCTGCCCGGCGACCGGAATGCGCTTGACCAACTCCCATTCGCGCGTATCGATCACTAACACTTCATGCAAGCCAACCGCCGGCACCAACAGCCAATCGCCGGCCACGGTCCAGCCCTCAAGGTGCGGCATTTTATAGACCGGCATTTGCTCGTCATCCTTGCCGTAATCTTCCAAGATGTGTTCGACACCTTTTTCCGGTTGCCACAAATCCAGCAAAGACAAGCCTTTTTCACCGAACAACCCGGCGGCGTAGAAATGGCCGTCCGGCGTCAATAAAGCGTCGTACGGCTGCTTGCCGATGTCTTTAAACTTTTTCACGATGGGTTGGCGCGGATTTTTAGCGTCGATCAACCAGATTTCGTTAGCTTCGAACAGACTGCAGACGAAGCGTTGACCCGGCGCATCCACCAAGCCAACCACTTTGGATAACTTATTGTCTTCGCCGTAAACAGCAGGGATTTCGGCCAACTGTTCCAGCGTCACGGCGTCGAACAGTTTCACACCGCCGGGTGTGTAATTGGAAACAGCAATAACTTTGCCATCCTGAGAAATCGCCCCGCCGATACTGTTGCCGGCCTGGATGATGCGTTTATCGATTTTGTCTTGGAGTAAATCGATCTTGGTCAAACCGCCGTCGCGGCCGAATACATAGGCGTAACGCTGATCGCGGGAGAACACCACCGATGCATGAGACAAATCGCCCAAGCCTTCGATACGGCTCAGCGACGAGGGTTTAGTGGTGTTGACGATCTGTATGCTGCCGGTTTCGCGTTCAATCACTACGCCGAGATCGCCGGTGCCACGCAGATCGCCATTGGCTTGGCAAACCCAAAATAACGAAACAGCAATGGTAACTTTACGAATTATTTGGTTCATATCGACGCCAAGGAAAATTTTTAATGCCCACACCATTGGTCTTCGCAGGGCCGCCCATCATTGTCACCATCCGTCACACTGCCAGGACAATTATTCAAATAAAACATTGCTTCTTCGCATGAAGTCATTTGCGTGCACCGCGTTTTGCCTTCACATGTAAATCTCTTAGAAACCTGTATTTCAGGCTGTTCTAGCGCCTGATGACTGACCTCAGTGGCCGGCTGCGACAAAGAAATAGTAGTCTCACGACTTTTAAATTTATTAACCGCAAATCCAACGACAAGCACTGCAATAACAATAGAACTAAATACCGATCGATAATTGCTGTTTTTATGCCTATAAGCACGAGCCTTATAAGGTTGGGGTTTATTTGCATTTTTTCGCGGAGCTATTGGGACTAGCTTCACGAGCCTCCGCTCCGAGAATACGCTTTGCATCCCTTCGATAGTAACGCCAACGGCTCTTTTTTGGCCTGTTAGGTCGATGATTACATCGAAATAAACTATGTCGCTTTCAACCGGCCGTCGGATTGCACCTCTCAACGATGATATATGAAAAAACACATCATCACCGCCATCGTCGGGCGCAATAAAACCATACCCTTTATCATCGATCCAACGTTTTAAAATACCTTTTTGCACACTAATCGAATCTAAGGTTGCCGTAAGCGTTGAATCAGCCAAGCAGTTTCATCTACAGTCAGAAAACTCTTCCACGGCGGCATAGCCGTGCCTGCTCGACCGTTCTGAATCGCATCCGCCAATAGCGCGTCGCTTTTGTCAGCCAATGCTTCCGGCATCAACGATGGCCCCAAGCCGCCTTTCGGCGGCAGGCCGTGACAGGAACCACAATCATGCTTGAGCATATTCAACAGCTCCTGCTGCCGTTGCAGATTGGGTTGTTCCGCAACGGCACAGGTGGATAGCAAACCGATCAACAGCCAGCAATAACGCATTGACTAGGGTTTAACGCTGCCGTAATACGCGGCTATGTCGTTGATTTCCGCGTCGGTCAAAGAACCGGCAATCGCGTTCATGATGTCGGATTTCCGCGTCTTGTCGCGATATTGTTTGATCGCGGTTTTCAAATACTCGGAATCGCGACCGCCTAACGGTGGGAACGGCGCATCGGCGCTGGGCATCCGGATACCGTGACATTGCGCACACACCGCGCCTGCCTTGGCTTGACCGACATACAGACTAGTCGCCTGAACGCTACCGGCGGCGAACACCCCCGCCAACAGCGTCACAATAAAAGGAGTCATCTTCATTTTGATTGCTCCATTTCGTCAGGCGACAAGCCGCGCGTCATGTATTTAACCCGGCCGCGGGAAAAAATGCCCGCCGGGCTTTCCATTGGCACGGTAGCGACTTTTTGCAAGGTGTTGGAGTCGTAAACCACCACTTCGTCACCGTTATAGCCGGCGCTGATATACAAGAATTTGCCGTCGGCACTATATTCCGGGAAGTAGGCGTGACCACCAACATCCAGGGTTTTAACCACTTCCAAGGTTTTTTTATCGATCAATTGCACGGTGCGGGCGCGTCTGTCCTTACTGATGATGTCCACTGCGACATAAGGCGCGTTGGCATGTGCAGCCGGTGATTCGGTGCCGCCGGAAACCGGTACTTGTTTGACGACTTCCATTTTGTCCAAATCCCAAACGCTGACCACGGTTTTATCGCAATCGCCGAAATTGGTACCAAAGCCCAAGGTCCGGCCATCCACTTTCACCGCAGAACCACCGCCCACGTGCGGTACGCAACCGGCTTCCAGTTTTTTGATAATCTCGCGTTTTTCCAGATCGATGGCCGCCACGATGCTGTCGTCGTAAGAGGCAATCATCAATTTTTTGCCACCGTGCGTTAGGAAAGCATCATGCAAATGCCGGCCGACGTTCTCGATCCGAGTGACCGGGAAACCTTCCTTATTCAAATCGATAACCCAAACCTGGCCGGCATTTTCCAGCGCAATCGCGAAAATGTCCGCATAGGGCGTGCCGATGATCATGCCTGAGTCGGAAGAAACGTGTTTACCGTCCGGATCTATGCCTTCTAATTCAAAGGTTTTTAAAGGCTCCAGCGTATCGGCATTCAGAATCACGGCATTATGCGGTACGAAAGAACCGGCCATGATGTATTTACCATCGCGCGATACGCCCATGCCTGGGCCGTTCCAGCCGGTTTTGATGCTGCGCACCGCTTGCATGGAATATAAATCCACCTTAAAAATCTCGGCGGTATCGGTTTTTACATAAGCCCAGCGCGGATTGGCCGGGTTGAAATCGATAATATGCGCAGCGGTGCCGGTGGGCACTTCGCCGACTTTTTGATGCGTGGAGCTATTAATAAAGATCGCTTTGGAGCCTTCGCCACGACCGTATTTACCGCGCGCCGCGACGCCGATCAGGTTTTCGAATTTATCGTCGATTTGGAAAGTCGGCTTGGCCGGCAGCGTGCTTTCGTCCTTGACATAGACTTTCAGCGACTTTTTCATATCGTCGATCGTCCAGGCCGGATTGGGCTGTTTGGGGGTTTCTTGCAGGTGTTTAATCACGCCGCGAATTTGGTCGTCATCGAGTTTGCCATAGAACGGAGGCATCAAGGTATCGAAGCTGCCAGCCATCACGATGGTACGCAATGCGGTGGGACTGCGGCCTTTCAAGGTAGCCGAGTTCAGCGCTGGCGCCAGATAACCGCCGTGATCGGAACCGTGGCAACTGGCACAGTTGTCTTGGTAGAGTTTGTGAAAATCGTCAGATTTTGCCATCACCACTCCGGATGACAACAGCATGGCGATAGAACTCGCCAGTAGGGATTTATTCAGCATTTTTATAGTATTTTTCATTTAAAATTCCTGCCACCCGCAAGTTAAAAAAAAGAGCCAACTTGGTG
>Ga0123397_117674_pt1 | contig 11037 bp, 6 predicted proteins | sample T10HLNH4metaT_FD_89925 | JGI IMG/M metagenome (GOLD analysis project Ga0123397, IMG submission 89925) | Methane-oxidizing artificial microbial communities from Washington, USA to study methane cycling - T10-HLNH4 metaT (Metagenome... ... | reverse complement strand
GAAGTATGTTGGATACTAAAAGCAAAACCATTTTGGTAGTCGATGATTCTCCGGAAAATCTCACCGTCATCAGCGAATTACTGCAACCGCAATACCGCGTGCGTGTCGCTACCTCCGGGCAACGAGCGTTGCAGATGGTCGCCAACCCGCCTTACCCCGATTTGATTCTGCTTGACGTGATGATGCCGGGCATGGACGGTTACCAAGTATTCGAGCATCTGCGCGCCGATCCCATTACGCGTACGATTCCGGTGATATTCGTCACAGCGATGGACAGTATGGAGTCCGAGTTGCATGGATTGGATGTCGGCGCGGTTGATTACATCACCAAACCCGTTCTGCCGCCCATCGTTTTAGCGCGCATCCGCACCCAGCTGGAGTTAAAGCAGGCCAGAGATTGGCTGCGCGACGAAAACACCTACCTGGAAATGGAAATAGCTAAAAGGATGAGCGAAAACGAGCTGATTCAAAAAGTCAGCATTCGCGCCTTAGCGCATCTGGCGGAAATTCGCGATCCGGAAACCGGCAACCACATCCTGCGCACCCAAGGCTACGTTCAACATTTGGCCCTGGCCTTGCAGAGCCATCCGCGCTTTTTCGCGACATTGACCGATCATTACATCGAATTGCTGACGCGCTCCGCGCCCTTACATGATATTGGCAAAGTCGGCATACCGGACGCAATCCTGCAAAAACCTGGCAAATTAACCGGCGAGGAATGGGCGGTGATGAAGACCCACGCCAAATTGGGCAGCGACGCGATAGAAATGGCGGAACGTGATGCCACGCGCTCGGTGGAGTTTTTGATTTTGGCTAAGGAAATTGCACATTGGCACCATGAAAAGTGGGACGGTAGCGGCTATCCGGAGGCGTTGGCCGGCGATGCCATTCCGGTTTCCGCGAGGATTATGGCGCTGGCCGATGTATTCGACGCCTTGATTTCCCGGCGTGTTTACAAAGAGCCCATGGCTTTCGCTGAAGTCAAGACTATTATTGCTGAAGGACGTGGTCGCCACTTTGATCCGGATATGGCCGATGCCTTTTTAGCCGATTTCGATGCCTTCTGTGATATTGCCCAACGCCATCTCGATTCCATCGCGGAGTAAATGATTTATGACCCAAAACGCTCGCATATTGTTGGTTGAAGACGAGGAAATTATCGCCATCATTATTCGGGATTTATTGGTCGCCGAAGGTTTTCTGGTGACGGTCTGCGCCAATGGCTGCATTGCCTGGGAAACCTTACAGCACGACCGGACCGGCTACGATTTGGTGCTGTTGGATAGGGGCTTGCCGGGGATGAACGGCATGGAACTGCTGCGATTGATCAAGGGTGACCGGGCCTTGGCTGCCATTCCGGTGATTATACAGACCGCCCGCAGCGACAAGAAAAGCATCCAGGAAGGGCTTAGTCAGGGGGCTTATTACTATTTGACCAAACCGATTCAACCGGAAATATTGATCGCCGTGATCAATGCCGCACTGCAACAACGTCGTGAGTTGCAGGAGATGTCCGAAACAGTCAATCGCGCCGGACGTCCGTTGACGCTAGTCCATTCCGCCGTGTTTCGTTTTCGCGATCTCGATGAAGCAAAGATGTTGAGTCATTGTTTGGCCCAATCCTGCCCGGAGCCCGAGCGCGTAATCCAGGGTTTGCAGGAGTTGATGGTGAATGCGGTTGAACATGGTAACTTGGGCGTTTCCTATGCGGAAAAAGGCGAGCTGATGCTGGCGGGAGTCTGGCTGGAGGAAATTCAACGACGTTTGACACTCCCGGAATTTAGCCGACGCTTTGTATCCGTTCATTTCCAGCGTCTGCCGGATAAGCTGGTGTTTACCATTCAAGACCAGGGTGACGGTTTTGATTGGCAGGACTTCCTGGATTTTTCCCCGGAACGGGTGTTCGATTTGCATGGCCGCGGCATCGCGATGGCCAGATTGATGAGCTTTGATCGTCTGGAATATCAAGGTAACGGCAATACGGTAACGGCTGTGGTTAACGGCGTATCTTCTTTGTACGGCTTAGACAATTAATTCGACTTTGCAAGCCCATGCTGTCGAATAACGATCAGTCAAACTCAGCGCAGGTCAGCCGCAAAAGCGTCTTAGCCGTCGTGCTGGTATATGCCATTTTCGCCGCCAGCTGGATTTTGGTATCGGATCAATTGGTACACCACTTTTTCAAAGATCCGGACCAGCTGACGCTAGCCAGCATGCTGAAAGGCTGGGTTTATGTACTGGTGACGTCTTTATTGCTTTACGGTTTGATGCGGCGCTGGTTTGGCCGAAGCCGCGAACCGCAAACAGTTCCCCCCGCTCCGCGAAGTCATTTGTTGTCGCTAGGCTTATTGATAGCCGTCATCCTGGCTTTGATGGCGGCGAGCGTGACTCTGACCATCGAGCAACACACCCAAGAAGAGTTCGGCAGGCTGCAGGCGGTCGCCGGCCTCAAGTCCAGGCAAATCAGCGACTGGCTGAATGAACGGCGCGGCGACGCGGATTTTATCCAAACCAGCGAATTTATCATCGACCTGTATCAACGCTGGCAGATGGATGGCGATATGCAAAGCGCCGAACGCCTGCAAAACCGTTTGGAACAATTTCGCAAAAGCAGGGGAATCTCGGCCATCAGCCTGCTTAAACCTGAAGGCGAGCGTTTATGGCGTTCCGCGAAAGCCCCCGCCACGCTCTTGCCTGGGCAGCTAAAGGTTGCAGAGCTGTCGACAAAAACTCGGCAAATCCAATTAGTTAATCCTTACAAAGATGACGGCGGACGTGTCCTGCTGGATTTGGTTGTGCCGCTGACAGCCCAGCATCAGGTAGCGCCGCCGCTGATTGTTTTACATCTTGATCTTAGCGAGTGGCTGTTTCCGGTTCTGGAGAGTTGGCCGGTCGCTAGCGGTACCGGCGAAACCTTGTTGTTTCGGCGTGAGGGCGATGAAATTCTCTATCTGAATCCGCTGCGCTTTCGTCCGGACGCTGCGGCGTCGTTTCGGCTGCCAATCAACACTGCAAATTTATTGGCCGGCAAGGCGCTGCGCAGTCAGGCTAGCCTCGATAACATCCTGGAAGCCAAGGACTACCGCAATGTCTCCGTCATAGGCCTGGTACAGGCCATAAGCGGCACGGACTGGTTGTTACTGACCAAGCTGGATAAGGCCGAAATCTATACCAAGGCCAGTAGCGAAGTAGTGTGGATCGTGTGCGTAGGTAGTTTGACCATTTTTATAGTCTGCGCCGGTTTTTATCTGTTGCGGCAGAGTCAGAGTCTGGCTTTGGCCACGGCGGTGCAGAAGGCGCAAGCGGAGCGTTTGCGGGCCCTCGATTTATTAGGCGCCATATCCGATTTGTCCGTGGACGCGATATACGCCAAGGATCTACAGGGTCGTTACATCCTGTTTAATACCGCCGCCGCCAATTTTGTCGGCAAGCCGGTAGAGGAAGTACTTGGTCAGGACGATAGCGCCATATTTCCACAGCAACAAGCCGAGCACTTAAAAGAGTTTGGCCGCCGGGTGATGGCGGAAAATATAACTCTGACGGAAGAAGAAGCCCTGGATACGCAATTCGGACAGCGGATTTTCCTGGCTACCAAAGGGCCACTGTGCGATGAACACGGTAAAGTAATAGGGATGTTCGGTATCTCACGGGACATTACCGAACGCAAGCGGGCCGAGCTTGAATTACGCGAGAGCGAGGCGCGCTTTCGCGGTTTGGTGGAACAGTCGTTGGCGGGCATTTATATTATTCAAGACGGGCGTTTCGTTTACGTCAATCCGGGTTTTGCCGCGATCTTCGGCTATCAGCGGGCTGAGGATATTATCGACGGCAAAACAGTGGCTGATCTGGTCTGTCCGCAGGACAGGCAGATGGTGTTGGAAAATTTGCGCCGACGCATTGATGGCGAGATCGAAGACATTAACTACCGCTTCGAAGGCTTACATCGCAACGGCCACTGCATTGACGTTGAAGTACATGGCCGCAGTTTCGATTACAAAAACCGGCCGGCGGTGATTGGTTTTATTCTTGATGTCAGCGCCCGTAAAGCCGCCGAAGACCAGCTCAATCTCCAAGCCGCGGAATTAAAGGCTCGTAATGATGAATTGGAGCGGTTTAATCGGGCCATGGTCGGCCGCGAGCTGGATATGGTTAATTTAAAGCAGCAGGTCAATCAGCTGGCTGCGGAGCTGGGCCGCCAGCCCCCTTATGCATTAGCGTTTCTATCAGCCCAACCTGAAAATACTGTTGGTCATGATTCTGCTGAAGCTCACGCCGAATCTGGCTTGGACCCTCTCAAACCGAGCGCAATATCAGTAAACAATGGCGCCGGGTTGATTGGCGGCGATACATCGGCTGCGGAAGAAGACCATTTATGATTATCCCCGAGCCGCCATTCGGCGATTTTTCCGATTTGGTGCGCTCCCGTTACCGGAGCAGCCTTAGACTCGCCTATGTGTCGGCGGTGATTCTGGTATTGGTTGCGCTGGCAATTCGCCTGTATTTGCCGGCATCCTTTGGCCTGCGCCCGATGTTGCTGTTGTTTTTATTTCCGGTGATCGTGAGCGCCTTTTTAGGCGGTTTGTGGCCTGGATTATTGGCTACATTGCTGTCGGCCATTGTTAGTAATTTCCAACTGCTGCCTCCCTATCGCAGCTTGGCAATTGCCGGCATTTACGATGTTGTGCAATGGACGTTATTGATCGCAAATGGGATTTTAATCAGCCTGCTTAGCGAATTCTTGCTTCGGATTCGGCAACGCGAAAACGCGCACTGGTGCCAATTACTGGAAACGCGGGACCGGCTGCGGTTTAGCCAAACCTTATTCCAGACCACGTTCGAACAGGCGGCGAAAGGCATTTGTCTATTGGCGCCGGACGGGCGCTGGCTGAAGGTTAACCGCCAGTTTTGCGAGATAGTCGGTTATAGCCAGGACGAGTTGCTAACCGGCAATTTTTCGGACATTGCCTATCGGGAGGATTGTGACGCTCTGTTGCGGCTGCCGGCGGACGAAGTGGATGGTTTTTCCGGAGACAAGCGCGTTATTCGCAAGAACGGTAGTATCGTCTGGGTTAAATTAAACGCTTCCGCAGCGCGCAAACCGGATGGTAGCCCTGAGTGTTTTATCTTGCTCATGGAAGACATTGAGCAGCGTGAACAAGCATTACTAGCGTTACACGAAAGCGAGACGGCCTTGAAAATTGCCCAGCGTTTAGCCGCCTTGGGCAGCTGGGCCTGGGACTTGCGCACCGGCGAATTGAAGTGGTCGGAACAGATTTACAATCTGTTCGGCCGCGACCCTCATTTACCGCCCGCCGATTATGAAGAGGTTGCCCGGTATTTTAAGCCCGAGAGCTGGCAGCGCTTGCAGGCTGCCGTAGCTCAGGCTTGTAGCGACGGCGTGCCTTACGAATGCGAAGCGGAATTGCAGAACGATGGCGAGTTGCATCGCTGGGTAGTGGCCCGCGGCGAGCCGGTCCGCGATGAGCAGGCTAACATCGTGGCTTTGTATGGCACCGTGCAGGATATTACCCCACGTAAACAGGCCGAGCTTGCGCTGCAAGACGCGCAGCGGGTGGCCCTGGAAAAGCAAGGCGAGGCCAGGCTAGCCGCGCTCAATTTGATGGAGGATGCGCTTACGGCCCGCAAAGCGCTTGAAGTGGCTAATGCGTCGCTACGCGAAAGCGAAGAATTCAAACGGGCTATTTTGGATTCGGTGAGTGCCAACATCGCGGTATTAAACCGCGATGGCATGATAGTCTCTGTGAATCGACCCTGGCAGCAGTTTGCTGAGGATGATGCCCTAGCGTGCGGGCAAGCGGTTGATGTATGCGGCATAGGCACTAATTATTTGCGGATTTGCCAGCAGGCGTCGGGCCCGTATAGGCAGGGATCGTTGGCGGTGTTCAGCGGATTGTCGGCTGTTTTGGAAGGTCGGCTTCCCCGCTTCAGGTATGAATATGCCTGCCATTCCGCGCAGAAGCAGCGCTGGTTTGCCATGGTCGTCACGCCTTTGGAAACTGCGGAAGGCGGTGCGGTGGTTTCTCACACCAATATCACCGAGCGCAAATTGGCGGAAATGGCCTTGGTTGAAAGTGAGGAGCGCTTACGTCTGGCCCAAAGTAGTGCCAATATCGGCATCTGGGATTGGCATATTGATAACGGCGAAGTGCAATGGACTGCCGAACTTGAGGCCATGTTTGGCTATGCACCAGGGACTTTTCCGGGTAATTATCAGGCCTTCAGCCAAGTTGTGTATCCAGGGGACCTGCCTGAATTGGAGCGTCGGCGAGATGCGGCCCTCGTGGCTCATCAGTCTTTTGATTTTGATTTTCGGGTTCAACCGGAGCCGGGGCAGATCAGATGGCTCAACTGTAAGGGTGGCGCTAATTACGACGATAGGGGCCGGCCGCAACGCGTGTTTGGTATTTGTATCGATATTACCGAGCGCAAAAATACCGAAAGCGAACTTAAACTCTGGGCGCAAGCGTTCGAAAACGCCGAATTCGGCTTGGCGATTGCGGACGCGCAGACTAATTTGTTTTTGGCGGTGAATCCGGTCTTTGCCGGGGAGCGCGGCTACACTGCGGAAGAACTGATCGGCAAACCGGTAGCGATGGTTTATCCGGCTGATTTAATCGATCAGGTACAACACCGTATCTCTAGCCTGGATACCTCCTGTCATGGCGTATTTGAGACCGAACATCAGCGTAAGGACGGCAGCCGTTTCCCGGTAATGATAGACGTAACCGTCATTAAATCCGGCGACGGTAAACCGGTGAGACGAGTGGCCTACGCCTTGGACATTAGCGAGCGCAAGGCCTCCGAGCTAGCTTTGCGCGAGCAAACGGATGCGCTGCAGCGTTTCAATCGGGCCATGGTCGGCCGGGAAGTGGACATGATTGCGCTAAAACAAACCATCAACGAGCTGTCCAGGCAGTTGGGGCTGGAACGCCCCTATCCTCTGGCGTTTATCGATCAGGCCGGGATAACCCCGGCCAGGAGTGTTCCGCGATGAAACGCGTCCCGCTGATTATCAGCCCGGGCTTTAATTACCGTTGCTCCGGCGCAGGCCGGAGCCCGGTAATACTGCTGGATTACCGCTTGCGCGGGGCTGACGGCTACTCGGAATTTAAGAGCCGGGCCACGAGTAAACGCAGGAAAACGCCAGATCATTTGGTTTTGGCGCGTTGGGGTGCTTATTACTTAGCCGCCATCGTAATCGTGATGGGCCTATGAATCCTGTATTGAAATTACTGATCATCGAAGAATTACAGGCTGCTTATCTGGCGCGGGTGCACCACTTGCAACAGAACGGCCTAACCGTCGAATGCCGGCGGATAGAGAGCCACGCGGCGCTGGTGCTTGCCTTGCAAGACGACTGGGATCTGGTGCTGTCGGATTACAAGGTACCGGGATTGGATATTCGCGACACCTTGCAATTTATTCAAGCTCACAGTAAGGATTTGCCGGTTATCCTGGTGTCCGATAGCGTGGGTGAGGAAGTCGCGATGGAGTTGTTGCGGCTGGGTATGGTCGATTTCGTGTTCAAGGACAATCCGGTCCGCTTAGTAACGTCGATACTTAGGGCTGTCGAGGAGCGCGATCAACGCCGATTAAGGCGTGAAGCGGAGCAGGCCTTGCGGCAAAGTCAGGAGCAGGCGCTGTTAGAGCAACATCAGGCGCAGCTGGCGGCCTTGAATTTGATGGAAGATGCCATCGCCGCCCGCCAACGCGCGGAAGCGGCCGCGGAAGCCTTGCGCGAAAGCGAACGGCGTTTAATGATGGCGCAGGAAGGCGCGCATGTCGGGATTTGGGATTGGGATATTGTTAAGGATCACTGTTACTGGTCGCCGGAATGCGAGCGATTGTACGATGTAGAGCCCGGCGGTTTGCGTTCTAACGCCGATTGGCGAGCACGCGTGCATCCGGACGATCTGCATTTGATAGACGATCAGTGGGAAAGCCGCATTTTGCGCGGCGAGCCGTTCGAGGTCGAGTTTCGCTTTATCCTGCAATCAGGCGACATCCGCTGGCTGAGCAGCAAAGGCCGAGCGCAATACGACGCCGACGGTAAACCGGTAAGGCTGTTTGGCGTTAATCTGGACATTAGTGAGCGCAAACAAACCGAACAGCAACTACGTAAGTTGGCGCAGGCGGTGGAACAAAGCCCGGCCAGTATTATCATCACCAACCTGATCGGCGAAATTGAATACGTAAACGAGGCGTTTTTGCAGGTCAGCGGCTACCAGCGGGACGAGGTCATCGGTCGCAATCCACGCCTGTTGCAATCGAGAAAAACCCCACCCGAGAATTATCGGGCGTTGTGGACCGCGCTCGGTCAAGGTCAGACTTGGAAAGGCGAATTCATCAATAGACGTAAGGACGGCAGCGAATATGTGGAATTTGCCATTATCGTGCCCATCCGCCAAGCCGATGGCAGCGTTACCCATTTTGTAGCGGTACAGGAAGACATCACCGAGAAGAAACGCGTGGCGCTGGAGCTGGATCAGTATCGGCATCACCTCGAAGATTTGGTTGCCAGCCGCACGGCCGAACTGGAAGCGGCGAAAGTGTTGGCGGATGCCGCCAATCAAGCCAAGAGCGCCTTTTTGGCCAATATGAGCCACGAGATTCGTACGCCCATGAATGCCATCATCGGCTTGACGTATTTGCTGCGGCAAAGCAGTCCCAATCCGGAACAAAGCGAGCGTCTGGACAAAATCGACGGCGCCGCTCAGCATCTGCTGTCCATCATTAACGATGTGCTGGATTTATCGAAGATCGAAGCCGGGCGGCTGGAACTGGAGCAAACCGATTTTTCCCTGGCGACGGTGCTGGACCACATTCGCTCCATTATTGCCGAGCAGGCGCGGGCCAAGGCGTTGAGCATAGAGTTGGATGGGGAGGGCGTCCCGCAATGGTTGCGCGGGGACCCGATGCGTCTGCGGCAGGCCATGCTCAACTACGCTACTAATGCCGTGAAGTTTACCGAACGCGGTTCGATTCGGTTGCGGGCGATGGTACAGGAGGAAACCGCTGCCGGTTTGCTGCTGCGCTTCGAGGTGAGCGATTCCGGAATCGGGATTGAAGCGAAACAACAAGCCAGCTTATTTCAGGCTTTCACCCAGGCCGATGTGTCTACCACCCGTAAATATGGCGGGACCGGCTTAGGCTTGGCAATTACCCGTCGGCTGGCGAATATGATGGGCGGTGATGCGGGCGTCGATAGCGTACTGGGTCAAGGTAGTCGCTTTTGGTTTACCGCTCTGGTGCAGCGCGGGCACGGCATAATGCCTTTACAAACCATTGAAAAACCCGCCGACGCGGAAATGATGCTACGCCGAGATTATGCCGGCGCGCGCCTGCTTTTAGTGGAAGACAATCCGATTAATCGGGAAGTGGCACTGGAGTTGTTGCATGGTGTTGGTTTGGCGGTGGACACCGCCGAGAACGGGCGAATCGCCCTCGAAAAAATCGGCAAGAACACCTACGATCTGGTGCTGATGGATGTACAAATGCCGGAAATGGACGGTTTGGAAGCTACGCGGGCGATACGCGCACAGCCGGGTTTTACCCGGTTGCCGATTTTGGCGATGACCGCCGCCGCGTTTGAGGAAGACCGGCATATTTCGCTCGCTGCCGGTATGAACGATTTTGTGGCGAAACCGGTAATTCCGGAAGACCTTTACGCGGCCTTGTTGCGCTGGTTGTCGCCGCGTTCCGGTGCGCGTCATGTCAAGTTCGATAAAGCCGAAACCGAGCGGTTTTCGCCGAAAACAGTGGTAAACGGCGATACCGTGCCGTCGGCCTTACTGACCATCAGTGGCCTGGACACCAGGCAAGGACTTGCAGTGGTGAAGGGCGACGTGGATAAGTATCAACGTCTGTTGAGCATGTTTGCCGATGCCCATAATAAAGACTTGAAACAAGTCCAGACCTACTTGGTCGATGGCAAATCCGATGAAGCAAAACGCATCAGTCACTGCTTAAAAGGCGTTGCCGGTACGCTGGGTGCCAAACAAGTCGCCGATTTGGCGGCTAAGCTGGACCGGGCGATAGCCGAGAGCAGGGATTTGGCGGTCTGCATGGAGTTAGCGGCTTTGTGCGATAGCGAATTGACGAATCTGGTCCGCGCTATCCTGGCTTTACCTGCGCAATCGGCGACTAGTGAAGTGGGCGAGGCGATTATCGATGCGGAAAATACGCGTCAAGTCGTTGCCGCGATCGCAAGCTTGCTGGCAATTGGCGATGCGCAAGCCAGCCGCCTGGCGCGCGAATATGCGGTGTTGTTGCGGGCGAAATTGGGGGTTGCGTATCCGGATTTTGCCAGGCAGATCGAGGCTTTCGACTATCAAGCGGCATTATTAACTTTACAGGCCGCGGATTAGCCAATGATGCAGTTAGTAAACGCTGAACGATGGGCGATGATTAGCGCCTTTCGGTTTTGAACCGGTAGCGGCGGATACAAAAAAGCCGCGGCGTCAGGAGACACTGCGGCTATCGGTAAGCATAAGGCCAAGCCGATTTAGGACATTTGCGATTGCAGATAATTCGGCAAACCAATCATATCGATCAAGCCCAATTGTTTTTCCAGCCAGTGCGCATGATCTTCCTCGGTGTCGTCCAACATCACTTCCAGAATTTCCCGGGTTTGATAATCGCGTACGGTTTCGCAATAGGCAATGACTTTGCGCAAATGCGCAACCACTTTATATTCGACCGCCAGATCGTTTTTCAGCATCTCCGGGACGTTGGTCCCGACCGCTAGCGGTTCGCGTTTGGATAAATCCGGTGTGCCTTCCAGAAACAAAATCCGCTTGATCAAGGCATCGGCATGGTTGGTTTCGTCTTGAACCTCGTGATTGATGCGTTCGTATAATTTGTTGAAGCCCCAGTTTTCATACATCCGGGAATGAATAAAATACTGGTCTATAGCGGTCAGTTCGCCTGCCAGCAATTCGTTTAAGTGAGCTATGACTTGTTTGTCGCCTTGCATATGCCGCCTCCCGGATAAATTTGCTAATGCCCTTTGCTATG
>Ga0123397_124178_pt1 | contig 11062 bp, 6 predicted proteins | sample T10HLNH4metaT_FD_89925 | JGI IMG/M metagenome (GOLD analysis project Ga0123397, IMG submission 89925) | Methane-oxidizing artificial microbial communities from Washington, USA to study methane cycling - T10-HLNH4 metaT (Metagenome... ... | reverse complement strand
GCTGCGAGTTGTCCATGGACAGCTGGGCCAGACGCATGGCGGCTTCAATGTTCTTCTTCTGAAGCTCTGACATCTGTTCGGTCTTGTTCATCGTGCGCAACTCCTCTCTGGGTGGGGAACTGTTCGCCGGTCGACTGCGCCGTCGTGCGCCGCAGCTTCAGGACGATCCATCTGCATTGTGCCGCCACTGTGCGGCCAGTGCCATGACGCTGTCGGCAAAAAGCCGCGCCTGCATCGAGCGCAGCACCGGCGACACGCGTGGCGTGAAATCCATGTGGGCGAACACATCGCGCGCGAGGTCGATGCCCGGCGCGATCTCCACCACCTCCAGGCCGTCGTCCGCCAGCCGGAACACCGCGCGCTCGGTCACGTACAGCACGTCCTGCCCGCGCCGCCGCGCTTCGCGGCCGCTGAAGGTGCGGTGTTCGACCGCCTGCACGAACTTGCGGCTGCGACCTTCGGTCCGGATGTCGAGCCGGCCGTCGCGCACCGCGATGTCGGCGTCGCCGGCGGTGAAGCTGCCGACGAATACCAGCCTGCGGGCGTTCTGCGAAATGTTGATGAAGCCGCCGGCGCCGGCCAGACGGTGGCCGAAGCGCGACACGTTCACATTGCCGTCGGCGTCGGCCTGAGCGAGACCGAGGAAGGCGATGTCCAGCCCGCCGCCGTCGTAGAAGTCGAACTGGTAGGGCTGGTCGATCACCGCCTGGGTGTTCACCGCGGCGCCGAAATCGAGGCCGCCGGCCGGTATGCCGCCGATCACGCCGGGTTCGGCGGTCAGCGTCAGGTCGTCGATCAGCCCCTCTTCTGCCACCACCGCGGCCACGCCCTCCGGCATGCCGATGCCCAGATTCACCACATTGCCCGGCTGCAGCTCGAGCGCGGCCCGGCGGGCGATCACCTTGCGGATGTCCAGCGCCATCGCCGGCAGCGCGTCGGCCGCAAGCCGCGTCTCGCCGGAATAGGCCGGGTTGTAGGCGGTGGCGAAGGTCTGGTGATGGTGTTCCGGCGGCGACACGACGACGCAGTCGACCAGCACGCCCGGCACCTTGACCTGGCGCGGGTTCAGTTCGCCGCACCCGACCGTGCGCTCGACCTGCACGATGACCAGGCCGCCCGAATTGTGCGCGGCCATGGCGACTGACAGCGCCTCCTGGGTCAGTGCCTCACGCTCCATCGTCACGTTGCCGTCCGGGTCCGCGGTGCTGCCGCGCACCAGTGCGACGTGAATCGGGAAGGCCCTGTAGAAGAGAAAATCCTCGCCGTCGATCTGCATGCGCTGCACCAGATCGGCGGTGGTGGCGGCGTTGATCCTGCCGCCGCCGTGCAGCGGATCGACGAAGGTGTCCAGCCCGACCCGGGTGAGCTGGCCCGGCCGGTGTGCGGCGATGTCGCGGAACAGCTGCGAGATCACGCCCTGCGGCAGGTTCCAGGCTTCGATCCGGTTGCTCACCGCCAGCGCCTGCAGCCGAGGCACCAGGCCCCAGTGGCCGCCGATCACGCGCCGGACCAGCCCTTCGTGGCCGAAGTGGTTCAGCCCGCGGTGCCTGCCGTCGCCCTGGCCGGCGGCATACACCAGCGTGAGGTCGCGCGGTGCGCCGGTATCGAGGAAGCGCTGTTCCACCGCGATCGCCAGATGTTCAGCGAAGCCGATGCCGACGAAACCGGTGGTGGCGAGCGTGGCGCCATCCGGAATCCGCGCCACGGCGTCGGCTGCGCTCATGATCTTGCTGCGGGTGTGCGGCATGTGGGACGACTCGGGCATCGGAAGCGTCAGGCGTGCGATGACGTCACTTTACCGGACGTGACCGCCGCATTTGACCGGCATCAAGCGTTTGCCGGTTGAAAAGCGGATCGTTCGCCCCAGATAGCGTCCAGATCAAGTTCACGGAGGCGTTCATGCGTTTCGACAAGCTCACCACCAAATTCCAGCAGGCGCTGGCCGATGCCCAGAGCCTGGCGGTCGGTCGCGACCACCAGTACATCGAGCCGGCCCACCTGATGCTGGCGCTGCTGAACCAGGACGACGGCTCCACCGCGTCGCTGCTCGCCCGGGCAGGCGTCAATGTCGCGCCGCTGAAGAAAGCGGTGGATGAGGCGCTGTCGCGCATCGCCACGGTCGAGGGCCACGGCGGCGAGGTGCAGATCGGCCGCGACCTCACCAATCTGCTCAATCTGGCCGATCGCGAGGCGCAGAAGCGTGGCGACCAGTTCATCGCCTCGGAAATGTTCCTGCTCGCCGCCACCGGCGACAAGGGCGAACTCGGCCGCGTACTGAAGCAGGCCGGGCTGGAGCGCGCCGCGCTGGAAAAGGCGGTGGAACAGGTGCGCGGCGGCTCGTCGGTCGGTTCGGCCGAAGCGGAGGGCGCGCGCGAGGCGCTGAAGAAGTACTGCATCGACCTGACCGAGCGCGCCGCCGCCGGCAAGCTCGACCCGGTGATCGGCCGCGATGACGAAATCCGCCGCGCCATCCAGATCCTGCAGCGCCGTACCAAGAACAATCCGGTGCTGATCGGCGAGCCGGGCGTGGGCAAGACCGCCATCGTCGAAGGGCTGGCGCAGCGCATCGTCAATGAAGAGGTGCCGGAAACGCTGAAGGGCAAGCGCGTGCTGGTGCTGGACATGGCCGGCCTGCTGGCCGGCGCCAAGTTCCGAGGCGAATTCGAGGAACGGCTGAAGAGCGTACTGAACGAGGTGGCCAAGGACGAAGGCCGCATCATCCTGTTCATCGACGAAATCCACACCATGGTCGGCGCCGGCAAGGCCGAAGGCGCGATCGACGCCGGCAACATGCTGAAGCCGGCGCTGGCGCGCGGCGAACTGCACTGCATTGGCGCCACCACGCTGGACGAATACCGCAAGTACATCGAGAAGGACGCCGCGCTCGAGCGCCGCTTCCAGAAGGTGCTGGTGGACGAGCCGACGGTGGAGGCGACCATCGCCATCCTGCGCGGTCTGCAGGAGAAGTACGAACTGCACCACGGCGTCGACATCACCGACCCGGCCATCGTCGCCGCGGCCGAACTGAGCCATCGCTACATCACCGACCGCTTCCTGCCGGACAAGGCGATCGACCTGATCGACGAGGCGGCCGCGCGCATCAAGATGGAAATCGACTCCAAGCCGGAGTCGATGGACAAGCTCGACCGCCGGCTCATCCAGCTCAAGATAGAGCGCGAGGCGGTGAAGAAGGAAAAGGACGAGGCGTCCATCCGCCGGCTCGGCCTGATCGAGGAAGAGATCGACAAGCTGCATAAGGAATATTCCGACCTCGAAGAGATCTGGAAGGCCGAGAAGGCGCAGGTGGTGGGCAGTGCGCACATCAAGGAAGAGATCGAGAAGGTGCGGGTGCAGATGGCCGACCTGCAGCGCAAGGGCCAGTTCGACAAGCTGGCCGAACTGCAGTACGGCAGGCTGCCGCAGCTCGAGGCACAGCTGAAGCAGGCCGAGAAGTCGGGCGACGTGAAGCCGCAGAACAAGCTGCTGCGCACCGAAGTCGGCGCCGAGGAAATCGCCGAGGTGGTGTCGCGCGCGACCGGCATTCCGGTGAGCAAGATGATGCAGGGCGAACGCGACAAGCTGCTGAAGATGGAAGACCGCTTGCACCAGCGCGTGATCGGTCAGGACGAGGCGGTGCGTCTGGTGTCGGACGCCATCCGCCGCTCGCGTGCCGGTCTCAGCGACGAGAACCGCCCCTACGGCAGCTTCCTCTTCCTCGGCCCGACCGGTGTCGGCAAGACCGAACTGTGCAAGACGCTGGCCGAATTCCTGTTCGATTCGGAAGAGCACCTGATCCGCATCGACATGAGCGAATTCATGGAGAAGCACTCGGTGAGCCGCCTGATCGGCGCGCCGCCGGGCTATGTCGGCTATGACGAAGGCGGTTACCTGACCGAGGCGGTGCGGCGCAAGCCCTACAGCGTCATCCTGTTCGACGAGGTCGAGAAGGCGCATCCGGACGTGTTCAACGTGCTGCTGCAGGTGCTGGACGACGGTCGCATGACCGACGGCCAGGGCCGCACGGTGGATTTCAAGAACACGGTCATCGTGATGACCTCCAACCTCGGCAGCCAGATGATCCAGCAGATGGCCGGCTCGGATTACGGCGTGGTGAAGCTGGCGGTGATGAGCGAGGTGAAAACCTTCTTCCGTCCGGAATTCATCAACCGGATCGACGAGGTGGTGGTGTTCCACGCGCTGGACGAACGCAATATCCAGAGCATCGCGAAGATACAGCTCGCCTATCTGGAAAAGCGGCTGGCCAAGCTGGACATGGGTCTGCAGGTGTCGGACGCGGCGCTGTCCGAGCTGGGCAAGGCGGGTTTCGACCCGGTGTTCGGCGCGCGGCCGCTGAAGCGCGCGATCCAGGAGCACATCGAGAATCCGCTGTCGAAGCGCATCCTCGACGGCAGCTTCGGGCCGAAGGACGTGATCGTGGTCGATGCCGATCCGGCGGGCCACTTCAGCTTCCGCAAGCCGAGCTGAGCAGTGCCGCCATGGTCCGTAAGGATCATGGCTTGCCGCCACCGTGGGCCGAAAGGCTCATGCGGGCGGGATTGCCGCGCAGTGTCCGTGTCATCAGGGCTCCATAGACTTCGAGGCCGTTCCGGCATGGGCCGGCACGGCCTTTCTGTCTGCGGAGTGACCCCCTCATGAGAACCATCCCTTCATCGCTGCGCCGTTGCGCGCTGGCGACCTTCCTGGCCCTGGGCTGGATGCCGGCACACGCCGCCGGCAACGCCGCGGCCTACACGGCTGGCGTGCTGGCCTCCGACCCGCTCGCCTACTGGCAGCTCGACGCGGTCGGCGGCCAGCTCAGTGGCGCTGACGCCAGCGGCAACGGGCTGAATGCCACACCGCTGGGCAGCGGACCGCTGGTCAGCGGCCTGTTTGGCGGCGCGGCCGCGGGTGGCGGCAACTATCTGCGTGCGCCGGCGCTGCCGTCGCTCACCGGCAGCAATGCGGTCAGCGTCGAGGCGTGGATACGGCTGGACGCACCGCTCGGTTCGATCGGCGAAAGCTTCGCCGGCATCTACGACAGCTCGCAGGATCACTACGCGCTCTACCTCGACCGCGCGAACGGCGAGCTGCGCTTCAAGGTGACCACGGCCAATGGCTATGCGGAACGGCCGGGCGCTTCGTCCTACATCGTGAACAAGAAGCAGGGCGAATGGATCCATGTGGTCGGCATGCTCGACCCGAACGACGCTGCCGGCGCCTCGGCCAAGATCTATGTCGACGGCGTGCTGCGCGACCGCCACACCGCCGCGAAACTCGCCTCCACGCTGCCGGCCGGGCAGGCCGCTGCGATCGCGGCCGACTGGAACGCCGGCAGCCCTAACCGCCTTTACAAGGCCGGCGGCGTCGATCAGGTCGCCATCTACGGCCGGGCGCTGAGCGAGGCGGAAATCCGCAGTCACTACGAACTGGGCAGCGGCAGGAACTTCGTCGCCACAGCCCCCCGTCCGACCAGCATTGCCGACGGCTTCGAAGTGATCGCCCATCGCGGCAATTCGATGTTCGCCCCTGAGAACACGCTGGAATCGAACCGCCAGGCCATCGCGCTGGGTGCCCACCGCTTCGAGACCGATGTGTGGGTGACGCGGGACGGCATCGCGGTGAACATGCACGACAGCACCACCACCCGCACCACCGGCGTCAATCGTTCGATTTCCGGCAGTACGCTGGCCGAGCTCGAAGCCCTGTCGGCCGGCTACAGCGACGTGTTCGGCACTCGCTACGCCGGCGAGAAGATTCCGACCCTGGTCGACACCCTGACCCTGGCCCGCGATGCCGGCGCCAAGGTCGTGCTGGATACCAAGGACGCGGCGGCGGGTGCGGCGATCGCGCGGGCGGTGGCGGAAACCGGCTTCGACCTGCACGACGCGGTGGCCTTCGGCTGGTCGGACGCTTCGGTGGCCGATCTGGTCAGCCATCTGGACGGCGCGGAGGTGTTCCACCTCGGCTTCTTCTCCACCTTCGTGTCGCGCGGCACGCTCGGCGCGCGGGCCGGCTATCTCGATCAGCTCAAGGGCGCGGGCGTGGACGGGCTGGCGCTGTCCTATGCCGATCTGCTGAGCCAGGGCGAACCGCTGTGGGGGGATCTGCTCGCGCTGGCTGCCAGCCGCGACCTGCGCGTGTTCACCTGGACGGTGAACGAGGCGGAAACCATGGCCGACCTGATGTCGATGAGCGCGATCCGCGAGATCGACGGCAAGAGGGTGACGGGTCGCCTGTCCGGCATCATCACCGACGATCCGGCCACCGCGCTGGCGCTGGTGTCGTCGGTGCCTGAACCCGGCAGCTGGGCGATGGGCCTGCTGGGTGGCGCGGTACTGCTGCTGCGCCGCCGCAAGGCCTGATCCGGCGCGACGAAACAGCAGGGCAGGGCGGGGCCGATGCGGGATAATCACGCATCGGCCCGACGGGCCCGCTGATTTCCTGCCGGATGCATGCTTCTTCCCGGACCGGCGCTGACACGCCGGCCGCCGTTTCTCCCCGCCTTCTGCTCGCCCCGATGGAAGGGCTGCTCGACGCCCGCCTGCGGGCCGAAGTCACCCGCATCGCGCACTACGACTGGTGCGTGACCGAATTCGTGCGGGTGACCGACGGCGTGCTGCCGCCGCGCAGCTACCAGCGGGTGGCGCCCGAACTGCTCAATGGCGCGCGCACCGAAGGGGGCGTGCCGGTGAGGGTGCAGCTACTGGGTTCGGATCCGCAGCAGCTGGCCGCCAACGCCGACCAGCTCGCCCGGCTGGAGCCAGCCGGCATCGACCTCAATTTCGGCTGCCCGGCTCCGACCGTGAACCGCCACCGAGGTGGTGCGGTGCTGCTGGACGAACCCGAACTGCTGCACGACATCGTGTCCGCGGTGGGCCGCGCGGTGGCCGGTCGCGTGCCCTTCACCGCCAAGATGCGGCTGGGCGTGCGCGACACCTCGCGCGCGATCGAGGCGGCGCAGGCGCTGGCCGAGGGGGGCGCCGACATGATCGTGGTGCATGCCCGCACCAAGCTCGACGGGTACAAGCCGCCGGCCCACTGGCCATGGATTGCCCGCATCGCCGAGGCGGTGCGGGTGCCGGTGGTGGCCAATGGCGAAATCTGGAGTGCGGACGATTACCTGCGCTGCCGCAGCGAAAGCGGCCTGCGCGACGTGATGCTGGGGCGCGGTGCGGTGGCTGATCCGCTGCTCGCGACGCGCATCCGCGCGCGGCTGGCCGGCGAGGATGAGGGCGATCCGGCCGGTGACTGGCCGCGCATCGCGCCGGCGCTGACCGGCTACTGGCGGCGCGTGCTGGCCCATGTCGAGGCGCGGCATGCGGCCGGGCGGGTCAAGCAGTGGCTCAATCTGCTGCGCCGCACCTATCCGCAGGCGGAAACGCTGTACCAGGCGCTGCGCCCGGTGCGCGACAACACTACGGTAGAGCGGATGCTGATGGCCGCGGTGGCCGAAGCCTGCGCTCAGGCGCCGGGCTGAATCGCCGTCTCGTGGCCCTGCAGCGCTGAACGGGCCTGTTCGAAGGCGGCGCGCAGCGGCGGAATGCGGTCGGACCAGTCCAGATCCGCAGCCGGTGCGGTCGCATCGGCTTCCAGTGCAGCCGCCAGTGCACTCAGCGGCAGGGCACCCACGCTTGCGCTGCTCGATTTCAGGCGGTGGGCGAGCTCGCGCAGCGTGGCGTGCGCGCCGGACTGCGCGGCGCTGTCCAGCCGGTCGATCAGCGCGGGGGTGTCCGCGATGAAGAGCGCCGCCGCGCGGCTGAGTCGCGCGGCGTTGGCGGGTACATCGACCGCCTGGGGTTCCGGCCGCGCGGCGTGCGGCGCAGGCTGCGCCGCCGGCCACCAGCGCACCAGCAGTTCGAGCAGGCTGCGCCGGTCGAAGGGCTTGGCCAGATAGTCGTCCATGCCCGCGTCCTGACAGCGTGCACGGGTTTCCGGCTGCACGTCGGCGGTGAGCGCAATGATGGGCAGATGCGCGCCGTGCCGTTCGCTGTCGCGTATCGCACGCGCGGCGGTGAAACCGTCCATTACCGGCATGTGGCAGTCCATCAGCACCAGATCGAAACTCTGTTCGGCGCACAGGCGGACAGCGCGCGCGCCGTCCTGCGCGACCACGACCTGACAGCGGGCGTCCTCAAGCAGCGCGCAGGCGACTTCCTGGTTCACCGGGTCGTCTTCAACCAGCAGGATGCGGCAGCCACCGGTGTTCGCGGGTGCCAGGTCCCGACCCGGCGGGGCGACCGGAGCGGTGCCGCGGGCCGCTTCCAGCGGCAGCGTGATGTGGATGCGGGTGCCGGCCCCCGGCGCGCTGTCCAGGCCGATGCGGCCGTGCATCAGTTCCACCAGCCGGGCGACGATGGACAGGCCCAGACCGCTGCCGCCGTAGCGGCGGGTGATGCTGCCGTCGCCCTGGGTGAACGGTTCGAAAATGCGCTGATGCAGCGCCTGCGGTACGCCGATGCCGCTGTCTTCGACCGACAGCTCGACCTGACGCGTCATCCGTCCGCCCGCGTCGAGGGCCGGCGCGGTGGCCTTGAGCCGGACCCGTATCGTGCCTTCAGGCGTGAACTTCAGCGCATTGCCGAGCAGATTGAGCAGGATCTGCATCAGGCGTCCGGCGTCGCCATGCACCATCACCGGCTCGGGCGGCCTGTCGCATTCGAGCGTGAGCCCGCGTTCGCGCGCACTGGCATCGACCGTATCCACCGCTTCGTCGAGCAGTGCGCACAGGTCGAAGTCGTTGCGCGCCAGCGTCATGTGGCCACCTTCGATCTTGGAAAAATCGAGGATGTCGTTGATGACTGAAAGCAGGCGGCGTCCGGATCGCCGGATGCGTTCGGCGTAACCGGTCTGGCGCGGATCGAGCTGCGTGCGCAGCAGCACTTCGCTCATGCCCAGCATGGCGTGCATCGGCGTCCGGATTTCGTGGCTCATGACCGCCAGGAAGTCGGATTTGGCGCGGTCCGCCTGGGCCGCCGCATCGCGCTCGCGGCGCAGTTCGACCTCGTGCCGTTCGATGCGGGCCAGCATGCGGTTCACGCTGCGTGCCACCACCGCCAGCTCGTCGCCGCCATCCTCTGCCAGCCGGCCTGATCCGGCCTGACCCGGCCGGATCGCTTCAAGGGTCTTCACCATGCGGCTGAGCGGATGGATGACGAAGTGCGACAGCACCAGAAACAGCAGCAGCATGCTGGTGGCCAGCACCGCGACATCCACGCCGGTGGTGATCAGCAGCAGACTGTTGCGGGCCGAATCGATCACTTCCTGGCGGAAACCGACCACCACGTCGGCCACCTTGCGTCCGGCCGGATCGATCACCGGGACCGAGACCGCGTGTGACTTGCCCGCCGCATCCGGCATGGATGTGCGGCCGGCGGCCAGCGCGCTGCGCAGCGTGGGCGACAGCGCAGGCATCGGCTGTCCGGCGCGCTGGGCACTGTGGAAAAGCACCTCGCCCTGCGGCGACAGCACGAAGGCGTAGGACAGATCCGGGTTGCGCTCCACCGCTTCTGCGCACTGGCGCTCGAAGCCCTGCAGCGCGTTCAGCGAAATGCCCAGGTAGAGGATGCGTTCCAGCTGCCCGCCGATCACCCGTCCGATCGCCTGCGCCCACATTTCGTGGGATTCGGTCTGCTTGCGGGTGAACACGTAGCTGGACGTGATCGCATTGACCACCATGGCCACCACCAGGACGGTGGAGGCGATGAACAGGATGCGGGTGCGCAGGCTCTGTTTCATCCGGCCGCCTTGTTCCATTCGAATTCGGTCACGATCTCGGATGACAGCAGTTCGGTGGCCTTGACCGTGATGCCGAGCTGGCGGGCGCGTGCCAGGCTGATGGCCGGGTGTCCTTTCACGGTCGGCAGTATGGGCAGGTCGGCGGCCCGCCGTCCGTCGATCAGGATGGCCCGCGCCAGCCGGCCTGCTGCCAGCCCCTGTTCGTGCTCGGAGATCGTGACCGAGCACAGCACACCGTGATGGATGCGGTCTATCCAGAAGCTGATGTCCGGCAGCGCGCTGTTTTCGGTCACCCAGCGCTGCACCGTCTTGTAGGGCACGTTGCGCCCGCTGTCGTCCTTCAGATTGAAAATGCCCAGATACACCACCGCATCCGCATGGCCCTGACCGTAATGTTTCACCCGCGACTGAAACTCGGCGTACCGGCTGGTCAGGTCTACCTGCGCCAGTTCGATGCCGGGCATGGCGGCCGCCCGCGCCCGTATGCGCTGGATGACCGGCGCCCAGTGCGGGGCGGCGTCCGAAATGACCGCAAGCCGGCGCACCCGGCCGCTCAGCGTGCGCAGCAGCTGCACCGATTCGGCGAAGTGCTCCTCTTCCAGCACGCCGGTCAGATTGGACGCACGCTCCAGCCCGTGGTCCGTCAGCGAGCGGTTGGCACCGCTGAACACCAGCGGCGGCGATGCGTCATCACGCAGGCGACCGATGTAGCCCAGGGCGTCGTCATCCGAGGTGTAGATCAGGTCAGGCTGCCAGGCCTGAATGTCCCGCCAGGCGACCGCCGCCCGGTCGGTCTTGGCCTGCGGCGTGCTGAAGCGTTTCACGTCCATCTGGAACACCCGGTATTCCGCCGGCGCCGCGCCCAGACCTTCCTTGAAGCCGGCAAACTGGCCGTCAGTCCACCGCCACGGTGAATCAAAGCTCATGACATGGTAGATGCGCAGCGGCCCGCGGGCGGAGACCACGCGCCAGGGCAGCGCTGCGGCAAGCGGCAGGGCCCTGCACAGCGCGCGGCGAACCAGGGACGGAGTAGGCGGGGGCATGGCCTATTTTCCTGAAGAAGGGCATCGCCGCATACGGTGCGGCAATCAAGAGGGATATTTTTCCATCTTTTTGTGTAAGCGCGGTGTCGTTGTGGCGGGAGGGAAACGGCAGGGAAAAATTCCCGGAAAAGAAAAAAGCCAACCGTTGCCGGTTGGCTTTTTGTCGGATGGTGGTGGAGGCGGCGGGAATCGAACCCGCGTCCGCAAGCCCTACGCAGACAGTTCTACATACTTAGCCTGGCCATTTGGTCTAACCCGTCACCCGCCGACCCGGCAGGCTGATG
>Ga0123397_109552_pt1 | contig 11089 bp, 8 predicted proteins | sample T10HLNH4metaT_FD_89925 | JGI IMG/M metagenome (GOLD analysis project Ga0123397, IMG submission 89925) | Methane-oxidizing artificial microbial communities from Washington, USA to study methane cycling - T10-HLNH4 metaT (Metagenome... ... | reverse complement strand
TCTTACCGGAGCGCACAAATTGACAAGGCCCCGGCTGGTTACCGCCAGCACGGGGCCCTTGGCATTCCAGATGCCTCCCCAGATTGAATAGCCGCTTGCATCCGTCGGCGGCATGCGTCCTGTGTCCGAACCTCGGCGCCCCATTCCAAAGAGGTGTCGCCAATGCAACTGCAAACGCGGGGTTGACCAGTTGATAAGCACGCTTACCAGCACAAACCCGGATGCCTGCGGCCATGCTGCACCGCCATAATTTGATTGAGGCCAGGGGTGGCTCTGCGAGGAGCCCAAGCGCCCCGTTCCCCTGCCCCAACATCAACAGGAGACACCATGCAATTGACCAAACTCGTCGTTGGACTGAGCCTTGCGCTCGGCTTTGTGGCCACCGCTGCTGCGCAGACCACCATGCGCATCAGCATCTCGACGGCCCAGAATTCCCACCAGGGTGTAGCCATCGACACGTTTGCCAAAGAGGTCGAAAAACGCACAGGGGGCCGTTACAAGGTACAGACCTTCTACAACGGTGCACTGGGTGGCGAGCGAGAGTCGATTGAAGCGGTGCAGCTGGGGACACAAGAGCTGGCGTTCAGTTCTACAGGCCCAGTGCCCAACTTTGTGCCTGAGACCAAGATCCTGGATGTCCCCTTCCTGTTCCGCGACAAGGCGCACGCACGGGCCGTGCTGGACGGCCCGATCGGCCAAGACCTGCTGTCCAAGTTTGACGCCAAGGGTTTCAAGGCACTGGCCTGGGCCGAGAACGGCTTCCGCCACATGACCAACAGCAAGCGCGACGTGAAAGAGCCCGGCGACCTGAAGGGCCTGAAGATGCGTACGATGGAGAACCCCGTGCACATCGCCGCTTACAAGGGCTTTGGCATCATCACCACGCCCATGGCCTTCCCTGAAGTGTTCACGGCGCTGCAACAAGGCACGGTGGACGGTCAGGAGAACCCGCTGTCCGTCATCATCTCGGCCAAGTTCGACCAGGTGCAAAAGCACCTCACGCTCACCGGCCACGTCTATTCGCCCTGCATCTTCGTGATGAACAAGGCCGCATTCGACAAGCTCTCGGCGGCCGACAAGCAGGCCTTCATTGACGCCGCCAAGGAAGGCACCAAGGCCAACCGTGCACGCGTGGACGAAGACGACGCCAAGGGCGTGGCCGACCTCCGCGCCAAGGGCATGACAGTGATCGACAACGTGGACAAGGCCAAGTTTGTGGCGGCACTGGCCCCCGTCAACGCCGAGTTTGAAAAGCAGTTCGGCAAAGCTGCCATCGACAAGATCCGCGACGTCAAATAATTCTGTTCATTGCTATTAACTTTGTAGCCGACAACGCCCGTAGCCATTGCGCTATCGGGCGTTTTTATTCTTGAACGATCGATGGTTCTGATCACCTCCCACCTACCCATGGTTGGCACCGCCCCATGAAAAACGCTTTTCTTACCTTTGAGCGATGGACCACCTTCATCGCCATGCTGGGCGCTTGCGCCATGCTGACCCTGGCTTCGGCCCTGGGCATGTTCCAGATCGTGACTCGCTTTGTGCTGGAGCAGCCTGCTGAATGGACCGAAGTGCTCATCCGCTTCAGCCTGATCTGGATGGTGTTCCTGGCCATTCCGGCCGCGTTTCGCCAGGGCGCGATGGTGAGTGTGGACGTGCTGTACCGCTGGAGTCCGCCGCGCATCAAACGGGTGCTGGACTGGGTGGTCGCACTGGCAGCCCTGGTCCTCATCGGCATCATCATCTGGTATGGCTGGGACTATGCACGCCGGGGCGGCGTGCAAAGCATGGCCGGGCTGGAATCCGTGTCCATGTTCTGGGCTTACCTCGCCATGCCTGTGGGTGGCCTTTTTTGTGTGGTCGGCATCATCGGCAACCTCATTGATCCCCTGCGTATGGAACTGGAGACTGCTCAATGAGTTTGGTCATGATTTCAACGATGGTGCTGTGCTTTGCACTCACCGTCTCAGTGGCTGTGTCCATCGGTTTGGCTTCCATCCTGGGCATCCAGGCCTCCAATGCGAACATGCTCATCTCCGTCAAGGAGATGTTCGGAGCCATCAACAAGTTTCCTTTGGCCGCCATCCCCTTCTTTATCCTCGCGGGCAACCTGATGGAAACTGGCGGCATCTCGCGCCGTCTGGTGGAGTTTGCCAAGAGCATCGTCGGCGGCGTGCAGGGCGGCCTGCCCATGACCTGTGTGCTGACCTGCATGATCTTTGCGGCCGTTTCGGGCTCGTCGGTCGCCACCACGTTTGCGATTGGCGCCATCCTGATTCCTGCGCTCATCAAGCACGGCTACCCCACGAGTTACGCCGCTGCTCTACAGGCCACCAGTGCCGAGCTGGGCGTGATCATCCCGCCTTCCATCCCGATGATCCTGTACGGCGTGAGTGCCGAGGTGTCGATTGGTGAGCTGTTCATCGCGGGCTTCGGCCCCGGGCTGCTGATCAGCGGTGCACTGATGCTGTTTGTCTGGCTGTACTGCAAGTACAAGGGCTGGGGCAAAAACGACGGCGATGGGCGCATGCCCTTTGGCAAAGCCACGCTGCAGGCGGGCTGGGCATTGCTGATGCCCGTGATCATCCTCGGCGGCATTTATGGCGGTGTGTTCACCCCCACCGAGGCATCGGCCGTTGCAGTGTTCTATGCCTTGATTGTGGGTGTCGTGATCTACCGCGAGATCAAGCTCAAGGACCTGTTCGCCATCCTGCGCAAGTCGGCCATCTCATCGGCAGTGATCATGTTCATCATTGCCAACGCAGGGCTGTTTGCGTTCCTCATCACGCGGGCTGGCGTGCCAGACGCGATTGGCAGGTGGCTGGAGGCCGTGCTGCAGTCCCCCGCCCTCTTCCTGCTGGGCGTGAACGCTGCGCTGTTCGTGATTGGCATGTTCATCGAGACCAGCGCGGCGATCATTGTGCTGGCCCCCATCTTGGCGCCCGTGGCCATGCACTTCGGTATTGATCCTGTGCACTTCGGTCTCATCATGGTGGTGAACCTGGCACTTGGAATGATCACGCCGCCTTTTGGAGTGAACCTGTTCGCAGCCTGCACGGTGGCCAGAATCTCTCTGGACCGGATCATCAAGCACCTGCTTCCCTTTGTCGGAGTGATTCTGGTGTGCCTGATGATCATCACCTATGTGCCATCGATCTCGCTGGCACTTCGGGATCTGGTCTACGCAAAGTAGTTAGAATCGCCGGGTCAGGAGAGAGTGCTCCGTCTTTTTACGGGACGCGCAGCACCGCCGAAGGCGCAGGCACCCGCCGAACGCTCAGGCAAAAGGACTGGCAACCGCCCGCAGCGATGCGGGCGTTCCCTTGCTGGAGAGAGATGGCCCCACAGTAAAAACCTGTGTGCAGGCCATCCACCGAAGGAGCAAACCGCACGGCCAGCCAGGGCGCTGCGGTGAATCTCTCAGGTAAAGCGGACAGCAGGGCAAATCCCGTGACCACGTTGATGGTCACGGCCCCCATTTGCCCCGGAGTCCGCCATGTCAGCCACCGCCCCCCTGCTCACCACGCCCCTGAACGCCCTGCACATCGAGCTGGGTGCCCGCATGGTGCCTTTTGCAGGCTATTCCATGCCCGTGCAGTACCCCGCAGGCCTGATGGCCGAGCATGTGCACACCCGCACCGCAGCCGGCCTGTTTGACGTGTCGCACATGGGCCAGCTCAAGCTTGTCGGCGCCGACGCTGCTGCGGCGTTTGAAACCCTGGTGCCCGTGGACGTGATCGACCTGCCAGTGGGCAAACAGCGCTACGGCCTGCTGCTCACCGATGAGGGGACCATCATCGACGACCTGATGTTCTTCAACCAGGGCGTGGTGGATGGCGAACCCACCCTGTTTGTCATCGTCAACGGCGCCTGCAAGGTCGGCGACATTGCCCATATCCAAACCCGCATTGGCAAGCGCTGCAAGGTGGTGCCCATGCCCGACCACGCCCTGCTGGCGCTGCAGGGCCCACAGGCCGCCGTCGCCCTCACCCGCCTCGCGCCCGGCGTGGAGAGGCTGGTGTTCATGACCGGTGGAGCATTCAACATTGCTGGTTGCGACTGCTTTGTGACCCGCAGCGGCTACACCGGCGAGGACGGTTTTGAAATCTCCGTGCCCGCAGCGCAGGCCGAAACGCTCGCCCGCGCCTTGCTGGCCCAGCCCGAGGTCAAGCCCATCGGCCTGGGCGCTCGCAACTCGCTGCGCCTGGAGGCTGGCTTGTGCCTGTATGGCAATGACATCGACACCAGCACCACGCCATCCGAGGCCGCACTGAACTGGGCGATCCAGAAGGTCCGCCGCACCGGCGGCGTGCGTGCGGGCGGCTTCCCGGGCGCCGACAAGGTGCTGGCGCAAATCGACAACCCTGCCAGCCTTTCCGCCAAGCGCGTGGGCCTGGTGGCACTGGAGCGTGTGCCGGTGCGCGAACACACCGAACTGCAAAGCACGGACGGCCAAAAGATTGGCGAGGTCACCAGCGGCCTGCTGGGGCCCACCGTGAACGAACCCGTGGCGATGGGGTACGTCACGCCCGCCTTTGCAGCCATCGGCACCCGCGTCAACGCCATCGTGCGCGGCAAGGTGGTGCCCATGGAAGTGCGCGCCATGCCGTTTGTTCCCGCCAAATACTACCGCGGCTGATTTCTCCAGGCGCATCGACGGGACTGCGCCCGCACCCGCTTACATTGCAGATTCCTTTACTTTTTTCCTTTGCTTGAGGAGCTTCCCATGACGATCAAATTCTCCAAAGACCACGAGTGGATCAACGCCGCTGATGCCAACGCCTCGGTGGTGGGTATCACCGTCCACGCGCAAGACGCGCTGGGCGACGTGGTGTTTGTGGACCTGCCCGAAGTGGGCAAGAGCTTTGCCCAGGGCGAAGTGGCCGGCGTCGTCGAATCCGTGAAGGCCGCCGCCGATGTGTACATGCCCGTCACCGGCGAAGTGGTGGAAGTGAACGAAGCCCTGCGCGCCGACCCGTCGCTGGCCAACAGCGACCCGCTGGGCGCAGGCTGGTTCTTCAAGGTCAAGCTGGCCGACGCGAGCCAGCTCGACGCTTTGCTGGACGAAGCCACATACACCGAGTTCGCCAAGAACGCCTGATCCCTGCCAATTGAGAGGGCATGGCGCCGGGCCATGCCCGGCACGCCGCCCTGCTGGGTGCGAGCCCTCTCCCCGGCAACGCCCCCAACCCGCTGCGACCTACGAGACTGCCCCATGCTGATGCAATCCGCCACCCCCCTTGGCGCGCTTGAAAACGCCACCGAATTCCTGCCCCGCCACATCGGCATCGACGCGGCCGACGAAGCGCACATGCTGTCGGTGATCGGCGAGGCCTCGCGCCGTGCGCTCATCGAATCCATCGTGCCGCGCTCCATTGCACGCAGCCGGGGCATGGACCTACCTGCGCCGCTCACCGAAGCGGCCGCATTGGCAGAGCTCAAGGCCATCGCGGGCAAGAACCAACTGCTCAAGAGCTTCATCGGCCAGGGCTACTACGGCACGCACACGCCCGGCGTCATCCTGCGCAACATTCTGGAGAACCCCGCCTGGTACACCGCCTACACGCCCTACCAGGCCGAAATCTCCCAAGGCCGCATGGAGGCCCTGGTCAACTTCCAGACCATGGTGTGCGACCTGACGGGCATGCCGATTGCCAACGCATCCATGCTGGACGAAGCCACCGCCGCCGCCGAGGCCATGACGCTGGCGAAGCGCTCGGTCAAGAGCAAGAGCAACGTGTTTGTGGTGGCAGGCGACGCGCACCCGCAAACCATTGAAGTCATCCAGACCCGCGCCAAGCCCCTGGGCCTGGAAGTGCGCCTGGCCAATTCGGCCGAGGAATGGAACACCCTGCTGGACGGCGATTACTTTGCCGTGCTGGCCCAGTACCCCGCCACCAGCGGCCGCATTGACGACCTGCGCGCCGACGTGGAAAAGGCGCATGCCAAGCAAGCTGCCTTCATCGTGGCCGCCGACCTGCTGGCCCTCACGCTCATCACCCCGCCCGGTGAACAAGGTGCCGACATCGTGGTGGGCACCACCCAGCGTTTTGGTATGCCCATGGGCGCCGGTGGCCCCCATGCCGCCTACATGGCCTGCCGCGACGAATACAAGCGCAGCCTGCCCGGCCGCCTGGTGGGTGTGAGCGTGGACGTGCATGGCAAACCTGCCTACCGGCTGGCGTTGCAAACCCGCGAACAGCACATCCGCCGCGAAAAAGCCACGTCCAACATCTGCACGGCCCAGGTGCTGCCCGCCGTGATCGCCAGCATGTATGCCGTGTACCACGGCCCCGAAGGACTCAAGCGCATCGCACAGCGCGTGGCCAGCTACACCGCCATCCTCACGCAAGGGCTGCAGCAGCTGGGTGCGCCTGTGCGTGCACAGGCCACGTTCGACACCGTGAGCCTGCACACCCAGGGCGCTACACAATCCATAGCAACCAAGGCAATCAGCCTGGGCGCCAACCTGCGGATTTACTTTGAAGAGTACCTGTGTATCTCGCTGGACGAGACCACCACACGCGCCGACATCGAGCTGCTGTGGAAGATCTTCGCCAAGGACGGCCAGGCGCTGCCCACCTTCGATACGTTTGAAAAGGGCGTGGAGCCGCTGATCCCCACCGAGCTGCGCCGCACCAGCAGCTACCTCACACACCCCGTCTTCAACACCCACCATTCCGAAACCGGCATGCTGCGCTACATCCGCCAGCTGTCCGACAAGGACCTGGCACTGGACCGCAGCATGATCCCGCTGGGCTCGTGCACCATGAAGCTCAACGCCACCAGCGAGATGATCCCCATCACCTGGCCCGAGTTTGCCAACGTGCACCCCTTCGCCCCCGCAGACCAGCAACAGGGCTACAAGCAGCTGGACGAGCAACTGCGCGCCTGGCTGTGCCAGGCCACGGGCTATGCAGGCATCAGCCTGCAACCCAACGCAGGCTCGCAAGGCGAATACGCCGGCCTGCTGGCCATCAAGGGGTACCACGAATCGCGTGGCGAAGGCCACCGCAATATCTGCCTGATCCCCAGCAGTGCCCACGGTACCAACCCCGCCAGTGCCCAGATGGTGGGCATGCAAGTGGTGGTGACCGCCTGCGATGCCAACGGCAACGTGGACCTGGTGGACCTGAAAGCCAAGTGCGAACAGCACAGCGCCAACCTGGCCGCCGTGATGATCACCTACCCCAGCACGCACGGCGTGTTCGAGACCAGCGTCAAAGAGCTGTGCACCCTGGTGCACAGCCACGGCGGCCGCGTGTACGTGGACGGTGCCAACATGAACGCCCTGGTGGGCGTTGCGGCCCCCGGCGAGTTTGGCGGTGACGTGAGCCACCTGAACCTGCACAAGACCTTCTGCATTCCCCACGGCGGTGGCGGCCCCGGCGTGGGCCCCGTGTGCGTGGTGCAGGACCTGGTGCCCTTCCTGCCGGGCCATGCCACGGCGGGCGTGCCTGGTGGCGTGGGTGCCGTCAGCGCTGCCCCGCTGGGCAACGCCGCCGTGCTGCCCATCAGCTGGATGTACATCCGCATGATGGGCGCCGAAGGCCTGCAGGCCGCTACAGAGACCGCCATCCTGAGCGCCAACTACATCAGCGCGCGCCTCAAGGACCACTACCCCACGCTGTACGCAAGCGAGAACGGCCATGTGGCACACGAGTGCATCCTGGACCTGCGCAGCCTGAAGGACACCAGCGGCGTGATGGCCGAAGACGTGGCCAAGCGCCTGATTGACTACGGCTTCCACGCGCCCACGCTGAGCTTCCCGGTGCCCAACACGCTGATGGTGGAGCCTACCGAGAGCGAAACCCTGTCCGAGCTGGACCGCTTCATCGACGCGATGATCGCCATCCGCGAAGAAATCCGCCAGATCGAAGCAGGCAAGCTGCCGCAGGACAACAACCCGCTCAAGAACGCCCCGCACACCGCAGAAAGCCTGCTGAGCGGCGATTGGAACCGCCCCTACACCCGCGAGGCAGCTGCCTACCCCGTGGCTGCGCTGCGCAGCAACAAATACTGGTCGCCAGTGGGCCGCGTGGACAACGTGTGGGGTGACCGCAACCTGAGCTGCAGCTGCATCCCGGTGAGCGACTACGCCTGACCCTGCAGCGAAGGCCACGGCTGCATGGTCTGCCGCCACAACCCTTGCTCTTGCAAGCCCTGGAGCCCGCTCGCCCAGGGCTTTTTTCGTTGGGGGCCCGTACAGGCAGGTGCAGGAACACGCATAAGATCGCGGGCTGCGTTGTGATTCACCCTTTTAGGAGCCTTCTTTGCGAAACCTCTTGTGCCTTCTGCTCGCCACCGCCGTGATGGCTCCCGCCGCCATGGCCCAGACCTCCAAACCCGTCACCACGGCCAGCGGCCTGGTCTATGAATCGCTCAAAGACGGCACCGGCGAATCGCCCAAGGCCACCGACACGGTCAAGGTGCATTACAAGGGCACGTTCCTCGACGGCAAGGAGTTCGACAGCTCCTACAAACGCGGCGAACCCACCTCGTTCCCACTCAATGGCGTGATCCCTTGCTGGACCGAAGGCGTGCAACGCATGAAGCCGGGCGGCAAGGCCAAGCTGACTTGCCCCCCCGGCATTGCCTACGGTGCCCGGGGCGCGGGTGGCGTCATTCCCCCTAACGCCACGCTGAATTTCGAGATCGAGCTGATCTCCGTGGGCCGCTGACCCCATGCTGCTGAAGGTCGGCGACCTCGCGCGGCGCACCGGCCTCACGGTGCGCACGCTGCACCACTATGACGAGGTCGGGCTGCTCAAGCCCTCGGGCCGGTCGGACGCGGGGTACCGCCTGTACAGCCAGGCCGACGTGCAGCGGCTGCATGGCATCCAGACCATGCGCCAGATGGGCCTGGCGCTCATCGACATTGCCGAGCTGCTGGCGGGCGAAGGGGTGGCACCCCAGCGCATCATCGGCCAGCAGATCCGGGCGCTGGACCAGCAGATCACCCAGGCCACAGAACTGCGCGGGCGCCTGACCATGCTGCGCGACGGCCTCATGGCGGGTGCTGAGCCCGACATGGGCAACTGGCTCGAGGCGCTGGCGCTGATGACCACCTACGGCAAATACTTCAGCACCACCGAACTCAAGCAGATCTTCACCAACTGGAGCCTGATCGAGGCCGACTGGCTCGTTGTCAAAGACCTGGTGCGCAGCGCCATGGACCGCCAGCTACCGCCTGATGCGCCCGAGGTGCAGGCACTGGCCTACCGCTGGATGGCGCTGATGCTGCACTGGATGGGGGGCGACCTGGACCTGCTGGACCGCTGGGGCCACATGTTTCGCACCGAGCCCAGCGCGCAGGGGCGCAACCACGCGCCGCCCGGCGACATGATCGAATACGTGGAAACCGCCATCAAGCTGCGCCTGGCGCTGCTGGAGAAGTACCTGACCCGCGACGACCTACGCACACTGGGCCATGTGCCGCACACCGCATGGGCGGCACTGGAACGTGACGTGCAACAGTTGCTGGACCGCCAAATCCCCACGAACCACACCGACGCAGGGGCCGCGGCCCTGCGCTGGAACACGCTGTTCGACCAGCTGACCCGCGGCGATGCGCAATTGCGCCAGAAGCTGCTCACAGCGTCGGCCAACGAGCCGCTGCTGCAAGCGGGCTCACCGCTGAGCGCGCCCGTGCGCGCCTACCTGCAGGCGGCGCTCGCGCTGGCCACACCCACTCCCGCCATGGCTGCGACAGTCGCTGCGCGCCGCTGAGACACTCACACCGTCTGCAAAAAAACCACTGAAAAGTGCTTGACCCTCACGCAACGTGAGGCCCCACAGTCGGTCCCCATGAATGGATCGACACCCTCTTCCAGCCCCTCCGCCCCCACCCGGCGGTTGCACGCCCTGGACAACCTGCGCGCCGCCATGATGTGGCTAGGCATCGTGCTGCATGTCTCGGTGCTCTACATGAGCCGGCCATCGCCTCTGCCCTGGCATGACGACCGGTCCAGCCCCCTGGCAGACCTGCTGGTGGCGGTGATCCATGCCTTTCGCATGCCCTTGTTTTTTATCCTCGCCGGGTTCTTTGTAGCGGCGCTGGTCCAACGCCAGGGGCTGGCTGGCATGGTGCGCAACCGCCTGCGCCGTCTCGGTCTGCCTTTTGCGCTGTTCTGGCCGCCGCTGTTCGTGGTCTGTGCGCTGCTCGGGCTGATGTTTCTGCACCGCATGGCCTATGGCACCTGGGGTGTAGACCGCAACCTGCTGCCCCGAGGCCCCAACGTGCCCCAGGGCCCAGCCACCATGCACCTGTGGTTCTTGTGGATGCTGCTGTGGCTGGCGCTGCTGACGCCTGCGGCATGGAGAGCGATGCGCGCATTGCCCGCAAGGCTGCAGCAGGCCCTGCAACGCGGTGCCCTCTGGCTCGGCGGCACACCTGTGGGCCTGCTGATGCTCACGCTGCCCCTGGCGTGGATTGGCGCGGGCTACGACCACGGCATCGTGACGCCCAGCGGGTCCTTCCTGCCACCGCTGGCGGAATGGATACACAACGGGCTGTTCTACGGCTTTGGCCTGTGCCTGCACGTGCATCGCAAGGCACTGATGGCGCACTACGAACGGCACTGGCCTGCGCTGGCCGGCTTGGGGCTGGTGGGTTTTCTGGTCACTGCACTGCTCTCGGAAGTGCTGGCTCAGCCCGAAGCATCGGCCTTTGTGCTGGTGCTGGTCACCGGGGCGTTTACCGATCTGCTGGCCGCGCCCGTATCGGCCACGCGCCACCTGCAGTTCTGGATGGCGCTGGCCTACAACAGCGCGTCGTGGCTCTGGAGCTTTGCGCTGATCGGGCTGTTTCTGCGCCATGTCGGCCAGCCCCGCGCCTGGCTGGCCTACCTGGCTGACAGCTCGTACTGGGTGTACCTGGTGCACCTGCCACTCACGATGGGCCTGGGTGCGCTGCTGTACGGCCTGCCCGTTCCAGCCCTGGCCAAGATGCTGATCAATGTGCTGGCCACGACCGCCCTGTGCCTGGCCAGTTACCACCTTTGCGTGCGTTTTACCGCTGTGGGCCGCTTGCTCACGGGGCGCACGCACACCCGTCATTCTTTGGGAGACCTCGTTCATGCGACCTGAC
>Ga0123397_113792_pt1 | contig 11090 bp, 9 predicted proteins | sample T10HLNH4metaT_FD_89925 | JGI IMG/M metagenome (GOLD analysis project Ga0123397, IMG submission 89925) | Methane-oxidizing artificial microbial communities from Washington, USA to study methane cycling - T10-HLNH4 metaT (Metagenome... ... | reverse complement strand
CCTCGCCGGGTGGCCGTGGCCGACCACTTCCAGAACGGGTTCGCCCTCTTCGTCCGGCATGCGCAACCCGATCACGCAGGCGCGCAGCGACGCGGCGCCTCCGGAACGGGCCTGCAGCGGGGTCAGTGCAATCAGCGCGGCGGTGTGCGGCATCGCTTGCCTCCTTTTCGATGGAGGCATGCTCGCGGCTGAAGATTAACCGGCCCTTAACTGCCCTGGCCGGCCTGCAACAGAACGTTTCCGGCGCCGGAAGCCCTAAACTCACGTCCTGAACGAAAGCCGGAACCCGACATGCATCCCTATTCCGAACGCCGCGCCCGCCTGATCGAACGCATGGGATCGGGCGTGGCCGTCATCGCCACCGCCCCCGAACGCGCGCGCAACCGCGACACCCACTACGGCTACCGCCACGACAGCTACTTCTATTACCTGACCGGTTTCGCCGAGCCGGAAGCGGTGCTGGTGCTGGTCGCCGGCGACAGCCCGCGCAGCATCCTGTTCTGCCGCGAAAAGAACGAGGAAAGGGAAATCTGGGACGGCTGGCGCCACGGCCCCGACGCAGCGCGCGAGAAATTCGGCTTCGACGAAGCCCACGTATATGGCGAACTGGACGCGAAGCTGCCCGAACTGCTGGCCAACCAGCCGCGCCTGCACTACGTGATCGGCGAGGACGCAGCGTGGGACCAGCGCATGATGGCCGCACTGAACGCCGTGCGCGCCCAGGTGCGCGCCGGCCGCCAGGCGCCGTCCGAGCTGCTGGACATCCGCCAGCCGCTGGACGACATGCGACTGATCAAGGACCTGCACGAACAGACCCTGATGCGCCGCGCCGCCGACATTTCCGCCCGCGCCCACCGGCGCGCGATGCAGGCCACCCGCCCCGGTGCGATGGAATACGAGATCGAGGCGGAAATCCTGCACGAATTCCGCCGCAGCGGTTCGGAAGCGCCGGCCTACGGTTCCATCGTCGCCGGTGGCGCCAACGCCTGCGTACTGCACTACGTGTCGAACGACGCAGAACTGCACGGCGGCGACCTGCTGCTGATCGACGCCGGCTGCGAACTGGGCGGCTACGCCTCGGACATCACCCGCACCTGGCCAGTCAGCGGCCGCTTCAACGCGGCACAGCGCGACGTCTACCAGCTGGTGCTCGATTCACAGACCGCCGCCTTCGCCGAAGTGAAGCCGGGCGCGCGTTTCATCGACTACCACGACGCCGCGGTCAAGGTGCTGGCGCAGGGCATGCTGGACCTCGGCCTGCTCAAGGGTTCGCTCGACGAAGTGATCGACAAGGGCGATTACCGACGCTTCTACATGCACCGCACCGGCCACTGGCTGGGCATGGACGTGCATGACGCCGGCGAGTACCGCCCGCGCGGCGGCGGCCCGAACGAATGGCGCACGCTTGAAGCCGGCATGGTGCTGACGGTCGAGCCCGGCTGCTACATCCGCCCGGCCGACGACGTGCCGGAGGCCTTCTGGAACATCGGCATCCGCATCGAGGACGACGTCATCGTCACCGCCGACGGCTGCGACATCTACACCGCGGCCGCACCCAAGACCATCGCCGACATCGAAGCCGTGATGGCCGAGGCGCGCGGATGAGCGAGGTCGTCGTTGCTCCGCCGCTCGATGCCTTCATCGTCGGCGCCGGACCGGTCGGGCTGGCAGCCGGCTGCGCCTTGCGTGCAGCCGGCCTGCGGGTGGTCGTGGCCGACGCCGGCCCGGCCGAGCGTGCGCTGGAAGACACGCGGGTGATCGCGCTGTCGGCCGGCTCGCGCGACATCCTGCGCACGCTGCAGGCCTGGCCAAGCGCCGATGCGACGCCGATCGGCACCATCCACATTTCGCAGCGCGGTCATTTCGGCCGCACCGAACTGCGCGCCGCCGACTACGGCCTCGACGCGCTGGGCCACGTCGCTCGCGCCGGTACCGTGGTGCGAGCCTTGCGCAGCCGCGCGCAGGCGCTCGGGCTCGATGTGCGACACGAGCTCGCCGTCACCGGCGCCCGTGAGGACGGCGACTTCGTGCAGGTCGACACCGCCGCCGGCACCTTCGCCACACGAGTGCTGATCTGGTGCGAAGGCCGCATCGCCGACGACGAGGCGCTGGCGCGCAGCCGCGACTACGGCCAGCACGCGGTGATCGCGCTGGCCACGCCAATGCGTCCGCACGGTCACGTCGCCTACGAACGATTCACGCCGGACGGTCCGGTCGCGCTGCTGCCCTGTGGCCGCGACTACGCCGTCGTCTTCACCTGTGCCGCGGCCGAAGCCAGCGCACTGCGCGACGAGCCGGATACGCAGTTCCTCGCCCGCCTGTCCGACGCGCTCGGCGGCCGCGTGCAGTTCTCCGCGCTGGGCCCGCGCAGCGCCTGGCCGCTGACGCTGCGCATGCGCGCCGACGTCGTACGCGGACATCAGGTTTGGCTGGGCAATGCCGCCCAGACGCTGCACCCGGTGGCCGGCCAGGGGCTGAACCTCGCACTGCGCGACGTCGGCCAGCTGGCCGAGTGCCTGCTGCCGGTGCTGGCGCGCGGTGAGGGCGACATTGCCGAAGTGCTCGAACGTTACGGCCGGCTGCGTCGCACCGACCGCGCGGCGACCGGCGGTTTCACCGACGCGCTGGTGCGCATCTTCGGCATCGGTGCCGGCCACCCGCTGCTCGGCCCGCTCGCCGGTCACGCCCGCGGCGCCGCGCTCGCCCTGCTCGACGCCTGTCCGCCGGCGCGCCAGTTCATCGGCCGGCGCATGATGTTCGGCGCGCGCGGCTGGTAAGTGCCGGCAGCAGCGCGGTAAGGACGCAGTTCCTCGCCGCGCCGCCGGCCGGCCCCTAGAATCCGCGCACCCCATGCCCGCCGGCTGCGCATGCTGTTCAACTCCTACGCCTTCCTGTTCGCCTTCCTGCCCATCACGCTGGTCGGCTATTTCCTGCTCGGACGGCGTTCGGTCACGCTGGCAGCGGGCTGGCTGGCGCTGGCGTCGCTGTTCTTCTACGGCTGGTGGGACGCGCGTTACCTGCCGCTGCTGATCGGCTCCATCCTGTTCAACTACCTGACCGGGCGCGCCATCGCGACCCGCGCCGGCACGCCGGCCGCGGGCCGCCTGCTGGCACTGGGCATCACAGCGGACCTCGCGCTGCTGGTCGGCTACAAGTACAGCGCGCTGTTCATCGACACCGCCAACCGGATGGCCGACCTGGGCCTGCCGGTACCCGACATCGTGCTGCCACTGGGCATTTCGTTCTTCACCTTTACGCAGATCGCCTTCCTGGTCGACGCCTGGGCAGGCAAGGTGCATGAGACGCGGCTGATCAGCTACACGCTGTTCGTGACCTATTTTCCGCACCTGATCGCCGGGCCGGTGCTGCATCACGGCGAAATGATGCCGCAGTTCGAAAAGGCCCGGAATTACCGCCCGCATCTGAACAATTTCCTGATCGGCGGCAGCATTTTCGTGTTCGGCCTGGCGAAGAAGGTGCTGCTCGCCGACAACCTGGCACCGCTGGCCGGCGCGGTATTCGACCGCAGCAGCGAACCCGGCCTGCTGGTGGCGTGGGGCGGCGTGCTGGCCTACACCTTCCAGCTCTACTTCGACTTCTCCGGCTATTCGGACATGGCCATCGGCCTGTCGCGGCTGTTCGGCGTCAAGCTGCCGCTGAACTTCGATTCGCCCTACAAGGCAGCCACCATTTCCGACTTCTGGCGGCGCTGGCACATGACGCTGTCGCGCTTCCTGCGCGACTATCTCTACATCCCGCTCGGCGGCAACAAGTACGGACCGCTGCGCCGCTACGGCAACCTGATGGTGACCATGCTGCTCGGCGGCCTGTGGCACGGCGCCGGCTGGAACTTCCTGCTATGGGGCGGCCTGCACGGCGCCTATCTGTGCATCCAGCACGCCTGGTCGTCGATGTTCCGGCTGCCGCGACCGCTCGCCGTGCTGCTCACCTTCGTCGCCGTGGTCGTCGCCTGGGTGTTCTTCCGCGCCACCAGCCTGCCGGTCGCGTTCGATCTCTTGGCCGGCATGGCGGGTGCGCACGGCATCGGCCTGCCGGAGGCGATCGGGCTGCGCCTCGGTCCGCTCAAGCCGCTGCTGCTGGATCTGGGCATCGAGTTCTACGGCGGCGGCGGCGAACAGTTCGTCAGCACCTGGTGCTGGGTGACGGTGGCGGCCGTGATCGCCTTCGCCTGCCCGAACACGCAGCAGATCCATGCGCGGCTCAGGCCGGCGATCGAACGGGTGCGGCCGCTGCGCGGCAGCCTGCACTTTTCGCTGCGCCCGCGCTGGGCGATCGGACTGGGCCTGGCCAGCACGCTGTGCGTGCTGGCGCTGTCGCGGCCGTCCGAATTCCTCTATTTCCAGTTCTGACCATGACGCTGCGCCGCCGCTTCGCCCGTCTGTGGCTCCTCACGCTGGCGCTGTCGCTGGCTGCGGTCGCACTGTTCAACGCCTTCATCGACCCGTGGGGACTGCACGGGCTGGTGCGCATCGACGGTGTGAACGCGGTCAAGATCCGTCCCGAGCGGGCGATCGGCGAGCTCAAACTGGCACGCGCGCTGCGCCACCGGCCGGACGCTCTCATCCTCGGCAACTCGCGCGCCGACATCGGTATGGACCCGACTCACGGCATCGTCGTTGCGCTCGCGCGCCGGCCCTTCAATCTGGCGGAACCGGGAGCCCGCCTGACCGCCCAGGTGCACCAGCTCGAAGCGCTGCTGACTGCCGGACATCGCCCGCGTCTGCTGCTGGTCGGGCTGGAACTGTTCGATCTGCTGAACGCCGAACCGCTGCGCCGCACCGACTGGCGGCCGCGCGACGACCTGTGGGCGCAGCAGCGTGTGACGCGGTTACAGAGCGTGATCACTCTGTCAGCGCTCGGCGACAGTCTGCTCACGCTGCGCGCGCAACACGACCCTCACGCGGCGACGCTGCGCGACGACGGCTTCAACCCGCTGCGCGACTACGAAGGCATGGCGGCGCGCGAAGGCTACGCGCCGCTGTTCCGTCAGCGCGCCGCCGAAAACGCCCGTCGCATCGGTGCTCACCGCTGGCCGTCGCGGCTCGATGCGACGGCCGATTTCATCGCACTGCGCCGCCTGCTCGAACTGGCCGACCAGCACGACATCCGCGTCGAGTGCTTCACCTACCCCTACCACGCGCACATCCTCGGCACGCTGCACCGGGCAGGCCTGATGGACGAAGTCGCCGCATGGAAGCAGGCGCTGGCTGACACGGTCCATGCCGCCGCGGCGCAGGGTGCGAACGTCAGGCTGTGGGATTTCGTCGCCGTCACGCCTGAAACGGCGGAAGCGGTGCCGCCGCCGGGCGACCGGCACAGCGTCACGCACTGGTACTGGGAAGGCGGGCATTTCAAGGCGGCGCTCGGACACCGCATGCTGGAGCGGATGCTGGGCACGGGCGGTACGGAGAACTTCGGCCGCCAACTGCCGCCGGAAGCGGTCGCCACCGATACGCTGGCGCGCGACGTCGATGCGCTGCTGGCGGCACGCGCCGATCTGGACGCCGATCTTGACCGCGCCTTCGCGACAGCCGGGCTCGACTGAGCTCCCCGGATACGCCCTGCCACCGGCGGGCTTCGCTGCAGATTTTCTCTGCACCGCCGCATCGGGGTAGAATCGCGCCCCTGCCCGTCCGTATACCGTCCCCACCCACCATGCAGTTCGTCGGCTTCAACCTGCGGAACAACCTTTTCGTCGCGCCCATGGCCGGCGTGACCGATAGACCCTTCCGCCAGCTGTGCAAGAAGCTGGGTGCCGGACTGGCCGTGTCGGAAATGGTCACGTCCAATTCCCTGCTCTACGGCAGCGCGAAGACGCAGCGCCGCGCAAACCACGACGGCGAGGTGGCACCGATCTCGGTGCAGATCGCCGGCGCCGACCCGAAGATGATGGCCGAAGCCGCCCGCCACAACGTGGACCGCGGCGCCCAGATCATCGATATCAATATGGGCTGTCCGGCGAAGAAGATCTGCAACGTGATGGCCGGTTCGGCGCTGATGCAGGACGAGCCGCTGGTCGAGCGCATCCTGGAGGCGGTGGTCAAGGCGGTGCCGGACACCCCGGTCACGCTGAAGATGCGCACCGGCTGGAACCGCGACAACAAGAACGCACCGATGCTGGCGCGCGTGGCTGAGCAGTGCGGCATCCGCGCGCTGGCCATCCATGGCCGCACGCGCGCCGACCAATACACCGGCCACGCCGAGTACGACACCATCCGTGCGGTGAAGGCGGCAGTGAACATTCCGGTGATCGCCAACGGCGACATCACGACGCCGCAGAAAGCGCGTGAGGTTCTGGCGATCAGCGGCGCCGACGGCGTCATGGTTGGCCGCGCCGCCCAGGGCCGGCCGTGGATCTTCCGCGAGATCGAACACTTCCTCGCCACCGGCGAACTGCTGGCGCCGCCCGAAGTATCGGAAATCCATCGCGTCTGCCGCGAGCACATCGAAGACCTGTACGGCTTCTACGGCACCGACAGCGGCGTGCGCATCGCCCGCAAGCACATATCCTGGTACACCAAGGGCCTGGTCGGTTCCGCCGCCTTCCGCCACGCGATGAACCAGCTCGAAGGCACGACCGCGCAGCTGGCGGCCATCGACGAATTCTTCGGTCGCATGGCGGCCGACAACGACAGGCTCGCCTACGAGCCGGAATCCACCGAAGACGAGACGCAGGTACTGGCCGCCTGAGCGCCCGAACACGGCGCAGCATCGGGACGGACCATCAGGGAGACGCCGCCATGAGCGGACGCAGTGATATTGCCGAGTGCGTGAGGCACTCGCTGGAACGTTATTTCCGCGATCTGGATGGCGAAGCGCCGAGCGACATCTATGACATGGTACTGCGCCAGATGGAGCGCCCCATGCTCGAGGTGGTGATGCGCGAAGCCGAAGGCAACCAGACGCGCGCTGCCGACATGCTCGGCATGAACCGCAACACGCTGCGGCGCAAGCTCACCGACCACGGCATGATCTGAGCGGCGCCCCGGCACCGCCCACCGAATTCCTCAACCTCCCACTGGAACGGCGCATGAAAGTACAGCGTGCATTGATCAGCGTATCCGACAAAACCGGCATCGTTGAATTCGCCACCGCCCTGACCGGGCTTGGCATCGAACTGCTGTCCACCGGCGGTACCGCATCGCTTCTGGCCAATGCCGGCCTGAAGGTGACCGAGGTGGCCGACCACACCGGCTTCCCGGAAATGCTGGATGGCCGCGTCAAGACGCTGCACCCGCGCATCCACGGCGGCCTGCTCGCCCGGCGCGAAGTCGAGGCCCACATGCAGGCGCTGGCGGAACACGACATTCCGACCATCGATCTGCTGGTGGTGAATCTGTACCCGTTCGAGGCGACGGTGGCCAAGGCTGGCTGCACGCTGGAAGACGCGATCGAGAACATCGACATCGGCGGCCCGGCCATGGTGCGTTCGGCAGCCAAGAACTGGCGCGGTGTCGGCGTGCTGACCGACGCCTCGCAGTACGCGGGCGTGCTGGACGAACTGCGCGCGAACTGCGCGCTGTCCGACGCTACCCGCTTCGCGCTGTCGGTCGCCGCCTTCAACCGCATTTCGAACTACGACGCGGCGATCAGCGACTACCTGTCGGCGCTGAACGCCGACGGCACGCGCAGCGAATTCCCGGCGCAGTCCAACGGCCGCTTCGTCAAGATCCAGGATCTGCGCTACGGCGAGAACCCGCACCAGCGCGCCGCCTTCTACCGCGACCTGTACCCGGCGCCGGGTTCGCTGGTCAGCGCGAAACAGCTGCAGGGCAAGGAACTGTCGTACAACAACATCGCCGACGGCGACGCCGCCTGGGAATGCGTGAAGAGCTTCGACAGCGGCGCCTGCGTCATCGTCAAGCACGCCAACCCCTGTGGCGTGGCGCTCGGTGCGACCCCGCTGGAAGCCTACCGCAAGGCCTTCGCCACCGATCCGACCTCGGCCTTCGGCGGCATCATCGCCTTCAACATGCCGGTGGATGCAGCAACCGCCGAAGCAGTAAGCGGCCAGTTCGTCGAGGTGCTGATGGCACCCGCCTTCACCGCCGACGCGCTGAAACTGCTGGCCGCCAAGGCCAATGTGCGCGTGCTCGAAATCCCGCTCGACGGCGTCGATGCCAAGGGCGCGACCGCTTGGGCACGCGGCCGCAACCTGCATGACGTGAAGCGGGTCGGCTCCGGCCTGCTGATCCAGACCGCGGACGAACCGGAATCGCTGGACGGCCGTCTGAAGGTGGTGACCAAGCGCGCGCCGACCGCCCAGGAAATGACCGACCTCACCTTCGCCTGGCGCGTCGCCATGTACGTGAAGTCGAACGCCATCGTCTATTGCCGCGACGGCGCGACGGTCGGTGTCGGCGCCGGCCAGATGAGCCGCGTTGATTCGACGCGGATTGCGCGAATCAAGGCAGAGAACGCCGGTCTGACCATTGCCGGTTCGGTGGTGGCGTCGGACGCCTTCTTCCCGTTCCGCGACGGCGTGGACGTGCTGGCCGAAGCCGGTGCCAAGGCCATCATCCAGCCGGGCGGCAGCATGCGCGACGAAGAAGTGATCGCCGCCGCCGACGAGCACGGACTGGCCATGGTGTTTACCGGCACCCGCCACTTCCGTCACTGAGCTGTACCCGCGCACGATTGAAGAAGGACGTGAAATGAAACTGCTGGTCATCGGTTCGGGCGGCCGCGAACACGCCATCGCCTGGAAGCTCGCACAGAGCCCGCGCGTGCAGAAGGTCTACGTGGCGCCGGGCAATGCCGGCACCGCGCTGGAACCGAATATCGAAAACCTGCCGATCACCGATTTCGCCGAGCTGATCAGCTTCGTCGAGAACGAGAACATCGCCTTCACCGTGGTCGGTCCGGAAGCGCCGCTGGCCGCCGGCGTGGTCGATTGCTTCCGCGTGCGTGGCCTGAAGATCTTCGGCCCCACCCGCAAGGCGGCCCAGCTCGAGAGCTCGAAGGACTTCGCCAAGCAGTTCATGGTGAAGAACAACATCCCGACCGCCCACTACCAGACCTTCACCGACGCCGCCGCTGCGCGTGCCTACGTCGACGAGAAGGGCGCGCCCATCGTGATCAAGGCCGACGGCCTGGCGGCCGGCAAGGGCGTGGTCGTGGCGATGACGCTGACCGAAGCGCACGCCGCCATCGGCACCATGCTGCCGGGCGACGACGGCGGCAAGTCGCGTGTGGTTATCGAGGAGTTCCTGCAGGGCGAGGAAGCCAGCTTCATCGTCATGTGCGACGGCATGAGCGCACTGCCGCTGGCCACCAGCCAGGACCACAAGCGCCTGCTGGATGGCGACGCCGGCCCCAACACCGGTGGCATGGGCGCCTATTCGCCGGCGCCGGTGGTGACACCGGAAATCCACGCCCGCGTGATGCGCGAGGTGATCCAGCCGGTGCTGACCGGCATGGCGCTCGACGGCCTGCCCTTCACCGGCTTCCTGTACGCCGGCCTGATGATTTCGCCGGACGGCGACATCAAGGTGCTGGAGTTCAACTGTCGCATGGGCGACCCGGAAACCCAGCCCATCATGATGCGGCTGAAGACCGATCTGGTCGACCTGATGGAAGCCGCGCTCGACTACAAGCTCTCCGAAGCCAGTACCGACTGGGACCGCCGCGTCGCACTCGGCATCGTCATGGCAGCCGCCGGCTACCCGGACGCGCCGCGCAAGGGCGACGTGATCAACGGCCTGCCGGCCGCGACCGCGGAAGGCCACGTATTCCACGCCGGCACCACCGAGCGTGACGGCAAGGTGGTGACCAATGGCGGCCGCGTGCTCTGCGTCACCGCGCTCGGCGACACGGTAAAGCAGGCGCAGCGCGCGGCCTACGCGTTGTGCGACCAGATCCAGTTCGACGGCGCGCAGTTCCGCCGCGACATCGGCCACCGGGCGGTGCGTCGATGAGCACGCGGGCGGAGATGGTCCGCGCCTGGCTGCTCGATCTGCAGGACCGCATCATCGCCGGCCTCGAAACGGCGGACGGCTCACCCTTCCTGACCGACGGCTGGGTGCGCGGCCCGGAAGAACGGCTGCAGGGCGACGGCCGCACGCGGCTGATCGAGGAAGGCAAGCTGTTCGAGCGGGGCGGCTGCAACTTCTCGCACGTGCGCGGCGACACACTGCCGCCGTCGGCCTCGGCCAACCGCCCGGATCTCGCTGGCGCCTCATTCGAGGCGATGGGTGTGTCGCTGGTGCTGCACCCGCGCAACCCCTACGTGCCGACCGTGCACCTGAACGTGCGCTTCTTCACCGCGCAGCCGAAGAGCGGCGACGCGGTGTGGTGGTTCGGCGGCGGCATGGATCTGACGCCCTATTACGGCGTCGAAGAGGATGCAGCCCACTTCCACCGCACCTGCCGCGACGCGCTGGCCCCCTTCGGCACCGACACCTGGGCGCGTTACAAGAAGTGGTGCGACGACTACTTCTACCTGAAGCACCGCAAGGAAGCGCGCGGCATCGGCGGCGTGTTCTTCGACGACCTCGGCGCCGACGGCGAAGTGAGTTTCGACCACGCCTATGGGCTGACGCAGGCCGTCGGCAACGCCTTCCTCGACGCCTACCTGCCCATCGTCGAGCGTCGTCGCGACACGCCCTACGGTGAGCGCGAACGCGACTTCCAGGCCTACCGGCGCGGTCGCTACGTCGAATTCAACCTGGTGTTCGACCGCGGCACGCTGTTCGGCCTGCAGTCGGGCGGACGCACCGAGTCCATCCTGATGTCGATGCCGCCGGTCGTGAAGTGGCGCTACGACTGGCACCCCGCCGACGGCTCGCCGGAGGCGAAGCTCTATACCGACTTCCTCCCGCCGCGGGACTGGATATAGCAGGCGTTCGCGAAGCATTGCTTCGCGCCTGCGGAGCCGGCCGCTCGTCAGTCCTGCGCGAGCTCAGCCTGAGAATCAAAAAAACGGGCACCTCAAGGGTGCCCGAACCGGGACTGCAGGAAGAACCTTTTGGCTTGCCCGCCGGCCTTCAGGCTTGTGGCCCTCGACCGGCGAACCCGCTCAAACTCAGAAGCGATAACCGATACCGACCGAATACAGCATCGGGTCGATG
>Ga0123397_124530_pt1 | contig 11139 bp, 7 predicted proteins | sample T10HLNH4metaT_FD_89925 | JGI IMG/M metagenome (GOLD analysis project Ga0123397, IMG submission 89925) | Methane-oxidizing artificial microbial communities from Washington, USA to study methane cycling - T10-HLNH4 metaT (Metagenome... ... | reverse complement strand
TCTTTATTCTGATTACTTTTTTTTTCATTTGAGTCAGAACTTAGTTCTGTTTTTCCGCCTGTGCAGCACGCAGCAGGTCACCCAGAGTGGTGGCTACTGGAGCATCCGTAGCTACTGGCTTGTCGCGCAGGCTCTGGATAGCTTCTTTCTCGTCTTCAACGTCTTTCGACTTGATCGAGAGCTGGATTACGCGGCTCTTACGATCAACGCTGATGATCTTGGCTTCTACTTCTTCGCCTTCTTTCAGAACGTTACGCGCGTCTTCAACGCGGTCACGGCTGATTTCGGAGGCTTTCAGAGTCGCTTCGATATCGTCGGCCAGAGTGATGATGGCGCCTTTGGCGTCAACTTCTTTCACGATGCCCTTAACGATTGCGCCTTTGTCGTTCTCTTGAACGTACTCGGAGAACGGATCGCTTTCCAGCTGCTTGATACCCAGGGAGATGCGCTCGCGCTCTGGGTCAACCGACAGGATAACGGTGTCCAGCTCGTCGCCTTTCTTGAAGCGGCGTACGGCTTCTTCGCCCACTTCGTTCCAGGAGATGTCGGACAGGTGAACCAGGCCGTCGATGCCGCCGTCCAGACCAATGAAGATACCGAAATCGGTGATCGACTTGATGGTGCCGGAGATTTTATCGCCCTTGTTGAACTGGCCAGAGAAATCTTCCCATGGGTTAGATTTGCACTGCTTGATGCCCAGGGAGATACGACGACGCTCTTCGTCGATGTCCAGAACCATAACTTCCACTTCGTCGCCGACTTGTACGACTTTCGAAGGGTGGATGTTCTTGTTGGTCCAGTCCATTTCGGAAACGTGTACCAGACCTTCAACGCCTTCTTCCAGCTCAGCGAAGCAGCCGTAGTCGGTCAGGTTGGTTACACGAGCGGTGACGCGAGTGCTTTCTGGGTAACGGGCTTTGATAGCAACCCATGGATCTTCGCCCAGTTGCTTGAGGCCCAGGGAAACACGATTGCGCTCGCGATCGTATTTCAGAACCTTGACATCGATCTCGTCGCCAACGTTGACGATTTCGGAAGGATGCTTGATACGCTTCCAAGCCATGTCGGTAATGTGCAGCAGGCCATCGACGCCACCCAGATCGACGAATGCGCCGTAATCGGTGAGGTTCTTGACGATACCTTTGACTTGCTGGCCTTCCTGCAGGGATTCCAGCAGAGCTTCACGCTCGGCGGAGTTCTCGGCTTCGAGGACGCTGCGACGGGAAACGACAACGTTGTTGCGCTTCTGGTCCAGCTTGATGACCTTGAATTCCAGCTCTTTGCCTTCCAGGTGCGTGGTGTCGCGCACTGGACGGACGTCAACCAGAGAACCTGGCAGGAACGCACGGATGCCGTTAACGTCGACTGTGAAGCCGCCTTTAACCTTACCGTTGATAACGCCCTTGACCACTTCTTCGGCTGCGAAGGCTGCTTCCAGAACAATCCAGCATTCAGCGCGCTTGGCTTTTTCACGGGACAGCTTGGTTTCACCAAAGCCGTCTTCAACCGAGTCCAGAGCAACGTGAACTTCGTCACCGACGTTGATGTTCAGTTCGCCAGCGTCGTTGTAGAACTGCTCAAGCGGGATGAGTGCTTCAGACTTCAGGCCAGCGTGAACGGTTACCCAGCGAGCTTGGTAATCGATATCAACGATAACACCGGTGATGATGGAGCCTGCCTGAAGGTTCAGGGTTTTTAGGCTTTCTTCAAAGAGTTCCGCAAAGCTTTCGCTCATTTTAATTCCTGTTGATGAGGGCGAAGAATACGCCCATCTCCACACCCCAGACGATGTGGGTTAGTTTCATTTAAAAGAAGCGCCGCAGGACTATGACTGGTCCCCCGCGGCCTTCTTGGTCACCCGGCGATATCGCGAATGGCGATCTCGCTCATGATGCGTTCCAGCACCTGATCGATGGACAATTCCGTGGAATCCAGCTGAATGGCGTCAGCCGCCGGCTTGAGCGGGGCTACCGCTCGCTGGGTGTCACGCTCATCGCGTGCACGTATCTCATCTAGCAGACTCGACAGACTAACACCATCGACTTTGCCCTTCAACTGCAAGTATCGACGGCGCGCACGCTCCTCGGCACTGGCGGTCAGGAAAATCTTCAGCGGTGCATCCGGAAATACCACCGTACCCATGTCTCGACCGTCGGCCACCAGACCCGGCGCTTCCAGGAATGCGCGCTGGCGCTGCAACAATGCTTCGCGAACCGCAGGCAATGCAGCCACCTGGGAGGCACCGGACCCGACACTCTCCGTACGGATCACATCGCTGACTTCGTCACCTTCCAGAATGATGCGCTGCAACTGACCGTCGGTCGCCGCAATGAATTGCACATCCAGATGAGCGGCGAGTTTTTTCAGCAATTCTTCATTGGTCAGGTCGACGCCGTGGTTATGCGCAGCGAAGGCCAGCAAACGGTACAACGCACCGGAATCCAGCAGATTCCAGCCAAGGCGTTTGGCCAGTATCCCGGCGACGGTGCCTTTTCCGGAGCCGCTAGGCCCATCAATGGTGATGACCGGTGCAATGCTGTTCACGACTGGGCCTCTTGGGCAACGCGGATGCCGACCTGTGCGCACAGCGCGAGGAAGTTGGGGAACGACGTCGCGACGTTGGCGCAATCATGGATACGGATGGGCGCACTGGCACGCAGCGAGGCAACACTGAAGGCCATGGCAATCCGGTGATCGCCGTGACCGTGCACTTCGCCGCCGCCGATCTGGCCGCCATCGATGATGATGCCGTCCGGGGTCGGTTCGCATTTGACGCCCAGCGCCAGCAAGCCATCGGCCATGACCTGAATGCGGTCCGACTCCTTCACCCGTAGCTCTTCGGCGCCGCGCAGCACGGTGCGCCCTTCAGCGCAGGCGGCCGCCACGAAGAGCACCGGAAATTCGTCGATGGCCAATGGAACCAGCGCTTCCGGTATCTCGATACCTTTGAGTTTAGCTGCACGTACGCGCAGGTCAGCTACTGGCTCGCCGCCCACTTCACGCTGGTTTTCCAGGGTGATGTCGGCGCCCATCAAACGCAGGATGTCGATCACGCCGGTACGGGTCGGATTGATGCCGACATGCTCGAGCACCAGCTCGGAACCTTCGGCGATCGAAGCCGCCACCAGGAAAAACGCCGACGACGAGATATCACCGGGTACTTCGATGTGGGTGGCGGTCAGCTTGTTGCCGGACTCCACCGATGCAGTCGCGCCATTGACGGTCACCGGATAGCCGAAACCACGCAGCATGCGCTCGGTGTGGTCACGGGTCGGAGCAGGCTCGGTAACGGTGGTCTTGCCTTCCGCGTACAGACCCGCCAGCAGCAGACAGGACTTCACCTGAGCACTGGCCATCGGCATGGTGTAAGTCAGGCCTTTAAGTTTGTGACCACCACGAATGATCATCGGTGGGCGACCTTCAGCGGCGGTCTCGATCACGGCGCCCATTTCACGCAGCGGATTGGCCACGCGATTCATCGGACGCTTGGACAGCGAGGCGTCGCCGGTCAGGGTGCTGTCGAAATCTTGCGCAGCCAGCAGGCCGGACAACAGACGCATCGAAGTACCGGAGTTACCCAGATAGATCGGACCAGGCGCCGGCTTCAGACCATGCAGGCCGACGCCGTGAATGGTCACGCGGCCGTGGTGCGGCCCCTCGATCACGACACCCATGTCGCGGAAAGCCTGAAGGGTCGCCAGGGCGTCTTCGCCCTCGAGGAAACCTTCCACTTCAGTCACGCCTTCGGCCAGGGAGCCCAGCATGATCGAACGGTGGGAAATCGATTTGTCACCTGGTACGCGAATCCGACCGGACAGGCGGCCACCAGGTTGAGCCAGGAAAATCAGATCGTTGGAATTCATAGCGTCCACATAGGCCCGACGGGCCAGGATTTTACTGAAATGCTCGCGGGCAACCCGGGCGCGAGTGAATACGCCCAACAATTGGTGCCCATCCCCTGCATCGACCGCGTCGCGCAAGGCGTCGAGGTCGCTGCGAAATGTATCGAGTGTGCGCAGAACAGCTTCCCGGTTGGCGAGGAAGATGTCGTGCCACATGACCGGGTCGCTCCCGGCGATTCTTGTGAAATCGCGGAAACCGCCCGCAGCGTAGCGGAAGATCTCAAGATTTTCATTGCGCTTGGCCAACGAGTCGACCAAACCGAATGCCAGCAAGTGCGGCAGATGACTGGTCGCCGCCAACACTTCGTCGTGGCGCTCGACCTGCATGTGCTCGACATCGGCACCCAATTCCCGCCACAAACGGTCGACCACCGCCAACGCTGCCGGATCGGTTTGATCCAGCGGCGTCAGAATCACCTTGTGGCGTCGAAACAGCTCGGCATTGGAGGCTTCCACCCCGCTCTGCTCGGAACCGGCTATCGGATGCCCCGGAACGAAACGCGGCGGCATACCGCCAAATGCTTCGGTCGCGGCTCGCACCACATTGCCCTTGGCGCTGCCGACGTCGGTCAGGATCGCCGACCCCAGCTTCATCTCAGCCAGTCGGGCGAGCAGTTTTTCCATGGCGAGGATCGGCACCGCCAACTGAATAACGTCCGCCCCTTGGCAGGCCAGTGCCAGGTCATCTTCGCAACGATCCACCACACCCAACTCAACCGCCAGCTTGCGCGATTGCGGATCGAGATCGACGCCGACTACTTCTCGGCACAGGCCGCTTTCACGCAAGCCCTTGGCAAACGAACCGCCGATCAACCCCAGGCCGACCACCACCAGGCGCCCGATCACAGGTTCAGCAGATGGCCGTGCAGTGACATCAACCACGAGCCAGAACCTTGGCCAGCGCCTCGAGGAAGCGGCTATTTTCAGCCGGCAGACCGATGGTGACGCGCAAGTGATTCGGCATGCCGTAGTTAGCCACCGGACGCACGATCACACCTTCACGCAGCAACCCCTGGAAAACCGGGGCCGCCACTCGACCGAGATCGACACAAATGAAATTGCCCTTGGAGGGAATCCAGCTCAGCCCCAGATCGCGGAAGCCCGCTTCCAGCTGCTGCATGCCAGTCTCATTGAGTCGACGACTTTCGGCCAGGTACTCGGCGTCTTGCAGGGCGGCGCAAGCAGCAGCCAGGGCCAGGCTGTTGACGTTGAACGGCTGGCGCACACGGTTCAGCACATCGGCGACCACCGCGGTGGACAAGCCATAGCCGACGCGCAGCGCCGCCAGGCCATAGGCCTTGGAGAAAGTCCGCGAAACCAGCAGGTTCGGGTAAGCCGCCAGGAAATCCAGGCCGTCCGGCAGATCGCTGCCTTCGGCGTACTCGATGTAGGCCTCGTCCAGCACGACCAGCACGTGCTCCGGCACGTCTTGCAGGAATTCGTCCAGCGCCTCGGTGTCGAACCAGGTTCCGGTCGGGTTGTTCGGGTTGGCGATGAACACCACGCGAGTGTTGGCGTCGATCGCTGCCAACATGGCCGGCAGATCATGCCCCCAGTCTTTGGCCGGAATCACTTTGGCCTGGGCGCCGACAGCCTGGGTCACGATCGGATAGACCGCAAACGCGTGCTCGCTGAACACCGCATTCAGGCCCGGCGCCAGGTAAGCGCGCGCGACCAGCTCCAGAATGTCATTGGAGCCGTTGCCCAGGGTCACTTGACTCAGCTCGACGCGGCACTGCTCGGCCAGCAGGGTCTTGAGCGCGAAACCGTTGCCATCCGGGTAGCGGGTCAGCTCCGCGAGCGCATCGCGGATGGCTGCCAGCGCCTTGGGGCTGGCGCCCAGCGGGTTTTCGTTGCTTGCCAGTTTGACGATGCTGGCCGGATCGAGGTCCAGCTCGCGCGCCAGTTCGTCCACGGGCTTGCCCGGAACGTAAGGCGAAAGTTGTTGCACGCCCGGCTGTGCCAGAGCTAGGAAATCACCACTCATTTGCTACCGCCCTTAGAGAACTGCTTTCGGGTAGGAACCCAGCACTTTGAGTGCCACTGCTTCCTGACTGATCTTTTCCAGCACACCTTTGATCAGCGGATCACGGTGGTGGCCGACGAAGTCGATGAAGAACACATAGGTCCATTTGCCACTGCGCGACGGACGGGTCTCGATTCGCGTCAGGTCGATGCCATTGTCGTGGAATGGCACCAGCAACTCGTGAAGCGCGCCAGGCTTGTTGCTCATGGAGACGATGATCGAGGTCTTGTCGTCGCCAGTCGGCGGCACTTCCTGGTTGCCGATCATGAGGAACCGCGTGGAGTTATCCGGACGGTCTTCGATTTTCTCGGCCAGTCGGGTCAACCCGTACAAGCCGGCCGCCATATCACCGGCAATCGCCGCCGAGTTCCACTCACCCTTGACCCGCTTGGCCGCCTCGGCGTTGCTGGACACCGCCACGCGTTCGACATTCGGGTAATGGGCGTCCAGCCACTTGCGGCACTGGGCCAGGGACTGAGCGTGGGAGTAGATGCGACTGATGCTGTCGGTCTTGGTGTTCTCACCGACCAACAGGTGATGGTGGATGCGCAGCTCGACTTCGCCGCAGATCACCATGTCATGTTCAAGGAAGCTGTCCAGCGTGTGGTTGACCGCGCCTTCGGTGGAGTTCTCCACCGGGACCACGCCAAAGTTCACCGCACCGGCCGCCACTTCCCGGAACACTTCATCGATCGCTGCCATCGGCTTGCTGATCACGGCATGGCCGAAGTGCTTCATGGCAGCCGCCTGGGTGAAGGTACCTTCAGGGCCGAGATAGGCCACTTTCAGCGGCTGCTCGAGGGCCAGGCACGAGGACATGATTTCGCGGAACAACCGCGCCATTTCTTCGTTACCCAGCGGCCCCTGGTTACGCTCCATGACACGCTTGAGCACCTGAGCTTCGCGCTCAGGACGATAGAACACCGGCACTTCGCCTTCGGCCAGCGAGGCCATCTTTACTCGCGCGACTTCCTGGGCGCAGCGTGCACGCTCACTGATCAACTCCAGGACCTTTTCGTCCAGGGCATCAATGCGCAGGCGCAGTGCCTTGAGTTCTTGCTCAGACATTAGCCGTGTTCCTTCTCGAACTCTGCCATGTACGAAATCAGCGCATTGATCGCGTTGATGTCGACGGCGTTATAGATGGAGGCGCGCATACCGCCCACGGAGCGGTGCCCCTTGAGGTTCAACAGACCACGCTCGTCGGCGCCGGCCAGGAACGGCTTGTCGAGACGGTCGTCCGCCAGGCGAAACGGCACGTTCATCCAGGAACGGTCCGACTTGTTGATCGGGTTGCTGTACAGGCCGCTGGCATCGATGAAGTCGTACAGCGTGCGCTGCTTCACTTCGTTGAGCTTGCCGATGGCTTCGACACCGCCCTGCTCTTTCAGCCACTCGAACACCAGGCCGGACAGGTACCAGGCCAGGGTTGGCGGGGTGTTGTACATCGAACCGTTATCAGCCGCGACCTTGTAGTCGAGCATGGTCGGGCACAGGGAACGGGCGCGACCCAGCAGGTCTTCGCGAACGATGTTCACCACGATGCCGCTCGGGCCGATGTTTTTCTGGGCACCGGCGTAGATCATGCCGAAGCGCGAGACGTCGATCGGACGGGAAAGAATGTCCGAGGACATGTCGGCCACCAGCGGAACATCACCGGTTTCCGGAACCCACTGGAACTCCAGACCGCCAATGGTTTCGTTCGGCGCGTAGTGAACGTAGGCCGCGTCTTTCGACAGCTTCCACTCGTTCTGCCCGGGAATGGCGAAATAGTCGTAAGGCTTGGCGGTAGCGGCAACATTGACGTGGCCGTAGCGCGAGGCTTCTTCAATGGCTTTCTGCGACCAGATACCGGTATCGATATAGTCGGCAGAGCCGCTTTCCGGCAACAGGTTCAGAGGAATCTGAGCAAATTGCTGGCTGGCGCCACCTTGCAGAAACAGCACTTTATAGTTCGAGGGGATATCCAGCAGATCACGCAGATCCTGCTCGGCTTTGGTGGCAATGGACACGAACTCATCACTGCGATGACTCATCTCCATGACCGACAGGCCCTTGCCGTGCCAATCGAGAAGTTCACCCTGGGCGCGCTGCAGGACAGCTTCGGGAAGCGCCGCAGGACCGGCACAGAAGTTATAGGCTCTCTTGCTCACATCCAATCTCGCTCTGATTTGGTGGTATCACGCAATAAATCACATTGTCAGCCAACACCGGGTCCCTGCTGAAACAGATGTGTGGGAGCGAGCCTGCTCGCGATTGCATCACCGCGATACTTCAGACGTACCGTGGCGCCTGCATCGCGAGCAGGCTCGCTCCCACAAGGGATCTCCAGAGGTGTCGATATTTCATTACGGACAAACAACAAGGGGGCGAATTTTCATCCGCCCCCTGCTTACCCGCTTACTCTTGAGGTTCTTCGTCAGCGGCGGCGTCGAGTTGCTGGTCTTCGACAACGTCGTCGATCACGACCTCACCGTCGAACTCCGCACCCTCTTCACCTTCCAGCTCTTCACCCTCGACCTCCGACGGCTCCTGGACCCGCTCCAGACCAACCAGGGTTTCATCCTTGGCCAGTTTGATCAGGGTTACGCCCTGGGTGTTACGACCCAGGCTGGAGACTTCGTCGACACGGGTACGTACCAGGGTGCCCTGGTCGGAAATCAGCATGATCTCCTCGCCATCGAGCACCTGAACCGCACCGACCAGACGGCCGTTACGCTCGTTGCTGACCATAGCGATAACGCCTTGGCCGCCACGCTTGTACTCAGGGAACTCGGTGATCGCCGTACGCTTGCCGAAGCCACGCTCGGAAGCGGTGAGGATCTGGCTGCCTTCTTCAGGGATCAGCATGGAAATCAGCTTCTGGCCTTCCGGCAGACGCATGCCGCGCACACCGCGGGCGGTACGGCCCATGGCGCGAACGTCGGATTCCTTGAAGCGAGTCACCTTGCCGCCGTCGGAGAACAGCATGACTTCACGCTCGCCATCGGTAATGGCGGCGGAAATCAGCACGTCGCCCTCATCCAGCTCCAGCGCGATCAAACCGACGCTGCGTTGACGGCTGAAGGATTCCAGCGGGGTCTTCTTCACGGTGCCGTTTGCGGTGGCCATGAAGATGTAGTGACCTTCGGTGTACTCCTCGACCGGCAGCATGGTGGTGATGTATTCACCGTCATCCAGCGGCAGCAGGTTGACCAGCGGACGACCACGGGCAGCACGGGACGCCTCGGGGATTTCGTAGGTCTTGAGCCAGTACACCTTGCCCTTGCTGGAGAACAGCAACAGCGTGGTGTGGCTGTTGGCCACCAGCAGGTGAGCAATGTAGTCCTCATCCTTGACGCCGGTCGCCGACTTGCCTTTACCGCCACGACGCTGGGCCTGGTACGCAGCCAGCGGCTGGGTCTTGGCATAGCCACCGTGGGAAATGGTCACGACGCGTTCTTCTTCCGGGATCATGTCACCCAGGGTCAGGTCGAGACGGGCATCCAGAATCTCGGTGCGACGTACATCGCCGTATTCGGCGCGGATCACTTCCAGCTCTTCGCGGATCACTTCCATCAGGCGCGTGGCGCTGTTGAGGATGCGGATCAGCTCGCCGATCTGGTTGAGGATCTCTTGATACTCGGCCAGCAGCTTTTCATGTTCCAGACCGGTCAGACGGTGCAGACGCAGTTCCAGAATGGCTTGCGCCTGTTCTGGCGACAGGAAGTACTTGCCATCGCGCAGACCGTATTGCGGATCGAGGTTTTCCGGACGGCACGAGTCGGCGCCGGCACGCTCGACCATCGCGACCACGGCAGAGGATTCCCAAGGGGTGCTGACCAGCGCTTCCTTGGCTTCCGACGGGGTTGGCGAGGCCTTGATCAGGGCGATGACCGGGTCGATGTTCGACAGGGCGACCGCTTGACCTTCAAGGATGTGACCGCGCTCGCGCGCCTTGCGCAGTTCGAACACGGTGCGGCGGGTAACGACTTCGCGACGGTGACGAACGAAGGCTTCCAGCAGGTCCTTGAGGTTCAGGATCCGTGGGCGGCCATCGATCAGCGCAACGATGTTGATGCCGAACACCGCTTGCAGCTGGGTCTGGGCGTAGAGGTTGTTGAGAATCACCTCCGGCACTTCACCACGACGCAACTCGATCACGACGCGCATACCGTCCTTGTCGGACTCGTCGCGCAGTTCGGTGATGCCTTCGAGTTTCTTCTCTTTCACCAGCTCGGCGATCTTCTCGATCAGACGGGCCTTGTTCAGCTGGTACGGGAGTTCGGTGATGACGATCTGCTGACGGCCACCGACCTTGTCGATGTCTTCGATCATCGAGCGGGCGCGCATGTAAATACGGCCGCGACCGGTGCGGTAGGCTTCGATGATGCCGGCGCGACCGTTGATGATCGCTGCCGTCGGGAAGTCCGGACCGGGAATGTATTGCATCAACTCATCGACGGTCAGCTCAGGGTTGTCGATGAGGGCCAGGCAACCGTCGATGACTTCACCGAGGTTGTGCGGCGGAATGTTGGTCGCCATGCCCACGGCAATACCGCTGGAGCCGTTGACCAGCAGGTTGGGAATACGGGTCGGCATGACCGCCGGGATCATTTCGGTGCCGTCGTAGTTCGGCACCCAGTCCACGGTTTCTTTATGCAGGTCGGCCAGCAGCTCGTGCGCCAGCTTGGTCATGCGCACTTCGGTGTATCGCATGGCCGCGGCGTTGTCGCCGTCCACCGAACCGAAGTTGCCCTGGCCGTCTACCAGCAGGTAGCGCAGGGAGAATGGCTGCGCCATCCGAACGATGGTGTCGTACACCGCGGTATCACCGTGAGGGTGATACTTACCGATCACGTCACCGACAACACGGGCAGATTTCTTGTACGGCTTGTTGAAGTCGTTGCCCAGCTCGCTCATCGCGAACAGCACGCGCCGGTGCACGGGCTTCAAGCCATCGCGCGCATCCGGCAGTGCCCGCCCGACAATTACGCTCATCGCGTAGTCGAGATAGGACTGCTTCAGCTCGTCTTCGATATTGACCGGGAGGATTTCTTTGGCCAGTTCGCCCATGAGAAGCCTGATTCCTTTTTCTGGTGAAACTTCGTCACATCCATATGGGACGAACGAAGCTCGCCGCTGCAGGCTCATTGCCATGCACCGACTTACGACAAATCAACGAGTTATGCCATGGATCTGCGCAGTAAAGGTCACCCCTTAGGGCAACCT
>Ga0123397_108613_pt1 | contig 11150 bp, 9 predicted proteins | sample T10HLNH4metaT_FD_89925 | JGI IMG/M metagenome (GOLD analysis project Ga0123397, IMG submission 89925) | Methane-oxidizing artificial microbial communities from Washington, USA to study methane cycling - T10-HLNH4 metaT (Metagenome... ... | reverse complement strand
TCACGGCGCTTGTCAGCTGCCGCCGACACACGATGCCTTGCGAGTTTTTTGCATAATGACTTTCCAGCCACCGATATCGCCCCCATGGACGCCGCAGCCGCCATCGCCCACGCCCGCCGCCACAGCCGCTATCTCGCCCGCCAGCTCGAGGCGCGGCCGACCCTGGAAGAAGCGCTTTCCACCACGCTGCAGGCCCATATCAGCGCCGCGCTGCTGCTGGAATGGTTCGCCCAGACGCCGTTCGACGCGGGCGACGAGGCGGGGCTGAAATCGGCGCTGCGCCGGCTGCGCATCCGCACGATGGCCCATCTCATCGTGCGCGATCTGGCCGGGCTGGCCGATCTGGACGAAATCACCGAAGGCATGACCCTGCTGGCCGAGCAGACGGTCCGGGTGGCGGTGGACCAGGCGCGCGCCGGCCTGGTCGAGCGCTTCGGCGAGCCGCGCGGCGAGTCCGACAATTCGGTGCAGCCCTTCATCTGCATCGGCATGGGCAAGCTGGGCGGCCGTGAGCTGAACGTCAGCTCCGACGTCGATTTCATCTTCGTCTATCCGGAAGCGGGCGAAACCGACGGCGAAACCCCGACCGGCCCCGGCAAGCGCATCGACAATTTCGACTTCTTCACCCGACTCGGCCGCAAGGTGATCGAGCTGCTGGCCGACGTGACCGGCGACGGCTTCGTGTTCCGGGTGGACATGCGACTGCGGCCGAATGGCGATTCCGGCCCGCTGGCCTGCAGCTTCGACATGCTGGAAAACTACTTCGTCACCCAGGGCCGGGAATGGGAGCGCTACGCCTGGATCAAGGCACGCGCGCTGACCGGCGGCGTCAATGACGAGTTGGAATCGCTGCGCAAGCCCTTCGTGTTCCGCAAATACCTCGATTTCGGCGCGATCAACGCGATGCGCGACCTGCACGCGCAGATCCGGCGCGAGGTGGCGCGCCGCGACATGGCGGACAACATCAAGCTCGGCCCGGGCGGCATCCGCGAAATCGAATTCATCGCCCAGGTGTTCCAGCTGATCCGCGGCGGCCGCGAGAGCGCGCTGCAGATCCGGCCCACCCAGAAGGTGCTCGACCGGCTGGCGCTGCGCGGCGTACTGGGCGAAGAGGCGGTCGAACAGCTGCAGGACGCCTACGTGTTCCTGCGCCGGCTGGAGCACCGGCTGCAGTATGTCGAGGACGCCCAGACCCACAAGCTGCCGGCCACCGCCGAGGATCAGACACTGATCGCCTCGGCCATGGGCTTTGACGACTACGCCGCGCTGCTGGTCGAACTGGACCGCCACCGCGCCCATGTCAGCCGCCATTTCGACGCAGTGTTCGGCGCCCAGGACGCCGAAACATCAACGCCGCGCGCGGTGTGGCAGGACATCGAACAGTGCGAGGCCGGCGCCGGCGAATGCCGCAGCGCGCTGTCCGGCATGGGCTTTTCCGATGCCGACGAACTGGCGCACCGTCTGAGCGCCTTCAAGGGCGGCAGCCGCTACCGCCAGCTGCCGGACACCTCGCGTACCCGGGTGGATGCGCTGGTACCCAAGATGCTCGAAGCCTGCCGCGACACGCCGCAGCCCACCGCCACCGCGCTGCGCGGGCTGGACCTGCTGGAGGCGATCAGCCGGCGCGCCGCCTATCTGGCGCTGCTGGCCGAATTCCCGCAGGCGCTGGGCATGGTGGCGCGGCTGATCGGCGCCTCCAGCTGGGCCGCCACCTATCTGGTGCGCCACCCCATCCTGCTGGACGAACTGCTGGATACCCGGCTGCTCACCGCCGAACCGGACTGGCCGGCCTTCGAAGCCGGCCTGCGCGCCCAGCTCGACGAACTGGGCGACGACACCGAGCGCCAGATGGACATGATGCGCGACGCCCACCACGCCCAGGTGTTCCGGCTGCTGGCGCGCGACCTGGCCGGCGACCTGTCGGTCGAGCGGCTGTCCGACCACCTGTCGGCACTGGCCGACGCGATGCTGCGCATCACGCTGGACATGTGCTGGGGCAAGCTGCCGCGCCGCCACTGCGACAGGCCGCGCTTCGCGGTCATCGCCTACGGCAAGCTGGGCGGCAAGGAACTGGGCTACGCCTCCGACCTGGACGTGATCTTCCTGTTCGACGACACGCACGAGGCGGCGCAGGAAACCTACGCCCGGCTGGCCCAGCGCATGCTCACCTGGCTGTCCAGCCACACCAGCGCCGGCATCCTGTTCGAAACCGACACCCGGCTGCGGCCCAATGGCGAATCCGGCCTGCTGGTCAGTTCGGTCGAGGCCTTCCGCGACTATCAGCAGAAATCCGCCTGGGTGTGGGAGCACCAGGCCCTCACCCGCGCCCGCTACTGCGCCGGCGACGCCGGCGTGGGCGCACAGTTCGAAATCATCCGGCGGGAAGTGCTCACCCAGCCGCGCGACCTCGCGACGCTGCGCAGCGAAGTGCTGGCGATGCGGCAGAAGATGATGGACAACTATGGCAACAAGTCGCCGCTGTTCGACCTGAAGCAGGACCCGGGCGGCCTGATCGACCTGGAATTCGCGGTGCAGTACATGGTGCTGGCCCACTCCGGCGCGCACCCCGAGCTGACCGGCAACCTCGGCAATATCGCGCTGCTGCGCATCGCCGCCAGCGCCGGCCTGCTGCCGGCGGACGACGCGGTGGCCGCCGGCGATGCCTACCGCCGGCTGCGCCATCTGCAGCACGGACTGCGGCTGAACGACGCGCCCAAGGCGCGGCTGCCGGCGGACGACGTGCGGATCGAGCGGGCCGCCATCCGCGCGGTGTGGTCGCATCTGTTCGGCGACGCGGCGAACTCCGCGCCCTCGCCCTGACTCTGAGCAGCTATATGAACAGGAGTCCGGCATGATCTCCCTCACCGTCCGCCGCGGCCTGACCCGGACCGCGCTGCTTGCCAGTCTGGCGCTGCTGCTCGGCGGCTGCGTCACCGCGCCGCCGCGGCCGCCGGCGCCCACCACCGACGAAATCGTGCAGATGGCGAAGGACGGCATCCCGGCGGCCGAAATCATCCAGCGTCTGGAAGAAAGCCGCGCCCTCTACCCGCTCAAGGCCTCGCAGCTCGCCCAGCTCAGGCAGGACGGCGTGCCGGACGAAGTGATCGACTACATGCAGCAGACGCTGATCGAAACCGAACGCATGCGTGAAGCGATGCGCGAACGCGACCGCATGTGGATGTACGGCTATCCCTACTACCCGCCCTATCCCTGGGGCTACTGGCGCCGTCCTTACCGCTAGACCGCCGGCGGCGCCGCGCTCGGGCGCGCGGCGGTCGGTGTGCGCTTTCGGCCGCCGTCGCGGGCACCGGCCGGCCGGCGATGACCGGCCCGCTGTCAGGGCAGGCGGAATACGCGCCGGAAACCGTCGTTTCCGGGGCCGCTGACCCGGGCCACACAATGGCCTTGATCATATCCATAGAACTAAATATCACTTTTTTGAATAAGCATTGCTGAATAGACTGCGCGCTCCCTGAACCCGCGAGCGCGCCGTCGTGAAAATCCGCCACATCGATACCCGCCAGACCGAAGTCGGGCAAGCCCACGAAGCGCTCGGCCTGCCGCCGGTAGAGCAGGTGATCGTCCAGGCGCAGGCCCACCCGCTGGCGACCGTGGCCACCTGGTTCATGCTGTTCGTGCTGGTGGCGCTGCCGCTGTTCCTGCTCGGCCGCGGCCTGCCGCTGAACGACCCGGCTGCCGCGCTGCATGTGGTGATCGAGGTGGTCACCTCGTCCGAATTCCTGAAGGCAGCGGCGGTCGGCTTCATCGCGCAGAGCATCGACGGCGCGCTCGGCATGGCCTATGGCATTTCCGCCACCACCTTCCTGCTCGGCTCCGGCGCCAGCCCGGCAGTGGCCAGCGCCAGCGTGCATATCGCCGAAATCTTCACCACCGGGCTGTCCGGCCTGTCCCATCTCAAGCTGGGCAATGTGGACCGCAAGCTCATGCTCAAGCTGCTGATTCCGGGCGTGATCGGGGGCGTGCTGGGTGCGCTGGTGGTGACGCAGTTCGACGGCAGCCAGCTCAAGCCCTGGATTTCCGGCTATCTGCTGCTGATGGGGCTGTACGTGCTGGCCAAGGCCTGGCGCCATCGCCGCAAGCCGGCGCAGGAGCCGAAGCACGTCGCCAAGCTGGCGCTGTTCGGCGGTTTCGTCGATGCCGCGGGCGGCGGCGGCTGGGGCCCGGTGGTCACCACCAGTCTGGTCGGCGCCGGCAGCGATCCGCGGCGCACCATCGGCTCGGTGAATTTCGCCGAGTTCTTCATCGCGGTGTCCAGTGCCGGCGCCTTCGTGCTGTTCATCGACGCTGCCCCGTGGGCCACCGTGGCCGGTCTGGTCGCGGGTGGCCTGTTCGCCGCGCCGCTGGCTGCCTTCCTGTGCCGCGCCCTGCCGGCCCGTGCGCTGCTGGTGCTGGTCGGCCTGCTGATCAGTGGCCTGAGCCTGTACAACCTGTCGAAAGCGCTGGGCTGATCCGCTCGCCGCTTGATCTGTGTCTTGAGTCCCGGCCCTGCGCGCCGGGATAATCGGCGGATGAACCGTTACGCCAACACCGCCGCCTACCGCTTCGTGAAACTCGACGACCGCGAGGCGCTGCGGCCCCGCATCCAGGAACTGGCGCAGTCACGCGGCCTGCTCGGCACCGTGCTGCTGGCCAGTGAAGGCATCAACCTTTTCCTCGCCGGTCTCGAAGCCGATCTGCGCGGCTTCTTCGACGCGCTGGCCGAAGACCCGCGCTTCGCCGGCATGGACGTGAAGTGGAGCCACTCGGATTCACTGCCGTTCAAGCGCCTGCGGGTACGGCTGAAGAAGGAAATCGTCACCGTCGGCCAGCCGGATTTCGACCTGAACGACACGCCGGCGCCCTATCTGCCGGCGGCCGAACTGAAGCGCTGGTACGACGAAGGCCGCAAGTTCGTCATCATCGACACCCGCAACCGCTGGGAAATCGAAAAGGGCAGCTTCGACAACGCGCTCGATCCGGGGGTGGACAGTTTCGGCCAGTTCCCGGCCGCGCTCGAACAGTACGCCGAGCTGAAGGACACGCCCATCGTCACCTTCTGCACCGGCGGCATCCGCTGCGAAAAGGCGGCGCCCATCATGAAGAAGGCCGGTTTCAATCAGGTGTGGCAGCTGGAAGGCGGCATCCTGCGCTACTTCGAGGAAGTGGGCGGCGCCCACTGGCACGGCGACTGCGTGGTGTTCGACGACCGCGGCGCACTGAAGCCGGACCTGAGCCCGGCGGACTGAATCGGAGTTGTCGTCAGGGCGCAGCAGCCGAATGCGCAATCAAGCCGTCTGACCGCCGCACTCAGGCTGCCGCGGTACCGCGCAGCTTCCTTATGCCCAGCACCACCGCCAGCGTGATCGCGCCGGCGACCACGCCGGTCAGCGCATCCGCGAGAAAGGGCAGCAGCACGCCGGCCACGCCGCCGACCGCTTCGGCCTGGTGCGCGATGGCGTGGTGCAGCGCCGGAATGCCGTGCGTCAGGATGCCGCCGCCGACCAGGAACATCGCCGCGGTGCCGGCCACCGACAGCGCCTTCATCAGCCAGGGCGCCAGCGCCAGAATGCCGCGCCCCAGCGCCCGGGTGGCGCCCGACGCGCTGCGGCTCAGGTAGAGCCCGGCGTCGTCCAGCTTCACGATGCCGGCCACGAGGCCATAGACGCCCACGGTCATGATGGCCGCAATGCCCGACAGCACCGCGACCTGGGTGCCGAAAGGCGCATCGGCCACAGTGCCCAGCGTGATCGCGATGATTTCGGCGGACAGGATGAAATCGGTGCGGATCGCGCCCTTCACCTTGTCTTTTTCGAGCGCCACCAGATCGACCTGTTCGTCGGCCAGTGCCTTCACGTGCTCGGCGTGGGCGGCCGCGTCGTCCTCGGCGCTGTGCAGGAATTTGTGCGCCAGTTTCTCGACGCCTTCGAAACACAGGAACAGCCCGCCCACCATCAGCAGCGGTGTCACCGCGGCCGGCAGGAAGGCGCTGATCGCCAGCGCCGCCGGCACCAGGATGAGCTTGTTGCGCACCGACCCCATGGCCACCGCCCACACCACCGGCAGTTCGCGGTCGGCCTTCACGCCGGCCACCTGCTGTGCATTCAGCGCCAGATCGTCGCCGAGCACGCCGGCGGTCTTCTTGGCGGCGACCTTGGTCAGGACGGACACGTCGTCCAGTACGCTGGCGATGTCGTCGATCAGTGCGAGCAGGCTGGCTCCGGCCATGGCGAAATCCTGTGTGGGTGGCGAAAGTCGATCCGCGGCGCATGCTACCGGAAGACGGTGACATGTCCGCGCCGGATCACGAGGCCGGCGGCCGCCGCAGGTAAATATCGCATGCGTGCGCGACACCGGAGGCGGCCAGCCAGAACAGCACCACGCTGGCACCGCCACCGGTGACCGCCGCGCGCAGCGCCAGCATCAGGCACAGGCCGGCGGCCAGCGTGGGCAGCCAGCGGCCCGGCGCAAGGCCGAGTCCGCGCCGGCGGTGCAGCAGCGCCAGCGCGACCGCTTCGAAAAGAACCCCCAGCATGATGAGGTCGATCAGCAGGCCACTGGCCAGTAGGTCGGACATGTGATTGCTCCACGCGTGCAGTCGCGGCACGATGCCGCATCCTTCGCATAACTTACAGGACTGGCGCGTTCACGCCGCTTACCCCTTCGCAATGCACGCTCCCGGCCCCCACTCACTGTCGCAGCGCCTCAGACAGGTGACCGCAGAACACCACGCGCGGGTCGAGCGCAGCGGCCCGATGCCCGCCCTGCTGCGCGGTGAGCTCGGGCGCACCGCCTACTGCACGCTGCTGCGCAATCTGCACCCGATCTATCGTGAGCTCGAAGCGGCGCTCGAGCGGCATGCGGCGCATCCCGACCTGGCCGCGCTGGAACTCGACCGTCTGGCGCGCCGGGCGGCGCTCGAAGCCGATCTGCAGACGCTGCATGGCGGTCGGGACTGGGCGGACGCACTGCCGCTGGTCGCGCCGGCCGCCGCCTACGCGGCCCACCTGCGTGCACTGTCGGCGAGCTGGCCGGAGCGGCTGCTCGCCCATGTGTATGTGCGCTATCTGGGCGACCTGCAGGGCGGGCAGATACTGCAGCGCATCGTCGCCCGCCGCTTCGCGCTGGACGGCGAGGCCGGCACCCGCTTCTACCGTTTCGGCCCCGATGCGCCGGCCGACCTCAGCGCGCGGCTGCGTGCCGCGCTCGACCGCCCCCATCTGGACGAAGCCACCCGGGCAGCCATCGCGGACGAGGCGTCAGTGGCTTTCCTGCGTCATGTGGACATTTTCGAGGCGCTGCCGGTCAGCGACGCCGAGCCGCTCAGAGCGGACGGCTGAATTCGCGCAGGCGGGCATAGACCGCCGCGGCCCGCGTCGCCGACGCTTCCAGTTCCTCGATCAGCGTGGCGACCGGGATGGACGCCGTGGTGTCGGTCAGCTCCATCGCCGCCACGCTGGCGTTGGCCAGAATGGCGCCCATCACCTCGTCCGGCAGGCCCGGTGCGTCGCGCGTGGTGCGCCGCGCATCGGCCTGGCCGGTCAGGGTGAGCGACTGTTCGAGATGGCGGCGCGCCGCCTCGGTGCGCTTGGCGTCGGTCAGGTCGGTAAACATCAGGATGCATCCGAGCACCGCACCGCCCGGGCCCGGCACGACGTCGGCGCGCACGCCGAGGGCGAGACCGCCCGCGGCGCGCATCCGCCATTCGCCCCGCCAGGACACCCGTCCGTCGCGCAGCGAGCTCAGCACTTCGCGCACCGCGTCCGTATCGTCGAACAGCGTCGCCAGCTCGTCGAAACTGCCCGGCTGCGGGCTGCCAACCGGCAGGATGCCCGCCAGCGCCGGGCTGGGAAACAGGATGCGGCCGTCGCCATCGGCGACCAGCAGCGGCTCCGGCGACTCATCGACCGCGGCCCGGAATCTTTCCAGCTGGTGCTGGGCGATGAGCAGGCGCACCGCCTGCGTCTGCATGATCACGTCGCGCAGCGAGGCGCCGATCGCGCGGGCCAGCGCCAGATCGGCGCGCGACCACGGTGCGGCGGTGCCGCGCACGATTTCCGACCAGGCCTCGAATGACCGTCGCGGCGACAGCGTCAGCGGATCGTTGTCGACCATGGGCTTGGCCGGGTCGCCGGCCCAGGTGAGCTTGGCACGCTGTTCGCGCCGGAACCACATCAGCAGATTGCGGCCGCGTGTCGACAGGTCGATCGCCAGCACGCCGCACACCACCGGCGTCAGGCCGGCCAGCGCCGGGTTGGCGCGCTCGACCGACACGCAGCTGAACAGCATCTGTTTCATTTCGCCGGCCGCCCAGCCGGCCAGCGCGCGTACCGCCCCGGTGGACGGCACCTCGCCCGCGGTCAGCAGTTCGCCGTCGTGCAGCAGCGCGACGCCGCTCGCCTCCATCGGCTGCAGCAGGGTGCGCGCGTTGCGCATCAGCGCCGCCCGCCAGTCGCCTTCGGTCGAGGTGGCCTCGATCAGGCGCAGTTCCATGCGCCGCACCAGCAGGTCGACCTGGGTGCGCACATAGTTCTCGATCGCCGCAATGCGGGTCGACATGACCTCGGCCAGCACATCGACCGCGGCGCGCTGGGCGTAATGGATGCGCCGCGGCGCGTAGTGATGACAGGCGATCAGCCCCCACAGCCGCCCTTCACGGACCAGCGACACCACCAGCGTGGCGGTGACGCCCATATTGCGCAGGTACTGGATGTGCAGTGGCGACATGCTGCGCAGGTGGCACATCGACATGTCCAGCTCTTCACCGGTATGCGGCAGCAAGCGCGGCTCGACCGCGACCGGCAGGTAGCGCGCATCGACCAGCACGCGCACCCGGTTGCGCAGATAGAGATCGCGCGCGCGCTGCGGAATGTCGGTCGCCGGATAGCGGTGACCGAGCAGGGTGTCGAGCCGGTCGTCCCGCGCCTCGGCAACGATTTCGCCGTGGCCGTCGGCATCGAAGCGGTACACCATCACGCGGTCGTAATGCGTCAGTTCGCGTATCGACTGCACCGCGGTATCGGCCAGCGCGTCGATGCTCATCGCCTCGCTGAAGCGCCGCACTGCGGTCGCCAGCAGCGCCTGCGCCGCCGCGTCCTCGGCCGCCGGGCCGGCGGTTTCGAGCTCGACGATGAGCGTGCCCGACTGCCCGCGATGCGCCATGCCTTCGAACTGCCGCAACAGGCCGCCGTGGCCGGTCGTGCAGTGGAAGGGCGCAAGTTCCTCGGGCGTCAGCGCGGCGCGCAGTCCGGCCAGACGGTCGGCCAGATCGCCGCCCAGTGCCGACAGCGGCGCGTCGACTACCGCTGCGTGGGCTACGCCGAGCCACTGTTCGGCGTTGAGGCTGGCCTGCAGCACCCGGAAGTCGTCGTCGCGCACGACCAGCAGCACGCCGTGCGGCTGTATCGAGCCGGCAAGATGGATGAGCTCGCGCTCGCAGTTGGTCAGGTCCGCCTGACCGAAAGGCGGACTGTAGAGAGGATCGTTCACTTTGCGTGACCGCTCAGTGCATGTGACCCCTGTCCCTCGCGCCGGGACCGCGCGGCTGCACGGCGCGGATGATGAGGCCGATGTTGTTCGAGTCTCCGTTATGGATCAGCACGGCCGACAGTTCAACATCGACCGCGTGGCCGCGCTCGTTGCGCAGGCGGGTAGCGAGGCGCAGCGTGCCGCTCTGCCGCACCGCGGCGAGCAGTACGTTCAGCGCCTCACCGCCGTCAGACAGCCAGTCAGCCATCGAACGGCCGCGCAGCGAGGCCGCTTCGTTGCCCTGCACCAATTCAACGAAAGCCGGGTTGGCGCTCAGCAGCAGACCCTGTTCGTCGGTGAAGGCCACCGCGTCGGGCGTCAGGCGCACCAGCTCGGGCAGCATCGGATCGTCGGCGACCGGCGGGATCTGGCCGCCATCAGGCCAGGCGCGCATCAGCAGCAGCGTGCTGCCTTCGTCGCGGAACAGCGATACCCAGGCATGGATGCGACCGCCGGACGCCAGCTCGAACATCGCGTCGCCCGGGCGCTCGGACACGCGCACCGTGCCCAGCAGTTCTTCCAGCGCAGGCAGCGATGCCGGCGCCAGCGCGTAGCCGGCATGCCGGCCGGGCATGTCCTGCAGGGTGCCACCGAAAAGACGGCCGGCGGCCCGGTTCGCATCGACGATGCGCAGCGTGTCGGCATCGACCACCAGCACCGCGTCGGTGGCGATCTGGAACAGCAGCCGATAGCGTGTTTCCGCCTGCCGCATGCGCCAGTAGTCGCGTTCCATCGACTGCTGGGCATCGACCAGACGCTGCTGCATCGCGGACACCGCGCGCAGATCGCGTCCGACCACCAGCAGCGGGCCGCCGTGACCGAGGCGCACCGCGGTATAGGCCACCGGCAGGTCGCTGCCGGCCGGCGACGGGTGGTTGATGTGACGGGTACGCGACACCCCCGACTCGGCGGCCTCGCTCAGCAGGTCCTCGACCTTGCGGCGGGTGTCCGGCGTGACGGTGTCTATCCACTGGCGGCCCAGCCATTCGCCGGCGGCGGCGCTGACCGGCTCGGTGCCGCCCAGCGCGACGCTGCGGATGACGCCCTGGTCGTCGATCACCAGCGCGATGTCGCTGGCGACCGACACGAGCATGTCCGCCAACTCCGGGGCCACATCGGAGAAGGCGCTCAGGTCTCCTGGATCATTCGGTAGCTTGTTCACGGCATGGGCCTGGTAAGCGGGGCGGTATCGACCGACCTGCTGAGAATTTCGGGCCCGGCCTGGACCGGGACATGCGCTGCCGCGTAGAGGGGAAACCCCGGTGCGCTCTATTCAGGGGGGCAGGCCTGCGGAAGACCGGACTGCCAGCGGCGCGTTCGCGACAACGACCTCAATGGTCTGAGTTTAACGCGTCCTGCTGCGGCAAGTCGCGCGCCGGAACACGCAAACGGTATCAAAAGGCAGCGCGGATCAGGCGAAGGGTGCGTTCAGACGGACGATGGCCAGATTGAGCACGGCCGCAAACGCGACCCAGGCCGCATAGGGCAGCAGCAATGCTGCCGCGCGCGCGGACCACGGTCGCAGACGCACCATCAGGAACAGCACCGACAGCCACAGCAGCACGACTTCGGCCAGCGCCCAGTCGGGACGGCGCAGATGGAAGAACAGCGCGCTCCACAGCACG
>Ga0123397_156132_pt1 | contig 11170 bp, 11 predicted proteins | sample T10HLNH4metaT_FD_89925 | JGI IMG/M metagenome (GOLD analysis project Ga0123397, IMG submission 89925) | Methane-oxidizing artificial microbial communities from Washington, USA to study methane cycling - T10-HLNH4 metaT (Metagenome... ... | reverse complement strand
GTATTCCGCCTGATTTCCCATATTCCATCGGCATTCACCCAAATGATATTGATATTAATACTATAGAGCAGCAGTTTTCATGGATGATGAGCATGATGTCTGAAAACTGTTTTGCCATTGGTGAATGTGGTTTGGATTCTTTGGTTTCTACAGACCAGAAAATTCAGGAGGAAGTTTTTTTAAGACAGATAAAGATCGCCAATGAGGTAAAAAAGCCCCTGATTATTCATTGTGTAAGAAAATTTTATGAAGTGATTTCTTTTAAAAAGAAGGCCGAACAGCCAATGGTCATCCATGGTTTCAATAAAAAACAACAAATTGCTGAAGATCTTCTGCGCAATAATTTTTACCTGAGTTTTGGAAAAGCTGTTTTGTATAATTTATCTTTGCAGGATATTATAAAAAACACTCCATTAGACAGAATCTTTTTAGAAACTGATAATGAAGAATTTAACATTGAAGAATTGTACATTAAAGTTTCGGAAATAAAAGCTATTTCTCTGGAACAACTGAATGAACAAATTTTAGAAAATTTACACTCAATAAAAAATGGATAAATACTGGCTGGAAAGAACCGAACTTTTGGTAAAGGAAGAGGGATTGGACAGACTGATCAAAGCGAATGTGCTTGTTGTAGGTTTAGGCGGAGTAGGTTCTTTTGCCGCAGAATTTCTGGCGAGAGCCGGAGTAGGAAATATGACCATTGTGGATGGTGATACGGTAGATATTACCAATATCAACAGACAGCTGCCTGCTTTACACTCTACTGTCGGAAAGCATAAAGTAGATGTGGTTGCTGAAAGGCTTCTCGACATCAATCCACAGCTTAATTTAACGAAAATCAATGAATTTCTGAATCCGGAAAGAATGGATGAAGTACTAGATTCCGCAAAATTTGATTATGTTTTAGACTGTATCGACAGTGTTACGCCAAAACTTTCCTTGATTATTGCTGCCAAAAGAAGAAGGATAAAAATCGTAAGTTCAATGGGAGCCGGCGGAAAAACCGACCCAAGCAAAGTATTGGTAAGAGATATCAGCAAAACAGAACACTGCCACCTTGCAAGACAAGTAAGAAAAAGACTGAAAAAAGTAAAAATTGACAAAGGAGTCCGTTGTGTTTTTGCCAATGATATTCAGGATGAAGAAAGTTTGAAAATGACTGACGGAACCAATTATAAAAGATCTTTTTACGGAACAATAAGCTACATGCCTGCCATTTTCGGCCTGTACACCGCTTCAGAAGTGATTAATCATTTATTAAACCAGGATTAAAATATTTTCCCGCCTATTCTGCAGATTTGTAAAAACGGTTTCGTAAATTAATCTGAGAAATTTGTGAAAAAAAATAAAAAACAATATTTACACTCCGTAAATGACAAATTCCAAGTATCCCAGAGCGGAAAAGCTCAAAAAAAACACGGAAATCAGTTTGCTTTTTGATAAGGGTAAATGGAGAACCAGTGGAAATCTGAGAATCATTATTCTGAAAGACAAGCCCACCCTTCCAGTAGAAGCATCCAGATTCGGGGTTTCTGTTTCAAAAAGATATTTTAAAAAAGCTGTACACAGAAACCGGATCAAAAGATTGCTGAGAGAATCATACCGTCTGAATAAAGACTTATTTAAACAAGCCTTCGGAGAAAAAACAATGGCCATGCTATTTTGGGCATCCCCTGAAATGCCTCTGAAATTTCAGGATGTGGAAGCACAGTTTATAACGCTTTGTGAAGCGCAGAAAAAATAATTTTTTTATTAAAATAAGAGATCTGTGAGGTATTTTATCTCGCAGATTTTTATTTTCCCCTGGACCACACAGATGATTGCGTAGATACTATCTTTTATTCTACAGCAAATCATGAATAACAAAGCTTGAATCCTGTACCTCAAACTTAGAAATTAACACGTCTTAATATCATATACTTTTTGTAATTTTAGGGAAAACAATAAATCTGAAAATTAATATGTTAGATAATATTCCCTATTTTTCTTATATCATTAGTGCATTTATCGGAATTGGACTGGCAGCGGCTACTGGATTTCGGGTATTTCTCCCGATGTTTATCGTAAGTCTTGCGTCTTATTTCAACTGGATTCCCATGAATGAGCATTTTGAGTGGCTTGCGGGTCTTCCTGCGTTGATTACAACAGGAATTGCCACGGTGGCAGAGATCCTTGCCTATTACATCCCTTTTGTTGATCATTTGCTGGATACGGTTTCTATTCCGATGGCGACGGTAGCAGGCTCTATATTATTTGCCAGTCAGTTTGCCGAACTGGGAACATTTCCACAATGGGGGCTGGCATTAATTGCGGGTGGAGGTACAGCGGCCACAATCAGCTCCGGATTTGCAGGAATACGGGCTGCTTCTACGGCAACAACCGGAGGACTGGGAAATTCTGTGGTAGGAACCACGGAAACAGCCGGAGCAGGTCTTATGTCTGTTCTTGCTATGGCAGCGCCGGTAATCGCAGCAATTCTTGCCATAATTATCTTAATTCTTGTTGTTGTTTTTGGGCGGAGAGCCTGGAAAAAATTAAGAGGCAATAAAAGTAATCCCCAGAATTTATAAATAAAAAGGTACTGCTTTAAAAACAGTACCTTTTTCCTTTTAATTTTTACTTCTGAAGTCCTTAATATCCTGAATTTTAGATTCAAAATATTCTTTTTTCTCTGGACTCTTTTTGATTAATATTTCAAACGCTTTTATTGCTTTTGTATATAATTTCTGTTCAAAATAAAGATTCGCCAACGTCTCTGTCATCAAATGTGAGATATCATCGTTCTTTTCTTTAACAACATAGGAGCTTTCTTCTTTTAACTGACTGATTCTAGGATTTTTTTCAATGAAGGTTTCAATAGCCTTTTCTTTGATTTCTGATTTATCCTTTTCGATCTCTTCAGTTCTGTCAATCTTTAGCCAGCTTTGCCAGGTATTGATAAAACCGGGAACATTACTGTCTAATTGCGGCTGCGTTGTATTCTTCATAGTAACTTCCTGCATTTGTTCTACAGATTCTTCTTTACTTTCCTTCTGCTTTTCTTCAACCTTAAGGGTAGAAATATCGGTTCCAAAGAAAGAAACATTCATCACAGGAACTTCTTCTTTTGCAACAGCTTTATCAGTATTCTCTTCGGCCGTTTCCACAGATCCAGATTGATTTTCAGAAACTTCCGAACTTTTTTCTATTGTTGAAAGAGTATCTTCCTGAACAATTTCTGTAGCGGTATCCATCATTTCAGATGGTGTTTCAGTCTCAATTACCTGTTCTTTTTTTTCTGCAGGGAAAATTTTTGCTACCGGAGCTTTTATTTCAGGAGCTGATACTTCTTTTGATTTGCTGATTAATGAATCAGGCATATTGGATTCCACACTCATAGGTTTCCAAGCTGTCTGAACTTTAGGAATATCTTCTTCTTTTTCTTCTGGAATTTCAACTTTAACCTCTTCTTCAAGCAATTGGTTTTCAACAATTTCTTCTTTTACAGGCTCTTCTTTAACTTCCTCAGGCTTGTCCTCACTTGTTGACCAAAAATGAAAATTCTGGGTTTCCGCGAAGCTAATTTCATGACCCCCAGTTGTTTCAGGCTCTACCTTTTCTTCTTGAGAAACAGGCTTAGCTTCCTTCATCTTTTTCTCAACTTCTTCAATCAGACGTCTCATTTCCTCCTCATGTTTATTGACATGGGGCTGGGAAACTTCAGCTGTTTCAGAAATTTCTTCGTTATTGGCCTGGATTTTAACATCTGGCATGAACAAATCTGTTCCATGGAAGCTTACTTCAGCATCAGATACTTCTACTAATGACTCTTCTTCATTACTATTTGCCTCTTCTTTTTCAGCAGAAATCTGATCTTCGTCGATAATGGTTTCTGGCGTAAAGTTTTCTCCAGCATTCTCTTCTATTTCAGCTTGTATTTCTTGTTGAGCAGGTTCTTCTTCAGAAACAGGTTTAGCTTCGTTATCTGTTGATCTTGTATTTAAAGGCTCTTCTGCTACATTTACAATATTTTCCTCCTGTAATAAAGGAGATACTTCATGGAAACTGATATTTTCTTCGTCGTCAACCTTTTCTTCTTCTTCTTTTTCTGAAGAAATCTGATCTTCATGAATGATTGTTTCCGGTGTAAAGTTTTCTTCTGATTTCTCTGTTTCGGATGGAATCTCTTCTTTTTGTTCGGCAACAGGTTCTGTTACAGTTTCAGTCTTTTGGGTTACCAAAGTTCCTGATTCCAGAGTAGACTCAATATCTATTGTCTCGGAATTTTGCTCATCAAGGAAGTTTTCTTCTCCTTCAAATAAAATTCTGTTTCGTTCACCATTGATATAAATGTGTTTAATCTCCTGTACAGTTGGTAAAACACATGCCGTTTCCTGCTCTTCTGCTGGCTTTTCTACAGAACCGTCCTCTTCTCTTTTGATAGGGAAAGATTTGGTTTTCTGGGCCAATTGAGCAGGCTTTTCAATTGTTTTAGAAGGTTTCTTCTCTTCAGCAACCTCTGGTTTGGCCTCTTGCTTGATCTTTCCGTTGATCAACTGATACAAAATCTTTTTATCAGTAGTATATGCCGCCGTTGTAGAAAGCTCTTTCTGATAATTTTCTTTTTCGTACAGATGGACTCCATACAGGTGAAGCGCCCTGATATTTTGAATATAAGGAAAAGTATGAATCTCTTCTTTCAAAAGACCAAGGTCCTCGGACTGAATATTTTTCGGATTTTTTATTAATTCTAAAACTCTCGGATTCATCTTACCAATTCGCTACAATGTCGTTAAATATCTTATTAATAATTCTATCTGTTACCAGCTTTACCTGCTGGTCTTCGATTTGGCTTAGTGATACATCACTGTTGAAAGCTGCTTCATCGGAATAGGTTCTGTCGAAACTTGCATCCGGATGAATTTTGTTTTCATAATGTACCTTTACTGTAATCGTAAGTTTATTCTGTGCCTGCTGAATCACTCCACCAGAAGGGTTTGTCTGGGTATTGGAACTGATTGTGGTAGGTGTAATGGAATAGTCTGTGATTTCTCCTTCTATCAGGATATCTGGATTTTCTTTGGTTCCTTTCAGAGTTGTTCTCTGAAGGAATCTGTTTTGTATTGCTGTAGAAAACTGTTGGGATAATGCAGGGTTTACAAGGGGTGCATTATTCGGAAATTCATTGATCTGAACGGTTTTTTCATCCGTAAGGGATGATCCCGTAAAGCTGTAACATGAATTTAAAACTCCCAGCAATGCAAAAAGCATTACCGTAAGCAGTGATTGTTTCAGGCTGATATTTTTAATGTTAAAATTCATTTTTAGATCCAATTTCAGTAATTTCATCATACTCAATTTGTTGAATAGCATCTTCATAGGCAAAATAGTTTGCTGTGTATAAAAATGGCAGGGTAAGAAAAATTCCTATTCCGCAGGCAACAATACCAATCTGTGCTAGAATACTTACTACTAATGAGAAAAGAAAAATTGACAATAGATTCCCTTTGGTCATTACTTTTGAAATATTCCAGGCTTCTTTTATTTCTTTAACTCCTTTAAGACTTATTAATGGAATGATATAAAAACCTTTCAATACGAAGTAATATATCGCAGCAATCAATAAGAACATGTAAGGAAACACAAAAAGAGTTACCATCGGATTGGGTTGATTACCCTCTGACATTGCCCCCGATACACCCAATACAGCAAATAAAGGAATGTAAAGCAGTAAAACGCCTCCAAAAACAATGAGCTGCAGCATAAAGTAAGGCATGAAGTCTTTAAAATCAAAGATATCTCCGGGACTTGCCGACTGATTTCTGTTCAGCCTTTGAAGGTATTTATATAAATTACCCATCGCTAATAGTCCGCAGAACGGAATAATCGACATGATAAAGCACACTAAAAATGCTACAAATATATTCCCGAAATCTTTCTTTAAAAGTTCGACCCCCTTATTAATATATTCTCCGAGTTTAAAATTGATTGGCTTAGGTTTTAAATTTACTTTCATTATTTATGTTGTGCTAATCTTCCAGGTTATATTGTTTTATTTTTCTGTATAAAGTTCTTTGTGAGATTCCCAATTCATCTGCAGCTCTGTTTCTGCGACCTTTATGCTTCTCCAGCGCCTTGATAATCAAATCCTTCTCGTTATTCTGAAGAGAAAGTGACTCCGGTCTGTTTTCTTCCACTTCGATATCCTCGATATCTTCATAGCTGTCATCAGGTGTTGACATAATCGTAGGGGTCTGAACTACCGGTGTGTCATTATTATTTTCAAAATAGACTAAAGATCCGGAATTTACCTGTGGCTGATTTTCAGGAGTATAAATCCTGTTGATCAGGTTTTTCTCATGGCTGCTCAGATCTGCCGTTCCTCTGTTCTTAATCAATTCCGAAGTTAAGGATTTTAAATCATTAATATCATTCCTCATATCGAACAGAATTTTATACATGATTTCTCTTTCACTTCCAAAATCATTCTGTTTAGGAGTATTCTGAGCGCTCACTACCATGGGAAGGTGTGTTTCCATCGGAATATACTCGGCAAGTTTCTCAGCAGTGATATTTCTGTTTCTTTCCACAACAGTCATCTGCTCTACTAAGTTTCTTAATTGGCGGATGTTACCCGGGAAGGAATAACTTTCTATATAATGAACAGCGCTCTGCTCCAGTTCCAGCTCCGGCATTCTGTACTTTTCTGCAAAATCTATCGCAAACTTTCTGAACAGCAGATGAATATCTCCTTTTCTTTCTCTCAAAGGCGGCATATCAATCTGAACGGTATTCAACCGGTAATATAAATCCTCACGAAATCTTCCGTCATGGATTGCCTTCATCATATTAACGTTGGTAGCGGCTACAATTCTCACATTGGTTTTCTGTACCTGTGAAGACCCTACTTTCATAAATTCCCCACTTTCCAGTACTCTCAAAAGGCGCACCTGCGTCTGTAATGGCAGCTCTCCTACCTCATCCAAAAAGATTGTTCCGCCGTCTGCGACTTCAAAGTACCCTTTTCTTGTTGCTGTAGCACCTGTAAAGGCTCCTTTTTCGTGCCCGAACAGCTCAGAATCTATGGTTCCCTCCGGAATTGCTCCACAGTTGACCACAATATAAGGCTGATGTTTTCTTTTGGATTCTGAATGGATAATTTTCGGAATAAATTCTTTTCCCACACCACTTTCTCCTATCACCAGGACAGAAATGTCTGTAGGTGCTACCTGAATAGATTTTTCCAGGGCCCGGTTGAGTGCCGGAAAGTTCCCTATAATTCCGAAACGGTTTTTTATGTTTTGTAACTCGTTGCTCATAAGTAAATTTTTGATTATTGATTTAATGTTACTCTTCTACAGCTCTTCAATCTCTTTTCTGTAGACTTTGTTGAAATGATGAGTGTAGACATCTTTCATCGTCTTTCCTTCATCATACGTTTGCAGGGCTAACATTTTTAAATCTAAATAATCTTTGTTTCTGATCTTAGAAACTTTACTCTTAAAGTATATATTCTCGGCAAAGTTGTATTCTTTGCTTTGTTTTTCAAAATTTTCCAGGGCTTTGTCATACCTTCCCAGCTCGAAATAAGTAACTCCCAGCTGGTAATGATCAAATATTCCCTTCACATAACCTCTGGTTGCCAGAAGTCTTTCTATAATTCCCGCTGCTTTTCCTTTCTGGCCTAATGCACTGTAGGACATAGCTCTTACTACATCCAGGTTATAGTCTCCGTTTTGAGATCTTCCTAAGTCTTCGGGATAATATTTTTTTAAACCTTCTAAATCCTGAATTGCCCCTTTATAGTCTCTCAAAAACTGGAACTTGGTCCAACCTCTGTAACCAAGGTGCATTTGGGGGTCTAAGGCAACTGCTTTATCAATTAAAATTTTCCAGGTTACAAAATCTCCGTTTTTAAGATATGGAACTGCTTTTTCCATATAAGCACGGGAGAAATCAGGACACAGCTCAATGGCTTTATCAAAGCCTTCCTGAGATTCTGCAAAACCTTGTAAATTTGAAGCCCAGTTGTATAACTCACATGCTTTTTTGCAGTTCTCACCCTCTACTGCATTACAGTTGACCTGTGCAATAGTATTGGTGTAAACGATAAGTAACAAAAAGCTAAGGTAATACCTCTGAAACTTTTCCATTTTCAATTTTATAGGTTAAATACTGATAATAATCTACTTTTAAACCTTTTATCTCTTTTGGCATCCAGCCATCGAGTGATTTTATAAACTGCAGCAGTTTATTTTCTAATTCTTCATCCAGTACAGTATCTTTCAGATCCGGGCTCATATGCTGTAATCTGAAGAATCCTGTCTTTCCTTCACAATTTACTAAAAATCTTACGGTAATATAACCGCTGATTTTCTTTTCAGAAGATATATTTATATTATTCCGCTGTTCTCCCTAAAAGCGTGCCTTGTGTATTATCATAGACAAAAACGTTCACAATGTCACCTATTTTCTGACCTTCAAGCTGATCGAAGACACATACTGCATTCTGAGAATTTCTTCCTTTCCATTGGTTTTTGTTTTTCTTGGAAATTCCTTCAATCAAAATTTGGTGTGTTCTTCCCACATAAGATTTCATTCTTTGTTTTGAAAGTTCACCCTGAAGAGCAATAACCTCAGCAAGACGTCTCTGCTTCACATCGGCAGGAATATTATCTTCCATCTTCTTGTGAGCCGGAGTTCCCGGTCTTTCTGAGTAAGCGAACATATAACCGTAGTCATATTCCACTTCTCTCATCAGGCTTAAGGTATCCTGGTGATCTTCTTCTGACTCATTACAGAATCCAACGATCATATCCTGAGAAAAGGACACATCAGGAACAATTTCTTTCGCTTTTTTAATCAGATCCAGATATTCCTCACGGGTATGCTGTCTGTTCATTGCTTCAAGCATGTTATTGCTTCCGCTTTGTACAGGGAGGTGTACGTATTTACAGATGTTGTCATGCTTTGCCATCATTCTGAATACATCCAGGCTCATATCCTGTGGATTTGAAGTAGAGAATCTGATTCTCAGTTCAGGAACGGCTTTAGCTACCAAATCAAGAAGCTGAGCAAAGTCAACTGCTGTTGCTTTCTGCATTTCAGAAGCTTTGGCAAAATCTTTTTTAGGACCTCCTCCATACCAAAGGTAAGAGTCTACGTTTTGTCCTAAAAGGGTAATTTCTTTATATCCGTTGTTAGCAAGATCTTTACATTCATCTATAATAGAGTGCGGATCACGGCTTCGTTCTCTTCCTCTTGTAAAAGGCACTACGCAGAATGTACACATGTTATCACAACCTCTAGTAATGGTAACAAAAGCTGTAACACCGTTTCCGCCCAGACGAACAGGATTGATATCTGCATAAGTTTCTTCTTTGGAAAGGATTACGTTAATTGCATCTCTTCCATCGTCGGTTTCTTTTAAAAGATTAGGTAAATCTCTATAAGCATCCGGACCTACAACAAGATCAACCAGCTGTTCTTCTTCTAAGAACTTGGTTTTTAATCTTTCCGCCATACAACCTAAAACACCCACCGTCATATTCGGTTTTTCTTTTTTCAGGTTTTTGAACTGGGAAAGACGCATTCTCACGGTCTGTTCTGCTTTTTCTCGGATGGAACATGTATTTAAAAGAATCAGGTCTGCTTCTTCTACTTTCATTGTTGTATTATATCCCTGTTCATTAAGGATAGATGCAACAATTTCAGAGTCAGAGAAATTCATCTGACAGCCATAGCTTTCTAAAAACAGTTTTTTAGAATTTTCCGGTCTTTCAGCAATGGCAAAAGCTTCGCCCTGTTTCGTTTCGTCTATATATTTTTCCTGCACGATAATCAATTTAAGGCCCGCAATTTTAAATTACGAACAAATAAGTTTGCAAAGATACAAAATATTGTGACAGATTGTCAGCGCTATTATTTTAACAAAATCATAAAGTTACACGCATAGTGTAAGTGGATGTTATCGGAACACTGCGAAAAGATTCCGGCTGCCATTTTTCGGTAATTTGTCCTACAGCTTTCATTACCTTGTTTTTAATATCATCCTGTAAATCATCAGGTTGTATTATAATATCTTGTAAAAAACCTTCCTGATTAACTTTAAATCGTATTTCAGCTGTTACTCCATCAGCATTTCTGATATTCTGGTTTTTCAGATTAATGAGCAGACGGTTTCTGAATTCTCCCATTCCTCCTGGAAATTCAGCAGATTTTTTTAATCCCTGTGTAGTATAATTTTCTTTAAAGTTGTCAAAATAATCGATCGGATAGAATATGATGGAAACATATTTCTGTACATCCGCACCTTTTTTCCATTTTTTAAGTTTATTTATTTCATTGAGAGCCTTTACAAATACAGCGGTAGGGCAATTATCAGAAAGAGTTTTATTAATAATTTTAGCCTGTCCCTTTTCGATTTCAAGTTCAGCCAGAAACATTTCAGACATTCTGTTATTGCAGTGTTCTGAATGACTTTCAATCAGAACTGTATTCAAATCTTTATAAAACTGGACAGCACCTCCTTTATAAGGGTTCATATCTCCCTGAAGCAGATCAAATGTCTGCGCTTTGCCCATAGCACAAACCAGCATCAATCCAAGTAGTTGTAGAGTTTTCTTAATCATAATCATAGCTGAGATTATCAAATCTGATTTTCAGTATTGTTTTTGTAATCAAAAGTTACTTTCTCATCTGTTAATCAATATCTGCTGACATTGAAGAGAAGTTCATTTTAACTTTAATCTGTGAAGCTACAGACTGCCCGTTACAAGACGCCGGAGTCCAGTTTTTCTTTATTCTTCTTACGACATACTGCATGTCATCAAAAAAAACTTCGCTGTTCTGTACTTTAGGCATCCCTTTCACATCCACAACTTTTCCCTTGTCATCAAGCACTAAAGTAAATGTAAAGTCTCCTGTCAGCGCATAAAAATCCGAATTCAGATAAGCATACATATACTTGTTGAGGATGTCTTTGTAAGCTGCAACTCCACCTTCATAAGCTGCCGGTTTAAAATCATTACATTTTATGGCAACCTGCATAAAAGGTTCTTTAATATCTATTTTTAAAAGGGTTTTATTACTATCTCTTATGAAGGAATCATCCCGTTCTTCCTGATCCTGTGCAAATGAAAAAGTCCCTGCACACAAAGCCAAAAATAAAAGTACTGTTCTCATAATT
>Ga0123397_115768_pt1 | contig 11233 bp, 10 predicted proteins | sample T10HLNH4metaT_FD_89925 | JGI IMG/M metagenome (GOLD analysis project Ga0123397, IMG submission 89925) | Methane-oxidizing artificial microbial communities from Washington, USA to study methane cycling - T10-HLNH4 metaT (Metagenome... ... | reverse complement strand
GTGGAGTTTTTGCTCGGGGGGGCGTATTGGACTGCCGCTTCTTAGCGCTGCCACGGGCAGCGACAACTGCGCGGTCTTGCGCGCCTTGCCCGACTTGCGGGCGGCCTTGGACGCCGGGCTGATGGCCTGCGCCGCCTCCAGCGCCAGCTTGGCGGCCGACTGCTCGGCCGCGCGGCGGCTGGCGCCGGGCGCGTTCACCTTGATCTCGAGCGCCGGAATGGCGCATTCGACCTCGAACTGCTGGCTGTGGGCGGCGCCGTGCGTGGCCACCACGGTGTACACGGGCAAGGCCAGCTTGCGGCCTTGCAGGAATTCCTGCAGCAAGGTCTTGGCGTCCTTGCCCAGGGTCTTGGGGTCGACCGAGGCCAGCACCGGCTGGTACTGGCGCACGATCACGCGGCGGGCAGCGTCGAAACCAGCGTCCAGGAACACCGCGCCGAACAGGGCTTCGACCGTATCGGCCAGGATCGACGGCCGGCGGAAACCGCCGCTCTTCAGTTCGCCTTCGCCCAGGCGCAGGTATTGGGACAGCTCCAGGCGCTGGGCGATGTCCGCCAGCGAAGCCTGCTTGACCAGGTTGGCGCGCAGGCGTGACAGATCGCCCTCGTCGATTTTCGCGTAACGCTCGAACAGCATCGCCGCGACGACGAAGTTGAGCACGGAATCCCCGAGGAACTCCAGGCGCTCGTTGTGGCGCGCACCATGGCTGCGGTGGGTCAGCGCCTGTTCAAGCAGTGCTGGATCACCGAAGTGATGATCCAGCCGGTTTTCTAGCGTGGCTAGCGACATAATCAGTTGAACCGGCCGATGCGGCTGAGATCGCTGAAATTCATCCAGATGAAGAACGCCTTCCCGACGATATTGGATTCCGGCACGAAACCCCAGTATCGGCTGTCGGCGCTGTTATCCCGATTATCGCCCATGGCGAAGTATTGCCCCTCGGGTACTTTGCAGCGTACCCCATCGCGCGAATATTGGCAGTTCCCGAGGTTGGGAAATTGGTACTGTGGGCGATATTCCTGCGGCCTGCTTTCATCCAACAGGATATTGTGGCTAACTTCGCCCAATTTCTCCTTATATTGTGCGATATAGGAGACACGATCAGGCTCAAAGTAGTCACCGTCGCGCGTATGCGGCACCAATTGGCCGTTCACATACAGTTTTTTGTCGAGGTAGGCGATTTCGTCGCCGGGCAGGCCGACCACCCGCTTGATGTAATCGACGTCCGGATCGACCGGGTAGCGGAACACGAACACGTCGCCGCGCTGCGGCTTGCCGATGTCGATGACCTTCTTGTCGATCACGGGCAGGCGCAGGCCGTAGCTGAACTTGTTCACCAGGATCAGGTCGCCCGATTGCAGCGTCGGCAGCATCGAACCCGAGGGAATGCGGAACGGCTCCACCACGAACGAACGCAGCACGAACACGAACAGGATCACGGGAAAGAAACTGACCGCGTATTCGATCCACCACGGCACGCGGCGGGCCTTGTCGCCGGCCTCGCGCCGCAAACGCTCGGCCTCTTGCGAATCGCCGATCAGCGCCGCGTCGTACTGCGCCATCGCCTCTTGCGCCCGGCGCTCGCGGCCGCGCCGCAATACGGCCAGATCGAGCGCCCAGATAATGCCGGTCAGCACCAGCAGAACAAACAGGATCAGGGCAAAGTTCCAACTCATCAGCTAACCGCCTTCTCGGGTTCTATTTGTCTTCCACTTGCAGGATGGCCAGGAAGGCCTCTTGCGGAATTTCCACCGTGCCGACCTGCTTCATGCGCTTCTTGCCGGCCTTCTGCTTTTCCAGCAGCTTCTTCTTGCGCGAGATGTCGCCGCCATAGCACTTGGCCAGCACGTTCTTGCGCAGCGCCTTGACGTTCTCGCGGGCGATGATTTCGGCGCCGATGGCCGCCTGGATCACCACGTCGAACATCTGGCGCGGAATCAGGCCGCGCATGCGCGTCACCACGTCGCGGGCGCGATGGCGGGCGTTGCTGCGGTGGACGATCACGGCCAGCGCGTCGACGCGATCGTTGTTGATCAGCAGGTCCACGCGCACCACGTCGGCCGAGCGGTATTCGAGGAACTCGTAGTCCATCGAGGCGTAGCCGCGCGACACCGACTTGAGCTTGTCGAAGAAGTCCAGCACGATCTCGGCCAGCGGGATCTCGTACACCAGGTGCACCTGGCGGCCGTGATAGCTCATGTTGATCTGCACGCCGCGCTTGTTGTTGCACAGCGTCATCACCGGACCGACGTAGTCCTGCGGCATGAACAGCGTGACCTTCACGATCGGCTCGCGGATGTCGGCGATCTTGCCGATCTCGGGCATGCGCGACGGGCTTTCGACGGTGATCACCGAGCCATCGCGCTGCTCGACTTCGTACACCACCGACGGCGCGGTGGTGATGATGTCCATGTCGAACTCGCGCTCCAGGCGCTCCTGCACGATTTCCATGTGCAGCAGGCCGAGGAAGCCGCAGCGAAAGCCAAAGCCCAGCGCCTGCGACACTTCGGGTTCGAACATCAGCGCCGCGTCGTTCAGCTTGAGCTTCTCGAGCGAATCGCGCAGCTGGTCGTACTCGGAGCTTTCGACCGGGTACAGGCCGGCGAACACCTGCGGCTTGACTTCCTTGAAGCCCGGCAGTGGCTCGGCGGCCGGCTTGCTCGCCAGCGTGACCGTGTCGCCGACCTTGGCGTCCTCGAGCTGCTTGATGCCGGCGATGATGAAGCCCACCTCGCCCGCCGACAGGTGCGGACGCTGCTGCGACTTGGGCGTGAACACGCCGGTCTGCTCGCACAGGTGGGTGGCGCCGGAAGCCATCAGCAGGATCTTGTCCTTGGGCTTGAGCATGCCGTTGACGATGCGAACCAGCATCACCACGCCAACGTAGTTGTCGAACCACGAGTCGATGATCAGCGCCTGCAGCGGCGCATCAGGATCGCCTTTGGGCTGCGGCACCCGCGCGACGATGGATTCGAGGATCTCGTCGATGCCCATGCCGGTCTTGGCGCTGGCCAGCACCGCCTGCGAGGCGTCGATGCCGATCACGTCCTCGACTTCCTGGCGCGCGCTGTCCGGATCGGCCTGCGGCAGGTCCATCTTGTTCAGCACCGGCAGCACTTCCACGCCCAGCTCGATGGCGGTGTAGCAGTTGGCCACGGTCTGCGCTTCGACGCCCTGCGAGGCGTCGACCACCAGCAGCGCGCCTTCGCAGGCCGACAGCGAGCGGCTGACTTCATACGAGAAGTCGACGTGCCCCGGGGTGTCGATCAGGTTCAGGTTGTAGATCTTACCGTCCTGCGCCTTGTAGTGCAGGGCCGCCGTCTGGGCCTTGATGGTAATGCCGCGCTCGCGCTCGATCTCCATGGAGTCGAGCACCTGCGCCGACATTTCGCGATCCGCCAATCCGCCGCAGCGCTGGATCAGGCGATCGGCCAGGGTCGATTTGCCGTGATCGATGTGGGCAATGATGGAGAAGTTGCGAATATGCTGCATGCTTGAATTTAAAAGGGACGGAACATTCGGCAAACTGCCGGAAGACGCCGCCACCAGGGTAGGCACGGCTGACGGGTTGGGGCCACTCGGCCGGCACGCCCGCCGCCGAGCCACGCTTGCGGCGGGTTGCGGACGGTATCTGGCGGGAGGGCCGGGCAAAAACGAGGGGGCGCCAGGCGCCCCCTCTTGCGGCAACCAGCCATTTTAGCCGGTCTTGGGCCTTATTTGCTTGCCGGCACCGCCACCCACTGGGTCTGCTCGCCGCGGCGCACCAGCAGGCCGACCGCGCGGCCCTTGTCCAGCTTGCCGACCAGCTCGGCGAACTGCTTGGCGCCGGTGACGTCGGTGTCGTTCAGGGCCAACACAATGTCGCCTTCCTGCAGGCCGGCCTTGGCCGCGGCGCCTTCGGCGACCTTGACCTGCACGCCGCCCTTGATGCGCAGCTTCTTCTGCACGTCGGCGGGCACGTCGATCACGCCCAGGCCCAGCGCGTTGGTGACTTCCGGCGCCGGCGGCGCGCCCTTCTTGCCCGGAGCGGCCTTGTCGACCGGAATCTCGCCGACCTTGACCGACAGGGTCATCTTCTTGCCCTTGCGCCACACTTCCATGTCGGCGCGCGTGCCCGGCTTGGTCTCGCCGACGATGCGCGGCAGGTCGGACCAGCGCTTGATCGGTTCCTTGTTGAAGGTCAGGATCACGTCACCCGGCTGCACGCCTGCCTGCTCGGCGGGACCGTCGGCCTCGACGCTGCTGACCAGCGCGCCCTCGGCCTTGGGCAGGCCGATGGCCTCGGCCACGTCCTTACCGACTTCGCCGATCTGCACGCCGACGCGTCCGCGCGTGACCTTGCCGGTGGCGCGCAGCTGGTCGACCACCCGCATCGCTTCGTCGATCGGGATGGCCAGCGAGATGCCCATGAAGCCGCCGCTGCGCGAGATGATCTGGGAGTTGATGCCCACCACCTCGCCCGCCAGGTTGATCAGCGGGCCGCCCGAGTTGCCCGGGTTGACCGCCACGTCCGTCTGGATGAACGGCAGGTATTCGCCGGTATCGCGGCCGATGGCGCTGACGATGCCCGAAGTCACGGTGGAATCCAGGCCGAACGGCGAACCGATCGCCAGCACCCACTGGCCTTTCTTCAGTTTCTTGGGATCGCCGATCACCAGCGGCGTCATGTCTTTGGCCTCGATCTTGATCAGCGCCACGTCCGTGCGCTCGTCGGTGCCGATGACCTTGGCCTTGAATTCGCGGCCGTCGGTCAGGGTGACGTAGATGTCGGTTGCATCGCTGACCACATGGTTGTTGGTCATGATGTAGCCGTCATCGGAAATGAAGAAGCCCGAGCCCACGCCGCGCGGCACGGTGCGCTCCTCGGGCTGCTGCGGCTGCGGACGCTGGCGCGGATTGGGCGACTGCTGGCCCGGCGGCTGGAAGTCCGGACCGAAGAACCAGCGGAACAGTTCCGCCGGATCGTTGCCACCCGGGCCCACGCCGCGGATCGGCACGGTGGCGGTGGTGCGGATGTTGACGACCGCCGGGTCGGCCTTTTCGATGATGCTGGTGAAGTCAGGCAGCGCCACCGTCGGGGTCGGCGTAGCGGCCGCGGGGGTCTGCGCCTGCGAGACGGGCGCGAACGCGGCCGACATCATGAGCCCCGCCGTCGCGGCCGCCAGGAAGCGGCGCAGGCTGGGGTTCGACACCATCATTGCTTTCATAGATTGCTCCGAAATCACTTCTTGCCGCAGAGGCCGCTCGTCACTTGGCGCCAGCCGCCGGAGCGTTCGCCACGGGTACGTATTCAGTCGATTGCGCCAATTGTTCCAGCGTCGCCACGGGCACTTCGCCCACGGCAGTCAGCCAGAAATCGGCGATGCGCGTGCCATAGACAGTAATCGATCCGCGCTGTGCCGCGCCAGGGGGCGGATGATGACCGCGCTGGCTGTCGTACGGCTCGATGAAGACCGAGATGGCCGCCAGGCCGTCGGACAGCACCATCTGGTTGACCGTCGCGCCGCGCCCCATCGAGCGCGCCACCTGCATCACCACGGAAAAGCCCTTGGGCGCCGGAATGCGCCAACCGAGCGCCCCCAGGTCGACCGGCTTCATGGAGGGTTCGAGCACCTTCCAGTCGCGCGTGTTCCAGCGCGACGTCAGCGACTGCGGATCGACCTCGGCCCCCAGGCGCAACGACGTGAACGACACCTGTTCGACCACCCCGCGGGCGGCGTTGAGGGTCTGGGCCTTCAGCAGCAGATTGGTCTCGACATCAGCACAGAGCCGATAGCCATAACGCAACTTGTCCAGCGGTTCGATAGTGATCAGCCGGCACTCGCGCCCGGCGACGCGGTGCAGGGCCGACTCGGTGCGGATCTTGTAGTGTTCGGTCAGGTTGGCCGGATCGCCCAGCAACAGACCGGGGAAGCGGTCGCCGCGCCGGCGTTCGAGCAGCACGGTCTTGCGCTCGGGGATCAGGCACTGCACGTCTTCGTTGTGGCGCAGGTATTCGCGCGGCTGGCCGTCGAGGATCTCGAGGCGCTCGCGCTCGCCGGTGCCATCCAGGACGTGCACCAGGCGCGACGACTGGATCATCTCGCCCTGCTGGTACATGAACACGCCGGCGTAGTCCTGCTTGCGCGCCGCTTGTTGGATGCGCGAGAGCAACTGGACCACGTCATCGCCCTGCTGGGCGGGCGCGGTATCTGCGGCGCGCGCGGGATCGTGCGCGGCCAGGAATGCGGTCAGGAGCGTAGCGGCGAACCAGCCGGCGCGGTGGGCCTGCCATGCGGCAGCCCGTCCCAGCACCGGCCAACGGGTCGGAAGCACCAGGGCCATCAGCGCCCCGCCCCGACGTCGAAGGACACCTGACGCACCGCGCTGGGACCCGCCATCTGGCGATGGGCCTCCAGGTAGTCGCTCAGGCCCGACGTGTCGGCGCCGCCGCTGACGCTGGCGTCGGCCAGCACGCGGGTCTCGGTGCCGGGCGAGCCGCCCGCCAGGTACGGCTGGGCCACCCAGGCCACCGTGGCGACCGCGGCCGCCACCGCCAGGCCCGACAGACCCAGGCGCAGCGGGGAGCGACGCCGGGGCGCGGCCACGATCGGCAGTTCGGCATCCAGCGCGCGCGACAGGCGGGCATGGAAGTTGGCGCTGGGCGTCAGCGCCAGATCGGTGTTGCGCAGGGCATCGCCGATCAGATGATAGGTATCCCAGGTCTGTCGCCCTTCGCGGGTCAACAGGCCAGGGAGAATATCGTCGGTTTCTTCCCCGTCCATCCAGGCGGAAACGGATTCCTCCCAGGCGGCTTCGGAAGCAACGACGGACTTGGCTGCTGTAGTCTGCATGACTGCCACTCCTTACCAGCGACGCTCGGCATCGGTGCCAAGCAATGGGCGCAACTTGGTCGCAATGGCTTCCCGCGCGCGGAAAATGCGGGAGCGCACCGTACCAATGGGGCAGTCCATGCTCTGGGCGATGTCTTCGTAACTCATACCTTCGATTTCACGCAGGACGATTGCGGTGCGCAATTCCTCGGGCAATTCCTCGATGGCCGCGTTCACCGTCTCGGCGATTTCGCGGCTGGCGACCATGGATTCCGGCGTGCTTATATCGGTTAGGTTGTCGGTTTCGTTAAAAGTTTCACCGTCTTCCGTTTCTATCGCATTGGGCGCGCTCGGCCGCCTGCCCTGGGAGGCGAGCCAATTTCGGGCCGTATTGATGGCGATACGATACAACCAGGTATAGAACGCGCTCTCTCCCCGGAACTGGGGCAAGGCCCGGTAGGCCTTGATGAACGCTTCCTGGGCCACGTCCTCGATCTCGGCGGGGTCGCGGATCATGCGCGCCAGCAGACGCAGGATCTTGCGCTGATACTTGAGCACCAGCAGATCGAACGCCTTCTTGTCGCCCCGCTGGACGCGCGCGACAAGCTCGGCGTCGACTTCGCGCTCGCTCATGTGGCCTCCCGCAGGCCGACCGCCTTGGACACGCGCCGCGCCGCGCCAGCCAGCAGGCACAGGCGCCGCCAGCAGTCGGGTCGCAACGTCCGTTGCCAGACGGTGAGAGTTACATGGTGGTCGTTAAAGGCCGTACTCCCGGAGGACAAGGGCTGCAGGGTAAGCGTGAGCCACGCCGGGCCGCGTCGCTGGTCAAGCAGCGCCGCGGCCCGCCAGCCGCCCGGCAGGCGCACCTGCCAGTGGCCGGCGCCCGCCGCCGTGCGCAATGCCGATACCGGGGACGGGCTGTGGCGGCTCAAGTGTAACAGCCCCGCAGCCACGGGGAGCGCAACCGCCGCGGCCAGCGCGGCCCAGGCCGAGCCGAGCCAGGCGGCCACGATCACGGCACTGGCCGCGGCCGCGGCCAGTCCCAGGGCGGACAGCGCCGCGACGCCGCGCGGCCGCAGGACAGGCACGCGAAACGTCCAGCGCCCCTTGCCCGGGCCTTCCAAATCAGATCCGGCGAACGGCCATCGAGCCGTTGGTGCCGCCGAAACCGAACGAGTTGGACAGGCCGACATCGATCTTCATCTGCCGCGCCTCGTTGGCGCAGTAGTCCAGGTCGCATTCGGGATCCTGGTTGAAGATGTTGATGGTCGGAGGCGAGACCTGGTTGTAGACCGCCAGTGTCGTGAACACGGCCTCGATGCCGCCGGCGGCGCCCAGCAGGTGGCCGGTCATGGACTTGGTCGAATTCACCACCAGCTTCTTGGCGTGGTCGCCGAAAGCCAGCTTGAGCGCGTCGGTCTCGTTCTTGTCGCCCAGCGGCGTCGAGGTGCCGTGCGCGTTGACGTACTGGACGTCTTCCAGGTTCAGCCCGCCGTTGCGCAGCGCGTTCAGGACGCCGCGACGCGGGCCGTCCTTGTCCGGCGCGGTGATGTGATGCGCATCGGAGCTCATGCCGTAGCCGGCGAACTCGCCATAGATGCGCGCGCCGCGCTTCTTGGCGTGTTCGTATTCTTCCAGCACCAGCACGCCAGCGCCCTCGCCCAGCACGAAACCGTCGCGGTCGCGGTCCCAGGGACGCGAAGCCGTTTGAGGATCATCGTTGCGGGTCGACAGCGCGCGCATCGCGGCGAAGCCGCCGATGCCCAGCGGCGACACGGTCGATTCGGCGCCACCGGCCACCATGACGTCGGCATCGCCGTACTCGATCAGGCGGGCCGCGTCGCCGATGCAGTGCAGGCCCGTGGTGCAGGCCGACACGACGGCGTAGCTGGGACCCTTCATGCCGTAGGCGATGGACAGGTGACCGGAGATCAGGTTGATCAGCGAACCCGGCACGAAGAACGGCGAGATGCGTCGCGGACCCTTGGCCATGTATTCGACCTGGGTTTCCTCGATGCGCGGCAGGCCGCCGATGCCCGACCCGACGATCACGCCGATGCGTTCGGCGTTGGCCTCGGTGACTTCCAGGCCGCTGTCGCGCCAGGCCTGCATCCCGGCAGCCAGGCCGTAATGGATGAAGGTATCCATCTGGCGGGCTTCCTTGGCCGAGATATAGGCGCTGATGTCGAAGTCCTTGACTTCGCCGGCGATGTGCGTGGTGATGGCCGAGGGATCGAAACGGGTGATGCGGCTGATGCCAGAACGTCCGTTGACGATATTGTCCCAAGCGGTGGTCAGGTCGTTGCCGACAGGCGACACGATACCAAGGCCAGTGATGACGACTCGTCGCTTCACGGATGACTCCTCAAACAGACAAAAGAAAGGCGGCTTTCGGGATGCACTGCGCGTGCGGCACACGCAACAGCGGGACGGGCATCAATGCCCTTCCCGCGCGTGGACCACACGGCAAATTCCTGAAACCGCCCCGGTTCCCGGTTGGCGCCGAAATCGAGTTCGGGGCAACCGGAAGGATATAGGCTGAGCTTACTGCTTACCGTTCGAATTGATGTAATCAATCGCTTGTTGCACGGTCGTGATCTTTTCGGCCTCTTCGTCGGGGATCTCGGTCTCGAATTCGTCTTCGAGCGCCATGACCAGTTCGACCATGTCGAGCGAATCGGCACCGAGGTCGTCAAGGAAGGAGGATTCGTTCTTGATCTCGGCTTCGTTCACGCCAAGTTGTTCAGCGACGATCTTCTTGACGCGCTGTTCGATGCTTTCCATGCAGATCTCCAAATGGGAAAAATCCCGCGAATTATAGCCAAGCGCAGAGTACTGCAAACGCCAGGCCGTGACAAAAATAACACCGCACACCTTGATCTGTCGCCATCGCGGCGCAGGAGTGCCGATATGCGGCGTTTCCGGATGAACCGCGCGGTGCCGCGCCGGTTGCCCGGCGGCGGCGCGGCGGCCTGGGCCGCCCACGCGATTCGTGACTTATTGCATGTACATCCCGCCGTTGACGTGCAGGGTGGTGCCGGTAATGTAACCCGCCTGCGGCCCGGACAAAAAGGCCACCGCATGGGCGATATCCGCCGGGGAACCCAGGCGGCCCAGCGGAATCTGCTGCAGCAGCGCCGCGGTCTGGTTCTCGCCCAGGGCGCGCGTCATGTCGGTATCGATGAAGCCCGGGGCCACGCAATTGACGGTGATGTTGCGGCTGCCCAGTTCGCGCGCCAACGCCCGCGACATGCCGGCAACGCCGGCCTTGGCGGCGGCGTAGTTGGCCTGACCGGGATTGCCGCTCGACCCCACCACGGAGGTGACGTTGATGATGCGTCCCCAGCGAGCCTTCATCATGTTGCGCAGCACTGCGCGCGACAGACGGAAGACCGAAGCCAGATTGGTGTCGATGACCGCCGACCAGTCGTCGTCTTTCATGCGCATTGCCAGCGTATCGCGGGTGATGCCTGCATTATTGACGAGGATGTGCGGACCTCCGCCCTCCTTGCCGAGCGCATCGATCAAGGCGTCACAGGCTTCGGCGTTGGTCACGTCCAGCACCACGCCGCGACCGCCAAACGGGGCCAGCGCCTCGGTGATGGCGGCGGCGCCCGACTCGGACGTGGCGGTGCCTACGACCACCGCGCCGCGCGCGGCCAGTTCCTGCGCGATGGCACGGCCGATGCCACGCGTCGCGCCCGTCACCAGGGCAATCTTGCCCTGCAATTCGATCGAGGTGTTTTCCATGGTCTTAGTTTCCGTTGACCGCGGCCAGCGCGGCTTCGAGGGAAGCCGGATCCGTGATGGCCAGGCCGGTGAGTTCGGGGTCGATACGCTTGGTCAGGCCGGTCAGCACCTTGCCGGGACCGCATTCGATGACGTGGGTCACGCCCTGCGCCTTCATCGCGCGCAGCGTTTCCACCCAGCGCACAGGATGCCATGCCTGACGCACCAGCGCATCCCGGATTGCCCCGGGCTCGGTCGGGGCGGCGACGTCGACGTTGTTGATGACCGGCACCTGCGGCGCCGACACCGTCACCGCCGACAAGGCGCCGGCCAGCACATCGGCGGCGGGCTTGAGCAGGCTCGAATGGAACGGCGCGGACACCGGCAGCAGCAGCGCGCGCTTGGCGCCAGCGGCCTTGGCCAGTTCGCAGGCACGCTCGACGGCGCCCTTGTGGCCGGCGATCACGACCTGGGCCGGCGCGTTGAAATTCACGGCCTCGACCACTTCGCCCTGGGCCGCCGAGGCGCAGGCGGCGCGCACGGCGTCATCATCCAGGCCGAGGATGGCGGCCATGGCGCCGGTGCCGACGGGCACCGCGGCTTGCATGGCATCGGCGCGCACGCGCACCAGACGCACGGCGTCTTCGAGCGCCAGCGAGCCGGCGGCCGTCAGCGCGGCGTATTCGCCCAGG
>Ga0123397_157219_pt1 | contig 11396 bp, 9 predicted proteins | sample T10HLNH4metaT_FD_89925 | JGI IMG/M metagenome (GOLD analysis project Ga0123397, IMG submission 89925) | Methane-oxidizing artificial microbial communities from Washington, USA to study methane cycling - T10-HLNH4 metaT (Metagenome... ... | reverse complement strand
GCCCGTATTCGTTTCGATGTGCCGCGAAGATGTTCACTTCCTGTTTTTAGTTTCTGGAGATTCATGATGGAGCGATCCGAGGACGCCGCTGAAGCCGGCATGTCCAACCGCTGGCCGGAAATCCTGGTCGCGCTCTTCCTGTTCGCCATCGGCATCATCGTGGTGAACGACAGCATCCGAGTCGGCATCGGCTGGGAAGAGGGTGAGGGCCCGCGCGCCGGCTATTTCCCCTTCTACATCGGCTGCATCCTGCTCATATCCAGCGGCTGGATCCTGTTCGGCGCACTGACACGCTTCAAGAAGGCACAGCCGCAGTTCGCGTCCTGGGTCGAGCTGAAGTCGGTGATGCAGATGCTGGTGCCGCTCACCATCTACATCGTGGCTGTCGTCTATCTCGGCATCTACGTGTCGTCGCTGGTGCTGATCGCCTTCTTCATGAAGGTGCACGGCAAGTTCGGCCTCATTGCCACCACCCTGACCGCAGTCGGCGTGCCGCTCGCAGCCTTCATGCTGTTCGAGCGCTGGTTCCTCGTGCCGCTGCCCAAAGGTCCGATCGAGCTGATGCTCGGTTTCTGACATAACGCGAAATTCCCGAGACCGAGATGGAAGAACTCAACAACCTCATGCACGGGTTCAGCGTCGCGCTGACCCTGCCCAATCTGGGCTTCATGGTGCTCGGCATCACGCTGGGCATCCTGATCGGCGTGCTGCCGGGCCTGGGCGGTGCCAACGGCATCGCCATCCTGCTGCCGCTGACCTTTTCGATGGACCAGACCTCGGCCATCATCATGCTGTCCTGCATCTACTGGGGCGCGCTGTTCGGCGGGGCGATCACGTCGATCCTGTTCAACATTCCGGGCGAACCGTGGTCGGTGGCCACCACCTTCGACGGCTTCCCGCTGGCGCAGCAGGGTCGGGCGGGTGCCGCACTGACGGCGGCGTTCACGTCGTCCTTCGTTGGCGCCTTCTTCGCCGTGCTGCTGATCACCTTCCTCGCCCCGCTGGTGGCGAAGTTCGCGCTGAAGTTCGGGGCGGCGGAAATGTTCGCGGTGCAGATGCTCACCTTCTGCTCCTTCGTCGGCATGAGCAAGGAGCCACCCGCCAAGACGCTGGCCGTGATGGCGCTCGGCTTCGCGCTGGCGGCGGTCGGCATGGACACGGTGACCGGCACGCTGCGCATGACCTTCGGCACCACAGAGCTGCTGAAGGGCTTCGACTTCCTGATCGCGGTGATCGGTCTGTTCGGCATCGGCGAAATCCTGCTGACGATGGAAGAGGGCCTGGCCTTCAAGGGCAAGAGCGCGAAGATCCAGCTCAACGTCGTGCTGCAGACCTGGAAGGAACTGCTGCGCTACTGGAAGACCTCGATCCGCTCGGTGCTGGTGGGCTGCTGGATGGGCGTCACCCCGGGTGGCGCGACGCCGGCCTCCTTCATGGCCTACGGTCTGGCCCGTCGGGGAGCGAAGGACAAGGACTCGTTCGGCAAGGGCAATATCGAAGGCGTGGTGGCCCCGGAAACCGCGGCGCACGCCGCCGGTACCTCGGCGCTGCTGCCGATGCTGACGCTGGGCATTCCCGGTTCGCCGACCGCCGCCGTGCTGCTGGGCGGCCTGCTGATCTGGGGTCTGCAGCCCGGTCCGCTGCTGTTCACCGAGAAGCCGGACTTCGTCTGGGGCCTGATCGCGTCGATGTACCTCGGCAACATCGTCGGCCTGATCGTCGTGCTGACCACGGTGCCTTGGTGGGCGGCCATCCTGCGCATCCCGTTCTCGGTGATTGGCCCGGTCATCATCGTGATCTGCGCGATCGGTGCCTACACGGTGCACAGCTCCATCTTCGACGTGGTGATGATGCTGGTGTTCGGCGTGTTCGGTTACCTGTTCAAGAAGCTGCGTTACCCGCTCGCACCGCTGGTGCTTGCGCTGGTGCTCGGCGACATGGCCGAATCGAGCTTCCGCCAGTCCATGCTGCTGTCGCAGGGCAGTCTCGACATCTTCTGGGCCAACCCGCTGGTGGCCGGTCTGATGCTGCTGTCCTTCACCATGCTGCTGTGGCCCATCGTGCCGGCGCTGAAGCACTATCTGCGCGGCCGTGCGTGACATGAACTGATTCCGCCCGCCACACGACGGCGGGACGGAATGACGGCGGGCCGGTGCGCAAGCGCCGTCCCGCCGCGCCATTGAAGGAGATGAAAAGATGAAGATCGCAGTCGTTGGCGCAGGCGCCATCGGTGGTTACCTGGCGGTGAAGCTGTCGCGCGCCGGCAATGAAGTGACCTGCATCGCGCGCGGCCCCAACCTCGCCGCCATCCAGGCCAAGGGCATGTCGCTGATCCTGGAGGACGGCACGGTCGAAGACGCCCCGAACATCCGCGGCGTGCAGAAGATGGCCGACGCCGGCGTGCAGGACGTCATCCTGCTGACGCTGAAGGCGCATCAGGTGAAGGACGTGGCGGCCGACATGCGCGCGCTGTTCGGCCCCGACACGATGGTCGTGACCATGCAGAACGGCATCCCCTGGTGGTATTTCCACAAGCTGGGCGGCGACTACGAAGGCACGCCGGTCACCTCGGTCGATCCGGACGGCATCGTCGCCGCCAATATCGAGGTCGAGCGCGTGATCGGCTCGGTCGTCTATCCGGCGTCCGAGCTGGTCGAGCCGGGCGTGATCAAGCTGATCGAGGGCAACCGCTTCACGCTGGGCGAGCTCGACGGATCGCGTTCGCCGCGCATCGAGGCGCTGTCGCAGGCGATGATCGCCGCTGGCTTCAAGTCGCCGGTGTCGAAGGACATCCGCTCCGAAATGTGGGTGAAGCTGTGGGGCAACCTGAGCTTCAACCCGATTTCGGCGCTGACCCATGCCACGCTGGAAGACATCTGCCGCTTCCCGCTGACGCGCGAACTCGCTGCCAACATGATGCGCGAGGCGCAGGCGGTCGGCGAGAAGCTGGGCGTGGAATTCAAGATCGGTCTGGACAAGCGGATCGCCGGCGCCGAAGCGGTCGGTGCGCACAAGACCTCGATGCTGCAGGACGTCGAAGCCGGCCGTCCGCTGGAGTTCGAGGCGCTGGTTGGCTCGGTGCGCGAACTGGGCCGCATCACCGGTATCCCGACGCCCAACATCGACGCGGTCTACGCGCTGGTGTCGCTGCTGGCGCGCACCTTGTCGGACAAGAAGGGCAAGCTGGCCATCGCTGGCTGATCGTCGCAGACTGTACGACACAGCCGGGGCGCCTTCGGGCGCCCCGTTTTGTTTTTGCGCCACGCCACTTTTGCGGCAACGGCGCGTGCTGTGTTCAGATAGCGCCTTTTGCGCTGCACCATGATGCTGATACCGGACTTCTTCCCCAGCCTCGACTTCGTCCTCGCCTGTCTCGTGCTCGGTGCCGTTGCCGGCTTCTTCGCCGGCATGCTGGGCATCGGCGGCGGCACGCTGCTGGTGCCGATACTGGTGATGCTGTTCGAACAGCAGCAGGTGACGCCGGACCACATCCTGCATCTGGCGCTGGGCACCTCGATGGCGGCCATTGTCGTGTCCGCCTTCGTCAGCCTGCGCACCCATCACGCACACGGCGCCGTCGACTGGCCGGTAGTCCGGCTGATGACGGTGGGCGTGCTGCTCGGTACCGCGCTCGGCACCTTCATCGCGCGTCTCGTTTCTACGCAGACGCTGTCGGTGTTCTTTGCGGTATTCATCGCCTACATCGCGATCAACATGCTGGTCGGACTGAAGCCCAAGCCGTCGCGTCAGCTGCCGGGGCCGGCCGGCCTCATTGCGGTAGGGGGCGGCATCGGTACCATTTCCGCGCTGGTGGCGGTCGGCGGCGGTGCGATGACGGTGCCCTTCCTGACCTGGTGCAACCGCGACATCCGCAACGCCATCGGCACCTCTGCCGCGCTGGGCCTGCCGATCGCGCTCGGCGGCACGGTCGGCTACGTCGTCAATGGCTGGGGTGTGCAAGGCATGCCGGCTCAGGTGCTGGGCTATGTGCACCTGCCGGCGCTGGCCGCCATCCTATGCACCAGCGTGTTCACCACGCCCTGGGGTGCGCGCGCCGCTCACCGTCTGCCGGCCACCTTGCTCAAGCGCGTGTTCGCGACGCTGCTGGTCGTGCTGTGCGCGCGCATGCTGTGGAAGCTGTGGGCGGCCTGAGCCGCCGCTTCACGGACGGTGCCGTGCCGCGGTCAGCCGTTCGACCGCAGTCTGCTGATCGCCTGCGCGCGCCTCCGCGCTCATCGCGGTAAAGCTCACCGTCAGTTCGCCGACGCGCAGCATGCCCTGGCGCAGCCGGGTATAGGGTTCCGGCGTGATGCTGCCGCCGGCGTCGAAATAGAAGCCGGTCGCCGTCTCCTGCAGCGGCGCCGCCGCCGCGCCGACCGTTTCGGCGGTGCGGCGGACGCGGGCGCGGATTTCGTCCGGCGTGGCCGGTGGTTTGCGGTCGGCGGCCTTCCACACCGCGGTCACCACCCACTGCGCCTGACCGTCCGGCGCGGCGACGGTCACCGTCGGCGGCATGCGCGCGTCGTGCCGGCTGATGTCCACCGCCCAGTCCTCGGGCACGTCGAATTCCAGCGTGCCGGCCTCGGCACAGGGCACGGTGATGATGCGGTCAGCCGCCTCGGCACAGGTGCCGGCCACCATCATTGCAAGGCCGAAGGCGAACAGGCGCAGCTGCATGGCAGGTCCTTCAGATCAGGAACAGGGTGGCCAGCCCGAGGAAGATGAAGAAGCCGCCGGAATCGGTCACCGCGGTGATCAGCACCGAAGAGCCCACCGCCGGGTCGCGCCCGTAGCGCGCCAGCAGCATCGGTACCGATACACCGACAAAGGCGGCGAGCAGAAGGTTCAGCGTCATCGCGCCGGTCATCACCATGCCCAGCGCCCACGAATCGTACAGCCACCAGGCGAGCAGGCCCAGCAGACCGCCCCAGACGATGCCGTTGATCAGCGACACGCCCATCTCCTTGCGATAGAGCCGGCGCGCCGCCTCCGGCTGCAGCTGACCGAGAGCGATCGCGCGCACGATCATCGTGATGGTCTGGTTGCCCGAATTGCCGCCGATGCCGGCGACGATGGGCATCAGCGCGGCCAGCGCCACCAGCTTCTCGATCGAGCCTTCGAAAGCGCCGATCACGCGCGAGGCGAAGAAGGCCGTGACCAGATTGATCGCGAGCCAGGCCCAACGGTTCTTCACCGAATCCATGATGGGCGCGAAGATGTCCTCCTCCTCGCGCAGACCGGCGTGCGCCAGCAGCTCCTCTTCCGACTGCTCGCGGATGAAGTCCATCACCTCGTTCACGGTGAGCCGGCCGATCAGCTGATCGTGGTGATCGACCACCGGCGCCGACACCAGGTCGTAGCGCTCGAAAGCCTGGGCGGCCGATTCGGCGCTGTCCGAGGCGCGCAGCACGAGCGGATGGTCGTGCATCACGCTGGCCACATCGACGTCGACGTCGTTCACCAGCAGCGTGTTCAGCGACAGCGAGCCGCGCAGCTTGTCGTCGCGGTCGATGACGAAGATCTGGTCGGTGTGGTCCGGCAGTTCGTCGAACAGGCGCAGGTAGCGCAGCACGACTTCCAGTGTCACGTCCTCGCGCACCGTGACCATGTCGAAATCCATCAGCGCGCCGACCGAATCCTCCGGGTAGGACATCGCCGCTCGCAGCTGTTCGCGCTCCTCGTGGTCGAGCGAGCTGAACACGTCCTGCATGACCTCGGTCGGGAGGTCGGGCGCGAGGTCGGCCAGTTCGTCGGCGTCGAGCTGTTCGACCGCGGCGACCAGCTCCTTCGGCTCCATCGCATCGATCAGCGTCTCGCGGACCGCGTCCGACACTTCGAGCAGGATTTCGCCGTCGCGCTCGGCGCGCACCAGGTCCCACACCAGCAGGCGGTCGTCCGGCGGCAGCGCTTCCAGTATGTAGGCGATGTCGGCCGGGTGCATCGCGTCGAGCTTCTTGGTCAGCTCGTTGTGATGCTGCTTGGCCACCAGCGTCTCGACCAGCTCGTGACGCGGCATCTCCTGCCGGTGCACCAGGCTTTCGACCCGCTTCTGACGGTCGAGCAGCGTCCTCACCTCTTGCAGGCGCTCTTGCATCGCGTCGTGGTGAAGGATTTCGTCGGCGTCGGCCACGTGCAGCACATCCGGGTCGGGCCTGCCGGGCGGCGGGCTGGCAGGCGATTGTAGCCGCCCCCGCTTACCGGCCCGAGGCTTTTTGCCGCGATGCGACAGCGGCTGCGCGCTTTCAACGATAATCACGGGCCGTATCCCTGCCGACCCGTTTCATGAATGTTCTTTTCGAAGAGGACGGCCACTTCCGCGCCGGCTCCGTGATGACCGACAGCGTGTCCTCGCTGCAGGTCGAACTGCCGAGCGGCAAGCGCTCAAAGGTGAAGGCGGCCAATGTGCTGCTGCGTTTCGCCAGCCCCGAGCCGTCCGCGCTGCTGGCGGCCGCCGAAACGCAGGCGGGCGATCTCGACGCGCCCTTTCTGTGGGAAGTGTGTGGCGACGACGAATTCGCCTTCGAGGAACTGGCCCGCGAATACCACGGCGCGGCACCGGACGCCGTGCAATCCACCGCCATCCTGCTGTGCCTGCACGCCGCCCCGATCTACTTCCATCGCAAGGGCCGCGGTCGCTTCCGCAAGGCGCCACCGGACATCCTGAAGGCCGCGCTCGCCGGCCTGGAAAAGAAGCGGCTGCAGCAGGAGCAGATCGAGCACTGGAGCGCCGAACTGCAGGCCGGGCGCACGCCGCCGGAGATTGCCGCCTGCGCGACGCAGATCCTGTACAAGCCGGACCGCAACCGCCTCGAAACCAAGGCGGTCGAAGCTGCCGCCGCGGCCGCCGGCCTGTCTGTGGTGGCGCTGATGGCGAAGGCCGGTGCCTTCGCCTCCAGCCACGACTATCACCTCGGCCGCTTCCTGTTCGAGTATTTCCCGAAGGGCACCGACTTCCCGACGCACGAAGTGCCGCCGGCCGGCGAACTGCCGGACGCCGGCGTGCGTGCCTTCTCGATCGACGACGCCACCACCACCGAAATCGACGATGCGTTCTCGGTGCGCCCGAAAGAGGGCGGCGGCTGGCGTATCGGCATCCACATCGCCGCGCCGTCGCTGGCGATTCAGCCCGGCAGTGCGCTGGCCGACATCGCGCGCAGCCGGCTGTCCACCGTCTATTTCCCCGGCCGCAAGATCACCATGCTGCCGGACGAGGCGGTCGACGCCTACACCCTGGCCGCCGGGCGCGACTGCCCGGCGCTGTCGCTCTACCTCGACGTCGAGAGCGACCTGCGCATCACCGCGAAGGAGACGCGCATCGACCGCGTCGCCGTCGTTGCCAACCTGCGTCATCACGAGATCGAGCCGCTGTTCAACGACGACACGCTGACAGCCGGCGAGCTGCCGGACTTCGAGTGGCGCGACGAACTGCTGCTGCTGTGGCGTCTGGCCGAAGTGCTCGAAGCCGGTCGCGGCAAGCCGTCGGCCAACGGCGGCCAGATGGATTTCAACTTCTACGTCGATTGGGAACAGACGACCGAGGACGGCGAGGGCCGCGTCGACATCCTGCGCCGTGCGCGCGGCAGCCCGCTGGACAAGCTGGTGGCCGAGCTGATGATCGTCGCCAACAACACCTGGGGCGCCGACCTGCGCGACGCCGGCATTCCGGCGCTGTACCGCGCCCAGGGCGCCGGCAAGGTACGCATGACCACGGTGGCCGCACCGCACGAAGGTCTGGGCGTCGACTGCTACGCCTGGTCCACCTCGCCGCTGCGCCGCTACGTCGACCTGGTGAATCAGTGGCAGATGATCACGCTGCTGCGCGGCGAGCCGCCGGTGTTCCCGCCGAAGTCGGAAGCGCTGCTGTCGGCGCTGCGCGACTTCGAACTGGTCTATGCCGCCTACGCCGACTTCCAGCGTGCGATGGAGCGCTACTGGTGCCTGCGCTGGCTGCGCCAGCGGGCGGCGGCCGGCGACAGCTCGCCGCTGTCGGCCATCGTGCTGCGCGAGTCACTCATCCGTCTCGAGCAGATTCCGCTGGTACTGCGCTGCCCCAGCCTGCCGGCGCGCGATCCGCGTTCGCGGGTCGAGGTCGAGGTGGAGCACATCCATCTGCTCGACAACGACGCGCGCGCTCGCTGGGTCGGCGATCTGGCGGCGCTGACCGGCGCCGCCGCGGTGTCGGAGGAAGAGCTGGCGGAGGAAATCGCCGAAGCCGAGCTGCCGCCGGAGACGCCGCCCGCCGAAGCACCGGTGCCCGAACTGCCGGTGACCCCGCCGGAGAGCGGCGAGGCGGACTGAAGGTAGGCGCAGAAAACGAAAAAGCCGGCGCGAGCCGGCTTTTTCGTGGGTGAGCGCTTGGGTCAGCGCGCCATGCGGCGGCGGGCAGCCAGCGAGATCAGACCGAGGCCGGCCAGCATCAGCGTATAGGTTTCGGGTTCCGGCACCGGGGCTGCAACAAAGCCTACTTCCAGTCTGCCCTGACCGACGCTGGACACCACGGCATTCGCGCTGGCACTGAGCGTCAGTGTCAGGCCGGACACCACCAGCGACGAGAAGCTGCCGAGCGGTGCGCTGCCTCCCAGGCTGTAGTAGCCGCTGCGCGCCTGCGGGCCGCCGAGCTGTTCGGTACGGTCGAGAAGTTCGTAGAAGGGCAGCACCGGGCTGCCGTCGATGGCCATGGCGCCGGCCAGCCACGCGCCGCTCTCGCCATTGCCGATCTCGGTGTAGCCCAGGTTGCCGATGAAGCCGCTGAGGTCACCGCTCAACGTGTACCCGCTGTTGGCCGTGACGGTGAAGCTGGGCAGCGCGAACTCGATGGTGGCGTCGTTGGCGACCAGTGAAGTCGACAGTGTCCAGCCGAAGCCCAGACTTCCGCCGCTGCCGCCCGAGTTGAAGGAAATGCCGCCCAGTACCGTCGAGTTGTCGAAGGTGACCGAGTACTCGGTGAAATGTACGGTTTCGAGTGCGGCGGATGCCGGCAGTGCGAAGGCGCCCAGTGCTGCGGCGAAGACAAGAGCTTTCATTGCAATCCTCAGACGGTATCGAAAGACGTCATCGAATTGCAATAACCGTGCCGCACTGCCGTGCATGGCATCCAGCCGCCCTTTGTGCAGCGCGGCCCGCGGGTGACGACAGGCTGATGTAAGAAGGGCCGACAGTGCTGGGTGGTCAGCGCGGTGTGCCGACCGGCGGGTCGTAGCGGCGTCGCAGCGGCGGCGAACGCTTGCGCCAGATGCGTAGGAAGGCGCGCACCTTCTGCCGCGGCGTCAGCGTGTCATCCGACACCGCGTCGAAAAATTCCGACAGCGCGCTCGATTTCTTCAGTGTGTAGAAGGTGAGCACCAGCGTCGGAATCGCCACCACGACGACCGCCCCGATCTTGCCGAGCAGCGTGGTCGGCGGGCCGTCGAAAATGTTCATGCCGAGGAAGCCCGTGACGATGGTGCCGACCAGACCGAAGATGGTCACTACGGTCAGGCGGAGCAGCGTTTCGTTCTGGCGACGGCTGTCGTCCGCCTCCAGGTAGTTGTCCATGTCGAGTATTTCGGCGCGCAGCTCGTCGTACAGCGCGTCGTTGCCGAGGTTGCGCGTCCACATGTCGAACAGGTCCTTGGCCATCGATTGCTTAGACACCTCGCCGAACCAGTAGCGGTGGCTGAAGCGCAGAAAGATTTCCATGGTCTGGCGGATGCTGCGCTTGAAGCGGCGGCGTGAATCCGCCTCGTCGGCGTCGAGCAGGCTCACCGCTACGACCAGCCGATCCATCAGCATCAGCAGCGACGCACGGTGGAAGTGGGCGATCAGTCCGATCAGGAAGTACTGGTGGCGGAATTCGGCCAGCAGGCCGTTCTGCGGATCGGAATAGCCGCTCAGGCCGTGCATGCCCACCATCACCATCGACGGTCCGGTACAGATGACGCGCGTGCTCGCGTTTTCGCTGCGCCGCCCGGGCACCCAGAAGCGGTCGTAGCAGGACGTGCGTTCGAACTCCGACATCACCTCTTCCGAATAGGGCAGCGGCCGGCCGTCGTCCGGCTGCGTCGCCTGACCCAGCCGGACGAAGTCCTCGCGCGTCAGCGCGAACGGGTCGTCGAAGGACAGGAAAGTCATCTTCGGCTGGCGGTGATATTCGAGCTGGCGATAGCGGATGTCGCCGTCGGCTTCCGAGTGGTGCAGCACCATCGGGCTGAGCAGGTACTCCCAGTGCTTGCCGATGGCCGACGCGCGGTGTTCCCACACGTGGCGCAGATAGCGTTCGCGGTCGCCGTAGTCCGACTCGGCCAGCACCTCGCCGTCGCGCCCCAGCCACTGCACGCTGCGCATGCACTGCGCGGCGCGGCTGTCGTTGCTGTCGCCATTGGTCCACTTTGCCGGGAAGGCGCGGCCGAAACGGAACAGCAGTTCCTGCACGCGCGGCAGCGGCAGGTCGTCGGCATACACCTCCAGCACCAGCAGCACCACATCGACGTCATAGAAGAAGTAGAGGTCGATGTGCTGCACCGTCAGGTCCAGCGTGCTGCCGTCCTCGCAACCGAGGCGGACGGCGGCGATGTCATGTCTTCGGAATACGCGGATCGGCGATTCGCCATAGCCGCGCAGGGTCGCGCTGGAGCGCCCCTGGCCGTAGAGGAAGCGCTGCACATGCGGCAGGAAGGTGACGAATTCGCGGTAGTGGCGTTCGTGGAAGTCGGTCGGCGCGCCGGTGAATTCGTCGCGCTGTTCGCGCCAGGGGTTGTTCTCGGTGATCGCTGCCAGCGCTTCGGAATGCCGCTGCACCTGGTCGCCGGCGCGCATCGGCATCAGCCGCAGCGGCCACATCAGGATCTGGCGGAAATGACGGGCAACGGGTGGGGTGGATGCACTCATGACGATCGCGCCGGTTGCGGGTGGCCGAGTGTAGCGCCCCGCTCAGCGCAACGGGCGGCGCAGTTCGGGCGGCAGCGCGCGGCGGTCCTTCACCACGGTCAGCGTCAGTTCGGCGCGCTCGACGCGCGCGATCTCGTCGCCGCGCAGCACTTCGTTGCAGCGCATGTGCGTGGTCGAAATGAAGAAGTCGGCCCGCACCCAGTCGCGGGTGACGATGTAGCGCTCGGCCGGCAGCCAGGCCTGTGCCTGCAGCGATTCGGCGCACACCGCTACCTGCCACGGTTCGGCCGGCGCCGGTTCGGCGTCGATGCGCGTGCGCAGCAGCGCCGCCGCCTCGCGCACGCCGTCCGACCAGTAATCGGTTTCCCAGCGGTCCGGTGCGCCGGCGAAGCCGCCGGCCAGCCGGTTGTAGTTCACGTAGTGATAGGGGGCGAGCCCCACCATGTCGTACAGCGGCACGGCGACGCCGGCCGCGCACAGCAGCGCGAAGGCGGCGGTCGTGGCCGGCCGCGCACGCGCACGGCGCCCGG
>Ga0123397_142593_pt1 | contig 11443 bp, 8 predicted proteins | sample T10HLNH4metaT_FD_89925 | JGI IMG/M metagenome (GOLD analysis project Ga0123397, IMG submission 89925) | Methane-oxidizing artificial microbial communities from Washington, USA to study methane cycling - T10-HLNH4 metaT (Metagenome... ... | reverse complement strand
GGGCTTCAATTGGTTAAAAAATTGAGTAAATTTAAATTCTTTCGTTTTTGATCTCCTCTACAATTTCAGGATTTAAAAGCGTACTGATATCTCCAAAATTACTGAAGTCACCCTCTGCAATTTTTCTCAGAATTCTACGCATAATTTTTCCAGAGCGTGTTTTCGGAAGTCCGGATACAAACTGTATTTTATCCAGCTTGGCAATAGGGCCGATCTGATCTGAAATCAGCTGGTTGATCTCTTTTTTCAGGTTTTCCTTATCACGTCCTTCTCCGGTTTCTTTAAGCGTTACATAGCCATACAGTGCATTTCCTTTGATGTCGTGCGGATAGCCTACAATAGCAGATTCTGCAACGGCAGGGTGCTGGTTGATACTGTCTTCAATAGGTGCCGTTCCAAGGTTGTGTCCGGAAACGATGATCACATCATCTACACGTCCGGTAATTCTATAATAACCCACTTCATCCCTCAATGCGCCGTCACCGGTAAAGTATTTCCCAGGGAAAGCGGTAAAATATGTTTCCTTATACCGTTGATGGTCACCCCAGATGGTTCTTGCGATTCCCGGCCATGGAAAGCGGATGCAAAGATTTCCGGTCACCTGGTTGCCTGTAATTTCATTTCGTTTATCATCCATCAGGACAGGTTGTACACCCGGCAATGGGAGAGTAGCATAAGTAGGTTTCGTTGGGGTAACAAAAGGAAGTGGTGAAATCATGATTCCTCCTGTTTCAGTCTGCCACCAAGTATCTACAATCGGGCATTTTTTCTTTCCAACGTGATCATTGAACCAATGCCATGCTTCATCATTGATAGGTTCACCCACGGAACCAATTACTTTCAGGGAGCTCAGATCATGTTTATCTACCCATTCTGCACTTTCTTTCGCCAAAGAACGGATGGCTGTAGGAGCGGTATAAAACTGAGTGATTTTATGTTTTTCAATGACTTCCCAGAAACGGTCCGGTTCAGGATAGGTAGGAACGCCTTCAAAAATTACGGTGGTAGCCCCATTTAATAAAGGTCCGTAAAGAATGTAAGAATGTCCCGTAATCCACCCGATATCTGCAGTACACCAATAAATATCATTTTCTTTATAATTGAATACATTTTTGAATGTATAAGCGGTATACACCATATAGCCTGCACAGGTATGAAGCATTCCTTTTGGTTTTCCTGTAGATCCTGAAGTATATAAAATGAAAAGCGGGTCTTCAGAATCCATAATTACGGTGACAAAATCAGAAGAAGCTTTCTCATACAAGTCAGCCATCCAGTGATCTCTTCCTTCTTTCATTTTAATCTCGTTGTGAGTTCTCTTGACTACAAGAACGTTTTCAACTGTTGGTGTTTTTTCCAAAGCATCGTCAACAATACTTTTCAGGTCAAGAACTTTATTTCCTCTGTAACTTCCATCCGATGTGATTACCATTTTTGCCTCACAGTCATTTACCCTTGAAGCTACTGCGGAAGCTGAGAATCCTGCAAAAATCACAGAATGTACTGCTCCCAGCTTTGCACAGGCAAGCATTGTAATAGCCAATTCAGGGATCATGGGAAGATAAATACAGACTCTGTCTCCCTTTTTAATACCCATATCATGCAAAACATTTGCTGTTTTATTCACGCGGGTATATAACTCCTGATAAGAAATATGCTGTGCTTCTTCCTTTGGATCATTGGGTTCCCAGATGATGGCTGTTTTATCTCCTCTTACGGCAAGATGTCTGTCGATACAGTTTTTGGTAATATTCAGTTTCGCGTTTTTGAACCAGGTGATTTTAGCTTCATTCATATCGTACTTAACAACCTTGCTCCATCGTTGGTACCACACAAAATTTTGATCTGCTACCTTATCCCAGAATTTTTTAGGATTTTTGATAGACTTTTTATAATCTTCAAAATACTGTGGTAAATCTTCTATTAAGTAATTTCTCATATCCCTTTCGTTTTTGAAATTTGAATTTATTTTAAATTTATGTTTAATTTCTGGCTTAAGCCTTGTATTCCTTTATTTTTTCCTGAATTTCATCAATGATTTTCTCATCGTCAATGGTTGAAGGAATCTGGAAATCTTTTCCGTCTAGTAAAGTTCGGATCAGTTTTCTTAAAATCTTTCCGGATCGTGTTTTAGGTAAGCGTTTAACAACCATAGCATTTTTCAGAAAAGCTACCGCTCCAATTTTGTTGCGGACCATCTGAATGATATCTTTTTCAACATCTTCTTCAGAAATTGCTGATCCGTTTTTCAACACAAGAGTTGCAAAAGGAACCTGTCCCTTTAATTCATCATCAATACCTACCACAGCGCATTCTGCAACATCCGGATGTGAAGAAACTATTTCCTCCATTTCAGAAGTGGAAAGTCTGTGCCCCGCAACGTTGATCACATCATCCACTCTTCCTGTGATGAAAATATAACCGTCTTCATCCTGTATCGCACCATCTCCTGAGAAGTAGTAGCCTTTGTATTGAGAAAGGTAGCTGTTTTCAAAACGTTCGTAGTCTTTCCATATTCCAAGCATGGCTCCGGGGGGAAGAGGAAGTTTGATTACCAGATAGCCTTCGTGATGAGGATCGAGTTCCAGTCCGTTTTCATCAAAGATTTTAATGTCATATCCCGGAACAGGTTTTCCTGCGGCAGCTCTTTTGATCTGATAACTTTCATCATGAGTCAGCAATCCAAGCATGGGCCATCCTGATTCTGTCTGCCACCAATGGTCTATAGCCGGAACTCCGATATGTTCTGCAAACCAATCCAGAGTAGCAACATCACATCTTTCGCCCGCCAGAAACTGTTTTTTGAAATGGGTTAAATCGTATTTTTTTACCAGTTCTCCGTTCGGATCTTCTTTTTTGATTGCTCTGATAGCGGTAGGCGCAGTAAACATCACCGAAACCTTATATTCTGAAATGATTCTCCAAAACGTTCCTGCATCAGGAGTCATGATAGGTTTTCCTTCAAAAATAATAGTTGTATTTCTGTTGATTAATGGTCCGTATACTGAAAAACTATGCCCAACTGCCCATCCGAAATCTGAAGCAGCCCAATAGGTTTCTCCCGGTTCAACGCCGTAAACATACGTCATGGAAAATTTTAAGGCAGTTGCGTAACCTCCGGTATCACGAACAATACCTTTGGGCTTGCCTGTAGTTCCGGATGTGTAAAGAAGATAAAGCGGGTGGGTAGATTCCACAGAAATGCAGTCTGCCGGAGCTGATTTTTCAACCAGTTCTTCATAATCAATAAGTCCATCGAACATTTCATCCTGATTATCTACTAGTTTTCTGTTGTATACAACAATATGGTCTACTTTATCCTGTGCCAGTTCAATAGCTTTTTCAACCAGTGGGAGGTAGGGAATTCTTTTGGCAATTTCTACTCCAGCAGTGGCTGTGATTAAAACTTTTGGCTTGCAGTCGTCAATTCTGACCACAAGTTCGTGGGGAGCAAACCCTCCGAAAACCACATTATGAATAACCCCGATTCTTGCGCATGCCAGCATAGCAAAAAGAGTCTGAGGGATCATTGGCATATAAATAACCGCTGTATCTTCTTTTTTTAATCCTAAAGAAGCCAGCCCTCCTGCGAATTTTGAAATTTCCTTTTTCGCCTGATTGAAGGTATAGGTTTTCTTTTGACTGGTCACCGGAGAATCGTAAATGATAGCAATCTGATCTCCGCAACCGTCTTCAATGTGTTTGTCAATGCATAAGTAACACATATTGAGCTTTCCATCGGAAAACCATTGTGGGTAGTCATTTTCGTCGTTAGTGAGAATCTGTGTAGGAAAATCAAACCATTGTATTTCTCCGGCCTGTTCTTTCCAGAAATCTTCTTTGTTCTCTATGCTTTGTTTAAATAGGGTGTCAGTATCCATGTCAATAGTCGTGTGTTTGTTTTTTTGCGTATTTTGTTATCCTTGTCAGGGTTTTAAAACCCTGACAAGGATATGACTGCGAGCCGAGGCGAAGCAATTTTTTAATACTCTTAATCCCTTTATGATATGAATCTTAATGGTTTAATTTTATACATTAAAACATCTCTTCAATCTGCTGCATCAGTTTCTTGATGGAGTAGGGTTTTGTGATGTAGGCATCGGCTCCCATTTCCAATCCTTTTTCAATATCTCTGGGGTTGTTTTTAGCACTCAGAAAGATGACTTTGGTATCTCTCAGTTTTTTATCCTGTTTTATGAGGTCCAAGGTGCTGTAGCCATCAAGATTTGGCATCATAATATCGAGAAGGATTACGTCCGGAACCATTGTTTTCAAAAAGTCAAGAACTTCCGTTCCGTCACGGGCAATATAAACATCGTATCCGTTTTTCTTAAAGCTGTATTCTAATGACATTAATATTTTGTGTTCGTCATCCGCAATGATTATCTTTCTCATAAGAAGGTTTTAATGGTGTTCAACTTCATCTGTAATCTCTTTTTTAGTTTTTTCAGGAATGCTTATGGTGAAAGTTACACCCAGTCCGCTGTTTTCTGCTTTTATACTTCCTCCGTGTGCCTGTACAATTTTTTTGGAAATGGCCAGTCCCAGTCCGCTTCCTGTAGGCTTTAAAATATTTTGGTTTTTCGATTGATAAAACTTGTCAAAAATCATTTCCAGATCCCCTTCCGGAATATGTTTCCCGGTATTGAAAATACTAATGGTCAGCTGTTGGTCCTTTTCAAATAATTTAGTCTGGATTGTTCCCTGTTCATCTGTAAATTTTAAGGCATTTCCCCAGATATTCTGAAACAGCTGAATCATTCTCGCTTCATCATATTCAAATATAAAATGATTCAGAAGATTAACTTCACTTAAATGAATATTTTTCTGCTGTATCAGGTGAAGAAGCGGATTTAATGCTTTTTTATAAGTTTCAATAATATTATTTTCCTGAATATGTAAAGAGATTTCACCGTGTTGTAATTTGTCCAGATACAAAATATCGTTGATAATTTCACTCAATCTGTCGGATTCTGTGATGATATTATTTAAAAATTCCTGTTTGATGTCAAAAGGAATATCGTCATCGTCAGCCAAAATCTCCCCGGCAGAACGAATGGCGGTGATCGGGGTTCTCAGTTCGTGGGCAACAGAGTCCAGGAAATCATCTTTTTGGCGGTCTTTGATGATGAGGCTTTCATTGGCGGTTCGCAGATCGTCGGAAAGTTTTTGCAGTTCTTCGGACTGTTCGGTAAGCTTTTTATTTAAGCTGATGTTTTCTTTTGATTCTTCAAGAATGTTTAAGACCTCTTTTAAAGATATTTTATCCTCTTTGGTTACCCCTTCGATTAATATTTTTGCTGAAGCTGTTCCAATTCTTCCGGCCAGAAGGTTTTCTGAAAATTTGATAAATCTGGAGTCGGCGGTTTCTGTTTTGGAATCAATATTATATTTTAAATTAAAAATTCTTAGGGCCTGCTCTGTTTTATTTTTGCCTAAAAAGCGTTCAAGAATATTCTGAATATCCGAAATATAAGCCGTTCCACGCCAGATAAAAGCATTTTCATGATTCTGAATGTATTTGTCAATATCCACATACAATTCGGCAAAGTTTCTTTCACGGTAATTCCCTTTAGAACTTACGGAAACAATGGTAAACAGACTCGTATTCACCAGCATCGACCAGAAGAAAATCTGTGGAATTCTTCCCAGATAAGGAATTGTGAAAAACCCGAATGCATCATACAGATCTCTCAGTACTCCTTTAAGCTCCTGATTGTATGAAAAATAATACTGCGGGATGATCAATCCGAAATAACAGATTGCTAATCCTGCTATAAGACCTGTAACGGCACCTTTGTAACTTCCTCTTCTCCAGAATAAAGCTCCGAAAAATGCAGGTGCTAGCTGGGCAATGATAACGAATGAGATCAATCCTACAGAATCCAGTGAGGTCTTCAGAATGAAATACTTATAAAAAACAAAAGCCATGATGATCAGTCCGAAAATGCTGATTTTCCTGATATTGGTAATGCTTCTTGTGTTTTGTTCCTCACTTTCAGATTTTAATTTTCCAAGCAATCCATATGGGATAATAAGGTTGTTGGAAAGCATGATTGATAAAGTAATGGCTGAAATAATGATCATGGAAATACATGAGCTTAATCCCCCGAGAAAAACAAGCACAGTGATCAAGGTATTGTCAAAATGCTGCGGAATCAGGATAGAGTAGAACTCCGGGTTTACTTTCTGACCATGAAAAATCAGTCTTCCTCCCCAGGCAATCGGGAAAATAAATACGGTGAAGATTAAAAGATAAAGGGGGAAAAACCAAATCGCTGTTTTGATATGTTTTTCCTGTCTGTTTTCAACAATAGCGGTGTGAAACTGCCTTGGCAGGATGCAGATTGCTGTTGCGGAAATCATACACAAAATCATCCAGTTCATAGCACCCTCAATCCCGTTGAAGGTATTTTTTTCTTTAAAATCTTTAAACCTGCTGGCTTTCTCGTAGATGTCCGAAAATCCGTCAAAGGCATAATAGATTACGAAAAGTCCGAGAATGATAATAAAGAATAGTTTTAAAAAGCTCTCCAGTGCAATAGCTGAGATAATTCCCAGACGTTTTTCCGAAGCATCCACATATCGTGTTCCATAATAAGAGGAAAATAAGGCAATTAAAACCACCACAAAAGTAGCATTGTCAGTCAGGATATTTTTTGACATCGGAGTTTCCGTTACCAGATGGAAGGTTTCCGAAATAGCTTTGATCTGCAACCCGATATAAGGGACAATAGCCAAAAGACAAACCACAGTAATAATAGCACTCAGACTTCTGCTGTTTCCATATCTTAATGAGATGAAATCGGCAAGGCTGCTTATTTTATTAACCCTTGAAATCCTTACGATCCGGGTATTGATATAGATCCATGCCGGAATAATCATGATAGGACCAATGTAAATCGGCAGATAGTTTAATCCGCTTGTAGCTGCCACACCAATGCTTCCATAATACGTCCAGGCAGTACAATATACCGCAAGAGACAATGCGTAGATGTAAGGATTGTTGATCCAGAGCTTGCTCTTTTTCTTCTCTGCCAGGTGGGCAACTAAGAAAAGAAGAGCTAGGTAAAGCAGAACTACAAAAAATAATGCGAAACTATTCATCATGTCTTTTTACAATTACAAAAGAAATCACAATGGAAATCATCCAGACTACGAACAGATAGATAAGAATCATAGGATAGCCTAAAACCTCCTTTTCACTGTTGAAAAGCAATGAAATAGGAACGCTGAAAGCGATCATAAGACCTACACTCAATATGATAAGTTTTTGCTCGTGTCTCTTTTTCATAAATGATTATTGATAAAAGATAATTGATGAATGCAGCATCCATCAATTATCTATTTTGTTTTTAAATTTTATCGTCAGAATATTCTCCTTTCAGGGCATAGTAACCAAAAATGGCCATTCCGCCTGAGATAATCGGCATCAGTACAAAAAGGATAATAATACCAAAAACCAGATCTTCCTGTTTTCCGGATGCTATTTTGGGGATTCCCAATACTGTAATTCCGAAATATCCTACAATCACCGCAATTGCGATCCAGAGAATACCTAATATTTTTTTTAGTCCGTTCATTTTAGTAGTTTTAAAATTAATAAAAATCTGAGTGATTTAGTGCTTAATCGTGAAGATTATTGTTCTTATTTTTAAGATAGAATAATCCAATGATAAGACACACTGTGGCAACACCAATCGGATACCAAAGTCCCTCCAGGTACCATGTTGCGTGTCCGGCGTCTTTTCCGGTGGTTACCAGGTAAGTTGCTACTGCCGGAAGAAGTCCTCCGAATACTCCGTTTCCGATGTGATAAGGTAACGACATTGAGGTATAGCGAATTCTCACAGGGAACATTTCAACAAGGAAAGCGGCGATAGGCCCATATACCATGGTTACAAATATGACCTGAATAAATACAAGAAACACCAGATACCATTTCGTGTCATCGCTCAATTTTACAGAAGTTGATAATTTGGGTTCTTCTGCTTTTCCGTCTTTCATGACAATTCCTGCAGGCGACCAGTGAATGATACTGTCTTTTTTGATCAGAGTGCCATCCGTGTAAAGAGTTTCTTTATGGAAAGTGACCAGGCTGTCTGTAGCAATATCACTGTGGATTTTAGCAGTTCTTTTTTCAGTGATTCCATTGGCAGCAACGGTTTTGCTTTCAAGATTTACACTCTTGAACATGCTGTCGTAAATAGGTCTGTAAGCTAAAATAGCGACTAACATTCCGGTCATCATTACTGCTTTTCTTCCGATTTTATCAGAAAGCCAGCCGAAGAATACAAAGAAGGGCGTTCCTAAAAATAAAGCGGTAGCCATCAATGAATCCACCTGTGCAGATTCTACATTCATTACCTTTTGAAGGAAACTCATAGCGTAGAACTGTCCTGTGTACCAGATGACCCCTTGTCCCATTGCTGCTCCGAATAAAGCTAATAATACAAACTTGAAGTTGTATCTATTTCCGAAACTCTCTTTCAATGGGTTTTTAGATGTTTTTCCCTCACTTTTAGCCTTAGCAAAAAGAGGAGATTCTTTCATATTCTTTCTGATAACATAAGAAACTGCTACCATTAAAATAGAAATCCAGAAAGGAACCCTCCATCCCCAATTATCAAATTCTTCTGCCGAAAGGGTTGATTTTGTGATGAGGATAACAATCAGTGAAATGAAAAGTCCTGCCGTTGCAGTAGTCTGAATCCATGAAGTCCAGTAGCCTCTTCGATGAGGTTGGGCGTATTCTGCAACATAAGTGGCTGCGCCTCCGTATTCACCACCAAGGGCAAGTCCCTGAAGTAATCTTAAGATTAAAACTAAAACTGGTGCCATAAATCCAATAGTTTTATAACTTGGAATACAGCCGATCAGGAAAGTAGAAAATCCCATGATCAGTAAAGTGACAAGAAAAGTATATTTTCTTCCTATGATATCACCAAGCCTTCCGAAAAATAAAGCTCCGAAAGGTCTTACAACAAATCCGGCAGCAAAAGTTGCCAGTGTAGATAAAAATGCTGCGGTAGGGTTGTCTGCAGGGAAGAATTTAGTAGCTAAAACAATGGCTAAACTTCCGAAGATATAGAAGTCGTACCATTCTATCAAGGTGCCGAGTGAAGAGGCGGTGATCACACTCCATATGGTGCGGTTTTTCTGCCTGTCGGTCATATTTTCGTAGCTTTCGTGATGATTTTCGCTCATATTGATTAGTTTTTGATGTTAATGGAATAGGATGTTAATTTGATTTTTTTAACCATTAAGGGCTTTAAATAATTAAGTTTAATGCTTTGGGACTATTTCAAAAGTGTCATTCTGAATGAAATGAAATGTAATGAAGAATCTCATGTGTGACTGGTTGTTAGTAAGATTCTTCCTTCGTCAGAATGACAAGAGTCAAATTATTTGAATTTTGGGAACGTATCCCTAATTCATCTTACAATCTTTATTATTCTTAATGGTTTGAATTTTACAAGTAGATTTGAAACTGTACAATAAATTCCCCTTTTGAAGAAGGGCTTTCCGTAGGGCTGGTATAAACTGGTCTTGTTGAATATTGGGTTGTGATTTTTGCATGATGCCCATCTATGAACCAATTGGCGCCTACATCAAACTGAGATGAAGATTTATCGAAAGCCTCAAAACTTTTATGGGTATAAGCTGCAAAAGGCTGTATTCTGATTTTTGGCTTTTCTGCCTGGCTTGGTAAGAGTAAACCTGCCTGTGCGTAGATAATATTACCTGTTCCGATAGTCGGCTGCAGGTTTCCTGGTCCTGCAATGGCTTTGTTTCCGATAAAATTAGGATCCGAAGCTGCAATATTCATTGTTCCAAGATTTCTTACATAGTTGGGACCAAAATTGTAGTTATAATATCCGGCATAGGCGGAAACTGCCATTTTGTTTTTTGCTTCTCCCAAAGGAATGTCTGCAAAAGCATCCACGGCAAAAAGAGTAATGTCATGCTTCTCAATGTTGGAGTTCACGGAAGTTCTTGTTCCGTCTGCCTGATGATAGAAACCTGCTCCTACATTGAAGACTTTCTTTGTTCCCAGATAAGATCCCACTTTGTATGGAAGTGTATTCGACTCCTCATCAAGGAACTGATATTCCACATATCCTGCCTTTGAAAAACTGGGATTTCCGTTGTTGTCTACCGCAATGGCTTTTGACGGATCTGTTACATTCACTGGGATGAGGTCTGTTGCGAAAGGTTTATTTAAGCTGAAACGGTACTCCAGTTTGCCATATTTTCCTTTTGCAAACATTCCCAACTGTCTTGCAAATTGGTCTGAGTTATCAATCAGTGGCCATGAAAAAACGGGAGAATCTAATGTGAGGAAATTGAGTGTAGAAGCCATAGTCATGCGGGAAAGTCCCATATAATAATGAAGCCCTGCTCCTAAAGATAAACTGAATTTTCCCGCTTCTCCAGGTAAAATAACTGCATATTCGTTCCATGCATCATGAAAAAATAACTGGGTTTTCTTTCCGTTTCCATAACCTCCTGTGCCGGAAGTACCTGTGGCTCCTCCATTGATGAAGGTCTGGTTGTTGATTCCGAAATGGAGGAGAATCATGTATCTTTTAGAGACCTGTGCATATGCTAAAGCACGTAATCGTCTGTTTCCTATGCTCCAGGAGTTGTCTGTGGGCTCGCCACCTACCATACTTCCGGGATTCATAGAGGTATTTCTCAGCCAAAGCTGGTCCCATAAAATAAAGCGGACGAATTTATCACCATCCGGATTGAGGTTTATTTTTAAGCCATTTCCGTAATCAGGAGAACCTTGAGAGTATACAGAGCTACTGATTAAGACTGCTCCAATAAATGTAAGTGATTTCTTCATAAATTATCAATTTTTGGCGTTGTTTTTTGTGAATGCCAAATTGTAATTAATAATTTAGTTACGAAAATTTAATATATATTAGTGGTAATAGTATAGTTATGACTGTACAAGGTTCTGAACCCCGGGATCCGGGGTTTTAATCTAAATTGTTTAAGTATCTCGTAACCTAGCATCCCGCCTACTTCTTAAACCTTTCCCACTTGATCAGCATATACTTATCAGCAAACTGAGTGATGATAATCCCGGAATTTTTAATGTTTTCCTCCTGCGCAATATAATCAATCAACTCATTTTGTTTCAGTATTTTATAAACAGGATGGAATTCAGAGTGTGGAGGTCTTGTGATGTTGTATTTTTTTATCCAGGAACTTATTGTAACATGGGAAACCCCGATAATTCTTTCGATTTCACGGTAACTTAAGCCTTCCAGGTACAGCTGAAGCGCTTTGGTAACATAATAATCATCAATCTGTTTTCCCAGCTTTTTAACAGTGAAATAATATTTGCAGTCTTTACAGTGGAAGCGTTGCTTTTCATTGATGATGCCGCTTTTTACCACTTTGGTACTGTTGCATTTAGGGCATGTATTTT
>Ga0123397_162262_pt1 | contig 11469 bp, 11 predicted proteins | sample T10HLNH4metaT_FD_89925 | JGI IMG/M metagenome (GOLD analysis project Ga0123397, IMG submission 89925) | Methane-oxidizing artificial microbial communities from Washington, USA to study methane cycling - T10-HLNH4 metaT (Metagenome... ... | reverse complement strand
CCCCGGCTGACGCTGCTGCTCCGGCTGCTGCCCCGGCTGACGCTGCTGCTCCGGCCGCTCCGGCTGCTGCCCCGGCCGAAGAGAAGAAGTAATTCTTCTGCCTCGTGCATGAAAAAAGCCGGCGCAAGCCGGCTTTTTTCATTGGTGCTTCAGATCCTGCAGTCCGCTCATCGAAGCATCGATATCGCTTGCGGTGTAGCCGAAGCCAGTCCATGCCCAGCGAAGACCACGCAGCACCGCATATCGGGTATCCATCCGCCTCTTGGCCGGACTCCCGACAGGGAATGAGCCACCCTCTCCGAGAAGGCCCCGTCGCGGCGAAGCGCCGCTCCCACGTATCCTGTTCAGTGCTTCAGCTGTCTGCGCAATGACGATGCGGTCGGCCTTGACGTCCGGACCTTCGAGCACAGGCCGCACTGACCCGCCGTTCGAACCGCCGAACTGACACCCCCTACATTACGCTCCGCCACGGCACCGCCTGCGTCGCAGCGATGCGCGTTACGGATCAGGGCTTTTTCGCCGATTCCAGGTCCTGCAGGCTTTCCCGTATCGGCGCGATCAGCGGGGAATCCGCCGGCAGCAGCTTGAGCAGACGGTCCCAGTGCAGGCGCGCACCCGCGGCGTCGCCACGCTGCATCGCCGCGCTGCCGGCCAGCGCCAGCGCCTTCACGTTGTCCGGATCGATTTCCAGCGCCTTCTTCAGCAGCCGCTCCGGCTCGCCCGCGAGCTGACGGCCCTGCTTCATCGCCACCGCGTCGGCGTAATCGGTCCAGGCCTGCGCGTCGCGATCGACGATCTTGACCAGACTGGCGTAAGCATCGGCCGCCTCTTCAAAACGTCCCATCGCGAAGTAGGAGCGCGCCAGCATCTGCCAGCCTTCGGCGTTGCCGGGATCGGCCTTCATGCGCTCGGCCAGGCGCGCCACCATGTTCTGTATCTGTTCCGGCGTCACTTCGCCCTGCTCGGCCTGGGGTTCGCTCCGCCGCGGTGCCTCGACGGCCTGCGGGTGACCCAGAGCCAGGTAGACCGGCAGCGCGATCACCGGCACTGCCGCGGCGGCGACGAAAGCCAGCCAGCGGCCGGACGAGCGGCCGCGAACTACGGCCGCAGCACCCGCCTCGTCAAGCACGCGCCGCTCGATTTCGGCGCAGGAAATGCGGTACTGGGTGTCATCGATCAGGCCGGCGGCCAGATCGCGGTCCAGTTCGGCCAGTGCGTCACGGTGGATGGCCAGCGTGAGGGCGCGCTGCGCGTCGCCGCCGTCGGCGCCGCGCGCACGCAGCAGCGGCAGCACGACGAAAGCCAGCGCGAGCAGCAGCATGGCTGCCGCGCCGATCATGAAGGTGTTCAAACCTGCTTCTCCTCGCCGTTCAGCAGCGCGCGTGCGCGTGCGTGTTCATCGGCGCTCAGTGTGTTGGCCGCTGCCGCACGTGCGGCGCGGGTGCGCAGCCGGCGCAGCAGCGCGAACGCCACCGCCCCCAGCAGCACGAAAGGGCCGGCCCACAGCAGCACGGTGGTGGCTTTCAGCGGCGGGCGGTACAGCACGAAATCGCCGTAGCGCTCGACCATATAGGTCTTGATTTCGTCGTCGGTGCGACCGGCGGCGATCTGTTCGCGCAGCTGCTTCTTCAGGTCGAGCGCGAGGTCGGCGTGCGAATCGGCGATGTTCTGGTTCTGGCAGACCAGGCAGCGCAGTTCCTCGCCCAGCTTCTGGACGCGCGCTTCCAGCGCCGGATCCGACGCGACCGGCGCCGCGTCTTCCGCGTGCAGCGCGCCCCAGGGCAGCAGCAGCGCGACAAGTGCCGGCATCAGCAGACGGTGCAGCGGGCGGCTCACGTCGCGGCCTCGAGCTGCTTCACGCGCGGCAGGATGTCGTCGCGCAGCTTTTCCGGGGTCAGCGGGCCGGTGTGCTTGTAGCGGATGACGCCGGCCTTGTCGACGATGAAGGTTTCCGGCGTGCCATAGACGCCGAAGTCGATGGCCACCCGGCCATCGCGGTCGTGTGCCGACAGCAGGTACGGGTCGCCGTGCTGGGCCAGCCACTTCAGGCCGGCGTCCCGCTCGTCCTTGTAGTGCAGGCCGATCATCGGCACCACGCCCGACTTGCCCAGCTCGACCAGCAGCGGATGCTCCTGGCGACAGGACACGCACCAGGAGGCCCACACATTCACCAGCCACACCTTGCCCTTCATGTCGGCCGGCGAAAAGGTCTTGCCCGGGTCTGCCAGCTGCGGCGCGGAGAAGGCCGGTACCGGCTTGCCGATCAGCGGGCTGGGTACCTCGCGCGGGTTCAGGTAGAGGCCGGCAAAGAGAAAGCCTGCGAGCACCACGAAGATGCCCAGCGGCCAGAGAAAGCGATTCACGGCGGAAGTCTCCGTTCGATGTGTCGTGCGCGCCTGACCGGGGTCAGGCGTGCTGTTGCTGTGCAGGCGGCAGCGACGCGGCAGAGGCGCCCTCGGCCTTCTTCGCGTCGCGCTGCGCGAGCTTGCGATAGCGCCGGTCTGCCGCTGCCATGACGCCGCCGACGGCCATGATGAGCGCGCCGAACCAGATCCAGTTCACGAAGGGCTTGTAGAAGATGCGCACGATCCAGGCTTCGCCATCCGGCAGCGGTTCGCCCATGGACACGTACACGTCACGGGTGAAGCCGGAGTCGATGGCCGCTTCGGTCATCGGCATCTGCGACACGCGGTACATGCGCTTTTCCGGCTGCATGATGGCCACCGGGCGGCCATCGCGGGTCACCTCGATGCGGCCACGCGCGGCGTCGTAGTTCGGGCCGTCGTGCGGCACCGCGCCGTGGAACTTGAAGGTGTAGCCGGCGAGCTCGGCGGTCTGGCCAGGGGACATCTTCATGTCGGCGTTCTGCTGGAACGCGCTCACCATCGTGATGCCGACCACCGTAACCGCGACACCGAGGTGAGCCAGCCACATGCCCCAAAAGCCACCGGGCAGCGCGCGCACGCGCTCCACCCAGCTGCCCTCGCCGTTGCGCACGCGCACCCGCTCGACGAAAAGCTGCAGGCTGGTGGCGACGATCCACACCGTGGCAAATGCACCCAGACCCAGCATGGGCTTGAAGTCGCCGCCCAGCAGCACCGCGAGCACGGTGGCGGCCACGCTGACTGCGAACGCCCAGCGCAGGCGTACGGTCAGGCCGGGCGCGTCGTCCTTCTTCCAGCGCACGAAGGGGCCGATCGCCATCAGGAAGAGCACCGGCGTCATCAGCGGCACGAACACCGCATTGAAGTAAGGCACGCCGACCGAAATCTTGCCCATGCCGAGCGCGTCCAGGAACAGCGGATACAGCGTGCCAAGCAGCACCGCCGAGGTGGCCACCGCCAGCAGCACGTTGTTCGCCAGCAGCGAGGTTTCGCGCGACAGCAGCGCGAAGCCACCGCCCAGACCGACCGACGGCGCGCGCAGCGCGAACAGCAGCAGCGAACCGCCGATCACGAACACCAGCAACGCGAGGATGAACACGCCGCGCTCCGGGTCGGTCGCGAAGGCATGCACCGAGGTCAGCACGCCGGAGCGGACCAGGAAGGTGCCGAGAAGCGACAGCGAAAAGGCGGCGATGGCGAGCAGCACGGTCCAGCTCTTGAAGGCGCCGCGCTTTTCGGTCACCGCCAGCGAGTGGATGAGCGCGGTACCGACCAGCCAGGGCATGAAGGAGGCGTTCTCGACCGGATCCCAGAACCACCAGCCGCCCCAGCCCAGTTCGTAGTAGGCCCAGTAGCTGCCGAGCGCGATGCCCAGGGTCAGGAACACCCAGGCCGCGGTGGTCCACGGACGCGACCAGCGCGCCCACGCCGCATCGAGCCGGCCGCCGATCAGCGCCGCCAGCGCGAAGGCGAAGGCGACCGAGAAACCGACGTAGCCCATGTACAGCATTGGCGGATGGAAAATCATGCCCGGATCCTGCAGCAGCGGATTCAGGTCGCGGCCATCGACCGCGGCCGGCAGCAGGCGGTCGAAGGGGTTGGAACTGGCCAGCATGAAGGCGAGGAAGCCGACCGATATCCAGCCCAGCACCGCCAGCACGCGCGCCACCATTTCGTCCGGCAGCCGGCGCGAGAACACGCTCACCGCCAGCGACCACACCGACAGCATGAACACCCACAGCAGCAGCGAACCTTCGTGGCTGCCCCAGGCGGCCGCGACGCGATACTCGAGCGGCAGCGTGGAATTGGAGTTGGTGGCGACGTTCAGCACAGAGAAGTCGTTCAGCACGAAGGACTGGATCTGGCAGAAGAAGGCGAACGCCACGAACACGAACACGCCCTGGGTGAGCGGCCGCGCACTCGCCATCAACCGCGCGTCAGCGCGCTGCGCACCGACCAGCGGAATCAGCCCCAGCAATACCGACAGCGCCAGCGCGATGGCCAGCGAAAAATTGCCCAACTCGGGAAACATGGTGGTTCCTGCCCCTGAAACGTCACACGCCGGCGAACACCGCCGGCGCGTCCGGTCTGGCCCTTACTGGACGACCGTGGATTGCGCCTTCTTCGCCTGTTCCAGCGCGTGCGCCGCTTCCGGCGGCATGTAGTTCTCGTCGTGCTTGGCCAGCACTTCGCTTGCGGTGAACAGCCCGGATTCGTCAAGCTTGCCCTGGGCCACCACCCCCTTGCCTTCCTTGAACAGGTCCGGCAGCGCGCCCTTGTAGGCCACGGTGAGGGTATGGGCGGTGTCGGTCACGACGAATTTCACCGAGGTGCCGTCCTCGCCGCGCTGCAGGCTGCCTTCCTGCACCATGCCGCCGATGCGGAAGGTGCGGCCCTGCGGCGCTTCCTTCGCCGCAACCTGGGTCGGGCTGTAGAAGAACACCATGTTGTCATTGAAGGTGTTCAGCACCAGCGCGACTGCGCCGACCAGCAGCGCGACACCGGCACCGATCAGCGCCATGCGTTTCTGGCGCGGCTTCATGCGCGGCCCCGCTTCTCAGATTCGATGCGGTCCAGCGCGACGTCGCGCTTCACCTGCGCGCGTGCCCGCTTCATGCGGCGCGACAGCGCGATCAGTTCGAAGGCGATGACCGCGGCGGTCACGCCGTAGGACGTCCAGACGAAAAAGCCGTATCCGCCCATGGCCCAGAAGTGGCTGGCGCTTTCCCAGTTCATGCCTTGCTGTCTCCGTTGCTGACAAGCTTGCGCACCCAGTCGGTGCTGCGCTCGCGTTCGATCATGATGGCGCGCACCCGCACGAGCGCGGCGCCTATCGTGTAGGCCCAGGCCGCCAGCGCCATCACCAGCATGCCGGTCAGCATGGTGGTGGCCATGGTCGGCGCAGCCGTCAGGCTTACAGACGCGCCCTGATGCAAGGTGTTCCACCACTTCACCGAAAAATAGATGATGGGCACGTTCACCGCGCCGACGATGGCGATCAGCGCACCGGCGCGATCGGCCCGGCGCGGGTCGTCGATGGCGGCCTGGAGCGCCATGTAGCCGCAGTACAGGAAGAACAGGATCAGTTCCGAGGTCAGCCGCGCGTCCCACACCCAGTAGGTGCCCCAGGTCGGCTTGCCCCACAGCGCGCCGGTCCACAGCGCGACGAAGGCCCAGATGGCACCGGTCGGCGCGAGCGCGGTGGCCATCATGAAACTCAGCCGGGTGTTGAACACCAGACCGACCGCACACCAGAACGCCATCGCCAGATAGACCACCATGGACATCCACGCGGCCGGCACGTGGATGAAGATGATGCGGTAGCTGTCGCCCTGGGTGGCGTCGGTCGGCGCGACGAAGAAACCGATGTAGAGGCCGGCCAGCGTCAGCAGCGCGGCAGCGATCCAGCACGGCCACAGCAGCTTGCCGGCGAGCGGAAAGAAGGTCTGCGGACTGGCGTAGTAGAAGAGGCTGAAGCCGGACGACGGTGCGCGGGCAGCGGAAGACTGTGTTTCGGACATCAACGAAGCGGGATCACCCGGTCTCGATTTGGTGAGGACGGCAGGCACTCAACGTGCGAGCCCGCATGCCGGCAGACGCCCGCCGGCAAAAACTGCAAGTTTAACCGAGCGCTGCGCGCCGCCCTATCAATCCTGGGCAATGCGTAACGCCGCCGCGCTGGCCACTGGCGCCACCGCCAGCGCCACCAGCAGACAGGCCGCCAGCAGCGCCAGATTGGAGCCGACCTCCAGCCCGGCGCGCCACCGGTCTATCGCGCCGGCGCCGAAAATGAGCACCGGAATGTAGAGCGGCAGCACCAGCAGCGCGATCAGCGCACCGCCCCCGCGCAGCCCCAGGGTCAGCGAGGCGCCGATGGCACCGAGCAGCGACAGCGTGGGCGTGCCGATCAGCAGCGACGCGCACACGATGAGCGTTTCGTCCGGCGTCAGGCTGAACTGCAGCGCGATCAGCGGCGCGATCAGCACCAGCGGCAGTCCGGTCAGCAGCCAGTAGGCGCACACCTTGGCGAGCACGATCACCGCCAGCGGCTCCACGGACAGCAGCATCTGCTCAAGGGTTCCGTCCGCCTCGTCGGATTCGAACAGCCGGCTCACCGACAGCAGCGTCGCGAGCAGCGCCGCCACCCACATGACGCCGCCGGCGATCTGCGCCAGCTGGTCAGGTTCCGGCCCCACGCCGAGCGGAAACAGGCTGGTCACCAGCAGGAAGAAGCCGAGTGCGGTCAGCACGTCGGAACGGCGCCGCCAGGCCAGCAGCAGGTCGCGCCGCAGCACCGCCATGAACACGCTCAGCATGCGTAGTCGTCCAGATTGAGCAGCGCGCGGCGCGGCGCGTCGATGTCCACCGGCTGGTGCGTGGTGTAGATGATCGCGCCGCCGCCGCGGAGGTGATCCGCCATCGCGCCGGCGAGCTGCGCCACCGCGCGCACGTCGAGCGCGGTAAAGGGTTCGTCCAGCACCCACAGACGGGCGCGCGTGCCGCACAGCAGACGGGCGAGCGCGACGCGGCGACGCTGGCCCTGCGACAGATTGCGCGCCGGCACGTCCAGCCGGGCACCGAGGCCGATGTCGACCAGCGCGCTCAGCGCGGTGTCTTCGCCCAGCGCCTCGCCGGCGATGGCGGCACTGGCGCGCAGGTTTTCCAGCGGCGTGAAATCGTCCTTCACCGCATTGCGGTGACCGAGATAGAGCAGCCCGGCGCGCCAGGCGTCCTTCGCCCGGTTCGCCGGCTCGCCGCGCCAGCGCAGTTCGCCGGATTCCGCTTCCGACAGCCCGCACAGGATGCGCAGCAGGCTGGTCTTGCCGCTGCCATTCGTCCCGCCCACCTGCAGCAGCTCGCCTTCGCCCACCGCCAGTTCGAGGCCGGCGAACAGCCGCGCGGAGCCGCGGGTACAGGCGAGCGCATGAGCGGAAATGAGCGGAACGGTGGCCTCGGCCATGAGGATGTGCGGCGGAAGAACGCCGCGGGGTCGGTTGAGGGCCGCGATTATCCCCGAAATACGGCACGCGCAGCGGCCGCACGTCGGGAAAGCCGCCCGTGGCACGCACGGGTGGTGCGATCGCTGGCGAACGGCCAAGAAAAAGCGGCTCGCGATTGCTCACGAGCCGCAAAAAGAACCGGTGCTGTCCGCTAGGTCGCCCGGCCTCCCCATTGCCAGCCCCGCCGAGCGACGACCCGAGGAGCCTTCAAAATCGTCACCACAGGGTTGGCACGTTTTTCTTAGCAGGCTGTGTGCCACCTTCTCAGAAAATCACAAGGCATTGATTTTCAAATGCTTTATTCACCCACCTTCGACGCCACCCTCGCTGCGCGTTGCAACATGCAGCGCGCACACCTGCGTCCGGACATCCTCACAACAAAAACCTCGATGAAACCGGCTCTTGCGCGCCTGTGGTCCTTGTTGAAAATCGCAACGGCTCGTTGCAGCATGCAATTCATGAAACTGCTGCCCCGATCCCTGCACGGCAAGATCCTGCTCGGCTACATCGTGCTGGGCGGCCTGTTCGTGCTGCTGGTGTTCGCCGCGCTCGATCAGGTGCGCCTGCTGCTGTCGCGCGTGGATGACGAACACCACGTCACCCGCATGCACGACGTGATCCGCGAAGCGCGCCGGCTGGAGAAGAACTACCTGCTGTTCCGCAAACCGTCTGAACTGAAGGCGGCGGTGGGCAAGGCGGACGAGGCGCTGGCGCTGATCGCGCGCGACCGCGACCTGATGAAACGGGCCGCCCCCGGCTTCGCGCTGGACGAACTGACCGAGGTGCTGGCCGACTGGCGCGACCTGCTGGACGACCGCCTGCAGCGGCGCATCCGGCCGGGCGACCCGATCTCGCCGCTGGAAGAACGCATGGCGGAGGTGGGCAAGCAGGTATTCGAGGAAAGCGAGCGGCTGTCCGACCAGGCGCGCGAGGCGATGCGCCGCGCGCTGTCCGGTCAGGAATCGCAGCTCTACACCATCATGATTGCCGCGGTGGCGCTGGTGCTGGTGATCGGCCAGCTGGTCACGCGGCGGGTGGTGGCGCCGCTGCGCGAGGTGGAAAGCGATCTTGAGCGGGTGGGCACCGGCAATCAGGCACGGCTCACGCCGCGCGAACGCGACGACGAAATCGCCGCGCTGGTCACCGCCTTCAACCGCGCGCTCGGTGATCTGGAAGAACGCCAGCTGGCGGTGCTGCGCACCGCGCGGCTGGCGTCGCTCGGCACCATGCTGTCCGGCGTCGCCCACGAGCTGAACAACCCGCTGTCCAATATTTCGCTGAACGCCCAGCTGCTGCTGGAAGAGCGCGACGTGTGCGACCCGAAGCAGATCAACGGCTTCGTCGAACAGATCGACGACCAGGTGCAGCGCGCCCAGCGCATCGTGCGCACCCTGCTCGACTTCGCGCGCGACAGCCACTTCGCGCTGGTGCGCCAGCCGCTGCGCCCGCTGGTGGAAGAAACCATCGCGCTGCTGCGCGCCGAGCGGCCGGACGCCGGCGACGCGGTGCACATCACGCTCCCGCCTGAGCTGGAGGTGCATGCGGATGGCCAGCGCATGCAGCAGGCGCTGCTCAACCTGATCCGCAACGCGCTCGAAGCGTGTGCCGACGCCGGTATCGCGCCGCGCATCGAAGTGGCGGCGCGCCTGCGCGAGGGCGGCACCGAAATTACGGTCAGCGACAACGGACCCGGGGTGGAACCGCGCAACCTGCCGCGCGTGTTCGACCCCTTCTTCACCACGAAACCGGTCGGCAAGGGCTCCGGCCTCGGCCTGTTCGTGGTGCATGAAATCGCCGCGGAGCATGGCGGCAAGGCAGGCATCCACAACAGACCGGGCGGCGGCACCACGGTGTCGCTCTGGATACCGGCGGAGGGGGACAAGGCATGAGCAGCGCACACGTACTGCTGGTCGACGACGAAGCGGTGGCCCGGGAAGGGCTGGCCACCGCGCTTCGCCGCGACGGACTCGAAGTGACCACGGCCGACAACGGCGAAGCCGCGCTCGCGCTGCTCAGACAGCGCGAATACGAGGTGCTGCTGACCGACGTGAAGATGCCGGGCATGGACGGCCTCGAACTGCTGCGCCGCGCGCGCGAGGCCTGGCCGGGCATGGAAGTGCTGGTGGTGACCGGCTTCGCCACCACCGAATCGGCGGTCGAGGCAATGCGCGCCGGCGCCTTCTATTACGTGTCAAAGCCCTTCCGGCTGGGCGAAGTGCGCAAGCTGGTGCGCGAGGCGGCGGACAAGGCGCAGCTGCGCGCCGAGAACCAGCGCCTGCGCCAGCTGGTCGAGCACGCGGCGGACGAACGCATCATCACGCGCGACGAAGGCATGCGCGCCATCCTCGACATCGCGCGCGGCGTGGCGCCCACCGACTGCAACGTGCTCATCGTCGGCGAAACCGGCACCGGCAAGGAACTGCTCGCCCGCCACGTGCATGCGCACAGCCGGCGCGCCAGCGGGCCCTTCGTCGCGGTGAACTGCGGCGCGCTGAACGAGGAACTGCTGGCCAACGAACTGTTCGGCCACGAAAAGGGCGCCTACACCGGCGCCGCCCAGGCGCGCGGCGGTCTGGTCGAAGCGGCCCAGGGCGGCACGCTCTTCCTCGACGAAGTGACCGAAATGTCGGCCAGCATGCAGGTGAAGCTGCTGCGCCTGCTGCAGGAGCGCGAATACCTGCGCGTCGGCGGCACCGAGCCGGTCCGCGCCGACGTGCGCTTCCTCGCTGCCACCAACCGCGAGCCGCGCGCGGCGGTCGAAGCCGGCCAGTTCCGGCAGGACATCTATTTCCGCCTCAACGTGGTCACGCTGCAGCTGCCGCCGCTGCGCGAGCGGCGCGACGACATTCCGCTGCTGGCGCAGCAGTTCGTGCGCCGCGCCGCGCAGGCCATGGGCAAGGCGGTGACCGCGATCGCCCCGCCGGCGATGCAGAAGCTGTGCGGCTACGATTTCCCGGGCAATGTGCGCGAGCTGGAAAACATTATCGAACGCGGTGTGGCGCTGGCCGGCGGCACCATGCTGGGCGAAGAGGACCTGCCGCCCGGTCTGGGCGCGCGCGGCGGCGCCGGCGCACGCGGTGGCAGCGGCGAGGTGCGCACGCTGGAGGCGGTCGAACGCGGCCACATCCTCGACGTGCTGGCCGGCGTCGGCGGCAACCGTGCCCTGGCCGCCCGCCTGCTCGGCATCGACCGCGTATCGCTGTGGCGCAAGCTGCGCCGCTACGAAGAACAGGGGCTGATCGAGGCGGACGAAACCGACGGCGCACTGCGGGTGCGCGACGTGAGCGCCTGAGCGCACCGTACCGGGGCATGACAGGGCCCTCACCCGCGCGCCCGACGCCCCGAAACGCTCGCCCCTGCGGGAATTCTCCGGCCTGAGGTCCTCCCGGCACGGCGTGGCACGGATGATGCAGAGCACAGTCCATCCCACGACTGCGCACCGACGTGTTCGCACACCTCCATCACCTGTCGCACCACGCCGCATGGCGCCATCAGCTCGAAATGCTGCTCGAGTCGGCGGGCGAAGGCATCTATGGCGTGGACCAGAACGGCCGCTGCATCTTCATCAACCGCGCCGGGGCCGAGCTGATCGGCTTCGAGCCGGACGAGGTGCTCGGCCGCAACATGCACTACCTGATCCATCACGCGCATTCCGATGGTCGCCACTACGACGTCCATGAGTGCCCGATCTTCCGCGCCTTCCAGGAAGGCCAGGGCGTGCGCATCGAATCCGAAGTGCTGTGGCGGCGCGACGGCAGCGCCTTTCCGGCCGAATACACCAGCTACCCGATCCGCGACGCCGGCCAGATCGTCGGCGCCGTCGTCACCTTTGCCGACATCACCGAACGCAAGCGTGCCGAGGCGGTGCTGCGCGCCAACCAGGTCGAACTGGAGCGCCGCGTATCCGAGCGCACCGCCGCGCTGCAGGACGCCAATGCGCGCCTGCAGCACTCGCACAGCGCCTTGCAGCGGCTGTCCGCCCACCTGCAGCAGGTGCGCGAAGACGAGCGCACCCACATCGCGCGCGAGGTGCACGACGAACTGGGCGCCTCGCTGACCGCGCTGCAGTTCGACCTGAACTGGCT